>Ga0335080_10009254_pt1 | contig 10300 bp, 8 predicted proteins | sample Lox_Sample_34_FD_206720 | JGI IMG/M metagenome (GOLD analysis project Ga0335080, IMG submission 206720) | Soil microbial communities from Loxahatchee National Wildlife Refuge, Florida, United States - Lox_Sample_3.4 | ecosystem: Environmental > Terrestrial > Soil > Wetlands | place: USA: Florida... | reverse complement strand
TGATGCAGTTCGGGAGCATCGAACTCGCCCACGTTTTCCGCCTCGCGCTCGAGCACGGGATCGCCGAATTTGACTATCGGGTAAACCATATTCTGATCAGTAGTTTCGTACCTGCTCTTGGTAGCCCTGAAAATTGCGCCGAGTCTCGGCGAGCGAATCGCCGCCGAATTTCTCCAGAAACGCCCCGGCCAGCACCAGAGCCACCATCGCTTCGCCAATCACGCCGGCGGCAGGCACCACGGCTACGTCGGAGCGCTCGTAGGCCGCCATAGCCGGCTCGCGCGTTGCCAGGTCGACGGATTCCAGCGGCCGGCGCAGCGTGGAGATCGGCTTCAACAGGCCGCGGACCAGCACGTCCTGCCCGTTGGTCATCCCGCCTTCCAGGCCGCCGGCGCGGTTGGCGCCGCGGGTGAACGCGTGTCCCTCCCGGTCATAGTGAATCGTGTCCTGCACCTGCGAACCGAAGCTGGCGGCTCCGGCGGCAGCGAATCCGATTTCGACGCCCTTCACCGCCTGCATGGACACGACGGCCTGCGCCAGCCGGCCGTCCAGGCGCGCATCCCAGCTGATGTGCGATCCCAAGCCGATTGGAAGACCGTGGGCCACGACTTCGAAGACGCCGCCAACCGTATCGCCGGTGCGATACGCCTCGTCGACCTCCTCCTTCATGCGCGCCTCGACGGCGGCGTCGACGCAGCCGAGCAGCACCGTGTCGCGCCGGCTCAACTCGACCAGTTCGCTGAAATCCACGGCACGTTCCAGCCGCACCCGGCCGACGGCGATGACGTGGCTGAGCACCGTGATACCGAATTCGCCGAGCAGGGCCTTGGCGATCGCGCCCACCGCCACACGGGCCGTGGTCTCACGGGCGCTGGCGCGTTCCAGGATGTAGCGGGCGTCGTGAAAGTTGTATTTGACGGCGCCGGCCAGGTCGGCGTGCCCCGGGCGCGGGCGGGTGACGGGTTTGCGCTTGTCTTCGGCCCCGGCGATGTCCTCCACGGGCAGCGCCTGTGTCCAGTTTTCCCAGTCTTTGTTGGGAATGAGAATGGCGACAGGCGAGCCGATGGTGGCTGAATGGCGTACACCGGCGACAATTTCGGCGCGGTCCGTCTCAATCTTCATGCGGCCGCCACGGCCGTAACCCTGCTGGCGGCGCCAAAGCTCGCGATTCACCGCGTCCAGGGAAATAGGAATGCCCGCCGGAAGTCCGGTGAGCGTGGCCACCAGGCATTCGCCGTGGGACTCGCCGGCGGTTTCAAATCGCAGCATCGATGCCAGGATTTTTTATCGTAGCAGACCGGCGGCAGGGCACGCGCTCCGGCAGTTTTAGAACATCGTCGCCGGTCTGGAGTCCGTGCCCAAAGGGATCGGGTCGGCAATGTGCTCGCCAGGCGGAATGCTCAACAGGCGCGGCCGTACCAACAGGATCACCCGGTCGCGAGAAGTGTCGCGTTCGTGCGTGCTCACCAGCGGACCCAGATAAGGGATTTCGGACAGGCCCGCCAGACCTGCGATGTTGCGGGCCTCGTTGGTGTCCAGCAGACCGGCGATTGCCGCCCACTCCCCGTTCTCCAGCCGTGTGGTGGACTTCAGGCTGCGGTTGGAGATCACCGGAACGCCATTCACCGATTGGCCGGTGAGCAGCTTCACTTCCGCCTCGATCTCAAGCGACACTTCGGCCATACCGTGCACCGCCGGGGTCAATTTCAAAGACAAGCCCAAATCTTCGTAGTCGAAGGAGGGCACGGGCTCGTAGGCGCTGGTTCCGTTGCTCCCGCTGCTGATGGCACCGACGCTGAAGTTGACTGCCACCGTTTGCGTGGCCCCGCCGACCGTCACCGTGAGCGATCCAACGTAAGTGTTGGCCGCGAGGTTCACCGGATTCGCATTGAGCACAAAGGTGGCTGCCACACCCGCTTCCACGCTGGAAGGCACCGCCGAGATCGAAAGCCCCGAGCCGGTCACCGACGCCGACAGATCGCCGGCGGTTTCGCTGGTCACCGTAATCGTCTGCTGCACAAGGGATCCCTGCAGTTGCGCGCTGAGCGAGATCGGATTCGGCGAAACCGCGAGACCGGATGTCGTGCCCCCATTCACCGTCAAAGTGACGTTGATATAGGCGACCGAGCCGTCCGACGCATTGAGTTGGACGGTGCCGGTGTAGGTGCCCGTTGACAGGTCCGCCAGGGCATCGCTGGGGCTGAGCACCAGGCTGGCAGGCAGCGTCGCCGAGATGGCCGCGGCGCCGTTGACCAGCAGCCAGGAACTCGCGCTGGAAGCGGTGGCCGTGAAACTGGTAGCCGTGCCCGTGCCCGACACCGCGACGGTGGTGGCGGTTGGCAGACTGCCGCCGGAGGAATACGTCCAGGGAATGGCCGCCTGGCTCAGTTGCAGGCTGCCGCTGGAGGTGACGCTGAACGTCACGGTAGTCTCTTCGGTGACATCACCCACCGTCACGCTGAGAATGCCGAGGTAGGTAAGCGCCGAAAGACCGGTTGGGTTTCCCGAAACGGTAAGAGTGGCCGGCGCGCCGGGTCCCGCCGTTGTGCTCAGAAGGGAAACCGTCAAGCCGGGGCCGGCGACGCTGGCCGAAAAGGCTCCGGCGACGCTGCTGGTCACGGTGACAGTCTGTTCCGCCGTGAGGCCGCCGGCTTCGGCCGCCAGCGCGATGGTACTGGGCGAGATGCTCACGTTCCCGGTGGCGCCATTGACTGCCAGGGTGACCGTGATATAGGTGACCGAACCATCCGCGCCGCTCACTTGCACCGTGCCCACGTAGTTACCGCCGGCCAGGGTGGCCAGGGCCGCTCCCGGTGAGATGGTCAGCGTGGCCGGCAGCGTCCCCGCCGCAGTGGTCGCGCCGTCCACCGTCAACCAGGGGCTGGAGCTGGTCACGGTGGCAGTAAAATCGATGGCGCCGTTGCTGCTGGTCACGCTGATGCTCGCGTCCTGGGGGACCACGCCCCCGGGCTGGTATGTCCACGCGACCGACGCGGCGCTCAAGGTCAGCGAACCGACACCCGACGCCACCGTGCCGGCGCCACTTCCCGTGCCGGAGGGCGTGGTTGCCGTTCCGGGCGTAGCGGTGCCTGGAGTGAGCGCCGACCCCGTCGAGCCGAAGTACCCCGCGGTCAGCACCGGATAGCGGTTGCCCACGTGAAGGCTGGCGGGCTGGCGCTCTTCGCCACGCAGTTCGGTTGCCCACAGGACCTTGCCCTCGCTTTCCGACATCTGCGCTACCGCGGCGGCGTTCATAATGCCCAGGCCCAGCAGGGTCTTCCCGCCTCCAAAGGAAAGCAGCCCGCTGACGCTCGTCGGCAGGTTGATCTGGTTCTGCAGCCAGGTGGTCAGCGGTGTCAGCGAAAACAACGTCGGAAAATCCACGCCGTAGGTGGAGGTGCGATTGCCGCTGATCTCCACCAGCTCCAGATCCATCATCAATTGCGCGCGCGGGTAAAGGAGCTGCTCGAGCAGCGCTCTGGCCGGCAGCACGCGCGAGAGGCGGTCGCGCAACACGAGGGTTCTGGTCAACGAATCGTAGCTGGCCTTTTCAATCGCCGTCGCCTGTTGCACCGCCTGCATCAGGCTGGTGAAATCCTGCTGCACCCCGGCATCGGCCAACGGGAGCGTCACCACCACCACCGGCTCGTTTTGCGTCCGCTTGAGGGGCGTATCGGCAGCGACCAGGAAGAGCTTCGCGGATACCGGAACGACGAATGTCCCGGTAGCGAGTTCCAGCCCGTGCAATGCCTCGCGGTACCCGACGTTTTCCAAACGAAAGCGCAGCGACGGCATCGCCTGGTAGTCCGCATCGAAGACACAGTCCAGGCCGAATGCCTTGGCCACATCCGTATAGAGCTTCTTCGAGTCTCCCTGCAGATCGAAGCTCTGCAGCAGCGCCGCGCCTTCCAGATCCGACGGCGGCAGCGGCCGGCCGGCTTCGGCCAGGTCCTGGGCGGTGGCTTCCTCCAGGGCCGGCCCGCCGTTCCACCGGCCATCGCCCACCTGCGGAGACAAGACGGGAACGGTTCGGGTCTCCAGGCCGGCGCGCGCCTGTACGGCCTGGCTGTGCAGCCAGTAGGTCCGGTTGCGCGGGTCCAGCGCCGCCGCCTCCGAGTACAGGAGGTAAGCCTGCGCCATGCGGCCCTGTTTCTCGGCTTCGCGACCCGCCTGATAGAGTTCCCAGGAGCTGATGTCCTGCGCGGCCAGGCCCCCGGCAAACAGCAGGACGAGTATGGGCACACTCCACCGCACACTCGAACTGACGTTCGTCCGGCCTGTGGCGTGCACCCTTTTTTGTGTGATGCTGGAAAGGAAACGATGGAGACATTCCGCTCTCTGGCGCACGAACCCCGGCAGCTGATTGAGCCCGGAATCGTGCTGGTGGTGACTTTCGTGGTCGCTTACCTGGTGCGCAGCGTGATTCTGCGCGGCCTGCGCGCCTGGGTGGTTCGCACCGGCAGCCAGCCGGGACGGGTTCTCAGCGCGGCCCTCACCGGTCCCACCACCATCTGGGCCCTGATCCTGGCAGTGCACCTCGCGATCCAATCCTCGCAGCTGCCCTATGTGGTTACCGGCAAGTACGCCCCGAAGATCCTGGTGGCGCTTTGGATCCTGAGCTTCACGCTGATGGCGATGCGTGCCGCCGGCGACCTGGTGCGCGCCTACGGCAGCCAGATTCCCGGCGCGCTGCCCGTTACCACGCTGACCACCACGCTGGCGCAGCTCACGGCGCTGGTGCTGGGGCTGCTCTTGCTGCTGAGCGCGGAAGATGTGCGGGTGACGCCGATCCTCACCGCGTTGGGCGTCGGCGGCCTCGCCGTGGCGCTGGCGATGCAGGACACTTTGTCCAATCTGTTCGCGGGCTTTTACATCGCGGTGGCCGGGCAGATGCGGCTGCACGATTACATCAAACTCGCGAGCGGAGAAGAAGGCTACGTATCCGACATCGGCTGGCGGTCCACGGCAATCCGTTCCCTGGGCAACAACCTGATCATCGTGCCGAATTCCAAGCTGGCGCAGGCCATCGTCACCAACTATCACCTGCCCGAGCTGCGCATGTCCTCGTCCCTGCCGGTTCATGTCCCGTACAGCGCCGACGCGGACCTGGTGGAACGCCTGCTGGTGGAGATTGCGACTGCCGGCGCGAAGGACATTCCCGGACTGCTGGCGGAACCGGCGCCTTCCGCCACCCTCGACCCCGGTTTCGGCGAATTCGCCCTCACCTTCACTTTGAATTACCAGATCGCCGAGTTTTCGCAGCAATACGCGATCCGGCATGAGTTGCGCAAGCGGATTCTCCGGCGCCTGCGCGAGGAACGCATCCCAGTCCCCTACCCCACCCGCGAGATTCACCTCGACCGGGGCCGGCCGGCGTAAGCGCGCGCGTGCGAAAATCGGGTTTCAGGTCATGAAAACCTATACCATCGCGGTGATTGCCGGCGACGGCGTGGGCCGTGAGGTCGTGCCGCAGGCCCGGCGCGTGCTCGAGCGCGTGGGACAAAAGCATCACGTCGCCTTTGCGTTTCAGGATTTCGAATGGGGCGCAGAGCACTATTTCCGCTGGGGCCGTATGATGCCGGCCGGCGCCATCGACCTGCTGCAGCCTTGCGACGCCATCCTGCTCGGCGCGGTGGGCCACCCCGACGTTCCCGATCACATCACCCTGAACGGCCTGCTGCTGCCGATCCGCCGCGCCTTCGATCAATTCGCCAACGTGCGTCCAGCGTATCTCTATCCGGGCGTTGCCTCTCCGCTCTCGCGGCCCAAAGGCGGCGAGATCGACTTTGTGGTGGTCCGGGAAAACACCGAGGGCGAGTACGCGCAGGTGGGCGGCTTCGTGTACCACCAGCAGCCCGAGGAAGTCGCTATCCAGACGTCCGTATTCACGCGCCGCGGCGTGGAACGCATCGTCCGGTTCGCATTTGAGCTGGCGGTGGCCCGCAACAAGAAGAAGCGGGTTGCCTCAATTACGAAATCCAACGCCCAGGGCTTCAGCATGGTGCTTTGGGACCGCACGTTTCGCGAGGTGGCCGCGGAGTTTCCCGATGTCGAGACCGAATCGCTGCTGGTCGACGCGGCCGCGATGAATTTTGTGCGCCGGCCGGAGAGCTTCGACGTGGTGGTCGGCTCCAACCTGTTCTGCGACATCCTGAGCGATCTCTCGGCCGTCATCATCGGCAGCATGGGCCTGGCCGCCAGCGCCAACCTCGACCCGCTGCGCCGCTACCCTTCCATGTTTGAGCCGGTGCATGGCTCGGCGCCGGATATTGCGGGCAAAGGCGTGGTGAACCCGCTGGCGACGATTCTGAGCGCCGCCATGATGCTGGATCACCTGCAAATCGGCGAAGCGGCCTGCGAAATCGAAGTCGCGGTGGCCGCCGTGCTGGCCGAAGGGAAGGTCCGGACACCGGATCTGGGAGGCGCCGGCACCACCGAGGCCGTCACCGATGCGGTGTTGGAGAAACTGGCGTAGGCCGCGCCAGACGCATGCCGGAGCCTATCCAGCCTGAGAGCAGCAAGCCGGCATCCACGGCCCGCCATGCCTCGCTGGTCGGCGCCGGCATCCTGCTGAGCCGTCTGATCGGCCTCGTCCGCCAACGCGTCTTCTCCCACTACTTCGGCCTGTCGGACGCGGCCGACGCCTTCAACGCCGCCTTCCGGATTCCGAACTTTCTGCAGAACCTGTTTGGCGAAGGCGTGTTGTCGGCCTCGTTCATTCCGGTATACGCGCGCCTGCTCGCCGAAGGCGACGACGAAGAGGCCGGCCGGGTGGCCGGCGCCGTGGGATCCATTCTGGCGCTCACGTCTGCCCTGCTGGTGCTGGCAGGAATGCTGGCCACACCGTGGCTGATCGATGCCATAGCGCCCGGCTTTCACGGCGCCAAACGCGACCTCACCATCCGCATTGTGCGCGTCCTCTTCCCCGGCGCCGGCCTGCTGTCCCTTTCCGCCTGGTGCCTCGGCATTCTCAACAGCCACCGCAGATTCTTTCTGTCTTACACCGCCCCGGTGGTGTGGAACCTGGCTATGATCGCCACCCTGGTGCTGTTGCGCCGCCAGCCGCAGGCCACGCTGGCGGTCAGCCTAGCCTGGGGATCGGTGGCGGGCAGCGCGCTCCAGTTCGGAGTCCAGCTCCCGATGGTGCTGCGCCTGGCGCGCCGCCTGCGGGTCAGCCTGGACGCCGCAGCGCCGCAGGTGCGGGAAGTGATTCGCAATTTCGGGCCGGTTTTCGTGAGCCGCGGCGTGGTGCAAATCAGCGGATGGGTGGATTCGCTACTGGCGAGCCTTCTGGGACAGGGCGCCGTGGCAGGCCTCACCAACGCGCAGACCCTCTACCTTCTGCCGGTCAGTTTATTCGGCATGTCGGTATCCGCGGCGGAGTTGCCGGCCATGGCGAGCGCGCTTGGCGGCGCCGACGAGGTCGCCGCGCACCTGCGGCGCCGCCTGGATTCCGGCCTGCGCCAAATCGCCTTCTTCATCGTGCCCTCCGCCATGGCCTTCCTCGCGCTCGGCGGCGTCATCACCGCGGTGTTGTTCCAAACCGGCCGGTTTACCGCATCCAATTCCCGCTATGTCTGGGCCATCCTGGCCGGCTCTGCCGTGGGCCTTCTGGCGCAGACCCTCGGCCGGCTCTATTCCTCCGCCTATTATGCGCTGCGAGACACGCGCACACCCCTCCGCTTTGCGATCGTACGGGTCGTCCTGACCAGCGGTCTCGGTTACCTGTGCGCCGTGCCCCTACCCGGTTGGATCGGGGTCGATGCCAAGTGGGGCGTCGCCGGCCTCACTGCGTCGGCGGGCATCGCCGGATGGGTGGAATTCACGTTGTTGCGCCGGAACCTGAACCGGCGTATCGGCAGTACCGGTCTGGCAGGATCGCTGGTTGCGCGCCTCTGGCTGGCCGCAGCGGGCGCCGGCGCTGTCGCCTGGGGCGTAAAAGTGCTGCTCGGCCCCCGTCACCCGCTGGTCTTCGGGCTGGCGGTGATCGCAACCTACGGCGTCTTCTACCTGGCCGCTGCGTGGCTCTTGCGCGTGGAGGAATGCGCAACACTGGCCCGCCGTATCCGGCGGCGGTAGAGGCAGAGCGAAAGCACGTCACCGGAGCAGGAACCGGTTGGACTGCATGATGGTTTCCATTTCAGGAGTCGCGTCCGAATGGTACGCCACGCGGATCTCCCTGCGTATCACCCGCAGGCACGGCGCACCGTGGGACAATCGTTGCCGTGAGCGAAGCGGCGCCCCTGATCACCGACCTGGTGCAGATCAAGCTGCTGGGTGAGAAGAAGCAGGAGGAGAACCTGAGGTTCCGCCGCTTCCTGAAGTCCCGCGATCACTCCGACCGCATCCTGCGCCGCACAGCCGAACGAATCGAGGCGCAGATCGATTGCACACAATGCGCCAACTGCTGCAAGACGTCCACCACCGAAGTCACGGAGCGCGATATCGCAAAGCTGGCGCGGCATCTGCGGATCTCGCCGGATCAGTGCAGCGCCGGTTACACCATGATCCAGGAAGAAGCCGGCGCCGCGACGCGGGTCCTCAAGTTCAGCGAAGGCGCCGGCTGCGTCTTTCTGGACGGAAAACTCTGCTCCGTCTACGACGCGCGGCCGGCCAATTGCCAGCGCTATCCGCACGTGGTGCGCGGCAATGGCTCGATTGCCAGCCGCATGTGGGCCTTTGCCGACAGCGCCTCGGTCTGCCCCATCGTCTACAACAGCCTGGAGGCCTTCAAGGCCGGCCTGCGCTTCCACCGTTGATTGGCGGAGCATTCCGCAAAGCCCGCCCAGGCGGGCCGTGACGGCACGGCATGCGGAGGCGGCCGGCGGCCGCGTTACCATGAAGCCGATGGGCTTTTATCTGTGGCTCGACAGCGAAGTGGCGTGGGCGCAAGGCACTTACGAATACCGCCCAATGGGCGCCGCCGTGATCGCGTCATCCGACCTGTTCCGCCGCCGCGATTTTGACCCTCGCCGCCGGCCCAACCCCGCGGGCACCGCGGTGTATGCCGGCCAGTTTGCGTCGCTTGGCCATCTCAACGCCCACCTGAAGAGGCAGCGGCGCCCCCGAGACTGAGGCACAGCCTGCCGCGCGCCTGCGCGCCTCCCTTACATGGTCAGCGTGACTTTGCTCAAGGTACGGGGCCGGTCCGGGTCCAGGCCTTTTTCGGCCGCCAGGCAGGCCGCGAAGATCTGTGCAGGCACTATATACGGAATGGGGGTGAGGCCTTCGGGAATCCGCCGCGGCAGGCGGATCACGCGCGCCGCCCTGGCGTCCACCTCGCGGTTGCCCCGGTCCGTAATGGCCAGGACCTCGGCGCCCATGCGCCGCAGCTTGTCCAGCGCTTCGCCGATCGAATTCCGCGTCACGCCGGCGGGCGCAAACGCAAAGACCGGGAAGCTGGGCTCGGCCAGTGCAATCGGGCCGTGCAGGAAGTCGGCCGACGAGAAGCGTTCCGCCACCACATAACAGGTTTCCATGAGCTTGAGCGCGAATTCGAACGCGTTGGCGTAGTTGAGTCCGCGCCCCAGCACCGCCGCCCGGTTCATGAACCGGTAGCGCGCCGCCGCCGCGGCGACTTCTTCTTCGAGACGCAGGGCGTCCTCTACCATTCCCGGGAGCCGCTCCAGATCCGTGAGGCGAATGCGGCCGCCCAAGGCGTGTGCGAGCAGGTAGAGCAGCAGCATCTGGCCGGTATAGGTCTTGGTCGCCGCCACGCTCCGCTCTTTGCCGGCGCGGACCAGCCACACGTGCTCCGCCAGGGAGGAGAGTGTGCTCCGTCGCTCGTTGGTGATGCCCAGCGTCATGGCCCCGCGCGCCCGGGCCCATTCCAGCACCATGTTGGTGTCGGTGGACTCGCCCGATTGTGAAATCGCGACCACGAGCGCATCCCGGTAGTCCACCCGGGCCCGATACAGCGTCGCAATTGACGGCGCCGCCAGCGACACCGGAACGCCGGCCGCGATTTCCAGCAGGTAGCGGCCGAAGAGGGCAGCGTTGTCTGAGGTGCCGCGCGCCACCAGCACCACCAGGCGCGGCCGCTTGCGTTGCAGCGCTCGCTGGAAGCGCCGCGCGCTGCGCGCGCCCCATTTGAGGGTCTGGGCAAGCACGGCGGGCTGTTGCCGGATCTCCTGCAGCATGCGCGACATGGCTACTCCACTGTATCAGCCTGTCCGGCAGCCCCCGCAGCAGGCAGGCCGCCCGGCCTGGACCGGAGGCCGAGGCGTGCACCTGGGTGCTGCAGCTTACTCCCGCCAGTACCCACTTACACTCAAGCCAACTGCCCGGTCTGCTATTCTCA
>Ga0335080_10009253_pt1 | contig 10301 bp, 8 predicted proteins | sample Lox_Sample_34_FD_206720 | JGI IMG/M metagenome (GOLD analysis project Ga0335080, IMG submission 206720) | Soil microbial communities from Loxahatchee National Wildlife Refuge, Florida, United States - Lox_Sample_3.4 | ecosystem: Environmental > Terrestrial > Soil > Wetlands | place: USA: Florida... | reverse complement strand
TCAGCTTGATGATCAGCTTCGCCATGAAATAGCCGGGCGCGGCCTTGCCGGCGAAAATCACGGTGCGCGGCGCGTGCGCGGCGCCGGGATTGCGCCGCATGCGGTTGTACAGCGTGATCACGTGCAGCACGTTGAGATGCTGGCGCTTGTACTCGTGGATGCGCTTGGCCTGGATGTCGAACATCGAGTCCGGGTCGACTTCGACACCGGCGCACTCGCGCAGCACGCCGGCGAGCCTCACCCGCGCCGCACGCTTGACCCGCTGCCAGTCCTCCTGAAATCCGGCGTCGTCGGCCAGCGCCTCGAGCTTGCGCAGCTCGCCGAGGTTGCGCAGCCAGCCGTCGCCGATCCTGCCGCCGATCAGGCCGGCGAGCCCGGGATTGGCCAGCGCGAGGAAGCGCCGCGGCGTGACGCCGTTGGTCTTGTTGCTGAACTTCTCCGGCCACAGCTCGCTGAAGTCGCGCAGCGTGTCGCGCCGCAGCAGCTCCGAGTGCAGCGCGGCGACACCGTTGATCGCGTGCGCGCCGACGCAGGCGAGGTGCGCCATGCGCACGTAGCGCTCGCCGGACTCGTCGATCAGCGACATGCGCGTCGCGCGCGCCTCGTCGCCCGGAAAGCGCCGGCGCACCTCGTCGAGGAAGCGGCGATTGATCTCGTAGACGATCTCGAGGTGGCGCGGCAGCAGCGACGCGAACAGAGCGACCGGCCATCTCTCCAGCGCTTCGGGCAGCAGCGTGTGGTTGGTGTAGGCGAACGTGCGGCGCGTGATCTCCCACGCCGGGTCCCAGTCGAGGTCGTTCTCGTCCACCAGCAGCCGCATCAGCTCGGCGACCGCGATCGCCGGGTGCGTGTCGTTGAGCTGCACCGTGTATTTTTCGGGGAAGCGGCCGGCCTCGTTCTCGGCGTGGAAGAAGATGCGCAGCATGTCGCGCAGCGAGCAGGACACGAAGAAGTACTGCTGCTCCAGCCGCAGGTACTTGCCGGCTGCCGGCTCGTCGTTGGGGTAGAGCACCTTGGAGATCGTCTCGGAGGCGATCTTCTCATCGACCGCGCCGTAGTAGTCGCCGACGTTGAACGTCCGGAAGTCGAACGACTCGCACGCCTCGGCCTTCCACAGCCGCAGCAGGTTGGCGTTGATCACGCCGTAGCCGGGAATCGGCGTGTCGTAGGCGACCCCTTTCACCACCTTTGCCGGCACCCACTTCACGCGGTAGCGCCCGGCCTCGTCGCGCCACGCCTCGGTATGCCCGCCGAGCTTGACCTCGAACGCGATCTCGGGGCGCGGAATCTCCCAAGGATTGCCGAGCGAGAGCCACTTGTCGGTGCGCTCGACCTGCCAGCCATCGCTGATGGTCTGGTCGAAGATGCCGAACTCGTAGCGTATGCCGTAGCCGATCGCCGGAATCTGCAGTGTGGAGAGCGAATCGAGATAGCAGGCGGCGAGGCGGCCCAGCCCGCCGTTGCCGAGCCCCGGCTCCTGCTCCTGCTCGATCAGTTGATCGAGGTCTAGACCGAGCTCTGCCATTGCCTGCCGGGTCGCGTCGAGCATCCCCAGATTGAGGAGGTTGTTGCCCAGGTGCGGGCCGAGCAGGAATTCCGCCGACAGGTAGCAGACGGTGCGGCTCTTCGCGGAGAGGTAGGTCGCGCTGGTGCCGATCCAGCGCTTGAGCAGCCGGTCGCGCACGGTGTAGGCGAGGGCCATGTACTGGTCGTTGCGCGTCGCCACCGCCGGGAAGCGCGCCAGCACGTAGTACAGGTTGTCGAGAAAATCGCGCTTGATGTCCTCGACGCCGAGCCCGGTGCGTACGTCTTCACGCAGGGGTGCTGGGGAAAGCATCGGCGCGTCCTCCTCGATGCGCGGTTCCGAGTCTTCGAATGGGTTCGGCCACCGCTCGCGCTGCCTGTCGAAATTGCCGCCGGCACGAAGCCACGTTGCGCCGGCAGTCACCGCAACCAGCCTAGCGCAACCGTCCGGTGATGTATACCCCGGCGCCGCGGCGTGCCGGCATGACGGCATGCGCGCAATTCGAGAGCAAGACCCGGAGTGCCGGCGCCGGTGGGCGGCGCTAAGCTTCCGACCCAGATACGGGTGCAGGGTGCGCCCGCACGATTGCGAGGAGTTATCATGCCGACGATGGTGGACAAGACCGAACGATCGCCGCAGCGCTACGCCGGCGACGAAGCGCGCTGGCAAGCGGTGCAGCGGCGTGACCGCGGAGCCGACGGCGTGTTTTACTACTCGGTGCGCAGCACCGGCGTGTACTGCCGGCCGTCGTGCGCTTCGCGCCCGGCGCGGCGCGAGAACGTTCAGTTCCATGCCAGCTGCGCCGCGGCCGAGCGCGCCGGCTTTCGCCCCTGCAAGCGCTGCCGCCCGAACGAGGCCGCGCTCGATCAGCGCCGCGCCGCGGCGGTCGCGCGTGCCTGCCGCGCGATCGAGCAGGCCACCGAGCCGCCGAGCCTAGACGATCTCGCCACCGGCGCGGGCATGAGCCGGTTCCACTTCCATCGCGTATTCAAGGCGCTCACCGGCGTGACGCCCAAGGCCTACGCCGAGGCACAGCGCGACCGGCGCGTGCGCACCGCGCTCGCGCATGGCGGCACGGTCACCGACGCGATCTACGGCGCCGGCTTCAATTCCAACGGCCGCTTCTACGCGCGCTCGACCGGCGCGCTCGGTATGACGCCGAGCGCGTACCGCGCCGGCGGGCGCGGTGCCGCGATCCGCTTCGCGCTCGGCGAATGCTGGCTCGGCTCGATCCTGGTCGCAGCGACCGGCAAAGGCGTGTGCGCGGTCCTGCTCGGCGACGACCCCGATGCCCTGCTGCGCGACCTGCAGGACCGCTTTCCCGCCGCGCAGCTGATCGGCGCCGACCGCGCGTTCGAGCGGCTGGTCGCCCGCGCAGTCGCCTGTGTCGAGGCGCCGGCGCGCGGCCACGACCTGCCGCTCGACGTGCGCGGCACCGCGTTCCAGCGGCGCGTGTGGCAGGCGCTGCGCGCCATCCCGCCCGGATCGACCGCGAGCTACGCCGAGATCGCACGCAGGATCGGCCGCCCGCAGGCGGTGCGCGCGGTGGGGCAGGCGATCGCCTCGAACCCGGTCGCGGTGGCGATCCCGTGCCACCGCGTGATCCGCACCGACGGCTCGCTGTCGGGCTATCGCTGGGGCGTCGAGCGCAAGCGCGCGCTGCTCGGGCGCGAGGCGGCGGCATGAGCCTTGCGCTGCGCGAGCAACGCCCGCGCAGCGCGGCGAGCGCCCTCGCCGAGCGCATCGCCGCGCTCGACTGGGCGACAATCGGCGTTGCCCTCGACCTGCACGGCTGTGCCACGACCGGTGTCGTGCTCACGCCCGAGGCGTGCGCGGCGCTCGCCGCAGGCTACGATCACGACGCCCAATTCCGCAGCCGCGTCGTCATGGCGCAGCATGGATTCGGCAGCGGCGAATACAGATACTTCGCCTACCCGTTGCCGCCCGATGTCGCCGCGCTGCGGCAGGCGTGCTACCGACCGCTTGCGGACATCGCCAACCGCTGGAACGCGCAGCTCGGCGCCAGCGAACGGTACCCGCGCCGACACGCCGACTATCTCGAACGCTGCCACGCCGCCGGACAGCTGCGGCCGACGCCGCTGCTGCTGCGCTACGGCCCCGGAGACTACAACTGCCTGCATCAGGACTTGTACGGCGAGCAGGTGTTTCCACTGCAGCTCACCGTGCTGCTGTCGGACCCGGCGACGGACTTCCGCGGCGGGGAATTCGTGCTCACCGAGCAGCGGCCGCGCATGCAGTCGCGTGCCGAGGTGGTGCCGCTCGAACAAGGCGAAGCCGTGATCTTTCCGGTGCGCTACCGCCCGGTGCGCGGCGCGCGCGGCAGCTATCGCGTCAACATGCGCCATGGCGTGAGCCGGCTGCGCTCCGGCCGCCGCTACGCGCTCGGCATCATTTTCCACGACGCACGCTGACGCCTGCCCGGGCGCCGGTCCGCCTCGCATCAGGTATTTCCTGATCCCGTACCGGGAACATCCCGATTGTGGGTAACGCCGGGCGCAGGTAGCCTGTGCGCCTGGGTTGACGAGGCCGCGACTCGCATCGATGCCGACGCAACCGAAAACGTCCTCGGTCCTCGCCGGCAACCCCGCGCCTTCCAGCGAAGCGCGACAGAAAGGAGCCAGATGAAGACGCTTGAGAGCATGCGGCCGAACCCGGAGTTGCGCGGATTCGAGGAAAACCTCGCCGCGGACACCGCCAAGCTGTTCCGGCGCTACCCCGGCCTCGCCGGCTTCTCGATCGCGCCCTGGAGCGTGACTTCCGACGACATCGATCCCTCCGGCCAGCGCCGCCTGTTCATCGAGGCGCTCGAATTCGTTCCCGGCACGCCCGGCTGCAGCCACGAGGAAGTCTGCGAGCTGATCGGCTACCTGCTGGAAGAGCTGGTCGGACAATGGCCGCAAGCGCGCGAGTTGCTGCGCGGCCGGACCTTTTCCAGCGCACTGCACTGATTCTGCACCCGCGCCACCGGGTCGCGATCGTCCACGGTACCCTCGAGGAGGAGGGCGTCGTCGCCCGCGTCCGTGCGTACTCGCGGACGCGGGCCGACACGTTCGCGATCGAGCCGCGCGGCGGCCGCCACGCCCGTCAATCCGCGCGCACGCCGGCGCGCTTGATCACTTCGCCATAGCGCAGCGTTTCGCTGCGTAACAGCGCGGCCAGATCCTCGGGCGTCCCCGGCCACGGCTCGACCCCGGCTGCAGTCAGCCGTTCGCGCAGGTCCGGCGCGGTCAGCGCGCGCGTGATCTCGTGATTCAGGCGCGCGACGATTTCTCGCGGCGTCGCCGCCGGCGCCAGCATCGCGAACCAGATCGGCAATACGAAATCGGCCACCCCCGCCTCGCGCGCCGTCGGCACTTCCGGCAGCACCGCGACCCGCTGCTCGGCGAGCACCGCCAGCGCGCGCACCGACCCGGCACGGATCTGCGCCAGCGCGCTCGGCACCGCGATGATCACTTCGTCGACCTGCCCGCCGAGCAGCGCCAGCAGCGCCTGTGACGCGCCCTTGTACGGCACGTGCAGCATGTCGATCTTCTCGATGCTCTTGAGCAGCTCGTTGGCGAGATGGTTGGTCGTGCCCGCCCCGCCCGAGCCGAACGTGAGCTTGCCCGGCCGCGCGCGGGCGAGCTGGATGAACTGTTCGAGCGTGCGCGCCGGCACCGCGGGGTGCACGGTCAGCACGTTCTGGATCGAGGCGAGCCGCGCGACCGGCGCAAGGTCGCGCGTCGCGTCGTAGCTCAATTGCGCGTACAGCGCCGGGCTGATCGCGATCGTCGGCGACGACAGCACGATGGTGTAGCCGTCGGCGGGCGACTTCGCGGCGATGCCGATGCCGAGATTGCCGCCGGCGCCGGCGCGGTTGTCCGGCACCACGTTTTCGCCGAGCTGCTCCGAGAGCTTCTGCGCCAGCGCGCGGCCGAGAATGTCGCTCGGACCGCCGGCCGGAAACGCCAGGATCATGCGAATCGGCTTGGCCGGATACGCCTGCGCCCCGGCGGGCGCCTGCGCGGGCGCGTTCCCGCTCGTCAGCGCGAGCAGCGCACCGGCGAGGACGCGGCGGAATATTCCGGTGAGGTGACCCACGCAGGCAATGGTAGCAGCCTGCGAGCGGGGAAGTTCAGCCGGCGGTCGCGGGCGCCTCGATCACGCGTCGCATCCACTCGGCGGTCTGTATCACGCCGCCGAAGGTGTAGAAGTGCGTGCCGACCACGTTGCAATCGGCGTGGGCGAGGCAGTAGCGCGCCAGCGCGACGAGCTGATCGTCCGGCGCGGTGTGCGTGACCAGCCGCACCAGCTTCATGCCCTCGGCGCTCAGCGCGCGCAGCGAGGCGCTGACACCGCAGCGCTGGGCGAACTTGAGCAGAGTCGAAGGCTGCGTCGGGCCGGCCATGCCGACGTAGACCGGCACGCCGGGCGCGCGCCGCGACAGGTCGGCGCAGAACTCGATCACGCGCGCCGGTGCGAACGAGAACTGGGTGACGATGTGCGTGCTCAAGCCCTGCTCGGCCGCCAGGGCCAGCTTGTCGGCCATCGCCCGCTCGAGCGCCGCGCGCGGCACGAACGGATGGCCTTCGGGGTAGCCGGCGATGCCGATCTCGCGTATCCCGGCGAGCGCCAGCATGCCGTCGCGCAGCAGGGCGACGCTGTCCGGATATGGACCGAGCGGTTTCGGCTCGTCGCCGCCGATCAGCAGCACGCGGCGCACGCCGGCGTCATTCACCGCACGGACCAGGAACGAACGCAGTTCGTCGCGTGAACCGATACGCCGCGCGGACAGGTGCGGCACCGGCTCGAGGCCTGATTCGTGCGCCGCCTTGAGCGTCGGGAGCGAATCCATCAACGTCCTGCGCGGCAGGTGATTGACGTAGACGCGGCTGCCGACCGGCAGCAACGACGCGACTTCGCGCGCGTCGCGCACGCCCTGCGTGCAGATCTCCAGCGAGCCGCAGGTCACCAGGTCGGCGACGCATTGAGCGAGCTCGTCGGAGGCGGTGGGATTGAGCGATCCGGAGGCAATGGCCATGGTCAGTCTCGTTTGCGGGAAATGACGTAGGACTCGTCGAGGAACCACAGTCCGCCGTGCGCCTGCAGCACCTCGCGCGTGGCGTCGAGGTAGCGGCGCCCGCCGAGCACGTCGGCGAGCCGCTCGTCCTCGATCTGCGCCACGTAGACCGCGGCGTTCCACGCGGCAAACAGGGTCGAAGTGCCGATGCTTTCGGCGACCTCGCTCGGCAGCGTGTCCATCTCGTAGCGGAACACCGCCCGGGTATCGGCGTAGGCGTTGAAATTGAAGTGCCGCGCTTCGCGCTTCATCTCGGCGCGCACCGCGCGCAGCACGTCGTGGCGGCTGCTGCGGAACGGGTCTTCGTCCGGCCACACCTTGCGCACGATCTCGAGGCCGGGGTCGCGCCCGCAGGAATGGATGCCGAGCACCCGGCCACCCGGCCCGAGCGCGCGCACCAGCGGCGAGATCACCTTGCCGGCCTTGAACTCGACCGGCACGCGCGCGCGGTAGGGCTGCGAGGCGATGACGAGATCGTAGTCGGCGCGCGCGACACCCTGGCGCGGGATCACCTCGTCGAGCATGAAGCGGAAATCGTCGCGGTAGATCACCAGCGCGACCGGCCGCTCGTACACCGGGTTGCCGGTCTTCGGGCTGTGCCGCGCCTGCCAGTTGCGCGCGAGGAACGGCCCGAGCGCGCCGATCTGCTCGCCGAACTCGTGCGCGGTGCTGCCGGAGAGCGCGACCTCGTGCCACACCATCGAGGTCGCGGCCGAGAGCGCGCGCGGCGCGAGCCACGGCGCCTCGGTGTAGTACATGTTGGTGACCACCAGCACGGTCGCCGGGTGCTCGTAAAAGCGGTCGGCCATCTTGTCGAGCGACAGCCGCACGTCCTCGAGGCTGATCTCCTTGCCGACGAGGTAGAACGGCATGGTCGGGAAGCGGCGGTGCATCTCGCGCATCACGCGCGTGAGCACGGTGCCGTCGCCCATGCCGGCGTCGAACACGCGCACCGCCGGCGGGCGCGGATGGATGTGCGCCAGCTCCATGCCGACGCGGCGCGCGATCACGCTCTTTTCGCTGCAGGTGCTGACGAACAGCAGGTACTTCTGGCGGTTATCGAAGAAGCGGAAGTTGCGCGAGCGCGCCCCGCTCTCGGGAGACGATTGCGCCGGCGCAGCGCGCCCGGCGACGCGGATCAGCGGCAGCAGTTCAGGCGGCGCTGCGCTCGGCGCCGCGCCGTGGCGCACCATGAACGCGTTGACGCGCTCGAGCGTCTCCGGCGTGATGCGCGCGCCGTCGCGCAGGCGCGATACGAACTTGCCATCGTTGACCGCGCGCCGGCCGAAGGTCGATTCGGCCATGCCGTTGCGGCGGCAGAACTCGGAAATATTATCGAGCAGGGTGTCGCCCCGCTGCGCCTGCTCGGCGTGTGCTGACAGCGTCTCCACGGCCTCCGTCCTTGCATCGAACACTAGGGGAACGACAGTGGGACCGCAACCACAGGCGCCGAACTGGATTGAATGGGATATCTCCCACTCAATCAGATCAACAACTTGAATCAGCCGGTCATTCCGGCCGCATGCCGATCTCGCGCACGACCTTGCCCCAGCTCTCGCGCTGTACGCGCACGAACTCGCCGGTCGCGGCGGGTGTGTCGGCGCCCTCGGTATAGAAGCCGAGGTCGGCGAGGCGCTGCGCGACCGCGGGGTCCTTCAGCACGCGATCGAGTTCGCGGTTGAAGCGCTGCACGATCGCAACCGGAGTCCCGGCCGGGGCGACGAACACGAACCAGCCGATGAAATCGAAGCCTGGGAACGTATCGGCGATCGGCGGCACGTCCTCGTAGCCCGGCGCGCGCCGCGCCGAGCTGACCGCGAGCGCGCGCAGGTCGCCGCGCTTCATCAGCGGCGCGGCCGAGGGAATCGCGAGGATCACCAATTGGGTGCGGCCGGCGAGGGTGTCCTGCACCCCCTGCGGCATGTTCGCGTACGGCACCTGCAGGATCTGGCTGTGCGCGAGCTTGTTGATCCACGCCGCCAGCATGCCGGAGAAATTGCGCGGGCCGTCGGTCGCGAAGGTGAGCTTGCCCGGCTGCGCGCGGTCGAACGCGATCAGCTCGGCGAGCGTCTTCGCCGGCACCGACGGATGCGCCAGCACGAAAAACGGCCCCTTGGCGACCATCCCGACCGGCGTGAAGTCGCGCTGCGGGTCGTACGGCAGCGACTTGAAGGTGTACGGGTTGGTCACCAGCGCGGCGGCAGTGGCGAAGAACAGCGTATAGCCGTCCGCGGTCGCGCGCGCCGCCGCCTGCGCGCCGATGACGTTGCCGCTGCCGGGACGATTGTCGACGATCAATTGCTGCCCGAGCGTGCGCGACACGCGCTCGGTCACGATGCGGCAGATGATGTCCGGCGTGCCGCCGGCGGCCTGCGACACGATGATCCGCAGCGGCCGCACCGGCCACGCCTGAGCGCCGGCGTCGCCGAGCGCACACGCCAGCAGCACCAGCAACAAGACGCGCAGCATCGCGATCACTCCGGTTGCAGGCCGATGTCGCGGATCAGCTTCGACCAGCGCTCGCGCTCGGCCTTGAGGAATTCGCCGGTCGACGCCGGCGTGCCGGCGCCTTCGGAAACGAGCCCCAGCTCGCGCAGCCGCGCCTTCACCTCGGCATCGCCGAGCACGCGGTCGACGTCGCGATTGACGCGCTCGATGATCGCTTTCGGCGTTCCCGCCGGAGCGACCAGCGCGTACCAGCCGACGTACTCGAAGCCGCGCAGCGTTTCGGCGGCGGTCGGCACCTGATCGAGATCGGGCACGCGCCGCCCGGCGGTCACCGCGAGCGCGCGCAGATCGCCGCGCTTGAGGAACGGTCCGAGCGCAGCCGAGCTGATCAGGATCACCTGCGTCCTGCCGGCGATGGTGTCCTGGATCGCCGGCCCGACGCCGTTGTACGGCACCTGCAGCAGCTTGATGCCGGCGCTGTGGTTGAGCATCTGGCCCATGACCCCGCCGAGCGTGCGCGGGCCCTCGTTCGCCAGCGACAGCTTCGCCGGCTGGCTCTTGTCGAGCGCGATCAGCTCGGCGAGCGTCTTCGCCTGCACGCCCGGATTCACCGCGATCACGAACGGAGACAGTCCGATGTTCGCCACCGGAGCGAAGTCCTTGGCCGGATCGTACGGCAGCGACTTGAACGTGAACGGATTCATCACGATCGCGGCGGTGGTGGCGAAGAAGTAGTTGTAGCCGTCGGCGGTCGCTCGCGCGGCGAGCTGGCTGCCGATCACGTTCTGGCCGCCGCCGCGGTTATCGACGATGACCTGCTGGCCCCACAGCCGCGACAGCCGGTCGGCGATCAGCCGCGCGGTGATGTCGGGAGAGGTGCCCGCCGTCTGCGACAGGATGAAGCGGATCGGCCGCGCAGGCCACGATTGCGCGTGGACTGCGCCGGCAACGCCGGCGAGCAACGCGGCCAGCAGCGAAATTCGGACCAGGGTATGCATCGTCTCCTCTCTCTTGGTGCAATTCGGCGCGCGGGTTCAGCCGAGTTCGAAAATCCGCTGCGGACAGCGGTGCAGGTGCTCGACCGAACCGTTGGCATCGATCAGAAAGTTGTCGCAGATCCAACTGTAGGTGCGCTCGGTGACGTAGGTCGGATGGCAGGAGAACACCATGCTCGCGCCGACCGGCATCGGTTCGTCGAAGCGCACCAGCGGGCGCTCGACCATGTCGTAACCCTGGCTGTGGCAATGC
>Ga0335080_10009251_pt1 | contig 10301 bp, 6 predicted proteins | sample Lox_Sample_34_FD_206720 | JGI IMG/M metagenome (GOLD analysis project Ga0335080, IMG submission 206720) | Soil microbial communities from Loxahatchee National Wildlife Refuge, Florida, United States - Lox_Sample_3.4 | ecosystem: Environmental > Terrestrial > Soil > Wetlands | place: USA: Florida... | reverse complement strand
CAAGCACTGCCTGCCCGGCTCAGGCTGGCTGCCCGTGCAGTCGAGCCATCTCACAGTTTCGTTGCCGGGACAAGCAGCATTTCCTGTGAACCGCTATGTGATCGCGAAACGAGGGGCGCGCCAATTGGTGTTGTATTGGTACTTGGCGCACGACCGTTCCGTCGCCAGTGAATACTGGGCGAAGTACTACCTGGTGGCGGATTCGATACGCCTGAATCGCAGCGATGGGTCGCTGATCCGGGTTGTGACGCCTCTGGCAACCGGGGAATCTGTGGATTCCGCTCAAGCCCGCCTGCTGGGTTTCGTGGCCAATCTGGTCCCCCATCTCGGGGCTTATGTGCCGCGGTAGCCGATCCAGAAGTTGCGGGACGGGCGGGCAGCCGAACTTTCAGTGGCCTCCGGCCGGGGTATTCTGGCCGTGGACACGGGCGGTACGAGAGTAACCTTTCTGGGTTGAGCATAACGCATTACCTTTAGTCAATGGTCACTGGGATGGAACACGCTCGCAGTGGAGACTGTCAATGAGGCATGGTCGGTTGTTTCGCTTGGTTCTTACCCTGGGATGGATTGCAATTCTATGGAGCGGCTGCACCCGCGATCCCAACGCGCGCAAGCAGAAATACTTCGAGAGCGGACAACGCTACTTCGAGAAGGGTAAGTATCGCGAAGCGGCCATCCAATTTCAGAACGCCATCCAGATCGACAACCGCTTTGGCGACGCCCACTATCAGCTTTCGCAGGCCTACCTGAAGCTGAATGAGTGGTCGAACGCCTTCACCGAACTTGATCGCACCGTACAACTTCAACCGGAAAATTACCCTGCTCGACTGGACATGGCCAACCTACTGATCGCCGGGAGCCAGGAGGACCGGAGCCGTCTGAGTCAGGCGCAGGAGCAAATCGACACGGTGTTGGCAAAAGAACCGAACAACGGGTTGGCCCACGAAGCGTTCGCCCACCTGCTCGCCGCACAGGGAAACTTGCCGGCAGCAATTCAAGAGATTCAGAAGGCGATCACCCTGGACCCGAACCGCTGGGAGACCTACCTGAATCTGGCGGTGTATCAGATGACCACGCAGCCGGAAGCTGCGGAGGGTAACTTGAAAAAGGCGGTGGCGCTCAATCCCCGGGGGATGAGGGCGCAGTTGGCTTTAGGCACTTACTATGTGGAGCGAAACCGCTTGCCTGAAGCAGAGCAGCAATTTCGTCAGGCTATTCAAATCGATCCCAGGGACCCCGATCCGCGAATTGCCCTGGCCCGTCTGTATCTGATGGAAGGCAGAAAAGACGAGGCCGTGGAATTCTTGAAGCAGGCCAAGCACGATCTGCCCGACAATCCCAAAGCTTATCCGATCCTGGGCGACTTCTACTTCGCGACAGGCGACCTGGACAAAGCCACGGATGAATATGCTTCACTGCATCGAGACCATCCCAAAGATCTCCAGGTGACCAAGAACTACGTACAGTTGCTCATTCTCAGAAACCGTCTGGATGAAGCGACCAAACTGAACGACGAAATTCTTAAAGCTGCGCCCAATGACAACGAAGGCCTGGTCTACCGGGGGCAGATCCAGATTCGCAATGGGCACGCCGAAGAGGCGACCCATACTCTGGAGACTGCAGTCAAGAATTATCCTGAGAATGGAGTGGCGCACTATCACCTGGGACTGGCTTTTTATCAGTTGGGCAATCTGGCGCGTGCCGAAAACGAGTGGCGCGAAGCGGTACGTTTACAGCGAGATTTGTCCGAGGCCTATCGTGCTCTCGCCGACGCGGCGTTACGTCAGCAGGACATGGGAGCCTTGCAACAAAATGCCGAACAGATCATCCGGTTGCAACCTGGATCGCCCGACGGCTATGTACTGCGGGCGCTTTCCTTTATCAATCGTAAACAATTCTCCAGCGCCGAGGCCGACATCAAGAAGGCGATTGAGATAGCTCCGCAGCGGGCAGCCGGATATATCCAGTTGGGGAACTTGCGGATCACCCAGAAACAATTCAACGAAGCAGAAAAGGCCTATCAGCAGGCGCTCGACCGGGAGCCGAACTCGGCCGATGCCCTCAACGGACTGGTGAACACATACCTGGTGCAGAAGCAAGTGGACAAAGCCGTGGCTGTCGTTAATACGCAGATCACCAAGGTCCCTAATAACAGCATCTTCTACGATCTGCTGGGTACCGTCCTGCTGGATGGCAAGAAGGACCCTGCGGGAGCCGAGGCCGCGTTGAAGAAAGCCTGTGAACTGGACAAGAACAATGCGGACGCCTGGGCGAAACTCGGGCGAGCACAAGTGGCAAAAGGGTCGATTGACGAGGCCATCGCCACCTATCAAAAATCTGCGCAGGACAACCCCCAGGAAAGCGCCTTTTACATCCTGCTGGGCGAACTCTACGAAACCAAGCAGGACTGGGCGAGCGCCCGGCAGGCCTATCAGAAGGCCCTGGATCTGAAAGCCGACGACCCAACAGCATCGAACAATCTGGCCTATGTCATGCTGGAAACCGGCGGGAACGTAGACGTGGCCATGTCCCTGGCGCAGACCGCACGACGCGGATTGCCCGACTCGCCCAACGCAGCCGACACGCTCGGCTGGGTTTTCTACCAGAAGGGCGCGTATCAGTCGGCCATCGATCTCTTTCAGGAAGCTCTGCGTCTGGCGGAGAAGAACAAGATGCCGGACGACCCGACCGTCCATTACCATCTCGGATTGGCCTACGCAAAGATGGATGATCCCTCGCGGGCCCGTCACCATCTGGAACTAGTGCTGAAGATCAGCCCGAACTATTCCAGCGCCGCCGACGTAAAAAAGGTATTGTCGCAACTGCACGGCTGAAGCCGCCGGCAACTGTCGACAACTTAGACGTATCCCAGCCCGGCGAGGCGTTCATGAATGGCCTTATCGCCCTCGCTGTCGGGTCCGCCGTTCGGGCTTTTCTTTTCCATACCCGCAACCAAAGATCGCCCTTGCATGCTGTCGGGAATCTCGTATCCCGCCAGATCCAGTAGCGTGGGCGCGATATCCAACAGCCGCGCGCCTTCGTACTCGCCGTTCAGCGGACAATTGGGCGCAGCCAGAATGAACACGCCGTACTGCGCGTGGTTGCAGCCGTCCGGGCCGGTGTCGTTTTCTTGCACGTGGATCTTGGCATGGCCGACAGTGCCGATCGAGCGCCAGTAAAGCCCGCCGAAGTGAACAATCAGATCCGGAGCGATGTTGCGCACGTTGCGATAAAGCTCTTTCGGCTTGAAGACCAGCGAATTCATGGGCTGCCCCTCGTCGTCTGGTAGAGCCTCAAGGCGGGCCTTCATTTCGTTCTGGAAAGAATCGTATTCCGCCGCGGGAATTACGCCTTGCGGCTCGCGTCCTTGGACATTGAAGAACACGCGGGCGTAATAACCACCTTCGCTCCATACTTTGGTTTTGCTCCAATTTACATTGAGCTTCTCGAAAGGCGTGAGCACAGAAGGATACTCGTTGAGCACCAGCAAACCCTCGCGGATCAACCATTCGTTAATAGCGACGCCGCCATCCAGGCGCTGAGCTCCGTGATCGGACACTACGAGGATGATCGTGTCGTCACTCAATAACTCGATCACGGCCCCGATCTGGTCGTCGAGCCAGCGGTAGTATTCCGGGATCGCATCCTGGTACGGATTTCCCGGCTGAAACTGAACATGTTTGGGATCGAAATAATTCCAGAAGCCATGGTGCATCCGATCGAGGCCAATGTCGACGAAGTGGAAATAGTCCCACTCCTGCTCGGCCAGGAGCCAGTGCACGACCTTCCACTGTTTCTCGCTCATGCGGAAGATCTCGTCCTTGAGCCAGTCCTTGCGCTCGGTGCGAAAGTTCTTTACATCGACGGGATACTCGCCGACCAGATCATTGATTTGCTGTTTCAGCGCCAGCGGATAGACGAAGTCGTTCTTAACTGTGTCCGGCGTGAGAAAACACCCGATGCTGATACCGTTGACGCGCCGCGGCGGATAGTTGGGGGGAACGCCCACGATAATCGACTTCCTCCCTTCGCGCGCCAACTGGTCCCAGATGGCGAGTGCCTTGATGGATTGCGAGTTTGCGAACGCGAGTTTGTCGTAGGAATGATCGGAGCGGTTGCGAAAGCCGTAGACACCCAGGGAACCGGGGTCCTGGCTGGTGCTCATGCACATCCATGCTGGAACGGTGATCGGGGGAATGACACTCTGCAATCTGCCATAGACACCCAGATCCATCAGGCGGCGCAGATTCACCAGGCGCTCGTCGCCGAAAACAATCTCTGGCGCAGCGCAATCTAGTCCCAGCACGCAGATTTTCATGGTTCGTGAAGTATGGGCTTGCCTTCCATTGATTCGGGAACGGGCACTCCGAGATAATTCAAGATCGTCGGCGCCAGGTCAATGATACTCGCACCAACGCCGGGCGCATGATTTTGGCGGAGAGCGCGGCTCATGAAAAGTACGCCAGGCACCGCCTCCGGGTCTACGATGTGGTCGCCGCTCCAGCGGCGTTTATTGTCCTCGAGCACGGACTGGGCAAATCCGCCGACCGCGGTTTTCCAAGACACGCGGAAACCGGGATGAAAGTTGACCAGCAGATCGGGAGAGTTCTTGACGAATGGGCCGGAGTAAAGTTGCTCGCGCCGGGAGACTGTGCGGATCGCGGGGCGAGCCGTTGCGGCGTCCGGAAACCCGGCTAAACCGTTCTGAATCGCCACGCGGACGCGCTCCGCTTCGGCGCCTTCTTCCAGAATTCCTTGTTGCTCACGGCCTTTGAGATTGAGATAAATGCCCCCAAGGCCCACTGCGTAAGCGTAAGTCTTTGACCAGTTGACGGCCGCAAAGCCGTCGCCCAGGTCTTCGCCCGGTTTGTGGCCATCTTGCAAGACCAGCAAACCGTTTTGCCAAAGCCAGGTGTTGGTGTCGAAGGCCCGGCGGAAAGTGCCGAAGCCGTGATCGGAAAGCACGATGAGCAGCGTGTTTTCGTCCACTTTGTCGAGTACGCCGGTCAACAAGCGATCGCATCGCTGGTAGTGCTCTTCTATGCGAGCGGCCAGCTCGGGCGTGAGATCGGGCTCGTAGCCGGGATGGCCGTGATCGCGAAATCGCCACAGCATGTGCTGCACGCGGTCTGGCGTATCGAAGAGGATGAAGAAGAATCCGTCGCTGAAGCGGTCTAGCTCGAAACGCATGGCCCGTTCCCGTTCCGCGACTACCAGTTCACATTGCTGCAAGTAAGCGCCCTCATCGAAACGGCCATTGTTCAAGCCGGCGTGATCTTCGGCCATGCCGAGCGTGGAAAAAGGGCCGATGCTCTCATCAAGCTCCTTTGCATAATCGGGAGGGGAAGAAACCGGGAACAAAGGCGCCGCGGGATCGAAGTTCACCGCCGAAAGATAAAACTCGACATAAGGCTCAACTTGCCGCACGTAAAAACGCGCGATTCCACTCACGGATTGCAGCAACGAGAGCTTGAACTTGAATCGTATCCAATCACTCCAAGTTTTTTCTGCGATTTCGATCTTTGCCGGCGTGCCGCCGGTTTCAAGCAAGAGTTTGCGGCCGGCCTGATCGACCTTCACTCGCAGCTCACAAAAAGCGTCGCCGGGCGGAGATTGTTTTGTGTTGCGCGGACCGATCACTTTCGTCCGCAAATCGCTGCCCGACTCGAGATAAATTAACTGCTCGTTTTCCTGCGGAACGACGCTTCGGTCTTGCGTGTAGAAAGTCCCTTTGCCCTGGCTGCCGCGGAGATCGGGAACGCCGACACCTGCCAGCATCCGCCCGTTCAACACCTCAGGCGGGAAGGTACACGGGCAGCGCAGAACCACGCTCGGCACACCGCCTTGAGTGAGCGCGTGCCAGATGGGAACGCCATTCCGGCGATTCACCACCCGCGGTGGCGAAAAGACATTCCTGGGACGTTCGAAGCGGCTGAGGGCTACATCGGGCTGGTAGGTTTGCGGATCGCGGCAGATGAAATCGAAAATCCCATGGCCACCGGGATTGGTGCCGGTGGCGAAGGACGACCAGGCCACCGGCGTCTGCGCCGGGTAAGTTGTTTGCAGGCGAGTGTACCCGCCCGCAGCGCGAATTCGCGCCAGGTTCGGCAGTTCTCCCCGCTCCAGCATGGATTCCACGATGCTGGGCTCAAGGCCATCCAGACCGATGACGATGACTTTTTTGCGCAAAGGAAAATCCGGAAGTTAGGACGAGCCCTTCGGAGTGTCCTTGGGAACCTCGACCGTGGCGGGAGGGCCAGTGTCCCTCCGCTGAAATAGGCGAACAATACGGAAAAAGGCAGCTACCACCTTGTTCCAGAAGATCAGCAGGAGACCGAGCAGGCTCGCCAAGCCCGAGGTAACTGTCATTACCTGGTCAGGGCCGGCGTAGAAAGCCAACAGTGCAAAATGCATGAACGCTCCTGAAAGTGCGTCGCTTACCAAATTCTGATTACAAGATGGCTGGTTTTATTTTACGTGATTCCGGGGCCTTGCGGGTGCGAAAAAGGGGTACGGATCGTCCGTGCTAACCGGGAGCCATCGTGCAAACGTGGCCCGCGCGATTCCTGTGGCAAACTGATGCCCTGAGGAAAACGCCTGAATGACGATGACCATTCTGGAGTTCACGATCCTGGTTGCGATGGGCTCGTTCGTGGCGGGGTTACTGGGTTCGCTCACCGGACTCGGCGGCGGAGTCGTGCTCGTCCCGCTGCTGACACTGTTCTTCAAAGTTGACCTCCGCTATGCCGTCGGGGCGTCGCTGGTTTCGGTGATTGCTACGTCGTCCGGCGCAGCTTCGGCTTATGTGAAAGAAGGAATTTCCAACATCAGGATTGGGATGTTTCTGGAAATCGCAACAACGTTGGGAGCGCTTTTCGGGGCATTTCTGGCGGCAAGGGTCTCGACGGGCGCCATCGCTACGGTTTTCGGTCTTACGCTTCTTTATTCGGCAGTGTTGTCGGGGCGGCCGCGGACGAAGCTCTCAAGCGACGATGTGCCGGATCCTCTGGCCACTAAGCTGCGCATGAACGGCAGTTTTCCCACGCCCGAAGGTATACGGTATTACTTCGTCCGCCGCGTGCCGGCGGGATTCGGTTTGATGTTCGGCGCGGGATCGCTCTCAGGGCTGCTTGGGATCGGCTCGGGGGCGGTCAAGGTTTTGGCAATGGATCAGGCCATGCGAATTCCATTCAAAGTCTCCACCACAACCAGCAACTTCATGATTGGCGTCACCGCGGCGGCGAGCGCCGGGGTTTACTTGCACCGGGGATACATCGATCCCGGGCTATCGATGCCTGTGATGCTGGGAGTGTTGGCCGGGTCGCTCTTGGGCACGCGAATCCTGGTGAAAACCGACACCAGGTGGCTGCGGCTGATTTTCAGCGCCATCATTTTCTTGCTGGGAGTACAGATGCTCTATCAGGGCTTGGCAGGGAGAATCTGATGCCGGCGACCAAGTGGACTGACCAAAAAGTGGAGGATCTCATCGGCAACCTGCTTCGCACCGGAGTGATGATCTCGGCCGCTGTGGTTTGCGCCGGAGCAATTATCTATTTGGTGCGGCACGGGTCCTCGCCGGCCAATTACCGCATATTCCGGGGCGAACCCACCGATCTCCGGCACATCAAAGGAATTGTGCGGGAGGCGTTTTCGTTTCATGGCCGGGGAATTCTTCAGCTCGGACTGCTTTTGCTCATCGCCACCCCGGTGGCGCGGGTCGCCTTGTCTATCGTAGGTTTTGCGGAAGAGGGTGACCGAATGTATATGGGTTTTGCGTCGCTGGTGCTCGTCATCCTGCTCTTCAGCCTGCTGGGGCCGCCGTACTGAGGGCGGATTAACCCCGGGATTGTTTTTCACCGCCCGACCCGCTATGCTCTTTGGATTCCCGGATCGCACGGTCTTGTTCTACGATCTACGATCCTGTGGGGAATATGCAGCGCGCAACTGCCAGACTCGTTCTGTTGATTCTGCTTCTCGGCGTCATCCTTCCTGCGGCGAACGCTGTGGGCATGGACCAGACACCGGCTTGCTGCCGCCGCAAGCCAATGCAGTCCGCAATGGCGGGAATGCCGCACTGCCATGAGATGGCTGCGGCCGTCTCTGATTCCGACGTCACGACAACTTCTCCTTCGGAACACGCTATCTCCTCAAATTCTTGCGCCAGCCATGAGTGCTGCCGGTCACTGGCGCGATCGCAGTGGGCGCAGGTCGCCCAATCCCCGGTCACCCGGAATCTGGCAACCCTGACCTTCGACATCGCGAGCCGCGCTTCTGGCGCGCCGAGAGTCACCCCAAGCAACGACCATTCTGGCCGCGCACCTCCCACCCTCTAAGCCAACCTTCATAGCTCAACCGGACCACGGAACTTTCCGCTCGTTTCGGCAAGGCCCGCTTTTGGCGGGTCTGTTGAACGTGCAGATCGCATTGGGTGGGAAGATTTCTTCTGCCTCAATCCCGTGTCTACGCTCATTTCTGTCATGCGAGTTAGCTGAAGAGGACTATTTATGAATCGACTTCATGTCTCTTTAATTTCCGCACTATTGTTGCTCACGACCAGTGCCTACGGCGCCATTTACGGCGCGGTGCGAGGCATCGTCCACGACCCACAGCACCGGCCGGTGCAGGGCGCCATGGTCATGCTGAAAGCCCGATCGTCCGACTGGAGCAAGAGCACCACCACCGACGACAACGGTGAGTTTGCCTTCAATGCAGTCCCGATCGGCGATTATTCCGTCAGCGTTGCCAGCCCCGGGTTCGCTCAAAGCGAACAAGACTTCACCGTGGAGTCGAACACCGAACCGGTCCTGCACTTCGCCTTAGCGGTGGAAGGGAGCAAGCAGACGGTCAGCGTTCTCGCACCGCTCGAGACCGCGCCAACCGACTCGGCCACGCCGACGGTCTTGGTCGATCGGTCCGACATCGAGCGCACACCCGGCGCATCCCGCACCAACAGCTTCGCCATGATCACCGATTACGTTCCTGGGTCGTACGTCACTCACGATCAGCTGCACATTCGCGGCGGACATCAGGTGAGCTGGCTGGTAGATGGCATCGCGATTCCGAACACCAACATCGCTTCGAATGTCGGCCCGCAGTTCGATCCCAAAGATATCGACTTCATGGAAGTCATGCGTGGCAGCTATGAGGCAGATTTCGGCGATCGCACTTATGGAGTGTTCAACATTCTTCCCCGGACGGGATTTGAACGAAATAACGAGGGCGAGCTTTTTCTCAGTGCCGGCAATTTTTACCAAACCAACAATCAAATCAGCTTCGGCAGCCACAGCGAGCGGTTTGCGTACTACGCGAGTCTTAACGGCAATCGCACTGACCTGGGCCTGCAAACTCCTACGGCCCAGGTGATTCATGATGCGGCCAACGGCTACGGCGGGTTTGGTTCGCTGATCTTCAACCTCGACCCGTCCAACCAGTTTCGCCTGGTCACGTCGCTCCGCAAGGACTACTACCAGATTCCTTATGACCCCGATCCCAATTCCGAGGAAAATCAGGAATACAACAGCAGCGGCCTGCGCGATGGGGAACACGAAGGCGATGCCGTGGTCAATTTTTCCTGGGTGCACACGTTCAATCCAAGGCTTCTGCTGACCGTCTCTCCTTTTTACCATTACAACAGCGCTAACTATGATAGCGATCCGACGGACATTCCGAGCGCCACCACGGACGACCGCACGTCGAATTATGTGGGCGGCCAGACCACGTTCAGCGCCAACGTGGCTAACAATAATTTGCAGGCTGGCCTTTACGGATTCTGGCAGCACGATAGCCAGCTGTTTGGGCTCATCTTCAACGATAACAGCGGCAACACGAACTTTCGCCATCCCGAGTCTGCCTCAGGCGGCCTCACCGCTTTCTCGCTGGAGGACAAAGTCAAACCTTTCCCCTGGCTGACCCTGATGGCGGGAATGCGTCCCACTTACTTCACCGGAGGAGTCACGGAGACCACCGTCAACCCCCGCTTCGGCGCGGCCCTGACCGTACCGCGCTTGAACTGGATCTTCCGGGCTTTCTACGGACACTGGTACCAGGCGCCGCCACTCCTGACCGCCTCCGGCCCTCTACTTCAGTTTGTCACCGAACAAAATCTGGGATTCATCCCGCTGAAGGGAGAGCGCGATGAGGAACACCAGTTCGGAGTCACCATTCCCATCCGTGGCTGGACCGTGGATGCCGATAACTTCCGGACGCGCGCTACGAACTTCTTTGACCACAGCAATGTGGGCGACTCGAACATCTTTTTCCCGCTTACCATCGCGCAGGCGATCATTACAGGTTGGGAAGTG
>Ga0335080_10009250_pt1 | contig 10302 bp, 13 predicted proteins | sample Lox_Sample_34_FD_206720 | JGI IMG/M metagenome (GOLD analysis project Ga0335080, IMG submission 206720) | Soil microbial communities from Loxahatchee National Wildlife Refuge, Florida, United States - Lox_Sample_3.4 | ecosystem: Environmental > Terrestrial > Soil > Wetlands | place: USA... | reverse complement strand
TTGATCCACGGAAGGCGCGCTCGATCAAACTCCACCACGAGTTCGATCGCTTCTACGCCGCTCGCCACAGAAGCGCCAAGGCATGACCAGCGCGCGCCGACCTGCTAAGCCAAGCTGCGCGTGCTCGAGGACCCTGGACGGCACCACTTCGCAGTCATCGGCAACGGCGCCAATGACGTGCTTGTGCTCAAAGCCGCCGCAGTCAGCTTCGCCGCGCTCCGACTACGGCTACATTCCCGCGACAGTGGCTCCGGACGGCGATCCGTTGGAGGTGCTGGTCTGCGTCTCGGAGCCCGCCTTTCCCGGCTGCGCCGTCCTCGCTAACCCGATCAGGCTGTTCAAGTTGACCGACGAGCAGGGCCGGATGACCATGTCGTGTGCGTTCCCAGCGAAGGGAACGACGTGCACGACGTGACAGAGCTGTCCCGCAGCTCCGGGCTGAGATAAGCCACTTCTTCTCTGTCTACAAGGACCTCGATCCGACGCGGTGCTCCGAGATCGAAGGTTGGGATGATCTGAGCGCCGCCTTGGCGACGATCAAAGCGGCGAGAGAGCGCTTCGCGGCGCAGGGAGTTCGGAGTCGTCCTAGCGGCCTGCGCTGCGACCCATTCCGGCCGCCGGCACGCTCCGGATTGAAGATATGCAGTATGCACGAGCGATGCTCCGGGAGACCGTTGCGCAGATGCGTCTCCCGGCTCCTGCAACGAAACAGACCCCGCGGCCTGTTCATCGTCTCCGGCGCTCCCGACGCACCACCCGACCGGTGGTTTCGCTCACTCGATGCCGCTCTTCGCGTCTTGAACGCATCGAACGATGACTGGAGGAGTTCCGCCTGGACTATCGAATACCGAGACCAACCGAGCATCGGCGGTATCTCGCTGGCCCGCAACGTCATTCACGTCAAACCTGGCCAGCGACTCGCGGATGAGGCGCTGCCATGAAGGGCCATTGCCGGTGGTGCTGGCGCCGACCGGCCTGACATCCTCGCTGCGCGTTTCAGTTAGGAAGGAACCGGTCTCGCTCGGGGCTGGGTTAGAGGCGCAACGGGAGAGCGTCATTACCGCCCCTAATCAGGCTCCGCCACAAGTGCGAATCCGCACCAGTTTGCGCCCATGAGCCCCGCTACGGAGCGCGTGGCTTCACAGCTCGGGTATCCGCGAATTCCCGCCCATGACTCTGCTATATATATGTATGCGCGATGAGGCTCGCGCTAGTGTGCGGCGTACGCCGCTGATGGCCTCTATTACTTGGTCCCTCTTTCCCTTGGAGGTTCGTAATGGAGGCGCATTTGCACTCGGTTAACATGTTGCCCGTCGCTGTCGGCGGCCTTGCAGGGCACACCTTTCCGCCCGGAGACGGTCGGTTCGTGGGTGGCTGCACGGGCTTTGTTCGTCACGAGAAGGGAGAACACCGGTACGTGAGCGGATGTGTCGGCCGCATCGGCCAGCCCGAATTCCAGCGATTCGTCGGTGGTTGTGCTGGCTTTGCTGGGCTTCGCGCGTTCCAAGTCGCGCGGCGCAGCCAGGTGCACGATCGTGCTGGTCACGAGGCCCGGGCCAAATGGGGCGACGAGGCGCTGGAGGCCGCGCCGGCTTGAACCGTCAGTTTCGGCAGGTGCACTGAAGGCGTGCCTGCCGAAACCTCCTTCGTTTGTCGACTCAGACCGGTCTTCTGTACCAAGGCTTCCCGGACTCCTGTAGCTACGGCTGCGCTGGCGCTCAAGCATCGGTCACGGACATGTTCCTCCGGCGCACGAAGATTGTCGCAACACTTGGACCCGCGACTGACGCGGACGATTTGGTGGGCGCGCTGGTCACTGCCGGGATGGATTGCGCGCGGCTGAACTGCTCGCATGCCAGCGGCGCTGATCTGCGTCGGAGGGCAGCTGAAGTCCGCGGGGCCGCGGCACGCGCGAAACGACCCGTTGGCTTGCTGATCGATCTCCAGGGGCCGAAGCTGCGGCTGGCGGCCAGCACGACGCCGAGAACGCTGAGGCCGAACGAGATGGTCATCCTCACAGGATCAGAGACAGCTCTTCCCGATGACCGCGTACGCGTCGATTTTCCGGAGTTACACCGGCTGGTGACAGAGCGGTCCGAGATCGTGCTGGGCGACGGAGTGCCGCGCCTGGCGATCGAGTCGGTGAGGCCAGGCGAGGTGATGGCAAGGGTGCTGATCGGAGGCGAGCTCGCGGCGCGCAAGGGGATCAACGTCACCCACGCGCGACCGGAGCTGCCAGCGATCACCGAAAAGGACCGTGCCGATCTCGCGGTTGCCGCTGAGCTCCGAGCTGACTTTGTCGCGCTGTCGTTTGTGCGCTCGGCGGTCGATGTCCAGGAGCTTCGCGCGCAGCTGGGCACATACGGGTGGCGCGGCCGGACGGTCGCGAAGATCGAGAAGGTCGAGGCATACGAGAACCTGGACGAGATCATCGATGTTTGCGACGGCGTGATGGTCGCGCGCGGCGACTACGGCGTGGAGGCTGGCGTCGCGCGAGTGCCGCTCATGCAAAAGGAGACGATCCGCCGCGCCACCCAGGCGGGCAAGCTGGTGATCACCGCGACGCAGATGCTCGAGTCGATGATCCACTCACCAGAGCCCACTCGCGCGGAAGCGACCGATGTCGCGAACGCCGTCATCGACGGAACCTCGGCGGTGATGCTCTCGGCCGAGACCAGCATCGGCGAGTATCCGGTCGAGGCGGTACGGGCAATGTCGCAACTGGCGGAGGCAGCCGAGGAGTCGCCGGACATCCACGGTCGAGCACACTCGGCCCACGAGGACACCGCTGCCGCCGCCGTGATGCACGCCGCGGTAGAACTCGCCGATGAGATCGACGCGGTCGCGCTGATCGTCCCGACCACGCTCGGCGATTCGCCCCGCGCGTGTGCCAAATACCGCACCAGGCGCCCGATCATCGCGCTTCCCCATGACGAAGCCATTGCCGATCAGCTCACGCTCGAGTGGGGGGTTTATCCGCGCGCGATGCGGCACGGAGCGACCGTCGATGAGCTCGTCGAGTCCGCGCTGCGCACAGCGAAGGAGTTCGCCGGTCTGCCAACTGGTGCGCGCGTCGTAATCACCGCCGGCCGACAGCCGGGAGCCCACGGCGGTACAAGTCTGATCATGGTCCGCAACATCCCCTAGTCTAGGGGCCTTTGTGGGCTACCCGCCCAATCCGCCCCTCGGTCAAGCAGCGCACCCTCGCATCCGCCGCGAAGGCAGGGTGACCGGGCAGCCCGCTGATGGTACACGTCAGATCCTCCCCAATCCTGGCCGGTACGTCATCCATTGGTCGGCAGGACTTGCGGACGTGTCCAATGCTATCCACCGAAATGTCAAGGGTCCGGCTTGTGTTGGTTGGTCGTGAGTGCACGGGATTGCGTTGGTTGGGTTATACGTTCGCGGGCTCGAATAGCGGATGTCTTGGGCAGTGACCGTGGGCCAGACTGAGCCGCGGCCTCGGTACCGCGGTGGAGACGAGGGCGGCTTCGCGCCGGCGCTCGACTCAGAAACGAGGCCGTGCTGCTCGTCGAATATTCAGCCATCGGGTGGCCTAGCTCGAGCCGGACTCAGTGACGGATCCGTTGCATGATGTCATTCGGGTGCAGGTGGGGTGGATAATGTTGTTTGGGTCAAGCGATGAGGCTCGCTCAGAGTGCGGCGGATGCCGCTGATGGCCTCTACGAACACAGGCGGAGAGGTTCGTGGAGGTTCGATGACACGCGCATCTGGTCGTACGATCACCGTTCGCCGCTCGGGGCACGCTCGGCGCGAGCGGGGCGTCCAGCCATGGCTTAGGTCAACTGTCCCTTCCATAGGGACGCTGGAGCTCGAGCCGCATCACGTCGACATCGTCGGCCTTTCCCGTGTCGCCGCGGGCGTGTTCCTGGCCGGAGTGGGGTACCTGGGCTGGCCGGGCGGCGCGCTCGGTCACGGTGCAGTGAGCGCCGCGTCCTATGCGCTCGGCGTCGTCGGGTACGCGGTGCCGGCGGGCCTTGTGCTCACCGGCGTGATGGTACTGCTGCGCGAACTCCACCGGCCGCATCGTCCCATCGCATGCAGTGTGGCGTGTCTCGCTGCAGCGCTGACGCTCGGCATATCGGCCGGTACACTCGGGCTTGGGCCCAGTGAAGCGTCGGCTCGTCTCTACTGGCACCCGAGCGCTTTTCGGTCGCGGGGCGGCATCGTCGGCGAGGCTGAGCTGTGGGCATCGTCGCACCTGATCTCGAACATCGGGGCAAACATCCTGTCAATCTTCCTGCTCGTCACGGGATTGATGCTGATCAGCCGCGCGACGGCTGCGGGCGTTGTCCGCGCCGCCGGAGCCGGCCTCGTCGGGATCAGATGGAGAACGAGCCGCGCCAGCGTGGCGTTGAGGCTGCCTCTCCAGCCAATGCTCGGTCGCACGGCGGTTGCCGTGCCGACCGAGCCAGAGGCTCGGGAACTGGCCGGGGTGTCGGACCTCGCTCTGCGTGCACGCAGCGTGGCGCTGACCGGGCTCCAGATCGACGGAGCTGCGACGACCGAGCGATCGCTCCCCGATATCCCCATGTTGTGTCCGGCTGCTGATGTTGAGCGCGATGCCTCAGGGGGTGGGGAGCTCGGTAACGAGGACGACATCGAGGTAAAGGGCGTGGACCGCGCTCGGTCCGCCGATCTCCTCGGCTCGGGTCATCGCAAAGCGGGGATCGGCGGCGAGCTCTCTGTCCAGTGGCGACTTCCGCCGAGACGGATCCTGACCCGCTCGTCGGCGGAGGGCATCAGGCCCGACACCGCGGGTCAGGAGGAGACAGCTCGGACTCTTCTCGAGACCCTCGGTCATTTCGGGATCGAGGCGACGCTGGATGGCCGGGTCACGGGTCCGCACATCACGCGCTACGAGCTGCGCCTGGCTCCAGGCACGAAGGTGGCCAAGATCGCACAGCTCGGCGACGACCTGGCGTACGCGCTGGCTGCCACGGATGTCCGGATCCTGGCGCCGATCCCGGGCAAGCAGGCCGTTGGGGTCGAGGTTCCGAACGCACGCCGGCGGATCGTCCACCTGGGCGACGTGTTCCAAGATCCGCCGCCGGACTGGTCGCCGCTGACCGTGTGGCTCGGTAAAGACATCGCCGGGCGGGCGATCGGCGCCGACTTGGCGAAGATGCCTCACCTGCTGGTGGCGGGCACCACGGGCGCCGGAAAGTCCGCATGCCTGAACGCGATGCTGTGCGGGATCCTGCTGCGAGCCACGCCGGAGGAGGTCAGGTTCGTGCTGGTTGATCCCAAGCAGGTGGAGCTCAATCACTACGAGTCGCTCCCACACCTATTGACGCCGGTGATCACGAGTCCGCGTACGGCTGCTACCGCGCTGCAGAACCTGATCGTAAAGATGGAGCAGCGATATGACGTGATGTCGGTGGCGCGGACGCGCTCGCTGTCGGAGCTCAATCGAGTGCATCAGAGCCGCGGCGAGGCGCCGCTGCCGTTCATCCTGTGCGTGATCGACGAGTTTGCCGACCTGATGATGGTCTCGCCGGCGGAGGTTGAGGACGCGATCATTCGGCTGGCGCAGAAGGCGCGAGCGGTCGGGATCCATCTGTTGCTTGCGACGCAATCGCCGCGTGCCGACGTGATCACGGGCATGATCAAGGCGAACGTTCCGTCGCGCATCGCGTTCGCGGTCTCGAGCCAGACGGACTCGCGGGTGATCCTCGACCAAGGCGGCGCGGAGTCGCTGCTCGGGCAGGGGGACATGCTGTTCTCTCCGCTCGGCGGCAAGGTGCAGCGGCTCCAGGGCGCACTGATCGACGAGCATCAGATCGCGAACGTGACCGATGCGTGGCGGCGCCAGGGTGGGCCCGACCTGACTGACGAGCTACTCGAGGAACTCGAATCCGAGCAGGTTGATGGGTCAGACGGCCTGGGATCGGCTTGCCAGGAAGATCCGTTACTGCCCGAGGCGATCGCGCTTGTGGTGCAAGCTGGAACCGCATCGACCTCGTTGCTCCAGCGTCGGCTGCGGTTGGGATACACACGCGCCGGGCGGCTGATCGACACGCTCGAGCGCCGCGGCGTAGTCTCTGGATACGAGGGCTCCAAGCCGCGCCAGGTGCTGATCGATGAGGCCGACGTGCGAGCCGGGATGCGGCAGTGATGACAATCACGAGCGGAAATGGACCGGTACCGCCGTCGACCCCGTGTTCGATTCGAACTCCCACTTTGTGCCATCGCGGCGGTGTACGGCTCCGTCAGCGGTGGACCGCCGCCGCGGGTCGCCGCGGCGCTCCCGCCGTGGGCGGCGTGAAGTGTCAGGATCCTGGCCGTGGTCTGTTGCTCAGTGGCCTGTTCGATAACCGCGTTGGCGCGCCACGCGGTTTCGCGGTCGACGGCGCTCGAAGCAACGATGCAGCGGCTGAGCATGACGAGGATCATGTACACACGGACCGGATCCACTTCGCAGGCCCTTGGCGCTCGAGCATAGGATCGCTCCGAGCTCGCGCGCGAGTGCGCTTGCACTATCGGTCACCGGAGTCGGGAGATCCTACGTGTCTCCGCAGACCTGCGCGGTCGGCGTGTGCGTACCCGGGGCGCTAGTCTCACTTCTTGGGAAAGCATGCATCACGGACCAGCCGCCCGCCGAACGTGCGACGGGCGGCGCGACACGTGATCCTATGACCTAGGAGACGCCTGCGTCTACGGCAGGGTCCCTAATCGTCGACTGCGGGTGCTCGTGACGGTGCAGTCGCGGATGCGGGCTCTGTGTCTGGCGAGAACGGCCGTCTTGTCCTGTGGCGAAATGGCCGCGGACCGTAGAAGCGCTGGTAGTCGCCTGTCCGGTAGCAAACGTCCCGATGGCGAGTGCGGGCGGCCTCGTCCTCATGCCTGCAGTGAAATCGCCGCGCGTGAACACTGTTTGCGCATCAATCGCGATCGTTCGCATACCCAGCGCGAAGTCTCCCTCCGGCAACATCAGCGGCTGTGCCTGCATTTGACTTACCTCCTGTGAATTTACGGAAGCAGAAGCCATCAGCGGGTCTACCGCGGTTCGCAGGCGAGCTTCATCGCCAATTGAGATTGCCTATAACGAATCATAGCAACGCCAGCGCGAGGCTCCGTCAGCATGAGATGGCCGGGTGTACGTGAGTCCTAATTGCAGAACTGCCGTTGACAATGTCGAAAAGGGGTCGGGCATCGATGGATCTGCTGCCGTCGCGGCTAACCTGAGCCAGAGCGTTCCATCAGAGATGGTGAACCGTTGAGGCTCTGGGCTGAGCGGCTCGGCGCGAAGGCACATCCACGTGCGTCGCGGTCCGGGCGTTCGTATTGGACCGAAAAGCGCATACCGAGTTCTCGGAAGGCGAAGCTGCTCGGTCCGGTACGGGATACCTCCGGCCCCACTGGCCGCGCGGTATCGCTGTGTCGTGTGCCAGGAACTCCTGTTCCGTCGGCCAGACCGGACGATTCGCGCAAGCACGCCGAACCTTCGCGGGCGTCGATCGCGGACAGCATGCCTCAGAGCCCCGCGCGTTCGAACTCGCGCCACGGCGGCCACGTCGCGGAGTCGCCGATCAACTGTCTCAGGTGCGCTTCGATGGCGTCGGGTGTCCACCCTCGACGGAGGCCGAGTGCCGGTTGCGGCGCGGAAGGCGAGACTCGCCCGCCGACGGCGGCTCACCCGTCCGTAGCGCTCGCTTGCCCCAGGAGTTCAGAGCGACGGGTTAGCCGCGCTGCGCAACGCGATCAACCGGACGGGCGGAGCGGATCGCTGAGCGGCGCTGGTGCGCCGCCCGCCACGCTGCGCTGGCAGGCGAATGCCAAAGCTCGCGGCGGCCCAAGAGAGAGTCTTCGCCCTGGGCAAGCTCAGTTCGAGTCATCGATCCACGCACGCGGGGCGTCGCCATCGGGTCGGCGCCACGTTTCCACACACGTGAAGCCGCTTCCGACCTCGCAGAGTCGAAACAGTCGGCACGGGAAGGCCCGAGAGCCCACCTGGACCGACCGGATTCGTGAGGACCTCCGTCGCTTCCTCGCTGGTCGAGTGGAGTGGCCAACGTATCGAGAGTTGGAGCGCGGTGGCCGGAGGGGCCTGCGCGACGCGATCACACGGTTCGGCGGCGCCGAGCGCTGGGCCAAGGAGCTGCGGCGTGCGCTTCGTCAGGCACCGTCCCGGTTACGCGACGATCTGGACGGAGGAACGGATCCGCCGGGACCTGCGCAAGTATCCGAAGGGCAAGAAGCAGTGGCCGTCGCGGCTGCCCGCATGCATGCGATTTCTGTTGGCTTCGACGACAGTTTGCGTGAGCGGCACGCGGCGAGCTCCGGCTCACCTTATTGGCCACGACAGGCTCGCCAGGCAGGGGTCGGCGAGCGGTCCGGCACGAAGCAGTCACCAACCAGGAACGGTCACTGAGTCGAAGTCCGAGGCGGGCGAGGTGTATGACCCTTGGTCTCAGCCGGCCACGAAGTCATGAATGAACGTGTCCTCCGCGGACGCGTACACGCGGGCGATTGCGCGGGGCTGGGGGTTCGAAGCGAACGCGAGGTTCACCGCGCTACCGGTTACTCCTGCTCGCCCGTGTTGCGCTCGCTGTCCGCACAGACGCCGTCGGCCGGCGCAGATGGCTTCCACTCCGTGTCGATGTCGAGCAGGCTGACGCAGAAGTCGTGGTCAGCCCGGGCCGGTCGGTGAACATGGTGCTCGGACTGCCCGAAGCTGGCGTTCAGCGCGCGGAGGCCGCTGGCGAGTCTGCGAACGCTGACCCCAGTCCCCGACATGACAATTGGCCCGGTCCGCGCGCAGACCCGTCTCGCCGCGGTTTGAGCGGGGCGCGGGTTGGGCTGAAGCCGGTGGTTCGGAGCCGTTGGCGTGCGTGTAGCCGGGATGGAAGGGGAGCTTGATGCGCGGTGCGATGGCGACGCCCTCGGCGCGCTCTTGCGCGACGGTCGAGGGCCGATCGGGTGCGCTTGCGACCGCAGCCCTCGCGTGGGAGGGCGGGGACGTCGTGAGCGCTGGCATCGTCGACGGCCGCTACTCAGATCCGCGACCTGGGGAGTCTCGATCCACCCATTTCGTTGCGTCACAGGCTCGCTCTTTGGAATCCGGTGAAGCCTGGGTCTCCCGGGGCGGAGCCCTCCGCGCGGGTGTCGGTCGCGACCGCCGTGATGATGAACGTGACTGCGGCGGTGAAACGATCTGATAGGAAAATAGGTGTGGGGCGCGACCGCAGCTGGGGTTCAGGCGGCCTGCGGCAGCTCCTCGAGGATGACCTTGTGGCCGAGGGCCTCGAGCTGGGTGATGAGTCGTTTGGTGAGGCGTTCGGGGTCGCGTTTGCGGAAGTAGTCGCCGCCGAGGTCGGGGTATGGCTCGCCGGTGGTCAGCATGTGCCAGATGATGCCGATGATCGAGTGCTTGCCGGCGCCGAGCGCCTTCTTGTGACCGCGGCGGGGTCGCAGACGTGCGTATTGGGCGGCGAGGTAGGAGTCCTTGGTGCGGATCGCTGCCATCGCGGCTTCCTCGAGTGTCCGGTCCAGCCATTTGCTGCCTTTGCGGGGCGTGCCGGAGCGGCGTTTACCGGCGGATTGGTCGTTGCCGGGGCACTGTCCGGCCCAGGAGGCGAGCTGCTTGGCGGTCGGAGAGATCGAGGTGGTCGACGCCGATCTCGGCGACGACCACCTCGGCGGTGCGTCGCTGAACGCCGTGAATCGTGCACAGCAGCTCAACGACCCTCTCGAAAGGGGCGATCTGCTCGTCAACAACCCCGCGACCGCGGTCGAGAACTCCGCGAAGTGCTGCTCCCGCGACCCACCCTTCCCAGGCACCCGCACGCACGCGGTCATCTGCTCCTTGTGAACATCCGGCGCCGCCGGGCGCTCGATCACCGTTTCCATCCGACCTCCATCAAAGCGATCGACAAGATCGTCGCCCAGGGGCCTCAGAACTAACGAATCTGACAGGCGTGCTCGTGGCAACAGTCCGGAACCCCGGGGAGACCCGCACGCCAAACTAGGCTTCGGGCTCGCAGGCACCAACAAGAGATCGGCGTCGAGGGCGACCGCCAACGCATCCGGAATCCAAACATTTTCAGTCGCCCGCGACCGACCGATAGGTCAGAGGAACTAGACGAGCAATGCGCTCGCGACACGGATGATACGCTCGGCTCCGTGCCACGAGGTGCGCCGCTCGGTCGATGGTCAGGTTGCCCGAGAAGGTCTGGATCGCCGCCCGGGCACGGAGGGGCTGATCGGCGCTTTAGGGCTCGCAGGTCATCAACTGCGGGAGCTCGGCGCGTTATGTGAAGGGGTTCGGCTGGGGGTGGA
>Ga0335080_10009248_pt1 | contig 10303 bp, 9 predicted proteins | sample Lox_Sample_34_FD_206720 | JGI IMG/M metagenome (GOLD analysis project Ga0335080, IMG submission 206720) | Soil microbial communities from Loxahatchee National Wildlife Refuge, Florida, United States - Lox_Sample_3.4 | ecosystem: Environmental > Terrestrial > Soil > Wetlands | place: USA: Florida... | reverse complement strand
TGTTCGCGTTCGGCGGTGATCACTGCGGTGGCCATGACTATTCCTTGGGCTCCTGCGACTTCGTGCCGGGTGGCGCGAGGCTGGGGTTTCCGGCCGCGGCGGCCGGGGACGGGGTCAGCGATTTCACGTAGGCGACAAGCGCTGACAATTGCTCCTCGGAGACCAGGCCCTGAAATACGGGCATGATGGGCTTGAATCCACTGACGACCTTGGCGCTGGGGCTGAGAATCGATTCACGGATGTAGTTTTCATCGGCGAGGACGGTTCGTCCATCTTCGAGTTGGACCTGCTTACCGAACAGGCCGACGAGATTGGGCCCACGTCCCTGGGTATCCGAGCGGTGGCAGGTGGAGCATCCCAGTTCCTGGAAGATGTTCTGGCCATTGGCGGCAAGCGATCCAGTGGCTCCCCCTCCGGCGAGCCAGGCCTGATATTCGGACGGTTCCATCACGACCACTTGGCCAATCATTCCCGAGTGCATAGTGCCGCAATACTCGGCGCAAAACAGGTGATAGGTGCCGGAGCGGGCGGCGCTGAACCAGGCGGTGGTATAGCGGCCGGGCAAGACGTCCTGCTTGATGCGAAAGGCAGGGACATAGAAGCTGTGGATCACGTCCTGCGAGGTCATGATGAGCTTTACGTCACGGCCGACGGGAACATGCAGTTCATTGATCTCGCGCTGACCCTCTTCGTGCTGCAGCTTCCACATCCATTGCTTGGCGACGACGTAAACTTCGGTGGCGCCGCGCTTGGGGGTGCGTTCCTGGAAATAGATGGCGGCGCCCCAGCCGAAGATGACGAGGAAGATTCCCAACGGGATGATCGACCAGGTCAGCTCCAGGGGAGTCGATCCTTCGATCTGTTCGGCGCGAATACCGGCGCGCCGCCGGTATTTGAGGGCGAAGATCAGAATCATAGTAAAGATCGACGCGCTCATGAAGGACGCAAGTACGACCAGAAAGATGTAGAGCGCGTCTACGTTCGCCGCCATGGTGGAGGCGCGCACCGGCCAAAGGGGGAAGTTATCGAACATGTTCGGCGGCTCCCATGTGGCGGCGGCGGTTGCGTCCCGAATCGAGGCGGAACATGAACAACAGAAATGCCCCGAGGATCAAAACTGTGGCGCCGGCGGCCAACTGCAATACGCGGCTGATGATGGCGCCGTACTTTCCGGTGTCCGGATTGTAGTGATAGCAATAGAGGAGAACCTGGTCGACGACGCTGCCGATGCGATTCTCGGAGGCCTGAATCAGGCCGAGACGCAAGTCCTTGGGAGCGAACTCAATGCCGTAGTAGTACTGCGAGATTTTCCCCTGCGGCGTCAGAATCATGATGGCGGTGGCGTGGGCAAACTGGCCGGTCCCGGCGTCATACTGATATTGAAATCCGGTGGCCTTCGTCAGGGCGTCGACCGAGGCTTGTGGTCCGGTGAGGAAGTGCCAGCCCGCGGCGGCGCCGTCGCGCGCATAGCGCTTGAGGTACTCGGCCTTTTTGGCGGCGGCCATCCGGGGAGTTTCTCTCGGGTCGAAGCTGATGGTAAGAACGTCAAACTCCCTGCCGACATCGAATTTCAACACCCGCAGAGCGCTCTCGAGACCGGTCAGAACCTGGCTGCAAAGCATGGGGCACTGATAGTAGACCAGGTTCAAAATCATCGGCCGGCTGCCGAAGTAGTCGCCCAGGCGGACGGTTTTGCCGCTTTCGTCATAGAAGATCAGGTCCGCGGGCAGTTGCTGGTCCAGATGCTGCTCAACACCGACGTTCTTCAGTCCGGGCGGGCGAACGTTCGCGGGGGGAGACATGAGGCCCTGAGTCATGCCCTGTCCCCAGGCCGCAACCGCCAGAAAGAGGGGCGGGAGCGATCGCCAAAACCATCTCGAGCTGGAGAAGACTCGCGTCAAATGCATGCTCCTACTTCTTCTTATCTTTCGTTCTTGCCGGGCTCGAATTGGCGGTATCGGAGCGTTTCGCCGCCTGATTCACCGTGTTGATTTCGGATGCGGGTGCGACCCCAGTCCTGGGCGTAGTCGGCAAGCCGCGCTGGGCCAGCAACTGCATCGCCCGATCAATGGGGATGCGGACCACCCCGGATTTCTCGTCGACCCAGCCGTAACTGTGCAGAGTCTGATCCTGCTGCAAGAGAAAATCGTTGATCTCCACGCGCTCGTTGCTCTCCAGTCGCGGCTGGGGAAATCTCGCGACAATCTCCGTGCGAGTAACCGCGGGATTGACTTCGCGCGTGCTCGCCTCCGCCGGCACCAGCGGGCTCTGGGCCGAGTGATACGCTTTCTGTTTGGCATCCAGAAAGGCGTAGAAGCCCCAAAGAAAGAGGGCCACGAGAACGCAGGCCAGTCCCAATCCACCGAGGAAGGCGTAGACATTCTTCGGGCTGAGATCCTGGTGCTCGAAGGCAGCGCCGGAGCCGTGCTCGTGCCTGACGGTATCTTCATTCATGCGCGGGCTCCAGCACCTCCCTGGCATAGACGTCATAGACCGGCAGGAGAGGCAAGGAACTGAGATTGCGGCAGAAATAGGCGAGCCACAGGCCGCCCATGGCCACGGGCACGCCAACTTCCATCCAGGTCAGGCGAAAGCCGGTGGAGAAGTTGGGTTCGATGATCCAGAACAAATCCACGAACCGCATCAGCATGAGCCATACGGCCAGCCAAACCAGCCTGGTGACGTCGCGCTTGAAGGGGCGAGAGAGCAGCATGGCGAAGGGAACGGCGAAGTGAAAAATCACCAGGATCAGCCCGATGAATTGCCAGCCCCCATGGAGCCGCCGCATGTACCAGGTGATTTCATCGGGAAGATTGCCCGCCCAGATGATGAGCCACTGGGAGAACGAGAAGTAGGCCCAGACCATGATAAAAGTCAGCATCCACTTCCCGTGGTCGTGGACGAAATTGGGCTTGAGCAGTTCGGACATGGGCTTGTAGCGGAAGAGGATGCGTTCGATTACCACCGCGAAACACATGGCCGACAAAATCTCGCCGATGAGTATGAGCAGGCCGTAGATGGTCGAGATCCAGCTGGGGTCGAGAGACATGACCCAGTCAATCGCGGCGAAGGAGATGGTGAAGGCGTAAAGGATGAGGCCGGGTCCGCTGACGGCCTTGAACCGGCTGCTGTTGTCGCGCAAAGGCGGCTGGTTCTGCTCGCGCGACCACTTGCTCAACAGAAACGATAATAGATACCAGATGGCGAAGTAGATGATCGCTCGAATGACAAAGCCGCGCACGTTGAGATAGCTGCCGGTAATCTGTCGCAGGTGCTCGCGCAGCTTGAGGTCGGCCACAGACTCCAGGGGGCGGGCCCAGATATAGAGCCGCGGGAGCCCGAAGAGGATGGGCACGAACAATGCCGCCATGAGCGGAATGCAACGCATGGCCGCGCCCAGAATGCGGCGGATCACCATGCCCCAGCCTCCGCCGGTCAGGTGGCGGATCATGAGAATGGCCATCGAGCCAAGGGTTACTCCGAGCCAGGCCATGAAGGCGAGCAGATAGGCCTGGAAGAACTGATCCGGCTGAACAAACGCGCCCACGGCGGCAATGGCGGAGAACACCAGCCCGATGATGAGCGAGCGCCGTCCGATGGTCTTCACCACCGGAGGGGGCGAGAGGTCGAGGTTGACGGGCGAGGTTGTCATTTCGGTTCCTCTCCTTTCTCCGGCTTTGGGGCTGTGGGTTCCGGCAGCGTCGCCCCCGAACCAGGTTCACCGCGGAATGCGGGCGATTCGGACGGCACCTTTTGGTCCGAAGGCACGTCCGCGGTGGTAGCGCCCTGACTCAACTGCAAGGCGCGAATGTAGGCCACGATGCACCAGCGATCGCGGGGCGAGATTTGCGAGGCGTAGTCAGGCATGGCGCCAAAGCCGCTGGTCATGACATCGAAGAAATATCCCAGGGGCGCCTTGCGAAGGCGCTCGGTGTGATAAGAAGGCGGAGGGCGGAATCCGCGCTGGACGATCATGCCATTGCCGTCTCCCAGGCGAGAATGGCAAGGGGCGCAGTAGATGTCGAAGCGTTCCTGGCCGCGTGAGAGCACATCTTCCGTGACCGGGAAAGGCATGTAGTCGCCGGGATTGTTGCCCACCTTGCCGGTATAGAAATAGGTGTCCTGGTGCAGCTGTCCGCGCGCGACGGTGCCTTCGACCGGCGTACGGGCCGAGCGGAGATCGGTGTAAAAATCGCTTCTGGCCAAAGGCTTGAAGCGCGGCTGATCGTGCATGTCCTGCCGGCATGCGGCCAGTGCTATCAGGGCCAGCAAACCCAGCGGCGAGATGATGCGCAGCGTGACCATGCCTAGCTGGGAACCTCCGAGATCGACTTTGCGCCCAGCCCCTCCAGGAATTGACGGGTCGCGGAGCTGGAGTACTGGGGATCGGTGGAGAAGATGATGAGAAAGAAACGGTCCTTGGTCGCAAAGGCAAAGCGGCCAACGTTGAAAACCGGATGATAGGGCATGGGCAGACCATTCAGGGCCAGCATGCCGAACACGGCGAAAATTCCGGCAAAAAGAATCGTCATCTCGAAGGTAACGACGATGAATGAAGGCCAGGAGTGGAATGGCTTTCCGCCGACGTTCACGGGATAGCTGACGGTGGCAATCCACCACTGCATCAGGTAGCCGGACAAACCTCCGATCAGGCCGCCGATCAGGGTGACGAGGGGCACGCCGCTATTGTGGAATCCGATGGCCTCAGCCAGGTGCTCGATGGGAAAGGGGCTGTAGGCATCGATTTTTCTGTACCCGACCTGATAGGTCCGCTCCGCCGCCGCCACCAGGTCGGTGGCCGAGTCGAATTCCGCCATGAGCCCGTAGATGGGAGTGCGTTTCATTCGGGTCTGACCTCGGCTTCGGGCAGCAGGGTGCGCATTTCAAAGATGGAAATCATGGGCAGAATGCGAACGAACAGGAACATGGCGGCGAGGAACATGCCGATGGTGCCGATGTAGGTCATCCAGTCCCAGCGCGTGGGGTAGTACATGCCCCAGGAGGAGTTGAGGAAGTCGCGATGCAGGCTGACCACCACGATGATGAAGCGCTCGAGCCACATGCCGACCAGAATGACGCCGGAAACCAGAAACAGGGCGACGGGACTGGTGCGCAATTTGCGAATCCAGAGCACTTGCGGGATGGCGATATTGCAGAGCAGCAGCGCGTAGTACCAGGGAGCGTAGGGTCCGTGGAGACGGTTCCACAGAGTGAAAGCGTCGTAGCGATTGCCGCTGTACCATCCCATGAAAGCCTCGATGGCATAGCCGTAGGCGACGATGAGGCCGGTGGCGAGCATGACCTTGGCTGAGTTCTGCAGGTGGCGTTCGGTGATGAAGTCCTCAAGGCCATAGAACTTGCGGATCGGAATGGCCAGCATGAGCACCATGGCGAAGCCGGAATAAATGGCTCCGGCGACGAAGTAGGGCGGGAAGATCGTGGTATGCCAGCCGGGAACGATGCCGACGGCGAAATCGAAACTGACGACGGTGTGCACAGAGAGGACCAGGGGAGTCGCCAGACCGGCCAGCAGCAGATACGCCATTTCATAGCGATGCCAATGGCGCGCGGAGCCGCGCCAACCCAGGGCGAGCATGCCATAAATGATCTGCGCGGGGCGGCTGTGGGCGCGATCGCGCAGCGTGGCCAGGTCAGGGACCAGTCCGATGAACCAGAAAAGCAGAGAGATGGTGAAGTAGGTGGAAACCGCGAAGACGTCCCACACCAGCGGGCTGCGAAATTGCGGCCAGTAGTTCATGGTGTTGGGGTAGGGGAAGAGCCAGTAGGCGAGCCAGGGGCGGCCTACGTGGATCAGGGGGAAGATGCCGGCGGCGCTTACGGCAAACAGGGTCATGGCCTCGGCGAAGCGGTTGATGGAGTTGCGCCAGGATTGACGCAGCAGCAGAAGGATGGCGGAGATCAGAGTTCCGGCATGGCCAATGCCGATCCACCACACGAAGTTCACGATGGCAAATCCCCAGCCGACGGGAATGGTGACGCCCCAGATGCCGACGCCGCGGACGAACAAATAGCCGATGGCGAAGAGCATCATCATGGTCAGCAGGAAGGCGACGCCAAAACCCATGAACCACCCGGTCGAGGTCGGGCGGGTCAGTACAATCGAGCTGATCTTGTCGGTTACCGTGGAGAAGGTGTAACCGGGCTCGATTACCGGAGCACGCCGGTCTTCGCTCGACTGTTGGGTGGCATCAGCCATAGGTCAGGCGCCCTCCGCCTCCAGTTCCGGGTTGGGGTTGCGAATTGCCGCGAGGTAGGTGGTTCGCGGCCGCGTGTTCAGATCGGCGAGCAGCCCATAATTCCGCTGCTTCGCCTTGAGCTGGGAAACCTTGCTGTTGGGATCGTTGATGTTGCCGAAGACAATCGCGTTGGCCGGGCAGGATTGCTGGCAGGCGGTCTGCAGCTCTCCGTCGGCGATCCTCCGGTTTTCGCGTTCGCTGTCGATGCGATGATGATTGATGCGCTGGACGCAGTAAGTGCATTTCTCCATCACCCCGCGGCTGCGCACGCTGACGTCGGGGTTGCGCATCATTTTGTACTGCGGGGTCTCCCAATCCTGGAAAAGCAGGAAATTGAATCGCCGGACCTTGTAAGGACAGTTATTGGAGCAATAGCGAGTGCCCACACAGCGGTTGTAGATCATGTCATTCAAGCCTTCGGTGCTGTGGACGGTCGCGCCGACGGGGCAGACCACCTCGCAGGGAGCGTTTTCGCACTGCATGCAGGGCACGGGCTGAAAGTAGGCTTTGGGTGTGTCGCGGTCACCTTCGTAGTAGGCATCGACGCGAATCCAGTGCATATGACGCCCGATGACGCACTGCTCCTTGCCCACCACCGCGATGTTGTTTTCGGACTGGCAAGCCACCACGCAGTTATTGCAACCCACACAGGCATTGAGATCGATCGCCATGCCCCAGGCATAGGCCTCTTCCTGGTATGGATAGGGCTTGTACAGCGTCAGGCCTGGCGGCGGTTCCTCCTCACGGGCGAAATCCGGCTCTTTGCGATATTCCTCAAGGCTGGTGACGCGCACTAACGGCCGGCTGTCGCCGTTGGGAGTGTCCATCGTCTGGTAGCCCTGCGTGGAGGCCAGCTTGTAAGTTCCGCCAGCGCTGGCGAGATTGGCTCCGCTGGCCGACCAAAGCGCGCCACTGGAACGCAGGGGGTAAAAGTCGAAGCCTGCGCCGGTCCCGGCCCGGCCGGCACGGCGGCGGCCGTAGCCGAGAAACAGGGTGACGGAATTGTCAGGATGGCCCGCCTGAATCCACACTGGTGCGGTAACTTTCTGGCCGTTTAGTTCGACGTCGACAAGATCTTCCGACTTGAGCTGCATGCGTTCGGCGAGGGCAGGACCGATGAGGATGGGATTGTCCCAGGTCATCTTCGACATGGGTTTGGGGAGTTCCTGCAGCCAGCCGTTGTTGGAGAAGGAGCCGTCGTAGATCGAGGGGTCGCGGCGGAAGTTGATCTCGATCGACTTGTCGTAGCGTGGGGCGGAGGCAGGAATATTTGCGGTCTTCAAAGCAATGGTCTTTGGTGCGAAGGCGGAGCCCTCGACCCAGCCATCATGGAGGGACTTGCGCCAAAACATGTCGAAGTCGGTTCCCCCGCGCTGTTTCTTCCAGTATCCCTGAACAATTTCATAACCCGAGGCCTCGGCCGGGCCCGCAAAAATGGAAACCACCTCATGCACGCTCTTGCCGTCGTAAAGCGGCGCGATGAGGGGCTGCACGATGCTGATGGCGCCATCGTAGGAGCGGGCGTCGCTCCAGGCCTCGAGGTAGTGAGCCTGATTGATGTGCCACTGGCAAAGCTCGGCGGTCTCATCCTGATAGAGACCGAGATGCACGCGCAGCGGAATGTTCGTGTTCTTGAGGGCGTCGGCAAAGGCAAGGTCGGCGGGAGCATCGTAAGCGGGATTGCCGCCGAGGATGAACAGCATGTCTACTCTACCGGCGCGCATGTCGGCGACAAGTTCCTGGATGGAGCCGGTCTGGTTCGCGGGGTTGGAAATGACCGGGTCGGTGTAGATGACGGTCTTGCCCACGTTGTCCAGCGCCTGATTGATAGCATGAGCCAGAGCGTGCACGGCGGGAGGCTGATGTTCTCCAGCAATGACCAGGCTGGAACCGCGATGAGCCTGCAAGTCATGGACGACGGCTTCCAGGAACTTTTGCGCCTCCCCACTCAAGCCCTGTAGTCCCGCCCCGAGACCATGGGCCGCGCCCAGCACGTGGGCGAAGCTTTCAAGCGCTCCGGCCCTCAGGGGTAGCCGATGATCGGCCTTTCCCCCGGTCGAGGTCATCGTGCTCTCAACCACATAAAGCCGGCTCATGTTGCCGGAGTCGGGGTCGCGCCGGCCGGCATAGTCGCGGATATAGCGCACATTTCCGGGGAATCCGGCGGAAAGGAAGTCCGCGTCCAGGGACAGGATGATGTCCGCGCGCTCGATCCGATACTGGGTCTCGACCGGTTGGCCGAAAGCCATTTGGGCGCCGGCATAAACATTGTCACGGTTGATGGGTTCGTAAACGTGCGACTTCGCCTGCGGGTAGATCTTCAACACCGAGGCGAACTGATCGGCTAATGTAGGCGAAGAGGTAGTTCGGGTGAGAATCCGTATCCCCGAACCCTGGACCGCTTTCTGGGCGCTGAGCGGACCGCGAACCGCTTTCAGAAAGTCGCCCCAGGTACGAACGTCGCCGAGGTAGGCGATGGTCTGGGAGCGGTCGGGATCGTACATTTCAAGGATGGAGGCCTGGGCAAAGATGTCGGTGCCGCCGAGGCTGGCGGGATGGCCATCGTTGCCTTCGATCTTGGTGGGTCGGTAGAGATGGCTTTCAACCAGGAGCGGAGTGGCGTAGCCACTGAGGGTGAAGGCGGTGGCATAAAACATGGGACGGCCGGGGATGACTTCCTCGGGTTGTCTGACATAGGGGACGATGGGTTCGAGCGGCTGCTTGGTGCAGGCGGTCATGCCCGCCATGGCGAGGGATGCTCCCATCAGCTTGAGAAAACCGCGGCGGGAAACCGAGTCCAGCCACTGGGAAGCTCCTTTGGGAAACTCGCGATGCATCATCTCCTGAAATTCGGCGCTCCCCGCCAATTCTTCGAGGCTTCGCCAAAGCTCAGGACCCTGGGTCCGGGCGATGCGTGCGCGAGCGGTTTCCAGGTCGAGCTTATCCTTCTTGCCGGGACAAACTTCCTCTCTCCGATTGTCCTTCTGCGATTCCATTTTCATCGGGCGTTACTTCTGTTGCATACCTGCGGCGCCGTCGGCTCGGCAGGGTTTCTCAACGATGACACGTCGAGCAACTGGTGATATCTGCTACCGTTCGAAGCTTATATTTCTTGACCAGATCGGTTCCCAGCGAGAGCTGGTCGGTGTATTGCTTGTCGTCCACGGTCAGCGGGCTGCCGGGTGTGGGCGGCGCATAACGCATGTTGAAGACCTGACTGCGCGGTCGCAGATATTTCTGCGGCGCGCGGTGACAGTCGAGGCACCACTCCATCTGCAAGGACTGGTAGTTAAACATGAGCGGCATGCGATCCACGGGACCATGACAAGTGTTGCAGCCGACTCCTTTGTTGATATGAATGCTGTGGTCGAAATAGACGAAGTCGGGAAGATCGTTTACCCGGGTCCAGACCAGAGACTTGCCGCTGCGGAAGCTCTCCCGCACCGGCTCCAGCAGAGGGGCGTTCGTCCAAATCTGAGAATGGCAGTTCATGCAGGTCCGGGTGGGCGGGATACCGGCAAAGCTTGAGGTCTCCACCGAAGTATGACAATAGCGGCAATCGATGCCCAATCCGGCTACGTGATGCTGGTGGCTGAAGGGCACGGGCTGGGGCCGCGCGACCTTGGCATAGGTGATGTACGGGGACCGTTGCAGCTCAAGTATGGCCCAGAGCAAAGCGGCAACCAGGAAGACCGCACCGTAGATCGTGGCGCGGGAGATTGTATTGGTACTGCGATGAAAAATCTGCATCGTTGAGAGTCCCGTGCAGTGGGAGACGCTTTCGCGCACCCGGTTTCAACGCAAGTTACGGTTAGATGCCGACGGACAACTTGCCATCCCCTGATATAAGACCTGTGATTATATCAGCCAAACCCAGGGTTGGCGTGACGGGACGCTGAGCGACAAAAATCTTCCAGTCCATTTTGAAACATCACAGAATTTCACCGCAGATTCATCACCAGGAGCTTCGGTTCGGTCATTTCCTCGATGGCGTAGCGCAGGCCTTCGCGGCCCAGGCCGGAGTCTTTAATCCCTCCATAGGGCAT
>Ga0335080_10009247_pt1 | contig 10303 bp, 9 predicted proteins | sample Lox_Sample_34_FD_206720 | JGI IMG/M metagenome (GOLD analysis project Ga0335080, IMG submission 206720) | Soil microbial communities from Loxahatchee National Wildlife Refuge, Florida, United States - Lox_Sample_3.4 | ecosystem: Environmental > Terrestrial > Soil > Wetlands | place: USA: Florida... | reverse complement strand
GCGCGCGCCAGCAGGCGGGTGGAATCGAGGGTCGGCAGCGGCGAGTTGGCGTCGTCGATGATCAGCGGGATCTCGGTGCAGCCGAGCACTACCGCATCGCAGCCCGCGTCCTTCATGCGGGCGATGACGCCCTGGAAGTAGGTGACCGCCTCGGGCCTGAAGACCCCGCACACCAGCTCCTCGAAGATGATGCGATTGATCTCCGCTCGCTCCTGGCTCGTGGGGCGCTGGAAGCGCAAGCCGCGGGCCGCGAGCTTCTCCGGGTAGACCTCGCTGTCGACCAGGTAGCGCGTGCCGGTGATGCCGAGAGTGCGCAAGCCGCGCTCCACGGCCTGCGCGGCCACCACCTCGGCGATGTGCAGCCACGGCAGGGGTGAGCGGCGCACCACCCAGGGAAACGCCTGGTGCAGCGTGTTGTCGGGGCAGATGAGGAAATCGGCGCCGGCCTTCGCGAGCTTGTGCGCCGAGGACAGCATGAGCTCCGCGACCCCCGGCCAGTTTCCGCTGTCGAACAAGCTCATGTAGCGGGCCAGGGAATGGTTGTGCAGCGATACCTCGGGGTGATCGAGGGCGCCGAGGAACTGCGCGCCCTCGAGACAAACGGTGCGGTAGCAGAGCGCCGCGCCCTCTGCGGAGCAGGCCACGATGCCGATGTGCTGTGGCATGCGGCGATCTTACCGTGGTGGTGCCCGGACCGGCAGGGCACAATGCCTGACCCTCGTTCGATAGGCAGGTGCCGCATATGCTCCAACGCTCACGGCGGGCCGTCTGGCTGGGCGGCTGGCTGTCCGCGGCACTCGCCGGCGCCGCGCTCGCGGGGGTCGGGCTGACCTACCCGATCGCGCCGCGCGGCGACGTGGTCGACGACTATCACGGCACCGCCGTTGCCGATCCTTACCGGTGGCTCGAGGAGCTCGACTCGCCTGCGACGCGCCGCTGGGTCGAGGCGCAGGCCAAGCTGACCCGGGCGTATTGGTCGGCGACGCCGCTGCACGCGAGGCTGCGCAAGCGGCTCGCGGCGCTGTATGACTTCGAAGCGTTCGGCGTCCCTTTCCGCGAGGGCGGCCGCTACTTCTATACCTTCAATTCGGGCCGGCGGGACCAGGCGGTACTCGAGACGACGGAAGACCTGGGCGAGCGCGCTGCGCTGGCCGTCGACCCCAACGCGCTCACGCCCGCCGGGATCGTGACCGGCTACGTCGCGAGCCGCGACGGCCGGCTGCTGGCCTACGGCGTGTCTCCCGGTGGCTCGGACTGGACCGAGTGGCGAATCAGGGACCTGGCGACGGGACACGACCTGCCCGACGTGCTGCGCTTCACCAAGTACTACGCGCCCGTGTTCGCACACGACGGCCGGGGCCTCTACTACAGTGCGTTCCCCGCGCCCCGACCGGGAGCCGAGCTCAGCAGCCGCGATCTCGACGACGCCGTCTACTATCACGCCCTCGGCACACCCGCCGCCGCCGATCGCCGTCTGCTCTACGACCCGGGCCATCCGGACTGGCAATACCAGCCCCATCTGTCGGACGACGGGCGCTGGCTGATCGTCACCTCCGGCGAGGGTGAGGTCGGAGATAAGGGGCGCGAGAACCTCTACCTGCTCGATCTTGCGGCAGCGGCGCCTGCGGCCGTTCAGGTCGTGCAGGGATTCGAGGCCGCCTACAACTACGTCGGCTCGGACGGCGGGCGGCTGTATTTCCTCACGACGCTCGGTGCCCCGAATGGGCGCGTGATCGCCATCGACCCGGCGGCCCCTGCCCGCGCCGACTGGCGCACGGCGATACCCGAGGGGCCCGATGCCATCGATCTCACCACCCCGAGTGTCACGCTGGTCGATCATCAGCTCATCGTGCGCAGCATTCACGACGCGCACAGCCGCGTCATGCGCTATGGCCTCGATGGCGCGCCCCGCGGCGAGATCGTGCTGCCGGGGCCCGGCACCGCCTCAGGCTTCGGCGGGCACGCGGACGACCGCGAGACCTTCTACTCCTTCCGCGACCTCATCACGCCGCCGACGGTCCTTCGCTACGACCTCGAGTCCGGCCGCAGCACGACCTGGCGGGCGCCACACGTGGCGTTCGACCCGGCGGCGTTCGAGGAGGAGCAGGTCTTTTACCCGGCCAGGGACGGCACGCACATCCCGATGCTGCTCGCCTACCGCAAGGGGTTGCGCCTCGATGCCGACAATCCCCTGCTGCTCTACGGGTATGGCGGCTTCGGCATCCCGAACCTGCCGAGGTTCGATGCGGCGCTCATCGCCTGGCTCGAGATGGGGGGCGTATACGCGGTCGCCAACATCCGCGGCGGCGGCGAGTACGGCGAGGCGTGGCACACCCAGGCGATCCGCACCCACCGGCAGGTGGCCTTCGACGACTTCATCGCCGCGGGCGAGTGGCTGATCGCGCATCGCTACACCTCGAGGCCGCGGCTCGCGATCCACGGTGCCTCCAACGGCGGCCTGCTGGTCGGCGCCTGCCTGACGCAGCGCCCGGATCTGTACGGCGCGGTGATTGCCCAGGTGGGCGTCATGGATATGCTGCGGTTCGACAAGTTCGGGCAGGGAGCCGGGTGGGAGGGGGACTTCGGCTCGCCCGACGACAGCCAGGAATTCAAGGCGCTCTACGCCTACTCGCCGCTGCACAATGTGCGCGCCGGCGTGCGCTATCCGGCCACCCTCGTCATCACCGGCGATCACGACACGCGCGTCATGCCCATGCACTCCTTCAAGTTCGCCGCTGCGCTGCAGTCGGCGCAGGCGGGTCCCGAGCCGGTGCTGCTCGACGTGGAGCTCGACTCCGGCCACGGCGGCAGCCAGACGGTCTACCGCGCGATCGGCCTGCATGCGGACATGTACGCCTTCCTCGCGCGTAATCTCGCGATGCGGGGCGCTGGCCGCTGAGTTGCGGTCCCGGTAATGTGACCAGCATGGCGACGGCGCTCGAGCAAGCGGCGGGACCGCTATCCTGGACGAAGCGTCGCGAGGACAAGGCGGCGCGGCTCGCGGCCGCGGCGGACTTCGTCGACGGCAAGCTGGTGCGGCGCGCCGACATCGTGGCGCTGCTCGAGGCGCTGCTGCGGCCCGGCGACCGCGTCGCGCTCGAAGGCAACAACCAGAAGCAGGCGGATTTTCTCTCGCGCGCGCTGGTCGAGGTCGATCCCGGGCGCATCCACGGCCTGCACATGCTGATCTCCTCCCTGACGCGCCCGGAGCATCTGACGCTGTTCGAGCGCGGCATCGCGCGCCGCGTGGAGTTCTCCTACGCCGGTCCGCAGAGCCTGCGGGTGGCGCAGCTGCTCGAGGACGGCAAGCTCGAGATCGGCGCGATCTACACCTACATCGAGCTGTACGCGCGCATGTTCGTCGACCTGACGCCCCAGGTCGTGCTGGTGTGCGCCGATAAGGCCGACCTCGCCGGCAATCTCTACACCGGGCCCAACACCGAGGAGACGCCGACTCTCATCGAGGCGGCGGCGTTCCGCCACGGGATCGTGCTGGTGCAGGTCAACGAGGTCGTCGACCGGCTGCCGCGCGTCGACGTGCCGGGATCCTGGGTCGACCTCGTCGTACCCGCCGACCGCCCCTTCGCGCTCGAGCCGCTGTTCACCCGCGATCCGCGCCAGATCAACGAGCTGCAGATTCTCATGGGCATGATGGTGATCCGCGGCATCTACGAGCGTCACGGCGTGACCGCGCTCAATCACGGCATCGGCTTCGACACGGCGGCCATCGAGCTGCTGCTGCCGACCTATGCCGGGGCGCTCGGCCTCAAGGGCCGCATCTGCCGCAACTGGGTCCTCAATCCCCATCCGACCCTCATTCCCGCCATCGAGAGCGGTTGGGTCGAGAGCGTGCACTGCTTCGGCGGCGAGGTGGGGATGGAGGATTACGTGCGCGCGCGACCCGATGTGTTCTTCGTGGGCGGCGACGGGAGCCTGCGCTCGAACCGCGTGCTCTGCCAGCTTGCCGGGCAGTACGCAGTCGATCTGTTCATCGGCTCGACGCTGCAGATGGATGCCGACGCCAACTCCTCGACGGTGACGCTCGGGCGTCTGGCGGGTTTCGGTGGCGCTCCCAACATGGGGCACGACCCGCACGGCCGCCGCCACGCAAGTCCTGCCTGGCTCAGCCTGATCACGGCCGACGCACCGGTGGTGCGCGGCCGCAAGCTCGTGGTGCAGCTGGTCGAGACCTTCGCCCGCGGCGGCGTGCCGGCGCTGGTCGAGTCGCTGGAGGCGGTGCAGGTCGGACGCGACAGCGGGATGCCGATCACCCCCGTCATGATCTACGGAGACGATGTGAGTCACGTCGTGAGCGAGGAGGGGGTCGCTTATCTCTACAAGGCGCAGGGCCAGGAGGAGCGACGTGCGGCGCTCGCCGCCATCGCCGGAGCGACGCCGATCGGCCGCCGCGCCGATCCGCAACGCACGGCCACCCTGCGCGCGCGCGGGCTCGTTGCCTACCCTGAGGATCTCGGCGTGCGGCGCGCCGAGGCGCGACGCTCGCTCCTGGCCGCGCGCAGCATCGAGGACCTGGTCACCTGGTCCGGCGGACTCTACCGGCCGCCGGCGCGTTTTCGCAGCTGGTAACGTCCCGTTGTCGACCTACGCCCGACCGCATCCTGCCCGGCGCCTGCGCCGTCGCACGCAGCGCGTCGCGCTCGAGCTCGCCGAGCGGGCGGTGCGCGCGCTCGTCCTCGAGGCGCTGCTCACGCCGAAGCCGGCGCTGGTCGATCAGCGCGGACCGGGCGCCCACCGCGACCTCGATCTCGCCAAGCTGCTGCGCTCGGCACGCGCCCTGCGCGGCACCTTCCTCCATATGGCGCTCGTGGCGGGTGAGGGCGCGGCCGATGTCCGCCTGCGCGAGCGGCTGGGCGCTCTCGGGCGGCGCGGTGAGCAGGCGATGCTCGCGGCGACCGGGGGGAGCAATGCTCACCGCGGCGCGATCTGGGTGTTGGGTCTGCTGGTGGCCGCGCTGGCGCTCGCGGGCAGCGACTCCACTCCGCGTGAGGTGGCCGCGGTCGCGGCCGGCCTGGCGCGCCTGCCGGACCGGTACGCGCCGCCTCTCTCGAGCAACGGCGCGCGCGTATGCCGCGAATTCGGCGTGGCGGGCGCGCGCGGCGAGGCGAGCGCGGGCTTCCCGCACGTAGTCGAAGTCGGATTGCCGACGCTGGCGGCGGCACGCCGGCGCGGCGGCGGTGAGAGCTGTGCGCGGCTCGACGCGCTGCTCGCCATCATGTCGAGCCTCGATGACACCTGCCTCCTGCACCGCGGCGGCTGGCCGGCGCTGCACGCAGCGCGCAGCGGCGCCCGCCAGGTGCTCGCCCTCGGCGGCAGCGCCACGGCGGCGGGCGGCGCGGCGCTGCTGGCACTCGATGCCGAGCTCCTGCGGCGCAACGTCTCGCCGGGCGGCTGCGCGGACCTGCTCGCAGCCTGTCTCCTTCTCGACAGCGAGTCGGACGAGCCGGCGGAGGAAGCCCCGACCGTGGCCGCACCGGTCCAACACAGCGCGAGCTATCTGGAGAGACGAGACTCATGGAACGCCTGAGCTTCACTTATCCGGCCCGGGAATCGGTGGCGCGGCGCGTGCACGTCGGGGTCGTCGGATCGGGCGACCTCGAGGTGCTGCTTGAGCCGTCGGCGGATGCGGACGCGCACATCAGCGTCACGACCAGCGTGGACGGATTCGGCGCGGTATGGAAACACGTCCTCGACCGGTTCTTCAGCCGCTTCGCCGGCGCGGCCGCGATCGAGATCAACGATTTCGGCGCGACCCCGGGCGTGGTGCTGCTACGGCTCGAGCAGGCGGTGGAGGCGCTGCGCGCTTGAGCAGCGCTGCCGAGCGCGAGCGGCTGCTCGCGAGGCCGAGCTTCATCGAGCTGTGCGCGCGCGAGCGGGCGCGCGCGATTCTCGATCCCGGCACTTTCCGCGAGCTCGCCGGCCCCTTCGACCGCCTGAAGTCTCCGTGGCTGCCGCTGCAGGGCGTGGTCGCGCAGGCGGACGACGGCGTCGTCATCGCACGCGGCTCGATCGGCGGGGAGTCCGCGGTCGTGGCTGCGATCGAGGGAGCCTACCAGGGCGGAAGCATCGGCGAGGTCTCGGGTGCCAAGCTTGCCGGCGCGCTCGAGCTCGCGCTGTGCGACTGCGAGCGCGGCCGGCCGGTGTGGCCGGTGCTGCTGCTCGAGACGGGCGGCGTGCGGCTGCAGGAGGCGAATCTCGGGCTGGCGGCCATCGCTGAGGTGCATGCCGCCATCGTCGCGCTGCGCCGTCACGTGCCGGTCGTGGCGGTGGTCGCCGGCCTCGTCGGCTGCTTCGGCGGGATGTCGCTGGCGGCCGCGCTCTGCAGCCGGCTCATCGTGACGCGCCAGGCACGGCTCGCCATGAACGGACCCGAGGTGATCGAGCAGGAGGCGGGCCTCGCCGAGCTCGATGCCGGCGACCGCGCGCTCATCTGGAGCCTGATGGGGGGTGAGCAGCGCCGCGCGACCGGGTTCGCGGACGTGCTGGTGGAAGACGACGCCGCGGCGATCGCCGGCGAGGTGCGCCGGGCATTCCTGGCCGCGGCCACTGCGCCGCGCAGCGAGCAGGTCGAGGCGCTCATCGCGCGCCTCGCTGCGATCGACCCCGCCCATCCGCCCGAGCCGTCGGCGCTACGCACGCTGTGGGCGCGCGCGCCGGGGGGGTCGCCGTGAGCGTCGGCGTGCCCGCGGTGGGGCTGCGCTGGCTCGAGGCCCTGACGGGCTCATCGGGGCTCCTCGATTCCGCGCCACGCACGGTGCGGGTTGCAGACGCACCGCTCGGTGCCGAGTCAGCGCGCTTCATCGCGGTCGTTCCGGATCCCGACAACCGCTTCCCGCGCGCCCGGGCGGGCGAAGTCGGGCTCGACGAGGCGCTCGGGCTGGCGCGGCAGGTGCGCCGGACGCTCACGGAGGACTCCGGGCGGTCACCGCGTGCAATCGTCGCGCTCGTCGATGTCACGAGTCAGGCCTACGGGCGCCGCGAGGAGCTCCTCGGCATTCATCTCGCGGGTGCCGCGGCGGTCGATGCGTACGCCAGTGCCCGACTCGCGGGGCATCCGGTCGTAGCCCTCCTCGTCGGCAAGGCGATCTCGGGCGGCTTCCTCACCCACGGCTATCAGGCGAACCGGATTCTGGCGCTCGATGCCCCCGGGGTCCTCGTGCATGCGATGAGCAAAGAGTCCGCCGCACGCGTCACGCGGCGCTCCGTGGAGGAGCTCGAGCAGCTCGGCGAGCGCATCGCGCCCATGGCTTACGATATCCGCTCGTACGCGAAGTTGGGGCTGCTGCACCGGCTGCTCGACGGCGTCAACGCCGCAGCGCCCGGGCCTGCGGACGTCGAGCGGGTACGCGCCGAGCTGATCGCTGCGGTCGCCGATGCCAGGGCTGGCACGCGCGATCTCTCAGCGCGCCTGACGTCCCCGGCGGCCCGGGAGGGCCGCGCCGCCTCGATCGCCGTACGGCACCGGCTCGCGGAGCAGTGGGATGCCTCCTGAGATCGAGACCCACGCGCTGCTGCGCCTCGCGGATGCGCGTGCCCTCGAGGCGGAGGGCGGGTTGCCCGCGTGGGCGGCGGCGGCGTTGCGCCGGGCACCGTGGGTGGTGGTGCGGCGCGCGCGCCGCGCTGGCGGCCTGATCCCGGTCGGTGTGCGTGGCGCCTCTCGTGGCGAGCGGCTCGCGGCCTGGCTCCACCCTCATGCCGTGCTGGAGTACCTGACACCGTGCGAGCTCGCGGCGCGCGCCGGCTGGCGCGGCAGCGCGCGCTGCGCGCACGTTCCGGCGCTCGCGGCCCTCGAGACGGTCGCGGGGCTGATGCGCTCTCAGGAGCTCCTCTGGGGACCCTGCGGGAGCGTCGGCTTCGAGCTCGCGAGCGGCAGCACCACCGCGACCGAGGACAGCGACCTCGATCTCATGGTGGCGGTCGAGGCTCCCCTGCCACGCGCGGCAGCAGCGGCTCTGCAGGCGCGGCTCGCGCGCTTGCCCGTGCGTGCCGAGGTGCTGCTCGAGGGGCCGCAGGGCGCGGTGGCGCTCGCGGAGTACGCCTCGGGTCGCGCGCCGCTTCTCCTGCGGACGGTGGACGGCCCGCGCCTCGTGGAAGATCCCTGGGGCGGGGCAGCCGCGGCAGCCTGATGCGGCTCGCGCTGCTCTTTCCCGGCCAGGGTACCCACACGCCCGGCTTCCTCGGCCGGCTGCCGGCGCACCCCGCCGTGGATCTCACGCTGAGCGAGGCGAGGGACACACTCGGCGATGAGGCGCTGCGGCTCGACAGCGCCGCGGCACTCGAGTCGACCGCCGCCGTGCAGCTCACGACCGTCATCGCCGGCGTGGCCGTGGCGCGCGCACTCGCCGCCGAGGGGTGCGAGCCGGACGCCGTGGCGGGTCTCTCGGTCGGTGCGTTTACCGCCGCCGTGGTGAGCGGGGTGCTGACGTTCCCGCAGGCGCTCGGGCTCGTGAAGCTGCGCGGCGAGGCCATGGCGCAGGCCGTGCCGCACGGCCACGGCATGACCGCAATCCTCGGACTGTCGGAGCGTGACGCCCGCGCGCTGATTGCGCGGGTGACCGTGCGCGCGCCGCTCTATCTCGCGAGCGTCAACGGGCCGAGCGAAGTCGTCGTCTCGGGAGCGGAAGCGGCGCTCGAGCTCGCCGCCGCCGAGGCGCACGCGGCGGGCGCCGCCGCGCGGCGGCTGCGCCTCACGATCCCGTCCCACTGCCCGCTGATGGCCGGGGTGTCCGAGCGGCTGCGCACGGCGCTGCAGGGCGTCACGCTGCGCGCGCCGCGCGCGCTCTACGTGAGCAACACCCGCGCGCGCGCGGCACGCGAGGCGCGCGCAGTCGCCGAGGACCTGATCGCGAACGTCTCGCATACCGTGCGCTGGCACGACTCGGTGACGCTGCTCTTCGAGCTCGGCTGCCGCTGCTTCATCGAGACGCCGCCCGGAGCGGTGCTCAGCAATCTGGTGAGGGATTCCTTCCCCGAGGCGCGGGCGGTGGCGCTGGAAGAAGTGCCGCTCGCCACGGCAGCGGCGCTGGCCGCACGACGTCGATGAGGTTGACTCGGGTTCAGGGGGCTGAGGCCTTGCGCCGGCGCAGATGCCAGGCGGAAAGCTCGCCCACGACTCCGCTGCGGAATGCCAGGACGCAGGCGACGAAGATCGCGCCGATGATGGCGGTGACCCAGCCGCCGACCAGGTCGGAAAGATACTGCTGCAGGGTGACCACGACCGCGGCGCCGAGCACGGGGCCGAAGAAGGTGCCGGTGCCGCCGAGGAGCGTCATCAGGATCACTTCTCCCGAGGTCGACTGATCGACGTCGGTGAGCGTCACGAAGCCGAACACCAGCGCCTTGAGCGCCCCGGCCAGGCCCGCAAGCGTCGCCGACAGCACGAAGGCGAGCAGCTTGTAGCGATTGATCTCGTAGCCGAGCGAGGTGGCGCGCGGCTCGTTCTCGCGGATCGCCTTCAGCACCTGCCCGAAGGGCGAGTGGACCACGCGGCGGATGAACAGATACACCGCGACGAACACTGCGAGCACGACGTAATACAGCGTCAGGTCCGATTTGAGCGGCAGGAATCCGAGCAGCTCGCCGCGCGGCACGCCCTGCAGGCCGTTCTCCCCGCCGGTAAAGGGGGCCTCGAGGCACACGAAATAGACGAGCTGCGCCAGGGCGAGGGTGATCATGGCGAAGTAGATGCCCTGGCGGCGGATGGCGAGCGTACCGACCACGAGCCCGAGGAGGGCGGCGACCGTGACGCCGGCGAGGATCGCCGCCCCCGGGCCCCATTGGTGCGCGGTGACCAGCCAGCCGGTCGCATACGCCGCCGAGCCGAAGAAGGCCGCGTGGCCGAAGGAGAGCATGCGGCCGAAGCCGAGCAGCAGGTTGAAGGCGCAGGCGAACATCGCGACGCACAGCAGCTGCATCATGAACACCGGGTAGATGCCGAGCAGCGGCACGCACAGGGCGAAGAGCCCGAGCAGCACGTACAGGATCGCGGTGGTGCGCACGCTCAGTCCTTGCCGAAGAGTCCGGTGGGCCTCAGGATCAAAACCAGCGCCATGACGACGAAGATCACGACGTTGGACGCCTCGGGGTAGATGACCTTGGTGAAGCCCTCGACCACCCCGAGCACGAGGCCGCTCACGATCGAGCCGAGGATCGATCCCATCCCGCCGATCACCACCACCGCGAACACCACGATGACGAGCGAGCTCCCCATGTGCGAGTTCACCAGCACGATGGGAGAGGCGAGCACCCCGGCGAGCGCGGCGAGCGCCACGCCTCCGCCGTAGGT
>Ga0335080_10009246_pt1 | contig 10304 bp, 6 predicted proteins | sample Lox_Sample_34_FD_206720 | JGI IMG/M metagenome (GOLD analysis project Ga0335080, IMG submission 206720) | Soil microbial communities from Loxahatchee National Wildlife Refuge, Florida, United States - Lox_Sample_3.4 | ecosystem: Environmental > Terrestrial > Soil > Wetlands | place: USA: Florida... | reverse complement strand
GAATGATTTCGAGATACTCACGAACCACATCGCTGCCGATTCCGACGACGTGACTTGAGTCCAAGAACAGAAAGTCGCCGCTTTGCAGGGTGAGGAATACGTCAAGGCCCACATCCTGCACGGTATGGGGAATCAGATGAACGCGGTCGCTGAGGGCTCTCTTGGGGAATCGATCCGGGTATGGATCAATGGTGACCAACTCTCCGCGAACGCCGTCGAGCTTGAAATTCATATCAAGGGCGGCTGCCATGAGGCGGCTGCTGTAGCCGCCCCCCACCTCCACGATGCGTCGTGGCTTGTAATGCCGAACCAGGCAGTATGCGATCTCCGCGTCGATGGTTTCGAAGAAGCCGTTGCCATAGCTGTAGCTCACGCTGAAGAATGGCGACGAGTCCGATTGCCATTCGCTCTGATATTTCGGGACGACGGTTTGCAGGAACTCCAGCTGTCGGCCGAAAGCCAAGTCGAGACCAATGGGTTCGTGTTCGGGCGGCCATTTCCGGCACTCCAGTTCACGGAAGTCAGGCACGGGCCAGTAGTAGTGATTCGGGCTCACGGTGATTCCGATGCGCTGGAACATGCGGAATGCGCTCCGCATGAATGCGAGCGCCGTCTCGTTATCTCGTAACTTCCTGGCGAGGCTCAGTAACAGTTTGCGGTCGTGGGTCTTCTCCCTCTCAGTCTCCTTCTCGAGGGTGACTCCGGCAAAGCACGGGATTTCGGCAGATCTGACGGGGGACTGTTCATTCGTCGGCATATACACTCCAGGGAACGCTCCAGGGAACGTGCCCAACTCTGATGCAAAATTCCAAAGATGTGTCGCAAGTATCCCGCAAGAAGAACAAACGATTCTCATCCCTCAGTGAAACACCCTACACCGCAGCGGAAAGCACCTTAGAGGCTGCGGGTTGAAGCTCCTTCAGCGACTGGAAACAACCATTGTCCCCGCAGTTTCATCGAAGGTCGGACTCGCAGGAGCGGTTCACGAATGAGATCTCAATATAAGTTTGGGTTGGCCCTATTCTGCGGCCTGAATATCATGACCCTTCTCGGGTGCACCGGCTTGCGTCAGCCGTCGCAGGCAGGCGGAGGTATGGAACAGCTGAACCACATTGTTATCTTCGCCCAGGAGAATCGTTCGTTCGATCATTACTTCGGCGCCATGCGCGGGTACTGGGCTCAGAATGGTTATGCCGATCAGTCGTTCGACGGCCTGCCACAGTTCAATCCCGCAAGTGGAATTGCTCCGCTTCAGGCCGCTGCTCCCGCCATTCCGGGATGCGATCCCTCACAACCATTTCCCGCTTCGGATGTTTGCATCCCGGACACGAACAATCTGGTCAGCTCGTTTCATCTCACGTCGGTATGCCAGGAAGAGCAGAGCCCCTTTTGGAATGAGAGCCATGTGGATTGGGACTTGAATGACCCCGAGGGCAATAGCGCCGCCACGCTCAACGGATTCGTCGTTGCCGCGGCCGATGACGCACGCCAACAATCACCCACTCTGATGGACACGAACGGCATGCGGGCGATGGGGTATTTTGACGGTGGCGACTTGAATTACTACTACTACATGGCTTCGAACTTCGCGACCTCGGATCGCTGGTTTGCTCCGGTCATGGACCGCACGCAGATCAATCGCATGTATCTTGTGGCGGCGACTTCGGCCGGCCACGTGCATCCGCTGGTCGCGCCGGAGACTCCGCTCACCGCGACCACGATTTTCGAGGAACTGCAGAACGCTGGCATCACGTGGAAGATCTACATTGATCCGGACGGAACAACATGTTCCTCGTCCCCTACACCCGCTTGTCTGTACAACTATTCCTATATCAACGAGTTCTCCTACGGGGCGACCATCCTGAATAGCGCCACTCTGTCGCAGAATCTGGTACCCATCTCACAATTCACGGCCGATGTGAAAAACGGAACGCTGCCGCAGGTAGCGTTGATCGAACCCGCATCGAGCGCTGGATTGGATGAGCATCCTTCCGATTACGACACGTCATCCCCGACGAACGTCCAGGCGGGCGCGCAGTTCGCCGCGGGCGTGATCAACACTTTCATGAATAGCCCGAGTTGGAGCGACTCCGCGATGATCTTTACTTACGACGAATCGGGAGGGTTCTACGATCACGTTTCGCCTCAGCCGATGCCGAGCCCGGACGGAATAGCGCCGCTGGACCTCGCGCCCGGCGACATCTGTGATTCAACGGGGACAACTGGAGGAGCGACCTGCGATTTTACGTGGACCGGGTTTCGTCTGCCTTTGATTGTGATCTCGCCATTCGCGCGGAAGAATTTTGTATCTCATCAGGTTCGGGACTATACAGCGATTCTAAAGTTGATTGAGACCCGATTTAATGTGCCGGCCTTGACCCAGCGCGATGCGGCCCAGCCGGACATGAGCGAGTTCTTCGACTTTGCGAACAAACCTTGGGCGGTTCCTCCCGCGCCGCCGGCCCAGCTCATGTCCGGCCAGTGTTCCTTGACTCCGCCGAATCCCTGAGGAGATTTCGGAATCGGCGTCGCGATGGGATAATGTCCGCGTGAGACTCTACCGGCCGATCGGGCTGCTTCTTCTTCTCGTCTCTTCTTGTTGCCTTGCAGCGACTCGCCATTACTACATCGCGGCTGAAGATGTAACGTGGGACTATGCTCCCAGCGGTCGCAATCTGCTGAGTGGCAGCCCGATTCCGCAGCCGTGGGCCCTCAAGTTGCGCTGGGCCAAAAGCCGTTTCATTGAATACACGGACGATACCTTCACCACGCCCAAGCCACAACCCGAGTGGCTAGGGATTCTCGGCCCTGCAATTCGAGCAGAAGTCGGAGATGAGGTTGTTGTCGAGTTTCTTAATCGCGGACACAGCAGTCACGACATGCATCCTCACGGCTTACGCTACGACAAGAATAGCGAGGGGTCTCTCTATCTGCCGTTCGGCAAAGGCGCTCAGGTTGCTCCCGGCAATCGATTTACGTACCACTGGTTCGCGAACCAAGGCAGCGGTCCGGGCCCGGGTCAGCTGAGTTCGGTCGTGTGGTGGTATCACTCCCATGTTGATCCCGGTGTTGAGATCAACGCGGGATTACTGGGGCCCATCATTGTTACGGCGAAAGGCAAAGCCCGGCCGGATGGATCTCCCAAAGATGCGGACCGCGAGTTTGTTACCTCATTCATGATTTTCGACGAGATGGGAGGCAAACCTCAGGGGCAGTTTTATGCGTTGAACGGTTTCATTTTTGGCAACCTGCCCGGGTTGACGATGAAGCAGGGAGAGAAAGTGCGGTGGTACTTGCTCGGGATGGGAAATGAAATCGACTTGCATACTCCGCATTGGCACGGTGAAACCGTCACCGACGGAATCCGAAACACCGATGTCATCGAGCTTCTTCCTGGAAGCATGAAGACGGTCGACATGCGCGCCGATAACCCGGGAACCTGGATGTTTCACTGCCATGTGCAGGATCACATGGAGAATGGAATGATGGCCGTTTACACCGTCTACACGCCGCCGGCACGGGCTTGCCCACTATCATTCCTCGGGGGAGATTTCTGGAAGCATCCAGAGGCTTTTACCCTGACGTTGAAAAACACCAGCGACAAGCCCATTACCAGCTTGGCGCTCACTTCCGAGATGCTTTTGGCTCCCCAGGATTTGCGGCGACCGTTCAATGCCGAGTGGTCATCCTCCAAGCAACTCTTGCCTGGCCAGGAGCAAACTCTCGAAAAGCCGGGCATCAGGGCCGCTAGCGCGCAGTCGATCCTCGGGTGGGTCTTTTTTCCGTATTCGGTCAAGTACGAAGATGGAACAAGCTGGCACTCACAAAACGAAGGCGAGTGCTTTGGTGTGGTATGGAGAGACCCTCAGCATCCCGATATGCCAGCCTTACCTCCCCGACAGATCGAAATGAATCCGGACTAGAAACACTGGAAATTAGGGCTGATCTGTCCTGGCATTAGCTGGTCCGAGATGGATTGATTCGACAGCACCCAGTCGGCTGGAAGGGCTGGGTTTCCCCCGGTTGAGTTGATGTAGTAGTGCCAGCTGATCCAGCCATAGCTGTGCTTGACCCTGTCCACTGGATTCACGTCAGTATCGACACCGTACTGGAAAACCTCACGAAACTTGCAGGAGTTGGCGTTCCGCAAAACACTACAGCTGTACGTGTAGGAGAGGGGCATGGTTGTAATAGAAAATCGCCGAGGTGGATTGGAGCGGTGGTCGGTGATCTTGGCAGTGCCGGTCGCCTTCAAATCCAGCCACGAATACTCGAGATTCTGGGGCGATGTCTGTTGTTCCTGAGCCACATAGGTGTAGTAGTTCGTGTTGTTCGGCTGAGTGGAAGGCGGGGGATTCCAGAACGAACTGTTCTTCCCTCCCGGAGCCGCGCAGCGGGGAGCCCATCGCATCGACAGGTCAGAACTGTTGTTTTGACTGCCATTGTTAAATTTCCGGCAACTAGTCGGGTCGTTCCAGTGGTTGACGCCATTCCACATGCCTAGTTCCGTGACCCACTGGTAGATGTAGTTTGAGTCGTAAAGATTGATATCCCAGGGATTGCCCTGAGGATTCTTGACGTAATACACCTTAGCCTGGGTCGAATCCCACAAAGTGTAGATGTACGAGGAGGGCAGGCCCTTCGTGATCCCTTCCATGTGGTAATTGGAGGCCAGCCCTGGGTCCATCATCATCACACTCAGCACATCCCAATCGTTGCTTCCTGACGGACAGGTGATCGTAGATTGAATCTGGCCGAAAGCACCGGGTGCCATGGGCAAACACATCGCCACAACTGACACCCGAAGGAGAATGGCGCACCTGGATAATCTCACTCGGGAACTGCCTCGCTTGATTTTTTCCTGACGGCCGGCTCAACGGTCACACAGGCAAGCCGCGGTTCCTGGAATTTAATTCAGCAAGAGGTCAATACACTAGATTCCTTAGGTCACTAGGGGATTCCCCTTAGGCGGGTGGAGTGACCTCGAAGTCTTCGACCCGAATGCAAGTCGCCAAACCCAGACGTCTATCGAGACGCCAATCCATGTCTCTTGTGATCCAGGGCATCCTACAGGATGTATCGTATGGACGACCCTTGCGCTTTTACAGAATCATTCGTCTTGCTCTATCCTCTGCTTCACGATCCCGCAACCGATCCTGTTTCATGTATTGAGGACGAAATGAGCGTAGCCAGGAAGTCGCACGTTCCTCGACAACCCGCGGAGCACCACGCACACGTGGTCCAGTTCTACAGGGAAGACCGGTTTCTTCTCGACGAATTGAGTCATTTTATTGGGACGGCTCTGGCGGCGGGCAGTTCGGCAGTCGTGATTGCGACCCGCGGCCACGAGGATAGTCTGGCCGAGAGGCTGACGGGGCTGGGAGTCGATCTTGGGAAAGCGATTGCCGACGGAAGGTACGTTGCGTTGGATGCCGCCGAGACTCTCTCGCGACTCATGGTGGGTGGACTGCCTGACTCCGCGCGTTTTGCGCAGCTGCTCGGGGGGATCATTGCCCGGGCGGCATCCGCAGCACGGGATGAAAATCATCGCGTCGTAGCATTCGGAGAGATGGTGGCGCTGCTTTGGGCGGAAGGAAAACCGGAAGCGGCCATCGCGACCGAGAAGCTGTGGAATCAATTAGCGCGCGCCTACTCGTTTTCGCTACGGTGCGCTTATCCCATGCAGGGATTCTGCCGAGAAGAACACGAGGGCTCGCTGCTGAAGATTTGCGACGAGCATACCGGCGTTGTGCCGGACGAGAGCTACAGCGAGCTTACCTCCGAAGAGGAGCGCCTGCGAAATGTGGTTCGCTTGCAACAGCAGATGCAAGTATTGCTGGCCGAGATCGACGCGCGGAGGAAGGAAGAAGAGTTCCGGTTGTTTGTCGAGTCAGTACCGGAGTACGCCGTTTTCATGACGGACCCGGAGGGCCGGGTCACCACCTGGAACGCCGGAGCGGAACGGATGCGGGGCTATAAGACAGCGGAGATTCTTGGGCAACACATTTCCTGTTTCTATCCGGCGGAAGAGATTCTTTCCCGCGCTCCCCAGAGGTTGCTGGACCAGGCCAGGAGAGAGGGGCACGCTGAGGATGAGGGATGGCGCGTACGCAAAGACGGAACTACATTCTGGGCGAATGTGATCATTGTCGCCCTTCGAGACAAGGCCGGAAAGCTGATCGGGTTCGGCAATGTGACGCGCGATCTAACCGAGCGCAGACGGGTGGAAACGGCGCTGCGCCGAAGCGAAGATCGCTTCCGCCTGATGGCGGAGGCGGTGCAGGACTACGCCATCTTTATGCTCGATCCCGACGGGAATGTGAGCACCTGGAATGCCGGCGCAAAACGAATCAAGGGATATAGCGCCAACGAGATCATCGGCCGGCACTTTTCCTGTTTCTATCCGGAGGAGGATATCCGCGCCGGCAAGCCAGCCAGCGAACTGGTGGATGCGCTTGCGCAGGGACGATTCGAGGATGAAGGCTGGCGGCGGCGCCAGGACGGCACCAGCTTCTGGGCGAATGTGATCATCACACCGGTTCGAGATGAGTCGAATAAGTTGATTGGTTTTGCGAAAGTTACCCGTGATGTCACCGAAAGAATGCAGAAGGAAAAATCTCTGCGCGAACTTACCGGCCATCTGCTGCAAATGCAGGACGAAGAGCGTCGGCGCATCGGCCGAGACCTTCACGACACGCTGGGTCAATGCGTAACGGCGATGAAGATCAGCCTGGATACGCTCGCATCCGGTCTGGACGCGAAGGAAACTGCGGTCAGCCGGCAGGTGAAACAGTGCGTCAATCTTGCGGAGGAATGCGTCAAAGAAGTTCGCACCATCTCCTACCTACTCTATCCCCCGATGCTGGAAGAGATGGGCTTGAAGTCGGCAATTCCCTGGTACGTTGAGGGATTCACCGCTCGAAGCGGGATTCAGGTCACGTTCGATGCGTCTGCTGATTTCGGGCGGCTATCGCGCGACACCGAATTGGCGCTTTTCCGCGTGCTTCAGGAAAGTCTGACGAACGTTCATCGCCACTCAGGCAGCCGGACGGCGCATGTCCAGCTATCGAGCAAGGAGGGAATGGCGATCCTTGAGGTTCAGGATGACGGGAAAGGGCTCCCTTCGACGATTCTGGGGGAGTCCGGCGATTCGTGGCATCACGCTGTCGGAGTTGGGCTGCGTGGAATGAAAGAACGTTTGGCACAACTCGGCGGGAAGCTTGAGATATCGTCCAGCGACCGTGGCGCAATCATGACCGCGATGGTTCCGGCTCTGGAATCGGATCGTGCCGCGACCGACGTTCGGTAGCAGGGGTTCAAGGAATATGAGTACTTCCAGACCAGACATCCTGTAGCCGCCCCTTTTCTACGCAACCTCCCTGGAAACCTCCACCTCTAAGCTGTCCGATGAGGAGTCATAGCAGTGCCAGTGGAATGCGGTCAGCCTCGCAATGAGCGCGCCTGACCTATCTTGGGTTCCGAACATACGTGTCGACAAATCCGCGCAGCCCGCAGCAGAGAAGCAGCACCGGGTTAGCGAAGGATGATCTTGAGGAGGACGCACAAATGCGCATTCGCTCCGTTCGTGCAGTTTTGTTCGCATTCGCTCTACTGATTTTGTCGTCGGCTTCGTTCGGTCAGGTTGCCATCTCGGTCAGATTTGGTCCGCCCCCGCTGCCGGTCTACGAGCAGCCTCTTTGCCCCGGAGACGGTTACATCTGGACGCCGGGCTACTGGGCGTGGAGTGACGACGATGGTGACTATTACTGGGTGCCTGGTACTTGGGTAGAAGCTCCAGAAGTTGGTTTCCTATGGACACCGCCGTGGTGGGGATGGGACGGCAGCGTGTTTCTTTTCCACGAAGGTTTTTGGGGGCCGCATGTGGGCTTCTATGGAGGCATCAACTACGGCTTCGGGTATTTCGGGGAAGGTTTTGCCGGCGGACGCTGGGATAATGGCCACTTTTTCTACAACCGGTCCGTCAGCAACGTGAACGTGACTGTCATTCACAACGTTTACAACGAGACTGTGATCAATAACTCGAATCGGGTGAGCTACAACGGAGGCGAGGGCGGGATCACGCGGCGTCCGTCTCCGGAAGAAGAGAATGCAGGACGCGAGCGACACATTCCGCCTGCCGCAGCCCAAGTTCGGCAGATACAGGCTGCGCGCTCGAACCGGGAACTGCGGGCGTCGGAGAATCACGGCAAGCCGCCGATTGCCGCGACCGCCAAGCCGGGAGAATTCAGTGGGCGCGAAGCCGTGCCCGCGCGAGAAGCTGGAGGCGCATACAACCCTCCCGCGAATCGGGGAAACAATGAGCGGCGCGCTGAGCGCGGCGGAGGAAATGGCGGCCCTCCTGCCCGCGTGGTTCACCCTAAAGACCTTCCGCCGGCGGCGCGCCCCGCTGCACCCAACACCGGGAATCCGAAGTTGGATCAGAAATATCAACAACAGCAGGAGAAGTTGCAACAGAAGCAGGATCAGGAAAGACAGAAACTGCAGCAGAAGCAGGACCAGGATCATCAGCGCCTTACGCAACAGAAAGCGAATGACGCGAAACAGCAACAGGTTGAACAGAAGCACCAGCAACAAACGCAACGATTGCAGCAACGGCACGCACAACAACAACAGAAGCTGCAACAGAGACAGGCGCCGCCGAGCCGGTCTCAGCCCGAGCCTCACAAGAAGCAATAGTCGCTCCGCTCGCGGAATCCATGGGCGGGACATCGGCCCACCTGTGATCTCCCGCCCAGGACGACGCAGAGCGACTGCGACATACAACGTATGGAAGCCACCCGATTGAGTGATGTGGCATCCGAGCCGTGATTATGGAGGTACGATGAAGCAGCCTTCTTTGTCCGTCACTAACGTACTGGCAGCTGCCGGCATATTCTTCATGGGCTACCTGTTCTTTTCCTCTCTTCCAGACATTCGCCGCTATATCAGAATAAGCACAATGTAGGCGGATCCGGCGACACGCTTGCCGGCGAATAATCCTCGACTGCCAGTGGCCGCGGCGGGGTTGCGATCGCAACCGCTCCTACAGGAAATACCGTAGAGCCCGCCATCGAATGGGCGTGGTACCAATGCATAAGGTGAAGAAGAGTCTCAGGCGGACGGGGGAGTGCCGACTCTCGTACCGGTGTGACGTGCATTCCCTTCAGTGGCGTGCTTATCCGATGGCAGCCAGCGTGCACCTCCTCAACTTCTGATCCTTCGGTGATTGCTGATTACAACCCTTCGACCGGAATGACTCCTTAGTTTCGGGAGGAACGATGAAAAGATCCAACGCCCTCGTCGCCACGCCTACGGCAATTGATAACACGCCTCCGCCAATTTCGAAGAGCAACGGGTCCCGGAATGGAAAGTCGAAGGCCTCGGATGGATCGTTGGATCTGACCGTCATCCTGGCTGGTCTCCAAACGATGCGGGATGGTGACTTCACGGTGAGGCTTCCGGGGACCTGGGTAGGCCTCGCGGGCAAAGTCGCCGACACATTTAATGAGATCGTCGCCGCCAACCAGCACATGGCGCAGGAATTGGAGCGGGTCGGCCAGGTCGTGGGCAAGCAGGGAAAAACTCGTGAACGGACGCGGTTTCATGAGTCCAGAGGTGCATGGGGCGAGATGGAAGTTTCGGTCAACACCCTGGTGGAAGACTTGCTTCGACCAACGGCCGAGGTGACGCGCGCGATCGCAGCCGTCGCACAAGGCGATCTCACTCAAACGGTGCGACTCGACGTGGATGGGAGGCCGTTAGAGGGCGAGTTCCTGCGTTCGGCCAACCTCGTGAACACGATGATTCAGCAGCTCGGCGTATTCACTGCGGAAGTTACGCGGGTGGCCCGCGAAGTCGGTACTGAAGGAAAGTTGGGCGGTCAGGCGCAAGTGCCGGATGTGGCAGGGACCTGGAAAGACCTCACAGACAACGTCAATCTGATGGCCAGCAACCTGACGGGCCAGGTGCGCAACATCGCCGAAGTTGCAACGGCCGTGGCCAGCGGAGATTTGTCACGGAAAATTACCGTCGACGTGCGGGGCGAGATTTTGCAACTCAAAGAGGCCATCAATACGATGGTCGACCAATTGAGGTCGTTCGCGTCGGAGGTGACGCGCGTGGCCCGCGAAGTGGGCACCGACGGAAAGCTCGGCGGCCAAGCCGTTGTGCCTGGTGTGGCTGGGACGTGGAAGGATCTCACCGACTCGGTAAATGCCATGGCCGGCAATCTGACAGCTCAGGTCCGCAACATTGCAGAGGTGACCACAGCTGTGGCCCGTGGCGATTTGTCGCGCAAGATCACG
>Ga0335080_10009245_pt1 | contig 10305 bp, 6 predicted proteins | sample Lox_Sample_34_FD_206720 | JGI IMG/M metagenome (GOLD analysis project Ga0335080, IMG submission 206720) | Soil microbial communities from Loxahatchee National Wildlife Refuge, Florida, United States - Lox_Sample_3.4 | ecosystem: Environmental > Terrestrial > Soil > Wetlands | place: USA: Florida... | reverse complement strand
CGATTGCGCCGCCGCAAGTCAGACAGGTCGGCGGCGGCGATCGTGCTCTGCGGTCCGCCGGCGACGGCGTCGAGCAGCGCCGCGAGCGCGCTGGCGCCGTCGCCGAGGATGGCGACGTCAGGCGGATAGTCCCGCGTCAGGCAGCCGGGATCGACGTCGATGCGAATGAGCTTTCCGGTGATCGGCAGGCGATCGATCCAGGAATCGGTTTCCGCGAGTTCGGTGCCGACGGCGATGACGAGATCGGCGCTGCGGAACAGGTCTTGGGTCGGGCGCAGCGAGAGGGTCGAGCCGACGCAGAGCGGGTGGCTGTCGGGCACGGCGCCTTTGGCGGCCGTCGTCGGAATGATGGCGGCGCCGATCCGTTCGGCGAGCGCGGTCACCACGGGTCCGTGATCGATGATGCCGCCGCCCGGAATGATCACGGGCCGCCGCGCCGCCGCGATCAGCGCCGCCGCCCGGGCGATCGCGCCGGCGTCGACGGGCGGCGGCCCGGCCTTTGGGGCGCGGTCCCCGACCGCCGGGCCGCGGCCCGCCAGCACGTCGAGCGGCAGCTCGATATGCACCGGGCGGGGGCGGCCGGCCTCGAAGATGCGATAGGCATCGGCCATGGCGGGCGGCAACTCGGCGGCGTCGCGCACAGTGCGGCTGAAGGCCGTCAGCGGCGCGATCGCCGCTTGTTGCGACGTGATCTCGTGCAACCGCCCGCGTCCCTTGCCGAGATCGTCCGTGGCGTTGACGCTCGACAGCACCAGCATGGGAATCGAATCCGAATAGGCCTGTCCGATCGGCGTCGCCGCGTTGGTCATGCCCGGGCCGGAGATCAGGACGCAGACGCCGGGCCGCCCGGAGGCGCGCGCATAGCCATCGGCCATGAAGCCGGCGCCCTGTTCGTGGCGCACGGCGACGTGGCGAATCCGGCTCTCGGCAAGGCCGCGATAGAGCTCGAGCGTGTGGACGCCGGGAATCCCGAAGACCGTGTCGACGCCGTAGCGTTCGAGGAGGGCGATGGCGGCCTGGCCGCAGGTCTGATTGCTGTTCATGGCGATGATCGGTGGAGAGGGATGACGGAGGCCCGGATCATTGACGGTCGCCCGCGCTTTGGCAACGGTCGGCCGCGCCGTGAGATTTCCGTGTTATCTCCGATATCCTCGTTATTCACAGGGCTGGCGCCATGGCGGACGGTGCTAGCTTGCGGCCGTAGCTCGAGGGGGAGGGGTGCATGGCCGTCGAGGTGAGTCCCTATTTGCTTCGCCGTCTGCGGTCCCTGGGGGAGGTCCTTTCGGGCGACGGCGGGCCGGAGCAGGGGGAGGGGACGCCACCGGACTCGACGGGTGCGAACGAGGCGCAGGGCGCCGCCGCAGGCGACGCCGCTGCGCTGCCGCTGCCCACCCCCGCCAAGGAAGTCGCCTAGCGCCACGCCGCCGGCGCCGTCGGCGCCAACGAGGGTCGCGCGTTGTTGTTTGCCGAGCTTGCCGCGATCGTCGCGCCGATCTTCGTCGCCGCCGGCATCGGCTTCCTGTGGGCCCGCCTGCGGCGGCCGTTCGAGGCGGAGTTCGTCACCGCCCTGGTGACGCAGGTCGGCACGCCGTTCCTGGTCTTCGGCGCCCTCACCAAGCTGCCGCTCGGCATGGCGACGATCGGCGAGATGGCCGGTGCGTCGCTCGCCGCCTTCGTCTGCTTCGCGGCGGTCGGCATTGCCGTGCTGCGGCTGATGCGGCTGCCGCTCCACTCCTACCTGCCGGCGTTGATCTTCCCCAACGCCGGCAACATGGGCCTGCCGCTCTGCCTCTTCGCCTTCGGCCCGCAGGGCCTCGCGCTCGCCATCGTCTTCTTCGCCGTGCACTCGATCCTGCAGTTCACGCTTGGCGTCAGCATCGCCGCCGGCACCGCCGATCCCGGCCGGCTGCTGCGGCTGCCCCTGATCTATGCGGTGGCGCTCGCGCTTGTCTTCGATGCCAGTGGCGTCGCGGTCCCGCACTGGCTGGCCAATACGGCCGACCTGATCGGCGGCCTCACGATCCCGATGATGCTGATCGCGCTCGGCGTGTCGCTGGCGCGTCTGCGCATCGGCAGCTTCCGGCGCACGCTGACGCTATCGCTCGTGCGTCTCGTCTCCGGCGCCGCAATCGGGCTCGGCGTCGGCTGGGCGCTCGGGCTCGGCCACGCGGCGACCGGCGTGCTGGCGATCCAGAGCGCCATGCCGGTCGCGGTCTTCAACTACCTCTTCGCCCAGCTCTATCGGCGCGAACCGGAGGAGGTCGCCAGCATCATCGTGCTGTCGACCCTGATCTCCTTCGCCACGGTGCCCCTGCTGCTGCTCTACCTGCTGTAGGCGGTTTGCCGGATGACCGGACGCCGCCCGCGGCCTATACTTGCGAGCGGGACGAACAGGAGCCTTCCCATGAACGAGACTGCCCTGCGGTCGATCGAGCCGGGCGATGCGATCAGCAAGACGCACATGCGCTTCGCGCTCGACGGCGGCGTCGCGCATCGGGCGCGCATCGGCCTCATCGTGCTGGCCACGGACCACACGATCGAGCACGAATTCCGGCAGATCTGCCGGCTCGACGGCGTCGCCCTCTATGAGAGCCGGATCATGAACTCGGCGCAGGTGAACGCGGCGACGCTGGCCGAGATGGAGCGGGGCCTAGCGACTGCCGCCGGCCTGATCCTGCCGGGCACGAAGCTCGACGTCGTCGGCTACGGCTGCACCTCCGCGACCGTCGTCATCGGCGAGGAGACGGTGTTCGAGCGCATCCGCGAAGCGCGGCCCGGCGTCGCCTGCACGACGCCGATCACGGCGGGCATCGCCGGCTTCAAGAAGCTGGGCGTGAAGCGCATCGCGCTGCTGACGCCCTATGTCGACGAGGTGAACCAGATGTTCCGCCGCTTCGTCGAGGCGCGCGGCATCAGCGTGCCGGTGATGGGCTCGTTCAACCACGAGAACGACAACGAGGTCGCGCGGATCTCGCAGGCTTCCATCAAGGATGCGGTGCGCGACCTGGCGCGGGAGCCGACGGTCGACGGCGTGTTCGTCTCCTGTACGTCGCTGCGCGTCGCCACGATTGCCGAAGAGCTGGAGAACGAGATCGGCAAGCCCGTGACCTCCAGCAATCACGCGCTCGCCTGGCATTGCCTGCGCCTCGCGGGCGTCGGCGATGCGATCCCGGGATTCGGCCGGCTGTTCCGGATCTAGCGTACGGCCGGCGTCAGGCCGGCGGCGACCAGATGTAGCCCTGCGTGCGCACGAGCGGCCGGAAGCCGAGCCTGGCGAGGACCGGGCGACTGTTCTCGTTGGCGTCGACCGTGATCAGGGTCTTGCCGGCCGCAAGCGCCGCGGCCGCGTGATGCTCGGTCAGCGCGCTGTAGATGCCGCGGCGCTGCCAGGCCGGAAGGGTCGACGCGCCCCACAGGCTTGCGAAGCACGTGCCCCGATGCAGACGCATGTAGGACGTGGCCACCGGATCGCCTTCCGCATAGGCCACGAGAATCTCGATCTGCGTCGGGTCGGCCGCGTGTTCGCGCGCCAGGGCGTCGCCGAGCCAGCCATGGTCCTCGCCCCAGACCGCATCCTGGACGGCGACGAAGTCCGCCATCCCCGGCAACCCGCCGACGCCGCGGACATCGATCAACGACTCCGGCGGCGGGGCGGGCGGACGCTCCGCAAGGTCGCGCACGATGACCGTCTCCGGCGTCTGCGGGACGAAGCCGCGGCGCTGCAGGCGCTGCGCCAGGTCCGCCGGCGGGTCATGGTCATGGAGCTTCCACTCGAACGCGCGGCCGGCGGCGGCGAAATAGCCGATCTCGCGGGCGATCGCCGCATCGGCGCCGGCGGCGTCGAGGCGGCTGTAGATGATGCAGTTGTCATGCGCCGCCGCGGTGGGGCCGACGAGCCGCACGATCCGGCCGCTTCGCTCGATCCGATAGCCGGCGTCGGGGAGCGGCGGATGCATGCGCAATTCGGAATCGTAGAGGGCGAGACGCGCCTCGTCGGTACGCAAGATCCGACCACTCCTCTTTTCCGTGCCCTGGACAGTGGCGCCGTCGGGCTGGCAGGGTCGCCAGCACCCGTCGATGGGCCGATGATGAAGCAGATGGGACGAGCGGTCGATGGCCGAACTGCCGACTGAACTGGCCGGCGCGCTGCGCGACTACGAGGCCGGGCGGCTGCCGGAGGCAGAGGCGCGGCTCCGCCGGATGTTGAGTGCCGGCAGCCGCGTCGCGCTGATCCCGCACATCCTCGGCCTCATCGCGCTGCGGACCGGCCGCGCGGCGGAAGCCGAGGCGCAGATCCGCCAGGCGATCGCGATCGACCCGCGCAACCATGTCTTCCACGGCAATCTCGCGATGGCGCTGAAGTCGCTGGGGCGCGTCGACGAGGCCGTGGCCGCGCTGCGCCACGCCGTCGACCTCAAGCCCGACTATGTGACGGGCCTCCTCAATCTCGGCGTCGTGCTGCTCGAACGCGGCGACGGCCCCGCGGCGGCGCAATGCTATCGGCAGGTGCTGGCGTTGCAGCCGGCCAACGCGGCGGCGCATTTCGGGCTCGGCAACGCCTATGCGCGCGCCGGCGAGCCGGAGCGCGCGATCGCCGCCTTCCGCGCCGCCATCCGCCTGCGGCCCGACGATCCGCAGGCGCAGAACAACCTGGGCAATGCGCTGGCCGACATCGGCGATCTGGCCGGCGCGGTGGCCGCCATCGAAGCCGCCTGCCGCCTGCAGCCGGGCGACTATCGGCTGTGGCAGAACCTGGCGCGCAAGCGGGAACTGGCCGGCGATTGGGATGGCGCCGCGGCGACGCTTGCGCAGGGTCTCGCCAGCGCGCCGGACAACGTCGAGCTGCTGGCGGAGTGCGTGCGTTTCGCCCGCTTGATGGGCGATGAGGCGCAGGCCGACGCGCTGCTCGAACGACTGCTCGCGCTCGCGCCGTCGCGGGCGCAGACCTATGCCGAGACCGCGTTCTATCGCGAGGGCCAGCATGCCCTGGATGCAGCGGGGGTGGCGGCGACGCGGGCGCTGGAACTCGATCCGGCGAATGCGACGGCGACCCTGGTGACGGCCAGGCTGGCGCGGCGCGCGGGCGATCTGGCCACGGCGCGCCGGCAGCTCGAGGCGCTGCTGGGCCGAACGGACGACGCCGACGCGGCCGTCGAGCTCGGCCAGGTGCTGGATGCCCTGGATGAACCGGCCGCCGCCTTTGCCGCCCTCGAGCGCGGCAAGCGCCTGGCGGCGGCCAAGCCGGAAGCGCGGCTGGCGCGTCCGGCGGCCTATCTCGATTTCGTCCGCCGCGCCCGCGCGGTCATCGACCGTGCCGACGTCGGCGCCTGGCCGACCGCGACCGCCGACACGGCCGGTGCGCCGATCTTCTTCGTCGGCTTCCCGCGCTCGGGAACGACGCTGATGCAGGAGATGCTCGCCGGGCATCCGACCCTGTGCGTGGCGGAGGAACTGCCGGTCCTCGCCGAGACCTGTCGCCAGGTGGATCGGCACAGCGCCGCGGGCCGGCCCTATCCGGAGGGACTTCTCGATCTGCCGGACACCGCGATCCCGCAATTGCGGGCCGCCTATTGGGCGGCGGTGGTGCGTCGCCTGGGGCAGCCGCCGTCCGGGCGCCGCTTCGTCGATAAGCTGCCGCTGAACATCGTGCATCTCGGCTTCGTGCGGCGGGTCTTCCCGGAAGCGCCCGTGCTCGTCGCCCTGCGCGATCCGCGCGACGTCGTGCTCAGCTGCTTCATGCAGTCGTTCCTCGTCAACGATGCCATGGCGAACTTCGCCGAGCTCGGGAACGCCGCGCGGCTGTACGCGGCGGTGATGGATCTGTGGTGCCGCTATCGCGAGCACGCCGGGCTGCGCTGTCTCGAGTACCGCTACGAGGACCTCGTCGCCGATCCGCGCGCAACGCTGGAGCGGGTGGCGGCGTTCCTCGGATTGTCGTGGGACGAGGCGCTGCTCGACTACGCCAGTCGCACGCGCGGCCGCTTCGTGAAGACGCCGAGCTACGCCGCCGTGGCCCAGCCGCTCAGCAACCGGGCGATCGGCCGCTGGCGGCGCTACCGCGAGCAGCTGCAGCCGGTCGCTGACCTGTTGTCGCCGTTCGTCGCCCGGTTCGGCTATCCGACCGCCTGATGCAGCCGACTATGGCTGCGGCTTGATCTCTTCGAGCATGCGCTGATTGACCCAGCCCTCGACGACGCCGTTGGCGCCGGGCGCCTGGATCTTGATCCAGTTGCCGTCGTGGTCGATCTCCGTCACCACCGTATTGCGCTTGGCAGTGCCGACGATCGGGCCGTCGATCGAGGCGCTGCCGCGCAGGTTGACGAGTTCCACCTTCACCGACCAGGTCGGCTTCGGCGGCGCGGCGGGTTGCGCCACGGCGGCGGCCGGTGGCGGGGCCGGAACTGGCGTCGGCTCCGGTGCCGGCGCGGGGGCTGTCATGCGGGCGATGAGGTCGTCGAGGCGGCCGGTCTGGTAGGCATAGAATCCACCGCCGAGCATGGCCGCCACGGCGATGACGGCGGCGGCAAGCTTGAACGGGATGCGCAGCGGCGGCCTTCCGCCCGACGCGTCCTGCTGGCGCAGCGTTTCGGCGGCCATGCGCATCTTCGCCTGCGCGATCCGGTCGGTGCCGCTGCGCCAGGCGGCCACGGCCTCAGCCAGGCGCGTATCCTCGCCGGCCTTCCACTCCGCCTCGGCCTTGGCCATGCGCTTGCGCTCCGCCTCTTCCCAGGCGGCGCGCTCGGCCTTGAGGCGCTCCATTTCCTTGATCTTCCAGGTCGACTCGGCCTGACGCAGGCGCTCGGCCTCCTCCTGCCGCCATTTCGCCGCCGCGGCGACCAGGACCTCGTCATCGGACCCGTGCGCCGGGCTGGCGGACGCTGCCTGCTTCTGCGCCGCCGTCCGGGCGGCGCGCGCTTCGACCTCGGCGATGCGCTCGTCGGCTTCCGCCTTCCACTGGGCCCGGGCGGCAGCCAGGCGCCTGGCCTCGTCGGCCTTCCAGGTCTTCAGCGCCTCGGCCAGCTGCTCGCTGTGCTGGCCCTTGCCCTTGGTTTCGAGCTGCGCGACGCGCCGGTCCGCTTCCGCGCGCCACTGCGCCTGGGCATCGGCGAGATGATCCTGCTCGGCGGCCTTCCAGCGCTTCTCGGCTTCGACGAGCTGCTGGCGGTGCTCGTCCCGCAGTTTCGCTTCCAGCGCCACGAGCGCCGCGTCCTTGGCGGAGGAGGCCGAAGCGGCGAGGCGCCGCTGTGCCTCCGCTTCCCACTCCTGCCGGGCTGTGGCCAGTCGGGCGGTCTCCTCGGCCTTCCACTTGGCCTCGGCCGTCGCGAGCAGCTCCTCGTGCAGCTCCTTGTACATCGCCTCGGCGACGGCGAAGCGCTCCTCGATCTGCGCCTTCCAATGAGTCTCGACGGCCGCCACCTTGTTGTCCGTCTCGGCTTTCCATTTGGCTTCCGCGGCGGCGAGGCCCTCGGCCGCGGCGGTTTGCCAGCGCGCCTCGGCGGCAGCCATCTGCTTAACTTGGCTTTGCTTGATGGACGCTTCCTGCGCGGCAAGCTGGGCCGTCTGCAGTTCCTGCAGCTTCGCTTCCGAGGCAGCGAAGCGGCGGTCGCCTTCGGCCTTTCCTTCCGCGCGCGCCGCGCTTACGCGACGGTCCGTCTCGGCCTTCCATTCGGCCTGCGCCGCCGCCAGCGCGGCAGCGTGTTTGTCGCGCAGCTCGGCCTCGCGTTCGCTGAGCTGCGTGCGGGAATGCGCGTCGGCGGCCTCGGCCAGACGGCTGGCTGCTTCAGCTTCCCATTGAGTGCGGGCGGCGGCCATGCGCTCGCCTTCGGCGGCCTGCCATTGCGACTGCGCGGTCGCGAGCTGTTCGGCATAGAGCGCCTGCAGCGTCTCTTCGGTCGACGCCAGCTCGGCGGCCTGCTGCGTCTTGAGCGCGGCGGCCATCTCGCTGAGGCGGGCGTTCTCGCCGGTTCGCAGGTCGGACAGTTCGGCTTCCCATTGCGTCCGGGCGGCTGTCAGTCGTTCGGCCTCGGCTGCCTGCCACTGCGCCTCGGCGGCGGCGAGGTCTGCTGCCTGCAGCGCCTTGAGCCCGCGCTCCAGGCCGGCCACGCGTTCGGCCTCGCTCTGCGCGACCGCTGCGACCCGGGCGGCGGCTTCGGTCTCCCACTGCGCGCGGGCGGCGGACTGCCGTTCCGCCTCGGCGTTCTGCCACCGCGATTCGGCGGCCGCGAGTTCGTCGGCGTGCCGGGCCGCGAGTCTGGCCTCCAGCTCCGCCAGCCGCTCGCTCTCGTCCGTCCGGTTCTGCGTCAGCTCTGCGATCTGGCGGGCGGTCTCGGCTTCCCATTGGGAGCGGGCGGCCGCCAGCCGTTCCGCGGCTTCGGTGCGCAGCTGCTGTTCCTGTTGCGCGAACTCGTCGCGCAGCGCCGCGGCGAATCGCTCCTGCGCCGCGTTTGAGCCGACGGCGGTCGCCGCTTCCCATTCCGCCTTGGCGGCGGCAAGGCGCTCGGCCTCTTCGGCCCGCCACTTGGACTGGGCGGTCGCGAGCTGGCCCTCGTGCAGTTCGAGCAGCGTCTCCTCGGCCTCGCGAATCCGTTGCTTGGCCGCGTCGCTCGCGGCCGCCTCGACGGCAACGATGCGCTCGGCCTCGGCCGCGCGCCATTGTGTCTCAGCTGCGGCAAGACGTTCCTGGACGAGTCCGTCCGCGGCAGCCTGGCTTGACGTGGCTACCGTCTGGGCGTCGTTGACGCGCTGCGCCAGCTCTGCCTTCGACTTGGCCTCGATAGCGGCGATGCGCTCGGCTTCGGCCACGCGCCATTGCGATTCGGCGGCCGCCAGCCGTTCCTGCGCGCGCGTCTCGAGGGCGGCCTCGTTCGCCGCGGCCTGGACCTGGGCGTCGGCCAGGCGCTGCGCGAGATCGGCGCTCGCCTTGGCCTCGACGGCGGCGATGCGCTCGGCCTCGGCCGCGCGCCATTGCTGCTCAGCCGCGGCCAGTCGCTCCTGCAGCCGCGCCGCGCTGTCGGCGTCGGCCGCCGCGGCGCGTTCGTCGGCTGCCGCCGTTTGGCGTTGGGCGTCGTCCTTTGCCTTTGCTTCGCTTGCCGCGGTCCGCTCGGCTTCGGCGGCGCGCCACTGCGCTTCGGCCGCGGCAAACCGTTCTTGCAGCGACGCATCGGCGGCCGTGCGCGCCGCAGCTTCGGCGGCGGCGAGCTTGGCGTCGAACTCCGCCTGCAGCTTGGCTTCGATCGCGTCGATATCGAAGGCGGGCTCGGCGTCGGCGGCGCCCTTGCCGACATCGCCCTTCTTCTGCCGCAGCTGCCGCGTCTGCCAGCGGCGTTCCGCCGCGGCCAGCTGCTCGGCGAGCCGTTCCTTGAACTTCGCCTCGGCCACGTTCAGGCGCTCGGTCTCGGCGACCTGCGCCTGGCCGAGGGCCTCGGCGATGCGCTGCTGCGTCTCCTTCTCCCAGTCCTCGCGCGCGACGGCCAGGCGACGCTCTTCGCGCGACAGCCAGTCGGCTTCGGCGTCGGCCATGCGCTTGCGCTCGGCCTCGCGGCGGTCCTCCTCGTCCAGCAGGGTCTGCAGCACGGCGGTCGAGCGATGCTCGTCGGGCGGCCGCGACGCGCTCGGATCGATCAGGTTGAGCGCGCGCTTGCCGGACTTGGTCTCGCCTTTGCGGCCCTTGCTGATGATGCTGCGCAGGTGCAGCAGCGACGGATCGCTCTTGCTCCGTTCCTCGCCCTGGAGTCCGCTGAAGGCGGAGACGCTGCCGGTGTCCGTCACCAGCAGGTCGAACTTGGCGAGCGTCGTCGCGTAGTCGTAGCCGTCGGGGTCGGGCAGGAGCACGCGGATGGTGAGGGGATAGTTGGCCGGCTCGGTCGCCGTTGTCAGCAGATGCAGGTCGTGCAATTCCGAGAGGCGCAGCGACCAGACGTTGCCGGGGTCGCGGTCGTTGTCGGCGGTCAGCAGGGCGGCGGCGCCGGTGCCGGCGGAGAGCCTGGCGCCCACGGGCATGTCCTCGACGCGGACGATGACGTTGTCCGGCAGGTCGAGGTTCGTGATCGCCGATTCGAGATCGAGCGGAATGCCGCGCAGCTTGCCGCCCTTGCTCCGGTCAGCGGCTGCGGTGGCGGTCTCTTCGGCCTTGGCGATTGCTTTGCTCATGCGCCTTCATTTGCGGCCTCCCGGGAAGCGGACCGCCTTCAATTTGTCGCTTTAACTTTGGCAAAGGTAGGTAAAGCCGCCGTAAAAGATCGCCTTGGTTCAATCATTTGCGGCGAATTTTCTGGACCGGCGCGGGGTCTCGCCCGTCCCGTCGGC
>Ga0335080_10009244_pt1 | contig 10305 bp, 7 predicted proteins | sample Lox_Sample_34_FD_206720 | JGI IMG/M metagenome (GOLD analysis project Ga0335080, IMG submission 206720) | Soil microbial communities from Loxahatchee National Wildlife Refuge, Florida, United States - Lox_Sample_3.4 | ecosystem: Environmental > Terrestrial > Soil > Wetlands | place: USA: Florida... | reverse complement strand
CACGTCCTCGATCGGCTTGCCGCCCGTGCGGATCGCCTCGATCCAGTTCCGCACGTGGGCCCGCGTCGCGTCCTCGTCGTTCGGCGACTTGTACTCGACGGGCTCCGCCACCTCGGCCCCGTCGAGCGGGGCCAGCTTGTCGTTCAGGCCCATGAGCTCCCGGAAGCGGGCGGTCGTGGCCTTGGGCCACGAGTGGGTCGAGTACGTGAAGTTCTCCGTCCGTGGCTCGTAGTAGTGCTTGAACGAGTCCCCGGTGTACTCGAGCGTGCCCTCGCTGCCGTAGACGGTGAGCACCGGCCCCGGGTGGCCGTTGCTCGCCGTGCTCGAGAGGCGGAGGACGAAGCCCTCCGGGTACGTGACCATCGAGGTCATCTGGTCCGGCACCTCGCGGTAGTTCTTCCAGTGGTAGACGTCGCCGAAGCTGAAGACGCTCTCCGGCTCCTGCACGCCCATGAGCTGGTGCGCGGCGGTCACGATGTGCACGAAGAGGTCCGTGGGGAGGCCCCCCGAGTAGTCCCAGAAGAGCCTCCACTGGAAGAAGCGCCGGAGGTCGAAGTCGTGCGGGGGGGCGGCGCCGAGGAAGCTCTTCCAGTCCACCGTGGCCGGGGAGGCGTCGGGCGGGATCGGGTAGTACCAGGCGCCCGTCGCGGTGTTCCGGTGGAACCGGCCTTCGAGGAGCGTGACCTGACCGAGCTGCCCGCTCCGGATGAGGGCGGCCGCCTTCTGGGCGCATCCCATGCTCATGTATTGGCTGCCCACCTGGAGCACCTTGCCGCTCTTCTCGACGGCCGAGACGAAGGCCTCGCCCTCCTCCCAGGAGTGCGTCATCGGCTTCTCGACGTAGACGTGCTTCGAGGCGGCGAGCGCGTCCAGGGTCATCTTGAGGTGCCAGTGGTCGGGCGTGGCGATGAGCACGGCGTCGACGTCGGCACGGGACAGGATCTCGCGGTAGTCGCCGGTGACCGCTGGCGCCGGGGTCACGAGCTCCTGGGCGCGGTCGAGGTGGCCCTTGTAGCAGTCGGCGACGGCCTTGATCTCGACCCCGGCGATGCCGGCGGCCGCCTCCATGAGAAGCGTGCCCCGGATCCCGACCCCGATGAAGCCGAGCCGGACGGGCTTCAGGTTGACGGCGGCCGAGTTGTTGATCTGGGCGCCCGCCTTCCTGGCGCCGGCGACCGCCGCGGCGGCGGCGAGGAGGGAGGACTTCCCGAGGAACTGCCTGCGGTTGAGGGCGTCGCTGCCGGACATGAGGCCTCCTGCGCTTCCGATCGCGGGGGCACGCTCGCTCGTCTTCGGGCCGCCGCGGGGGCACGCGCATGCTATAGGCCGCGGGAAAACGGTGTCAACGGCGGGCCAGTCGACCTAGAATCTCCCGGAGAGTCCCGCACGGAATGATGAGCGAAGACCCGAAGGCCTCGCGGAAGCTCCTGCTCGAGGCCGTCGACCGGGCCCTGGCCGGCGACTGGGGGGCGGCGCACGCCGTCGTCCAGGACATCGACGACCCGACGGCGGCCTGGATCCACGCGGTCGTGCACCGCATGGAGGGCGATCTCTCGAATGCCGGCTACTGGTACGGCCGTTGCGGCCGCACTCTGCGCGACGGCGTCTCGACCGATGCCGAGCTCCGGGAGATCCGGGCCAGCCTGACCGGCTGACGAGCCCCGTTTGGGCCGGGACTCGGCGCGGGAGTAAGCTTCGCGCGTCCGCCGGGCCGCTCGAGCCCGCCTCGAGGAGTGAACACCATGAGCTGTGGAGTGTGTCCCTGGTGGCTCGGCTACTTCATCGCCGGCCCGTGGCGGAGGCTGTGGCACGACCCTCGGAAGACGCTCGGCCCCTACCTGGCCGAGGGCATGATGGTCCTCGAGCCCGGCCCAGGGATGGGCTTCTTCACCCTGGACATCGCGCGCCTCGTGGGTCCGACCGGCCGGGTCGTCGGGGTGGACATCCAGCCTCGGATGCTCGACGTGCTCCGCCGGAGAGCGCAGAAGGCCGCCCTCCTCGACCGGATCGACGCGCGGCTCGCCCGGCCCGACGGCATGGGCATCGAGGATCTCGAGGGCCGGGTCGACTTCGTCCTGGCGTTCGCCGTCGTCCACGAGCTTCCCGACGCGGGACGGTTCTTCGCCGAGGCCCGTCGCGCGACGAAGGCGGCGGGCCGGCTCCTACTGTGCGAGCCCCGGATGCACGTGAGCGAAGCGGCGTTCGACGCGACGCTGAAGCTGACCCAGGGCTCAGGGTTCGAGGTCCGGGACCGGCCCTCGATACCGATGACCCGCTCCGCGCTCCTGGCCGCCCGCTGACGCGGCCAAAGGACCGACGAAAGCTCAGTCGCGCAGCCGTTCCTGCAGGCGCCCCATCGCCACGGCCGTCCCCGCGGCGAGCGCGACGGCGATGGCGTACGCAACCCTCACCGCCGGCGTCGCCGCGGCCGCCCAGCCGGCGAAGTCGAGGGCGGGAACGTGCTCGCCGGCGCTCAGGGCCACGTACCAGAAGCCGAGGGCCAGGGCCATGAACGGCTTCGGGCTCCCCGTCGCGATGCCCAGAAGGACGGACGCGCTCGCGAAGAGCAGGCTGCCGAGCACCAGCGACACTCCCGCGCCCGGCTGCTCGACCAGCAGCCGGACGGCCGGCCCGACAGTCACGAGGAGGGCCACGCAGGACGCCGTCGCGAGCTTGAAGGGAACGAGCCGCCGCCGGAGACCGGGTGCCGCGTAGACGATCCCGGCCACGCCGGCCTGCGTCTCCCGGACGGGCGTATCGGCGAGGAGCGGGACGAGCAGGGCCATGAGTGTCGGCAGGGCAAAGGCGCGCAGGAGGGGCAGCGGCAGCACGGCGGCGAGGACGGCCGAGACCGCCACGGTCAGGACGAGGAGCGGGTTGAGGCGCGCGGTGAGGAGGACCTCGGCGGCCAGGGTCCGAAGGACGGGGGAGCCGCGCGACGCGAAGCCCGTTCGATCGACGACGGCGAGAGGGACCCTCGAGAGCGGACGGGCCAGGGCGCGCGCCAGGGCCAGCGGACTCCAACGGGCGTGAGCGGCTCCCGGCCGGCTGCGGGCGGGATCGAAGCGGTGGAAGAGTGGCATCGCGGCCAGCACCAGCAGAACCGGCAGGAGGAGGCTCTCCGCCCGCCAGGCGATCGTCGCCGGGGTGAGCGAGAGGCCCGGGAACTCGACCGGCGCCTTCGTGACGTCGAAAGGGGTCGCGCCGATCGTGAAGGTCGTGGATCCGGTCGCCCGGGCGACCTGCGCGATCGCGAAGCCGAGCCCGCTGGAGTCGAGGAAGCGCCCCCATCCGGGCTCGCCGGTCGGCATGCCCTTCCACACCTCCATGGCGAGGGGCATCGCGAAGAGCCAGACGAAGAAGTAGAAGAAGTCGCCGGCCCGGCCGCCCAGCCCCGGGACGCTCTCGAAGAGGAGGGCGAACGCGGCCACGCCGAGGATGCAGGGGAGGCCGAGGACGAGGTAGTACACGGCGTACACGTGCGGGAGGAGGGGCCCCTCGCCCCGGACGAGGTGCATCCCCAGGATGCACGCGAGGAACCCCGCGCTGACCGCTCCCAGGATGATCGTGCTGCCGAGGAGCTTGCCGAGGAGGAACTCGGCGCGCCGGACCGGGGTCGCCGCGACGAGGGGCCCCACGCCGGTGCGAGCGTCGTGCCCGACGGCGCGGCTCACGACGTAGAAGCCGAACAGAGGGAGGAGCAGCGAGAGCAGCGCGCCGGTGGCGCAGGCCAGGGCCTCGGAGGTGTAGCGCACCCGGGCGCCGTCGATGACGAAGAGGCCGCGGCCTGCGGAGGGCGGCGGGACCGTGAAGTACGCGGCGAGGGCGAGCGCCGCGAGCAGCCACGCCGACGCCGGCCGCCGCAGCCGCGCCCGCACGTCCGTCACCGCGACCGCGAGCGCGCGCTCGACGCCGGGGCTCATGGCGCGTCGGGGCGGGCGGCGGTGTGGCGCCGAATCAGGAAGAGGTAGGCGTCCTCGAGGGTCGGCTCGACCGGCCTCGCCCCGCGCACCGGCGGCGCGGGGCCCACGAGGCGGACGTGCACACCGTCCCCCTGCCGCACGGCCGAGGACACGACGAGCGTCGACCGCCGAGCGCCGAGCTCCTCCGAGCCGAGAGTTGCTTCCCAGGCCGAGCCCCTGGCCTCGGCGAGGAGGTGCTCGGCCGTGCCGAAGGCCACGAGGCGGCCCTCGCGCATGACCGCGACATGGGTGGCGATCGACTCGACGTCGGAGACGATGTGCGTGGAGAGGATCACGAGCCGGCCGAGGCCGAGCTCGGAGAGCAGCGTCCTGAACCGCACCCGCTCCTCGGGGTCGAGGCCGGCCGTCGGCTCGTCGACGATCAGCAGCTCCGGGTCGGCGAGCAGGGCCTGGGCGATCCCCAGGCGTTGCCGCATGCCGCCGGAGAAAGTGCCCACGTTCCTCTCCGCCACCGCGTGCAGGTTGACGCCCTCGAGGAGGCCCAGGACGCGCGCCCGGCTGCGGACCCCCTTGAGGCGTGCGACGTAGTCGAGGAACTCGAAGGCGGTCAGGTTGTCGTAGACGCCGAAGTCCTGGGGCAGGTAGCCGAGGCGCTCGCGGATGGCCTCGGGCTCGCGCACGACGTCCCGGCCCTGGAAGAGGATCCGGCCGGACGTCGGCCGGGTCAGGGTGGCGACCATCTGCATGAGGGTCGTCTTGCCGGCCCCGTTCGGCCCCAGCAGGCCCAGGACGCCGGAGGGCACCTCCAGGGTGAAGTCCTCGACCGCCGTCTTCCCTCCCCGCCAGCGCTTGGTGACGCGGTCGATCCGCAGCATCGGCCCTCTCGGGCATATACGGAGGCCGCGTCGGCGGGGTTCGTCCCACTGCCTCGAGCGGAGGCGGTACGATCGCCTCTGGCGGTGAGGCCTCGAATCGCATCGGGCGCTCTCGAGAAGGAAGGGACCGGATGCTGGGCCAGGTTCACGACTACGAGCTTCTGATCCACGAGCAGCACCTCGACACCTTCGGCCACGTGAACAACGCCACGTACCTGGAGATCCTCGAGGAGGCGCGCTGGGACCTCATCACCGCCAACGGCTACGGCCTCGACGAGGTGCATCGCCGAAGGATCGGGCCCGTCGTCCTCGACGTGCAGCTCCGCTTCCGCCGCGAGCTCCGGAATCGCCAGCGGGTCACCATCCGGAGCTGGCTCGAGTCCCACTCCGGGAAGATCGGGCGCTTCGAGCAGCACATCCTCGACGACGCCGGCAACCTCTGCTGCGAGGCCGTGTTCACGATCGGCCTCTTCGACCTGACGGCCCGCAAGCTGATCTCCCCGACGCCCGAGTGGATCGCCGCGCTCGGCCTGCGGCCGGAGGACCTGGGAGAGAGCGGCTGAGGCCGGGGTCGGCCCATTGACGTTCCGCGCGGGGCGGCCGTAGGCTCCGCCGCATGGCCATCTCGCTCTCCCGCCTCCTGCACGTCGCCGCCACGGCCCCCGTCGTCGCGGCCGGGATCGCCGCCGGCGATGCGTCCGTCCCGCCCCGCCGCTTCTTCTCCGACGCGAGCGTCTGGAACCAGCCGCTGCCCGTTCACCCCGAGATCGACCCGCGCAACGACCACTACGTGTCGCTGCTGAAGAAGGAGCCGTCGGGCGGCTTCGGCATCAACCTCCACAAGTGGACGATCCCGGTCTACGAGGCGGACGCCACGACCCCGCGGTACCGCATCGCCCGGCACACGCTCAGCCCCGAGGAGCGGGACCACTGGCAGACCGACCGCCTGACGTTCGGCCACGGCCCCGGCTTCGACGACGGGGTGCCGATTCCGGAGGCGGCCCGGCCCGACCCCGAGGAGGACGCCCACTTCGCGGTCGTGGACTGGAAGGCGATGCGGGCCTGGGACACGTGGGGCTTAAGGGTGCGGCCGGACGGGACGTTCGAGTCGAACACCGGGATGACCTACGCGCTCGACGGCGAGGGCGTCTTCCGGACCTCGGACTTCGCGGTGAAGGACGGCGAGAGCATCCACTTCCACGGCCCGAGCCGCGCCGCGGGCGTCCCCGCGATCGCCGGGCTCATCCTCTTCGACGAGGTCATGGCGGGCGAGATCCGCCACAAGCTCGCCTGCGCGATCCGCTTCCCGGCCCTGCAGGAGTTCGTCTGGCCGGCCGCTTGGACGGACGGGCCGGTGAAGGACGGCATCCCCGAGGGCGCAGTCCTACAGCTCGACCCCGACCTCGACCTCTCGCGCTTCGACCTCCTGCCCGCCGAGCGCGTCGTCGCGCGAGCGGCTCAACGCTACGGGATGGTGATCGTGGACTACGCGGGCGGCAGCACGCTCTACGGCGAGGGCCTCTGGGGCTCCGCGACGAAGAGCTGGAAGGGAGTGCTCCGGGACCACGGGGCCGGCCTCGACCGGATCGGCGCCGAGCACTACCGGGTGCTGCGCCTGCCGCCGGTCACGCGCCGGGGCGACGGCCGATCGCTGAAACGGCCGTTCCTGACCGATCCGGCGCCGAGGTGAGGACGATGGGGATCCGGCAAGCCCCGCCCGATTGACGTCCCGCGGGGGACGGCCGTAGGCTTCGACAGGCTCCCCGCATGACCTCGTCGTCTTCCGCCCTCCGTACGTTCGCCGTCGGCCTCCTCGGCCCGCTTCGCCTGTCGATCGACGGCCAGGCCGTGACGGGCCCCATCACCGCGCGGCTCCAGTCCCTCCTCGCCTACCTCCTCCTCCACGCGGACGAGCCCCAGTCCCGGGCCCACCTCTCCTTCGCCTTCTGGCCGGACGCCTCGGAGCCGAACGCCCGCAACAACCTGCGGCAGCTCCTGCACCAGCTCCGGCAGGCCCTGCCCGACGCCGAGCGCTACCTCCGGGCCGACACCCAGAGCGTGCACTGGGCCACGGACGCGAGCTTCAGCCTCGACGTCACGCTCTTCGAGCGCGCGGTCGCCGAGGCCGAGTCGGCCGGGCGGGCGAACGACGCAGCGCGGCGCCGCGCCGCCCTGGAGCGCGCGGTCGACGTCTGTCAGGGCCCGCTCCTCCCGAGCTGCTACGACGACTGGATCGTCCCCGTGCGGGAAAGCCTCGCGCGCCGGTGCGAGGACGCGGTGGCTGCGCTCGTCGGCCTCCTCGAGGAGCAGCGCGAGTACGCGGCCGCCGTCGGCCGCGTCCGCCACTGGCTGCAGCACGACCCCGTCGACGAGGAGGCCTACCGCTGGCTCATGCGTCTGCTGGCGCTCCTGGGCGACCGGACGGCGGCGCTCCAGGCGTACCGCCAGTGCGAAGACGCCCTGCGCCGTGAGCTTCAGGCGGAGCCGAGCCCCGACACGGTCCGCACCTACGGGCGGATCCGCGACGCCGAGCCCGGCCCCGAGGCGCCGGCGGGGGGCCGGGACTCGCCCCCGGCCCCCGCCCTCGTTGGCCGGCAGGCCGAGTGGTCGAGGCTGCGCGAGGCGTGGGACCGGGCGGCGCGGGGAAGGACCTCCTTCGCCCTCGTAACCGGCGACGCCGGCATCGGCAAGTCGCGGCTCGCCGAGGAGCTCGTCGCGTGGGCGGAGCGACAGGGTGTCGCCACCGCGAAGACGCGCTCGTACGCCGCGGAGGGCCGCCTCTCGCTCGCCCCGGTGAGCGAGTGGCTGCGCAGCTCCGCCCTCTCGCCGCACCTCGGCCGCCTCGACGACGTGTGGCGGATCGAGGTCGCGAGGATCCTGCCCGAGCTCCTGACGGCCCGGCCCGGCCAGCCGCGGCTCGCGTCCACGACGGAGTTCGGGGACCGGCGGCGCTTCTTCGAGGGCCTCGCCCGGGCCGTGCTCGCGGTCCCGCCGCCCTTGCTGCTCCTCGTCGACGACCTGCAGTGGTGCGACCGCGAGACGATCGAGTGGCTCCACTTCCTGTCCCGGTTCGATCCCGACGCGGGCCTGCTCGTCCTCGGCACCGCGCGGTCCGAGGAGCTCGACGCCGCGCACCCGCTCCCGGCGCTCCTCCGGCAGCTGCGGAGCGCCTCGCAGCTGACGGAGCTCGCCCTCGAGCCGCTCGACGCGGCGGAGACGGCGGAGCTGGCGGGCCAGGTCGGGAACCGGGCCTTCGGGGCGGACGCGGCCACGCGCCTCTATCGGGCGACCGAGGGCAATCCCCTGTTCATCGTCGAGACGGTGAGGGCCGGGAGCGGGGGCGGCCCGCCCGATGCCCCGGAAGCGGGGCGCTCCGAGCTGACGCCCCGCGCGCACGCGGTGCTCTCCGGTCGGCTGGCCCAGCTCTCGGACGAGACCCGGGAGGTCGCCGCCGCGGCGGCCGTCGTCGGGCGCGCCTTCGACCTCGACGTCCTCCTGCGCCTCGTGGGCGACGAGGAGGCGGTCGCGCGCGCGCTCGACGAGCTCTGGCGGAAGCGCATCGTCCGCGAGCAGGGGCCGAACGGCTACGACTTCACCCACGACAAGCTGCGGGACGTGGCCTACGCCGAGACGAGCGCCCCCCAGCGGCGGAGGCTCCACCGGCGAGTGGCCGAGGCGCTGGTCGCCGCGAACGAGGAGGATCTCGACCCCGTCAGCGCCCAGGTCGCCGCCCACTGCGAGAGCGCCGGCCTCTTCGAGCAGGCGATCCCCTACTACGCGAGGGCCGCGCTCGTGGCCCAGGGCGTCTACGCCCACGACGAGGCGATGGCCCTCGCCGGCCGCGGCCTGTCGCTGCTCGCGACGCTGCCCGCGAGCGCCCGGCGCGACGGCTGGGAGCTCGACCTCCTGTTCGTCCTCGCCCTGAGCTACCGGGTGACGAAGGGATGGGCGGCCGCTGAGCTCGGCCAGGTGCTCGACCGCTCGCTCGCGCTCTGCGACCGGGTGGGGACGCCCGAGCAGCACGCGGCGGTCCTCTACGGGATGCAGTCCCTCTACATCGTCGGGGCCCGGCTCGAGCGGTCCGCGCAGATCACCGACGAGATGGCCCGCGTCCTGCGCGAGAGCCAGGGCTCGGAGCCGCCCCGGTCGGCGTTCGCCATGCTGGCCGGAGTCCGGATCCAGATGGGCCGCTTCCAGGAGGCCTGTGACGACCTCGACTCCCTCGTGCGGGACGCCGACCCGAGCCAGCTCCAGAGGCTCCAGGAGTCCCAGGGCCTGAACTACGCGGTCCTCGCCCGGGCGTGGCAGTCGCACGCGCACTGGTGCCTCGGACGTCCGGACACGGCGCTCGCGACCGCGTCCGACGCCCTGCACCTCGCTCGGAAGCTCGGCCAGCCGTTCAACCAGGCGATCGCCGCCACCTACTTGGCCCTCCTCCAGCAGCTCCGCGCGGAGCCGACCGCCTTCCTCCGGCAGGCGGAGGAGGCCCTCGATCTGTCGACGGAGTTCAAGGCCACTTACTACCGGGCGTGGGCCGCCATCCTCGTCGCCTACGCGCGCACGCTCGGCCGCCCGGAGGACGCCGCGCTCGCGCGCCTGCGGGGCGCCATCTCCGGCTTCGAGGAGACGGGGGCGCGGCTCCGCCTGCCCTACTACCTCGCCCTGCTCGCGGACGCCCACCTCCGGGCCGGGGAAGCGGACGCCGGCCTCGGCGTCGTGGAGGAGGGCCTGGCCCGAAGCCGGGCGACGAGCGAGCGCTTCTGGGACGCGGAGCTCCACCGCCTGCGCGCGGAGCTGCTGCTCCGCGGCGGCGCGGGCGCGGCCGAGGCGGAGGCGGCCCTCGATCGCGCGCTCGAGATCGCGCGCGGACAGGGGGCGAGGTCCCTCGAGCTGCGCGCCGCCAGCGCCCTGGCCGGCCTGTGGGCGGGGTCGGGCCGGACGAGGGAGGCTCGGGACCTGCTCGCACCCCTCTACGCCTCGTTCACGGAGGGCCTGGAGACCCCCGACCTGGAAGGGGCCCGGGGGCTGCTGTCGCGCCTTGGTTGAGCGCCGACGCGACGAGCGGGCCTGGGCCCTTGCGGACCGGCCGCGCTCTTCGAGCGTCGGAGGGGCTCCCTAACGTCCCCCTAACGCGATCGGCCTAGCTTCGGAGAGTGTCGCGGTGTGCTGCGTTCGACATCGTGGAGGAAGAGAGGATGACGGAGTCTCTCGTGGCGCTGGCCGACGTCCCCGGGGACCCGGCCGGGTACGCCCCGCGCGAGGCCGGGCCGCACGAGCGGCTCGACGCGGTGCGCGCCGCGGGCCGCACGGGCGCGGTGGACGTCATCGAGATCGGGGCCCGGCGGGCCGCGTGCGGCGGCCTGCTGCTCTGGGTCGAGGACCGTGGGCCGGGAGTGGCGGCCGCCGACCTCAGCCACGCGCTCGAGCCCTGCTTCGAGGCGAAGGTCGACGGGGCGGGCCTCGGTCTCGCCGTCGCCCGCGCGGCAGTGGAGGCCCTCGGCGGCACG
>Ga0335080_10009243_pt1 | contig 10305 bp, 5 predicted proteins | sample Lox_Sample_34_FD_206720 | JGI IMG/M metagenome (GOLD analysis project Ga0335080, IMG submission 206720) | Soil microbial communities from Loxahatchee National Wildlife Refuge, Florida, United States - Lox_Sample_3.4 | ecosystem: Environmental > Terrestrial > Soil > Wetlands | place: USA: Florida... | reverse complement strand
CCAGCGGGCCACCTGTCCGTGAATCCCAACGGGATTCCATCCTTCAGCCCAGCGGTAGCCCCGAAAGCCTTCGGGGCTACTCTGGGACAGCGTCAAAATATTATCAACTACAACGTGGTTGCATCGTGTCCCGCTGTGGAGAGATGCAACTCCTTCAGCGTTGATTCAAATTTGTGATTCACCACCCAGCGTAGCCACGATTGCATCGCGTCAACGCCGGGCTGAATGATGTAATCCCTTCGGGATAATCTGGCCAAGTTCATCCATTCCAATCGCCCGCGCTCAAATAGCGTTTGAGCTTTTCCTTGAGCGTTTCACGGCCGCGATGGATGAGCGATTTGGTGGCCGACAGCGAGCAATCCAGGACGTCGGCGATTTCCTCGTAGCTCAATTCCTCCTGCCGGCAGAGCAAAATGGCACTACGCTGGTTTTCCGGCAGATCGGCCAGCGCCTCCTCGATTTTTTTGGCCAGTTCCGCCTGCAACAATTTCTCCGGCGGCGCGGCTTGCGATTTGTCCTCGTATTGCCGCTGGGGCAGGTCCTCGTTGTCAGCGTGAGTTTCCTCGATGGATTCGGCGGGATGGCGCGAACGGCGGCGGAGTTCGTTCAGGCAGAGATTGCGCGCGATGGTGAACAGCCAGGTGGAAAATTTCGCGGTTTGTTTGTACCGGCTGCGGGATTTATACACCTGCAGAAAAACGTTTTGCGCCAGGTCCTCGGCCTCGGTTTCGTCACGCAGCGAGCGATAGACGAAATTCATCACCGGTTGCTTGTACTTTTCCACCAGGCCAGCGAACGCCTCCCGGTCGCCGCGTTTGACGCGCAGCATCAGGACGGCATCGGGATCAGGTTGAACCGGCATCGCGGGCAAAGTCTAATCAATGCCGTCCGCACGACAAGAATTCCCGTCAAGTGTTCAGTTTAAAGTTTTCAGTTTTCAGCTCTGAAAACTTGTAACTTGTAACTTGAAACTCAATCATTCCGTCCGTGCAGGATTTGATCAAAAAAATCGAAGCCGACGCCAAGGCGCGTCTGCCGTCGCCGCCGAACAGCGACCCGGCGGAACGGCTCGCCCGTTACAAGGGTTTTCTCAAAATCGAAACGCACCGGCTCAAATTGCAGCATCGTGCCGGCGGGGGCGGGCGCGAAATCTGCCAGGCCCGCGCGGCCATCCTCGACGCCTTGCTGCAACATCTCTGGCGGGAGGCGAAAAACAGTCTGTCGGCGCAGGCGCAAAAGGAGTTTCCGCCAATCACACTCATCGCCATCGGCGGTTACGGCCGCGCGGAATTAAATCCGCATAGCGACATTGACTTCATGTTCTTGCACGATGGACAGGTCGCGGCGGGCAAACCGCTGCCGCATTTGTCCAAGCTGATCGACGGGGTGCTGTACCCATTGTGGGACACCGGCCTGAAGGTCGGCCACGCGGTGCGCAGCATCGACGACTGCGTCAAGGTGGCCAACACCGATATGCAATCGAAAACCTCGCTCATCGAAGCGCGGTTGATTGCGGGCAACGAGGCGCTGTTCAAAAAATTTGAAAAGACAATCGTGGCCCGGTGTGTTGACGGTTATGAGGGGAAATACATTGCCGCGCGGCTTGAAGACCAGACGGGGCGTCACAGCAAGTTCGGCAACTCGGCCTGCATGCAGGAACCGAACATCAAAAACGGCTGCGGCGGCCTCCGCGATTTCCAAAATGTGCTGTGGATGGCGTTCTTCAAGTATCGCTCGCGCTCGCTGAAGGAATTGCAGGAACGCGAGTTCGTCGCCGAGGCCGAGCGCAAACAGCTTGAGGCCGCCTACGACTTTCTGCTGCGCGTGCGGACGGAATTGCACTACCACGTCAACCGCCCGCTCGACGCGCTGGGCAAAAATTTGCAGCCCGCCGTGGCGCTTGGCCTCGGCTACGGCGAGCGGTCGCCGAGCCAGCGCATCGAGAAATTCATGCGTGACCTTTATACGCACATGCGAAACATTTTTCTCATCACGCGCACGCTGGAACAGCGCATGGCCCTGCTCGCGCCGTTGCCGAACCGGCTGGCCTCGTTGCGCGCCTGGCTGCCCAAACGGGACCGGCCGGTGGCGCCGGTGGATGGGTTCCTGTTCGTGGACGGCGAAATCCGCGCCGCGTCCAACCGCATTTTTCGCGACTCGCCGCGCCGGTTGATGCGCGTGTTCCTCCATGCGCAACAACACCGGTTGCGGTTGCATCCCGATCTCGCGCAGCTCATCCGAAACCAAGTTTCGCTGGTGGACCGCGATTTTTTGACCGACGAACGCGTCAGTGAGACCTTTCTGACCATTCTAGAACGCCGCGGCAGTGTCGCGCCGGTGCTGCGCGCCATGCATGAGGTGAATCTGCTCGGCAAATACATCCCGGAATTCGGCCGGCTCACCTGCCTGGTGCAACACGAATTTTATCATCAATATGCCGCCGACGAACACACGTTGGTCTGCCTCGAACAACTCGACCGGATTTGGGAGGCGCACGACGAGCCCTATAAACACTACGCACCCCTGTTTCAAAGTCTCGAGCGGCCGGGACTGCTTTACCTCGCGCTGCTGCTGCACGACGTCGGCAAGTCTGATCATCACAAAAAAAGCCGCCACGCCGAAGCCAGCGCGGCGATGGCCCTGCGCGCCGCGAAGCGTTTACGGTTGGACGCCCCGGCGTCCCGCACCCTGCATACCCTCATTGAAAATCATCTGCTCATGGCCGGCGTGTCCCAGCGGCGCGACCTCGACGACCCCGCCGTCATCCGCCAGTTCGCCCGGCAAATTCAAACGCCCGAGACGCTGGATTTGCTCACGCTGCTGACGTTCGCCGATTCCCAAGGCACGAGCGACAAGCTTTGGAACGGCTTCAAGGACGTGCTGCTCTGGCAGTTGCACGCCCGGGCGATGGCGCTGCTCACCGGCGGCACGGAATTCGTCCGCGCCTCGCAGTTCCAACGTGAGGCACTGCTGCACGAGGTCCGTGAACTGGTTCCTAAACACATCAGCAACGAGGAAATCAACGCACACTTCGCCGCGCTGCCGCAGCGTTATTTTGAGATTCACACGGCCAAAGACATCGGCAACGACCTCGAACTGGCGCACCGCTTCATGCGCCGGCTGATACTGGAAAACGATCGGGTATTGTCGCCCGCAACGGCCTGGCAGGATGAACCCGACCGCGGTTACAACCTCGTCAAGATTTGCACCTGGGACCGCGCCGGGCTGTTCAGCAAAATCGCCGGTTCGTTCAGTGCCGCCGGGCTGAACATTCTCAGCGCGCAAATTTTTACGCGCAGCGATGGCATCGTGCTCGACAAATTTTTTGTCAACGATCCCAAAACCGGCAACTTCGCGCCGCGCGAGCGCCAGGACAAATTCGCTGCGTTGCTCGAAAAGGTTTTGAACGGAGAAGACATTGACCTCTCGGCGCTCATCGCGCGCGAAATCAACCGACAGCCGGATTATCAGGCCTACGCCGGCGAGCGCCTGGCGACGCAGATTCATTTCGACAACGGCGCCTCTGACACACGCACCCTGGTGGAGATTGAAACCGAAGACCGCTTGGGCCTCCTTTATGCGATTTCACAGACGTTCGCCGAACTGGCGCTGGACATTTCCGCCGCGCGCATTGTCACCGAACGCGGCGCGGCCATTGATACTTTTTACGTGCACGAACTTGACGGCGGCAAGGTTCTGTCCGTCGAGCGCCAACTACTGATTGAAGACCGGTTGCGCGACGCCATCAAAGAGCTCGTCGTAGAATCGTGACGATTTGGTGGAGTGCCGGTCTCCAACCCGGCATCTACCGAGCAGTTAAACCTGTTGCCAGCCGCCGACCGGTCTGGTAGAAGCAATGAGATTCAATGCGGTTGGCGGCGTCAATTTATGCCCGGCAAGACGGGTTGAAATTTGCCGGAACTTTTGGCGGGCTTGCCGCGCCGTAGCCCTCGACGGAGTCGGGGCGTAGGCGGGTGTGGTTCAGTGGTAGAATGCGGGCTTCCCAAGCCTGAGATGAGGGTTCGATTCCCTTCACCCGCTCCAATCCTTGTAAATAAAGGGAATTGTGAGTTTTTAGCTTACAAGAAAGCCGAGTCATAACAGAAAATCATAGCAATTCGCCCCAAATCAGTCACGCTGCCGAGTGCAAAAATTGTCGCGGAAATTACCCGATCCGCAACCACGCCGTTTTCAAATAAGCCGGCTCGGCGCGGCTGATGGGGAAATCCGGCGGTTGCGGGACGTGATGCCGCTGCAAGATTTTCCGGCGTGAGGCGTGAATTGCCTTTTCCACATCCGCGAAAAATTTCTCCGGCGGCCAGTCCGCCGCGTTCGTCGAGGCGAACAGAATTCCACCCGGCTTGACCAGCGGCAGCGCGGTCGCCACCAGTTTTCCGTAATCTTTTTCCGCGCGAAAAACGCCGTGTTCCTTCGATTGCGAAAACGTCGGCGGGTCGAGCGCCACCGCGTCAAATGCGCGTCCTTTCTTCGCCAGCCGCCGCAGCCAGTCGAACGCGTCGCCGTAAATGAAATCGTGCGCCGCCGGGTCGAGGCCGTTCAGCGCGAAGTTGCGCCGTCCCCATTCGAGATATTTTTTCGAGAGATCAAGGCTTGTTGTTTTCGCTCCCGCCCGCGCCGCGCAAACCGAGAGGCCGCAGGTATACGAAAAAACATTGAGGATGGAGGATGGAGGATGGAGGATGGCAGACGGAAACAGCGGGAAATCGGCGGCGATGTGGCTGGTCAAAAAGCGACGGCGGTTGTCGCGCTGGTCCAGGAACAGCCCCGTGGAGTAGCCTTCGTTGAAACCCAGTTCGAAACGGACGCCGTTCTCGCAAATCTCAAATCGCTCCGGCACGGCTTCACCCCAAACCAATTGCGGTGATGCTTCGGCCACGGTCGTGCGCCGCACCTGGCGTGACAGGATTTTGTGATACGCCCCGCTCGCGGAAAATATTTTTGCGAGCCGCGCCAATTCTTCCCGCTGGTCGGTGCGCAGCGGTTGTTCGGATTGCGACAGCAGGAATTTTCCCAACCGCTCGACATACCAGCCTGGCCAGCCATCGCTCGCGCCGTGAATCACGCGGAAAGCGTCCGTTTCCTGCGGGTCAATCAGCGCGGCGCGCAGCACCAGACGCGGATCGGCATTGAAATTTGCGGGCGCGTGAAATGTCACCGGCTTGCCCGTTGCCGGATGGGTGAAGAAAATTTCCGCCGCGTGCAAAAACACCCGCGCCGCCGGTGTGCCGCCGTAAAGCGTGTCGCCGAGCACCGGGAATCCCTTCTCCGCCGCATGAACGCGAATCTGGTGCGTTTTTCCCGTCAGCGGTGAGGCCTCCACCGTTTGGAGTCCCGCCTTTAGGCGGTCAGTACCGGCTAAGGCCGGAACTCCGAACCGCGTTTCCGCGATTTCTGCGCCGGCGTGTGGCGGACGGCTCAGGTATTTTTCGCCGACACGAACCAGCGCAGATTTAACGGTCAATTCACGTTTGGGCACAGAGCGGTCGGTGAGCAGAAGATATTTTTTACTGACGCGATGTTCCGTGAATTGCTGCGTGAGCGATTTGTTGGCGGCCGGCGTTTTGCCGAAGACCATCACGCCGCTGGTTTCCTTGTCGAGCCGGTGCAGGATGGCGAGCGTGGCCCAGCGCGGCTCGCGATGCCGCAGCCAGTCGTAAATGCCCTCACCCGCGTGCGGCCCGGGCGCGTGGGTGTTCCAGCCGGCGGGCTTGTTCACCACCAGCAGATGCTCGTCCTCAAAAATCACGCACGGAACCATGCGCCATGAAAACATTTTTGCGCTGGCGAATGAAGCGCGAAAGAATATTCCTCTTACGACATCGAAACAGTTGACGCCCAAAAGATATAAAGCCAAATCCGTGTTTCATCTGTGTTCACCTGTGGCTAAAATCCCCGCGTGCACCTGGCCCATCTGCGACTTCGTGACTTCCGCAATTATTCGCGGTTGGACGCCGACTTTGCGCCTGGCTTCCATCTGCTGCTCGGCGATAACGCGCAGGGCAAGACGAACATCCTCGAAGCGGTTTATCTCATGGCCACGCTGCGCTCATTCCGCGGCGTCGGCGGCGCGCAGATGATCCGGCACGGGCAGAAGGGCTATTTCGTGGGCGGCAACGTCACCGGCCAGGGCGAGCACGAAATCAAAATCTACTGGTCGGTGCGCGAACGCAAACTGACGCTGGACGGACAGCCCGTCAAACGCCTCGGCGATTATCTCGGCGTGCTGCGCGCGGTGGCGTTTTGTACGGAGGATTTGCATCTGGTCAAAGGCACCGCACGCGCCCGGCGACGATTCCTCGACCTGCTGCTGGCCCAGACACAGCCCGGTTATTTGCCATTGCTCCAGCGTTACCTGCGCGCCGTCCGCGCCCGCAACGCGCTGCTCAAGCATCGTCCCGGGGATGAGCCCACGCTGGACAGCTTTTCGCGCGAACTGGTCGAGTTGGGCAATCAGCTCATCCGTATGCGGACCGAACTGGCCCCGAAATTTTCCCCGCTCGCGCGGCTGGCGTATCGGCGTATCTCCAACGACGCCGAGGAATTGCGCCTTGAATATCAACCGAGCGTCAAAAAGGATTTTGCCGTGGAACTCGCGCAATCGCGAGACAGGGAACGGACGTATCGCTCCACGCTCGTCGGGCCGCATCGCGACGATTTGAAGCTGCTCCTGAACGAAAAATCCGTCGCCCAATTCGGCAGCGAAGGCCAGAAGCGCACGCTGGCCATCGCGCTGAAAATAGCGCAGGCCGAATATCTGACCGGCATTCACGGCTCCGCGCCGGTGCTGCTGATTGACGATGTGATGGGCGAACTGGACGTGAAACGCCGCAGCGGTTTCCTGCCGCTGCTGGAGCAGGCGCGCAAAACCGGCGGCCAGGTCTTCATGACCGCCACGGAGGAAAACTGGCCGGCGGAACTGGGGAAGGACTTGCAGCGATGGGAGGTGAGGACCGGGAATCTGCAGAAGCAATAACATCGAACATTGAACGCTGAACGCCGAATATCGAAAGAAAAACATTCGTCGTGCGATGTTCGATGTTGGATGTTCGATGTTTTCCTATTAGTCTTTCCCCATGCGAATTTTATCAGGCATCCAGCCCAGCGGCACGCTGCATCTCGGAAATTATTTCGGGATGATGAAACCCGCCCTCGAGCTGCAGGAAAAGGGCGAAGCGTTTTATTTCATCGCGAATTATCATTCGATGACATCGCTGTTCGACCCCGCCGAGCGGCGCCGGAACACGCTCGACGTGGCACTGGATTTTCTGGCGTGCGGCCTCGACCCGAAGCGGACCGTTTTCTTCCGCCAGTCCGACGTGCCGGAAGTGGCCGAGCTGACGTGGATTCTGGGCACACTCACGCCGATGGGTTTGCTGGAACGTTGCACGTCTTACAAGGACAAGATCGCCAAAGGCATTCCCGTGAACCATGGCCTCTTCGCCTATCCGGTGCTGATGGCGGCGGACATCCTGATTTACGACTCGAATGTTGTGCCAGTCGGCCAGGACCAGAAGCAGCACGTTGAGGTCACGCGCGACATTGCCGTCAAGTTCAACGAACAGTACGGCGAGACGTTTGTGATTCCCGAACCGCAAATCCGCGCGGAAACCGCCAAGGTGCCCGGCACGGACGGCGAGAAAATGAGCAAGAGCTACGGCAACACCATCGAGATATTTGGCGACGAGAAGGCGCTGCGCAAAAAAATCATGGGCATCAAAATGGACAGCCGCACGCCAGCCGAGCCGAAGCCGGACGCGGACAAAAATCTCGCCATCCAGCTGCTCAAGCTTGTCGCGCCGGCGGACGTGGCGCTGGACTTTGAAAACCGGCTTCGCGCCGGCGGGTTGGGCTATGGCGATTTGAAGAAGGCGCTGTTCGAGCACTACTGGATGTATTTTGCCGAGGCGCGGAAGAAGCGGGCGGAACTGGTGGCGAATCCGGATTACGTGAACCAGGTGCTCGCGGATGGGGCCGTCAAAGCCCGCACGCTGGCGCAAAAGGTTTTGAAACGCGCACGGAAGGCGAGCGGGTTGGAATAATTTCCTGTCGCAGGAGACGAGGTAACGAGTCACAACTTTTGATCAGAGACTCCTCACGTCATCTCCTGCCTGATTTTGACCTTAGGCCGGCCCGGCCAATCCATCCAGCCGAGCGGCCTTCGCTTTGCGTTTGCCGCGTTTTAATCGTCGGTTACCACCCGCCGAAATTTTCAATGTGTCTTGGCCGCGCTTTGGATTGCAGGCGAGGGGAATGTGGGCAGCGGTTTGTTTTGACCCGGACGAGACAGAAAATTAAATTTTATCGCGAAAGACGCGGTGCACGATGAATTCAAATCAAACCCAAGCAGGCAAATCCGCATCGGCACCGGAAGGCGAAGTTCATAGGCCGGGACTGGCGAACCGGGCCTCTGCGTGGTGCACACGGCATCCGGTATCGGCCATCATCCTGGTTTCAATCTTTGCAATCGCCCTCAACTGTTATCCGGTCATTTTTTGCGGCCGGAGTTTTGTTTCTCCCGCGAGTGTGGGAACGGGTGCCGCGATCGTCTATAGCTGGTGGCCGCCGCTCCCGGAAACGGATAATGCGACCGTGCCGGCGGAAAGACACGGACGTGACACCTGGGCGGCAATGCTTTGGGGGGTTCCGGTCGGGTTTATCGAATCCCGCAGCCTCCTGGAGCATGGGCGGCTTCCGTTGTGGAACCGCTACAGCCACGCGGGCGACACGCTCATCGGGCAGGCAATCTCGATGCTGGGGGATCCGCTACAGTTGATTGTCATTCTTGGACACGGATCGGCGGAGGCCTGGGACATCAAGTTCCTGGTGGCGAAACTCCTTTTTTGCGTCGGTTTTGGGATGCTCATACTCCAGCTTTTGAGCAACCGGCCTTTGTCGCTGATCTATGCCGCACTCGCCGCTTACTGCGGCGCTTTTTTTTATATCATCAATCATCCGGTTTTTTTCGTTTTTTCCTATGCCCCATGGATTCTGCTTTCGGCCCTGAGGTTGTTCGACTGGCAATCGGGGCGGCATGTGCGCTGGGGATTGACCTGGCTGCTGGTTAACTACAGTTGTTTCAACGCCGGGCACGTGGAAGTAGCAGTGGATTTGATCGGGGGATTGAATTTGGCGGCACTGGCCTGTGCCCTGATTTCCTGCCGCAATCTTACCCATTGCGCCAGGGTGCTGGGGCGCATGGCCGTCGGCTCGCTGTTGTTTTTGGGACTGACGGCGCCCGTGTGGATGTCATTTTGGGGGACGCTTCACGGGGCTTACACCGCACATTCGGCGAACCAACCCATTCAACTTCCGCTCAAGTGCCTGCCCGGTATATTTGACGATTGGTTTGATTTTCTCCTTGCCAAAACCGTCGCCTTTAGCGCGCTCACCCCGGAAACCAGCCTGTTGGTTCTGGTTGGCTGCATCATTGCGGCCTGGGAATGGCGACAACTAAAAAGCGAGTGTTTCTTCTGGGTCAACAGTGGCGCCGTGCTGTTATGGGGCGGGTGTGTATTCGGGTGGATTCCTGCTTTTGTCCTCGCGGCGATTCCCTTGTTGAATCGTGTGGGACACATCTACACGGATTTTTCTTATCTGCTGGTAATCCATCTGACCGTCCAAAGTGCTTATGGGTTCAGGTGTCTGGCGAAGGTGAAAAATTTCCGGCGCGCGGCGATTGGATTTATCGGGATGGCCCTGCTTTGCGAAGGCATAATTGTTCTGGCCTGCGGTATGGGTCTGGTGCATTGGTCCCCCGAGTGGAATTATTTTCTTTGCGTTGCGGCGGGAGCGGTTGGCGCCCCGCTGCTTTTTGCCTTTTTGAAGAGCCGCGCCGCCCCAATCCCTGCGCTCGGGTGGCTGGGGATTGGCATTCTGGGATTGATCCCCCATTACCGCTTCGCGCTTTATCACAGTTCCTGGGGTAACGACGCGTTGCTGATGGTTCCCGGCCCGCGGGTGGTCCTCAACGCCCGCAGCCCGGCCATTGACAAGATCAAGGCAGACCATTCCGGTTCCTATCGCGTTGTCGGGCTGGGACATAATTTGTTCGGTGATTATTCCGCCGTTTATGGCCTCGAAGACATCCGGTCATGTGCCCCGTTGAGCCATGGCGAATATATAAACCTCGTCCGGGAATTTCCCGGGGTGCGGGGCGAAGGCTGGATGATGAGCGTGACGGATCCGGCCGCGGCGCAGCCTTTGTTGAATCTGCTTAACGTCAAATATCTGCTGGCTGATCCCAAAGCCGAACTTGAAAACGTCCCCGGTTTTCGCATCACCGAC
>Ga0335080_10009242_pt1 | contig 10308 bp, 7 predicted proteins | sample Lox_Sample_34_FD_206720 | JGI IMG/M metagenome (GOLD analysis project Ga0335080, IMG submission 206720) | Soil microbial communities from Loxahatchee National Wildlife Refuge, Florida, United States - Lox_Sample_3.4 | ecosystem: Environmental > Terrestrial > Soil > Wetlands | place: USA: Florida... | reverse complement strand
CGTGGGACTGCCGATGGAGTGAAGACACTATGACCAAAGCGTTTCACTACTTTTGTCGAGGTCGATGATGCCGGTGCGTTTGGTCGACAGCTTGGCGAGTACGGAGCCGCTGGCAGAGATCTTTTCGGATAGATCAATTCTGCAGGCGATGCTGGACTTCGAGGTTGCCCTCGCCCGTGCTGAATCACGACTGGGAATCATCCCGCAAGCAGCTGTCGAAGCGATTGCTGCTGCGGCGAATCCCGACGCGTTCGACTTGGCTGTTCTCTCGCGGAGTACTCTGCGCGCCGGAACTCCGAGCATTCCGCTGGCAAAAACACTGATTGACCTCGTGCGGTCTAAAGATGCAGCTGCCGCCGGCTTCGTGCACTACGGCGCAACCAGCCAGGATGTATCCGACACGGCGCTGATCCTCCTGCTCAAGCGGGCCCAGCCACTCATCGAATCTGATCTTCTTTGTGCCGAAGAAGGGCTGCGGAAGTTGTCCGAGCAACACCAGAGCACTACGATGCTTGGCCGCACGCTACTCCAGGCGGCGCCGCCCATCACATTGGGCCTCAAAGCCGCGAGTTGGCTGGCAGCACTCAACCGTGGAAGAAAACGGTTGACGGAGAGTTTCGCGGAAGCGCTGGTCCTGCAGTTTGGCGGCGCAGTCGGTACACTCGCAGCGATTGGTGACAAGGGGCCGATGGTGGCCCAGGGGCTTGCTGACGAGTTGGGACTCATCTGCCCTGATGCACCGTGGCACACGAACCGTGATCGCCTGGCGACGCTGGTTTGCGCGTGTGGCGTGCTCGCCGGCTCCATGGGCAAGATCGCGCGGGATGTTAGTCTCCTGATGCAGAACGAAGTAGGCGAGGCATCGGAGCCGGAGAGCTCCGGGCGCGGTGGCTCCTCAACCATGCCACACAAGCGGAACCCTACCGGTTGCGCGGTAACCCTAGCTGCCGCGACACGGGTGCCCGGCCTGGTGGCGTCTTATCTTTCTGCGATGGTGCAGGAGCACGAGCGGGCCGTCGGGGGCTGGCATTCAGAGTGGCCGACCGTGACCGCCGCAGTTCAAGCCACGGGTGTTGCTGCTGCTTCGATCGCTGAAATAGCGGAAGGGCTCAGCGTCGATAGCGCCCGGATGGGCGAAAACCTCACCGCGACCGGGGGGACGATTTATGCCGAAAAAGCCATGATCCTCCTTACCGCGAAACTCGGCCGCGATAAAGCTCATCAGCTTCTGGAAGAGGCGGCGCGTAATGCGGTTACTCAGCATCGCCAGCTCGTGGAGGTGCTGGGCGAAATGCCGGAAGTCACCAAGCATCTCAACCCGGCGGCAATCAAACAACTCGCCGTTGCCGAAGACTATCTCGGTTCGGCCGAGATTTTTCGGCTCCAACAGCTGCAAGCGACGCTTTCCCCGAAGAATCCTGCCGAGAAAAAGGACTAGCGGCTATGCCTTTCGTCACCGTCAACCAGACGCGTTTGTTCTATCGACTGGAAGGGAATCGCGGTCTTCCCGTCCTGGTTCTCTCCCATTCCATCGGAACCGACCACGCAATGTGGGAACCACAAGTGCAAGATCTGCTCCCGCACTTTCAGGTCTTACGCTACGACACGCGTGGCCACGGGGCTTCGGACGCTCCGCCGGGAGAGTATTCGATCGAACAACTCGGCCGCGACGTGCTCTCTTTGGTGGATGTACTCAAACTCCCCAAGTTCGCGTTTTGCGGGCTTTCTCTAGGAGGCGCGATCGGCCAATGGCTGGCCCTTCATTCAGCGGAGCGGCTTACAGGACTGGTTCTTGCCAATACGTCGCCACGGATTGGGACCCTGCAACTTTGGAACGACCGAATCCAAATGGTGCAACGCGGGGGTATGGCGGCCATCGTAGACGTGGCGATGCAACGTTTCTTCTCACCGGAATCCCTGGCGCGATCAAGTGCTTATGTCGAGAACATCCGGTCGGTCTTGCTGGGGACAGATGTCACGGGATATGTAGGTTGCTGTGCCGCGCTCCGGGATTTTGACCTAAAGGACAGCCTGGCGCAGATCAAAACCCCTACCTTAGTGATCGTCGGCGAACGCGACGTTTCGACGCCTTGGACGGGAAATGGAGAGATTCTGGCTCAAAGCATACCCCGGGCCCGCGTCGTGCGCCTGCCAGCTGGCCATCTCTCGAATCTGGAGGCTCCGAAATCGTTTACCGCTGCGCTCTTTGCATTTCTTGAACCGCAGGAAAGTTCTTCGGAAGGCGTTTTGCAGGCCGGATTTGAAGTGCGGCGCGCCGTCCTGGGAGATGCCCACGTGGACCGCGCGATTGCGGGCACTACCGCCTTCACCGAAGACTTTCAAGCTCTGATCACGCGCTACGTGTGGGGCACTATCTGGACGCGGCCGGGCCTCGATCAGAGGACTCGGCGGCTTCTTGTTCTCGCGATGATGGCCGCCCTTGGACGCTGGGAAGAGTTCCGTCTCCACCTGAGCGCTGGACTGATGCATGGCTTGGAAATCTCTGATATCAAAGAGGCGCTTCTTCAGACAGCGATTTATGCCGGCGTCCCAGCCGCGAACACGGCGTTCCATATCGCCCAGGAAGAGATTGAGAAGCGCGGTGGCTTGAACCCAACATGACGCCGACCTACCCATAGGGAGATCAAGCGTTTCAAAGCAGTACCATCGGGGACGCCAAACGCTGTCCACGCAGGTCCGACCTTCCGATTGGCTGAAATCTTGAGGCTGCCTCTCCCGGCGCTTCCGGCAAAAATCCCCAAATTAACCTGATATTTAACGGATATTCATCTGGCCGTAACAAATGGCGGTTAGCTCTGGTTATACCCAGAGTTCGGTCAGAACTCAGCGAAGAATGCACCAGACGGTTTTGTCCGCAAAAAGTGCATATTCACATTTCTAGGAGGAAATCATGAAGCAGTTTCAAGCCTTGGCGTTGTTGTTTGCGCTCACGGCCAGTGCAGGGGCGGCGCCCGCCCCGCAGGATGCACCGGCCGCTCCGCCAAAGAAGACCATGAAGAAATCCAGCGCCTCAACAACGACCGAGATCCTGGTTCGGCGTCTGGATGACATGCAGAAGTCGCTCGACTCACAACAGCAGCAGATTCAGCAGCTTAAGCAGGATGTTCAGAGCCGGGATACGGTCATCCAGCAGTTGCAGCAGCAGGGTAGCCAGGTGCAGGCAACTGCCGTCCAGGCTCAACAAAAGGTCGACACCGAGAGCGCGAAACAGCAGCAGGATGTAGCAGCGCTGAAGGACGACGTGACCGACCTGAAGACGAATGCAACGAACACCGCGCTGGCCCTTCAGGAATCACAAAAGCAGGTGAATGAGATGGAAAGCCCGCTGGCGATCCATTTCAAAGGGGTCACGATCACGCCGGGAGGCTTCCTGGCGGCGGAAACGGTGTGGCGACAGAGAGCTCTGGCCGCCGACATCAATACGCCCTTCAACTCGGTCCCCTTTGGTGGGGCTAGCCAGTCGAATATGTCGGAGTTCTTTGGTTCCGGCCGTCAGTCCCGGGTTTCCATGCTGACGGAAGGCAAGCTCAAGAGCGCCAAGCTGAGCGGCTATGTGGAAGCCGACTTTCTCTCTGCGGGCGTAACCTCGAATAACAACCAGAGCAACAGCTACACCTTACGCCAGCGGCAAGCCTGGGGCCAGGCGGCACTGAATAGCGGATGGACCTTCACCGGCGGTCAAATGTGGAGCCTGATCACGGAAACCAAGAAAGGCGTCGACAATCGTACCGAGGCCTTGCCAATGACCATCGACCCGCAATATACCGTGGGCTTCAGCTGGGCCCGGCAATATGGCTTCCGGGTATCTAGGAACTTGAGTAACAAGCTCTGGCTGGCCTTTGCCGTGGAAGACTCCCAGGAAACATTGACGGCACATGGAGCTGCGAATAACTTCCTCGTGGGTTCCCTGGGTAACAGCGGTGGTCTGTACAACGCGTTCAACGGCAACTATTCATTTAATCCCTCGCCGGACTTTGTGGTGAAAGCCGCCTTCGAACCTGGGTGGGGACACTACGAAGTATTCGGGCTAATCAGCGAGTTCCGCGACCGGGTATTCCCGAATGCAACCGCGACCACACCTTCTGCGGCGGGAGCGTTCAATGACTCTAGAACCGGCGGCGGCATCGGCGCCAACGCGCGCGGCTCCCTCTATAACAAACATATCGACGTGGGGATGCATTTCCTCGGCGGCAACGGCACCGGCCGTTACGGAACGGCGGGGCTGTCGGACGCGACCGTGCATCCTGACGGCACGCTGGCGCTGATCAGAAACTACCAGGCGCTGGGCACTCTCGAATGGCACTCGCCCAAGTGGGACATCTACGCCAACGCAGGCGGCGAATACGATGCGCGTACCGCGTATCTAACCGCTGCCGGCAAGGGCGTGGGCTACGGATCGCCCCTGCTCGTCAACACTGGCTGCGGCACCGAAGTGCTTCCCACCGGCGGCGCCGGGTTTACTCCCGGAAGTCTTGCCAACTGCACTGGTGACACGCGAAACATCATCGAAGGAACTTTCGGGTTCTGGTACCGCTTCTACAACGGCCCCAAGGGGAGAATTCAGTGGGGACCGCAGTATTCCTACGTGGTAAGGAACACCTGGTCGGGTACGACAGCGGGCAATAGTGGCCAGCCGCATGGCGTTGAGAACATGTTCCTTACTTCCTTCCGTTACTACCTGCCGTAAAAGTCATCGGTTTTCTCCGGTGCGGTTCAACCACCGCACCGGAGGAATCCGGGGCCCCCTCCGACGTTGGTCCGTCGTTATCACCACGAACCCAACCCAAATGCCCTATAATGACATCGAATCGCAAGCAGTCCGAAATGGCCAAAGGGAATCGTCATTTGAGAAGCAAGATCTGGGCGCGTAACGCTGCCGTGATTGTCCTGGCAGTGCTTAGTTTGACGGTGAGTCTGGCGACTCGCACGTTTCACGACGGCGCAGGGTGGCGCGGTGTCACGGTGCATGCCGATACACACCAGGCCATGAGGCAACACCTCAATAAGGATGCGGCGCAGTGGCCGGCCCCGGTTTTTGATTTCGCTCTTCTCGACACGCCCAGCTTTTACCCTCGAATCGCTCCGGCTGGCCCGCCGATTCCAAGCCTGCATTTTGATGAAAGTCTGTACAATCGACCCCCTCCAGCCTGCTGACACTCCCTGGCGCGTTCGCGCACGTATCTAACTGAGAGTCAGACGTAGTTCGCCGCGTGCGCCAATCGCGTTGGACGGAACCCGATATGGATCGGGGCTTCCGAATCCATCGGGATTCGATCCAACGCCGCATGTCAATCAAGCAGCGGAGGGATATGAAAAGAACATCTGGTGCCGGTATTTTGCTGGTTGTCTGGTTGGCCTTGGCCACGGTTTTTGCTCTCGGCGCCAACGTACCTTTAGCCGGTATGACCTCGCCTTATCAGCAAGGGACCATTCTCAGCGTACGGAAAAGCGAAGTGCAATCGCCTGCCTACGGCGGCGGCGATAACCCATCGGACGCGCCACTACGCGGCGAGCACTATGCCTATGAGGTGGCGGTGCGGGTGAATTGTGGGAATTACGTCGGCCGTTACGATTCTCCCTATGATTATTTTCCTTCGGCCTTCGTGCCCGAGCACAGGATACCGGTGCGGCTTACCAGGCACGTTTTGTATTTCAGCCTGCCCAATGACCGGGAGATGCAAATGAACATTGTGGGTCACAAGGCCGAAAGGCAAGCGGTTTGCACTGAAGGAGCTACACCGTAATTGGGGCGTGGGTCCTCGCTTCCGCCCTGTTCGACCACGGTGGAAGCGAGGTAGTTTTTCGGCCGGGGTGGCAAGGTTAAACATGAAACGAAAATACAAATACATCGCGATCGCTGCAGCGTGCCTGGTGCTCGTCCTGGTAATGCTGCTGCGGTTTGCCTCCCGGGAGGCTCAGGCCGATCCGCGCGAGGAGACGTCTGTTCCAACCGTCGCCGTGACCGTGGTGAAACGCGCGAACATTTCGAATACGGTTGCGCTTTCTGGCGAGTTCGTTCCCTTTCAACAAGTTGATGTGCACGCCAAAGTCGCAGGCTACATCCGGGAAATTGTGGTTGATGTGGGCGACCACGTCAGGGCGGGGCAAACTCTGGCGGTGCTCGAGATTCCAGAGCTGAGCGCCCAACTGCAGGGCGCAGACGCCGCGGTGCGGCGCAGCCAGGACGCAATTCGCCGGGCCAAGAGCGACTTGGACCGCGCGGAATCGTTGCACGCTGCGGCACATTCGGATTACACGCGGCTTGAGCAGGCTTCACAAGCGCGGCCCGGCCTCATCGCTCAGCAAGAATTGGACGACGTCCAGGCCAAGGACAAAGAAGGCGAAGCCCAGATTTCCGCCGATGAAGCTGCTTTGTCGGAAGCGCGCAATGAGTTTGAGGTCGCTATCGCCGAGCAGAAGCGTCTGAGCGCCCTGACTGACTACACGCGCATCACTGCCCCGTTTGACGGTGTGATCACACGCCGCTACGTCGATAAAGGCGCACTGGTGCAGGCCGGCACCAGTGGCAGCACGCAGGCCTTGCCGGTGGTCAGCGTGGCGGAAACTGACCTGTTCCGGCTGACTCTGCCGGTGCCGGAGTCGGCCGTGCCTTCAATCCATGCGGGGACAGCGGTCACTGTGCATGTGCAGGCCCTGAACCGGAATTTTGAGGGACGAGTGGCCCGTTTTGCCGACGCCGTGAACCAGGAAACCCGCACCATGCACACTGAAGTCGATGTGCACAATGCCGACGGGTCGATTGTGCAGGGCATGTACGCCGAAGTCGCCTTGACTCTGGCCAAGACCGACGACGCGCTGACGGTTCCCATTCAAGCGGTTACGCGTAACGGGGCGCAAGCCTCGGTCCTGGTCGTCAACGCCCAGGATCGCATTGAACCCCGCGAAGTGCAGCTTGGAATGGAACAAGTCGACTCAGTTCAAGTGATTTCCGGGCTGCAAGCTAACGAAAAAGTCGTCATCGGGTCACCGAGTGAGTTTCGGGCCGGTGAGCGCGTGCGCCCCAGGATGATGGCAGAAAACCGGGAGGGCCAACCCTGATGTCCGGTTTTGCGATTCGCTATCCATTTTTCATTATCGTCCTGTGCCTCATGGTAGCCATTGTGGGCGCCGTCACCCTGGTGCGAATGCCCGTGGACCTGTTTCCCCCGATCAACATCCCGGTGGTTGTGGTGGCGACCTTTTACTCGGGCATGCCGCCGCAGCAGATTGAAACGGATATCACAGATCCTTTCGAGCGATTCTTTACTCTGGGCAGCGGAATCGACCACATCGAGTCGCGATCTTTGCCCGGCGTCAGCCTGATCAAGATTTACTTCCAGCCCGGCACGAATGCGGATTCCGATCTGAGCACTATCTCCAACCTGGCGCTTGCCGATCTGCGCCGTCTTCCCCCGGGGACATTGCCTCCGGTCGTGCTTAAGTTCGACGCTTCCAGCCTGCCTGTTTGCTTAATCACGTTAAAGGGCGAAGGTCTGAATCAGACGCAACTGCACGATCTGGGGCAATACAACGTACGGAACCAGATCGCCAGCGTCCCGGGCGCTTCGGTGCCGCAGCCTTTTGGGGGCCAGTACCGACAAATCCAGGTCTATGTGGACCCGCTCAAACTGGAGGCGCATGAACTCTCGGTCATGGATGTGGTGCGGACCATCAACCAGAGCAATCTGATCCTTCCGGCTGGGGACGTAAAAATAGGCCCGTACGACTACAACCTCTACACGAACAGCCAAGTGCCACACACGGAAGAAATCAACAATGTGCCGCTTAAGACCGTAGGCGAGTCCTCGGTTCTAGTGCGGGATATAGGGAAAGCAGTCGACAGCCACGCCATACAAACCAACATTGTGCGCGTGGATGGGCAGCGGTCGGTGTACTTGCCGATTCTCAAACAAGGCGGTGACACTAACACCATCGCCGTGGTCAGCGGAATTAAAGCGGCTCTGGGTCAGCTGGTGGACGTCCCCAAGCAGCTCGTCACCAAGGTAGTGTTCGATCAGTCAGTCTTCGTGAAAATGGCAATCGAAAACCTTCTGCACGAAGGCGCGATCGGACTGGTGCTGACCGGACTCATGATTCTGTTGTTCCTGGGGAGCATGCGGGCGACCGCGGCGGTGTTTCTCTCCATTCCGCTCTCGGCGCTGGCGGCGTTCCTCGCCATCAGCGCTGCGGGAGGAACAGTCAACACCATGGTGCTGGGGGGGCTGGCGCTGGTATTTTCCCGGCTCATTGATAACTCAGTTGTGGTTTTGGAGAACATCTTCCGCCACCTCGAAATGGGCGAACCGCCGGAGATCGCCGCAGAAAAGGGTGGGGAAGAGGTTTCGCTGGCTGTACTGGCTGCGACCCTGGCGACTTCCATTGTGTTTTTCCCGGTTGTATTTCTCTACGGCGTGAGCCGATTTCTGTTCGTCGCCCTGGCGACTGCGGTCGTACTCTCGCTGTTTGCGTCATATTTCGTCGCGATGACGGTGGTTCCGCTGTTTTGCGCGAAGCTCATTCAGAAGCATCAGGCTGACGAAGAGGTTGGCGCGGGATCTGTTGGGGCGCGGTTGGCCTTTGTGACCAAGCGATTTAACGCGCTGTTCGAGAAAGTGCTGGCTAAGTACGACAGGACCCTCGACAGGGCGTTATTAAGGCCCGTTGCCACGGTGGCGGGGCTGGCGGGAGTCTCACTCCTCTGTCTTTCGCTCTATCCATTTCTTGGGGTCGCATTCTTTCCGCGAACTGATCCGGGACAATTTGTGATCAACGTGAAAGCGCCCTCGGGAACGCGGGTCGAACTTACGGAGGGATACGTCAAGCAGATCGAAGACATCATTCGGGCGGAAGTCCCTCCCCGCGAATTGGCGATGATCGTTGCGAATATCGGAGTCACAACTGACTTTTCTGCGATCTACACCCCAAACTCGGCCCCGCACACGGGTTTCGTTCAGGTCAGCCTTAAAGAAGATCACAAGATCGGCAGCTATGAGTACATGCGCCGGGTGCGCGCCCGGCTGAAGCAAGAACTGCCCGAACTGAGCGTGTACCTTCAATCCGGTGGACTGGTGGATTCGGTGATCAACATGGGGACACCCGCCCCGATTGATGTTCAGGTCAGCGGCAATAACCTTGACCAGGCTTACAATGTGGCGGCTCACATTGCGCGCCAGGCACGGGCTCTGCCTTCGGTCAGCGATGCCCTGATCCCGCAAGACATCGACTATCCGGCTTTATTTCTGGATATCGACCGGGAGAAAGCCAGCCTGCTGGGGCTCTCGCAGCAGGAAATCGTGGACAACGTGATAACCGCGCTTACTTCGAACGGCATGATTGCCCCGGATTACTGGATTGATCCCAAGAGCGGAAACCCGTATTTGCTGACGGTGCAATACCCGGAAGATCAAATCAAATCGTTGACGGATTTGAAGCAGATTCCTATCCGGAGCGGCAATCGGACCAACCCAACTTATTTGGACAACGTAGTGAAGGTGCGCACGGTTCCTTCGCCCACCGAAGTGGATCACTACCAGCTGTTCCGCGTGGTCGACGTCTACGTGTCTCCCAGGAGCGAGGATCTGGGCGGAGCGGCCAGTCAAATCGAGAAGATCATTAACAACACAAAACTGCCTGAGGGCGTACGAATCCACCTGCGTGGCTCTGTGCGTAACATGCAGGCTTCATTCCAAAGTTTTGGACTCGGCTTGGTGCTCGCCGTTGTTTTGGTCTACCTGGTGCTGGTAGCGCAGTTCGCATCATTTCTTGACCCTTTCATCATTCTGCTGGCAATTCCTCCCGGTCTCGCAGGCGTGTTGCTATTTTTGCTGGTTACGGGAACGACCTTGAATGTCATGTCGCTCATGGGAGTCGTCATGATGGTCGGCATTGTGGTCTCCAACAGTATTTTGATCGTGGAATTCGCCCGCAATCTGCATCGTGAAGGTAAGCCGATTCGAGAGGCCGTCGCGGTGGCGTCTCGTCTGCGCCTGCGGCCCATCCTGATGACTTCTCTGGCCACTCTGCTGGGCCTCATCCCGATGGCTTTGAAATTGGGCACGGGGGCTGAAGCCTACGCCCCGCTGGCGCGCTCTATCATCGGCGGGCTGCTGGTTTCCGTTGTGGTTACGGTCTATCTTGTGCCGGCTGCTTATCTGTGGTTCCACGGGAAAGGTAACGAAGGCGGCGCGGCGCCGGAGGTGAGGGCATGAGGATGGCCTTGGCTGCCTGCGTGCTCGTCCTGCGGCTCGCGGCTCTTGCACAGCAGAATCCGTCCGACAATCCCATTGA
>Ga0335080_10009241_pt1 | contig 10309 bp, 10 predicted proteins | sample Lox_Sample_34_FD_206720 | JGI IMG/M metagenome (GOLD analysis project Ga0335080, IMG submission 206720) | Soil microbial communities from Loxahatchee National Wildlife Refuge, Florida, United States - Lox_Sample_3.4 | ecosystem: Environmental > Terrestrial > Soil > Wetlands | place: USA... | reverse complement strand
CACCGTCTGGAACCTCGGCCCGCAACGCTATCCCGAAATCGCAAAGCGCTACCAGACCCTCACCACTCGCTCGGGCAAACTCGCCATCGATATCAACATCGTCGACCGCTACCAGGACGTCTACCCCACGAAACAGCAGACCGGAACCGAACTCTTCGAATTGGTGCGCCTGGCGTCCACCGCGTTTCCGCGCGTCGCTCTTTATTTCGAGAATTCCATCCTGGCTCCCGACCTCCGCCTGCTGCCTTCGGCCGGTGCCGTTGCACAGCTCGGCCGGAGTGCGGATAAATTAACCGTGGACTCCCCGCAAGGCGCCGGCGTGGTCTGGGCTGGTGATGCTTTGGTGGATGGAAAATCCTGGCCCGTCGCGGATGGAGCTACGGTTTGGCTTCCCGCCGGAGCGCATACCGTGGAAGCGGCGCCCGCCGCCTCAGGCCCCCATGTCGTCGACTTCAATGGCGACCTTCGCTCCGCCGAGCGCACCGGGCAATCAGGCATCGAGCTGTCCTACGAAAGTGCCTCCCGCGCCGTCGCTCTGGTGGATCGCAAGCCCGCCCGGCTGGAGATCGACGGCGCCGATGCACCTCTGGCCTTCCTGGCGTCCGGCAGCCGCTACAGCCTTCTGCTCCCGCGCGGCCAGCACCTCGTCACCATTCACACCGAGTAGTGCTGTTTCAATGTGGTACCCGGTTGACGCCCTCCGCTTGCATCTCGTAGCATGACGGGAGGCATGTCGGAAGCCACAGCCACCGCCAGCGCACCCGAAATCCCGGATAAGCTGTTCTTTCGCATCGGCGAAGTCAGCACGATGTTGGGGCTTGAGGCTTATGTCCTGCGCTACTGGGAAACGGAGTTCCCAAGCTTGAGCCCGAAAAAATCGGGCACCGGCCACCGCCTCTATCGGCGCAAGGATGTAGAGCTGCTTTTGAAAATCAAGCACCTGCTCTACGAAAAGCGCTTCACCATCGACGGCGCGAGACAGTACTTGCAGGCCGAAGCCAAAGCCGCTAGCTTGAGGGACTCAAAACAGGAACAGCAGGTTTTGTTTCAGGATCCACTGCCCGAAATCCGCCGCGAACTAGCGGAAATCCTGAAAATGTTGAAGTAGGCGCGTCACGCGGTTTCGCCCACAATCGCCGCATAGATCCGATCCAGATCGTCGCCGGAGTAGTACTCGATTTCGATCCGGCCGCGCCGGTCGCCCTTCTCCACGATCCTCACCTTGGTGCCAAGCACGCGTTCCATTTCCGTAATCGCGGCCTTCACGTTCGGATCAATCGCTGCTTCTTCATCGGTCGCCGGCTCGCGCCGCTCTGTCATGCGCTTAGTCATTCTTTCGACCTGGCGCACCGACAATCCTTGGGCAACGATCTTTTCCGCCAGCTTGCGCTGCGTTTCCTCGTCCTGGAGAGCCAGCAAACTGCGCGCATGTCCCGCCGACAGCCGCCGCTCCGCGACCAGTTGTTGTATGTCCGCTGGCAATTGAAGAAGTCGAATTGAATTCGCGATCGTGCTGCGATCTTTGCCCGTCCGGCTGCCTATTTCTTCGTGATTGAGATTGAGCTCTCGGGCCATCCGGTCGAACGCCAACGCCAGCTCAATCGGATTCAGATCCTCGCGCTGAACGTTCTCGATCAGCGTAATCTCCAGTAGTCTGTCGTCCGAGATTTCCTGAACCACTGCCGGCACTTCTGTCAATCCCGCGATTTTGGCGGCGCGCCAGCGTCTTTCACCAGCCACGAGCTGATAGCGCGCGCCATTTGGCCGCACCACCAGCGGCTGAATGATTCCGTGCTGCAGAATCGAGTCCGCAAGTTGGTGCAGGCTGTCCGCCTGAAACACCCTCCGCGGCTGCATCGGGTTCGGGTCAATCAACTCGATCGCGATTCGGCCGGTAGGTTCCAGGGCGGGAGCGGGCGCCGTAGCCACCGGGGCACGCGTCGGGAAAAGTGCTCCAAGCCCCTTACCCAGTGCTCTGCGTGGATTTTCTTGTGGCATGCTCACGATCTAAAATCTCCTTTGCTAGCTTGATGTAGCTTTCCGCACCCCTCGACCTCACATCGTAAGTCAGAATGGGTTTTCCATGGCTCGGTGCTTCCGCCAAGCGCACGCTTCTCGGGATTACAGTATTTAGGACGTCGCTTCCGAAAAATTCCTTCAAGTCGGCCACAACCTGTCGTGTGAGATTGGTGCGGTCATCGAACATCGTGAGTAGGATACCCTCGATCCGTAGCGGGTGCTGAAGTGTCTCTCGAATTCGGTCGATAGTAGCGATGAGCTCAGACAGGCCGTCAAGGGCAAAAAACTCGCACTGCAGCGGAATGAGTACGGAGTCTGCCGCCATAAGGGCATTAACTGTCAGTAGATCTAGGGCTGGAGGGCAGTCGATCAAAACAAACCCATACTCATCCTTAATTGCATTCAGCTTCCGCCGCAGGCGCGTTTCCCGCTGGTCTACGTCAACCAGTTCTAGATTCGCTCCCACCAGGTTCTTATCCGCAGGCACTAACTCGAGACCTTCCAAATCCACTTTAATTAGTGCTTCACGAATTTCGGACTCTCCAAGCAAGACATTGTAAAGGCTCGGTCTGCTGGGATCCTTCGAGATTCCCAGGCCGGTTGTGGCATTTCCCTGCGGGTCGGAATCAATAACCAGGACTCGTATGTCACTTGCAGCAAGCGAAGCAGCGAGGTTGATGGCGGTGGTTGTTTTTCCCACACCACCCTTCTGGTTGGTTACAGCGATTACTTTTCCCAATTTGGATCTATGTTAGCACGGGTGTTTCACGTGGAACGCCGAGTTCCAAGCCACAAGGATCTTCGACGGCCCCAAGGCAACTGAACGGGGGTGTTCCACGTGAAACGAGAACCCGTAGGTTGCTCCGTGCCCAGAATCGCAATCCTCGCCGATATGGCTGACACTGGTCCTTCAATTTCTGAAAACAGAACGCCCCGACACACCACCCAATCGAATCTTGTACGTATGTTCTCCATCCGCTCCGCCAGGACCTGAACATTCTCTAACTCACGCGTAGCCTCGCGCAGAAAGACACTCTTACGGCGGTGCGACTCTATCAGGGACACCTTGCATTCAGGGCGCACAATGGCGATCGGAACGCCTGGGAATCCGGCACCGGAGCCGACGTCCCCAATGCTTAGGGCACCCAAAGGAAGGTGCGCGCCTAGGAAGATTGACTCGCAATAGTGGCGTTCAACAATCTCCTCAACCTCTCGGAGGCCCGTCAGATTCAGGACTTTGTTCCATCTTATGAGCAAGTTATAGTGTTGCTCAAGCTGGTTGAGCTGAGTGGGAGACAGTTCATAGATTGGATTGATTCGCTTTCGCAAGAGCTCAGCAAACACGGGTCATGCTCAAATAAACGTCCAGGATGGCTATGGCGGCGGGTGTAACGCCGGGGATCCTGGCGGCTTGCCCGAGCGTTTCAGGCTGAACCTTCTTGAGCTTTTCGCCGATTTCCCTCGATATGCCGGGAACCTGCTGAAATCCGAAGTCTCCCGGAATGCGCCGGGACTCGGCCTTCTTCAAGCGCACGATCTGGCGCTCCTGCTGAGCGATATAGCCGGCGTACTTCGTCTCTGTTTCGGCAGTAACGAAAAGGCCACGGACCGGTTCTTCGCCAAGGCACTGCTTCACCCAAGTGCTGATGTCTGCGATCCTGGCTTCCGGCCTCTTGAGCCACTGGCCATATTCATGCTTTTCCAGGGCGGACTTCAATCTGATCCGCTGTGCCTGCTTGGCAGTGAAAAGGTCCCACCGTTGATCTGACGCGAGTCCCACTCGTCTACCCAGTGGCGTCAGCCGCTCATCGGCGTTATCTATGCGCAAATGCAGCCGGAACTCCGCGCGGGACGTGAACATGCGATACGGCTCGTCGGCCCCTTTGGTGATCAAGTCGTCAATGAGGATGCCTGTATAACCGTCCGTGCGAGGGACTATTACCGGATCTTGGCTGGTCAGCTTTCGAGCAGCATTGATACCAGCAATGAGACCTTGACAGCCAGCCTCTTCGTATCCGGAAGTGCCGTTGATCTGGCCGGCCAGGAAGAGACCGCTGATACTCTTAACTTCAAGCGTATGAAGAAGTTCTCTGGGATCTATCGCATCGTATTCAATGGCGTACCCAGGCCGGATCATCTCGGCATGTTCCAGGCCAACAACCGAGGCTACCACGGCTTCCTGGACATCGATTGGCATGCTCGTGGACATGCCGTTCACGTAAACTTCGTTTGTATCTAAACCCTCTGGTTCCAGGAAGATCTGGTGGGAGAGTTTATCGGGGAACTTGACGACCTTGTCTTCTATGGAAGGGCAATACCGTGGGCCGATACCCTCAATCTGGCCACTAAAAAGTGGCGAGCGATGAATGTTGGTTTGCAGAATTCTGCGCGTTTCGGCGGTGGTGTGGCCGATGTGGCAGGCGATCTGGGGACGGTCGATTTTATCGGTCAGGAAAGAGAAAGGCGTCGGCTCAGCATCGCCAGGCTGAGGTTCAAACTGGGACCAATCGATGGTGCGGCCGTCAAGGCGGGGTGGTGTGCCAGTTTTCAGGCGTTTCCATTGAAGACCGAGCGTACGTAATTGGTCGCCGAGCAACTGCGAGGGCGCTTCGCCGTTGCGTCCGCAGGTGTAGGTCATTTCGCCGACGTGCGCCAGACCGTTGAGGAATGTTCCGGTGGTGACGATGACGGCCCCAGCGCGAATGGCGCGGCCATCACGGAGTTTCACACCTGAAACCCTCTTACAGCTGTTCGGCTCGATCAACAGTTCAGCGACCTCAGCCTGCTTAATGCGAAGGTTGGGCTCGCGCTCGAGAACTTCGCGCATCTTGACGCGGTACATTTTCTTGTCGCACTGGGCGCGCGGCGACCAAACGGCGGGCCCGCGGCTGGTGTTCAAGAGCCGAAACTGAATTCCCACGGCGTCGGTCACCTCGCCCATCACGCCGCCCAGCGCATCGATTTCGCGCACCAGATGGCCCTTGGCGATGCCGCCGACAGCGGGATTGCAGGACATTTGGGCGATGAGGTCGAGATTCATGGTGACCATGGCGGTCTTGAGGCCCATGCGCGCGCAGGCGCGGGCGGCCTCGCAACCGGCATGTCCGGCGCCGACGACCACGACGTCGTACTTCTCCTGCATGGAGACGATTGTAGCGAACGCGGGCGATTAGCGTTCGATCCGTTGACCTACGTTCTCAATATTGAAAACGTTGGCGTATGGCCCCCGGGCGCTTCTTGGCTGGTCTTAGTGGAGGCTGATCGTTCCGACGCTGGTGCCGGCGGCGTCTAATATGGAGACGCTGCCCGAGAAGCTTCCGTTGGACAGTTGCGTGAGGGCGGCGCTGCCGCCTGCCAGCGGCGTGAAATCGTCGGAAAAGCTGAGAAATGCCGTTCCGCCGTTCATGTTCACAACATTGGCCGTACCGGTTACTGACCCGCTGGTCACGACTGCCTGGAAGGAAGCCGCTCCAAGGAGATTTCCAACAGGTGAAATGCTGTTTATCGTGAGAGCCGCGCTTTGACCGGAGCGGGGTCCGCTGACAAAAGCGTAAGTCCCGGACAAACTCGAAGACCACGGGTTATAGCCGATGACCGGTACGTTTCCGAGGACGAATGAATTATTCGCGCCTGGTGTGACGTCAATCGCCACCACCTCGAGCGGATGGCTGGCGGCTATGGAGATGCTCCCGTGAAAAGTGTGCGGCAGGCTGGTAATCACAGTGTTCAGGTTGAAAATGTTCTTGCCGTTGGGCGGGACGGTTACGTTAGCAGAGCCTACCTGATTGCCATTGAGATCGAAGGCGTCGATCACGACTGTGGATGGGTTCGTGCCGGGAGCAAACAACGCAAGCCCGGTAAACGCATTAATCGCTAACGCATGCTTTAAGAAAGGCGCGGTCGGGGGGACGGTCACCTCGGTAAGAGCGACGCCGCCGGGCATCCACGCGTAGGTTACGTTCGCGACGAACGCACCGGAGCAACTCACAGTACTCGAGCCGCTTTGTGCGGTGCCCCCAGCGCCGCCAGCCTCTACAATTGTAGTTCCTCCCAGCGGGACCGTAAATAGAATCGAGCTTCCGTTGCCCGCGGTTGTACTTAAGATCAGCGGCTGACCGTCGGGACCTACAAGGTCCAGGGTGCACGAAAGCGGGTTAGCGGAAGTGTTCAGAACGGACCACCGGCTTTGCCAGCCGCCATTTGCGGCCCAATGAGAGAGGTCGACGGCAAAACCCGTTGCCGCAGCCAACTGATTGAACGTGTGGGGGCCCGCAACCGCGAGTAGCAGCATCAGCAAGAACCTGCCAAGACGGTTTCGAGGGGGAGCCTGTGGCGCGTACGCCGACTTTGTGTCCGATAACTTCGTAAAACAGAGAATTGTGCTATTGAACATATTAGCCGCCTATGAGTTTTGATTTATTCGCTGAGTTCAATATCTGCGAAACTTCTTACGCTCTATTTATTGCCTGCATCCCAGTCCGCCAATATTGGCATCCTGGGATTCTCCTGGGGCGTCGTACGCCGGTCTCACCGGTGCTGCAATAACGAATTTTATCAAGTGACAGCAGAGCGGGGCACCTGGGACAGTGACCTGGATCACAGATCCAGGTGCTTAGACCGTTCCCACGTTATTATTGAGGCTCTATGAACATTCTGGTGATTGGGTCCGGCGGGCGGGAGCATGCACTGGTGTGGAAGTTGAGCAAGAGTCCGGGGGTGCGGGTGTGGGCGGCGCCGGGGAATCCGGGGATGGCACGGTGCGGGACGTGTGTGGAGGCGAAGGGGTCGTACCTGGGCGTGGCGGAGAGTGTGGGGGCGGATTTGACGGTGGTGGGGCCGGAAGCGCCGCTGGTGGCGGGAATAGTGGATGAGTTTCGGGCAGCGGGGAAGTTGATTGTCGGGCCGACGGCAGAGAACGCGCAGCTCGAAGGGAGCAAGATTTTCGCGAAAGACTTTTTCCGGCAGCATCGGATTCCGACGGCGGAGTTTGTTTCCGTAGAGACGCACGCCGACGCTCGAAGGGCGCTGGACCGGTTTCGATTTCCGGTGGTGATCAAAGCGGACGGCCTGGCGGCGGGGAAGGGAGTTGTCATTTCAACGGATCGCGCGGAGGCGGAGCGGGCGATCGAGTCGCTGGGGCAGCGGCTGGTGATCGAGGAATTCCTGGAAGGCGAAGAGGTCAGCTTCATCGCATTGTGCGATGGGCGGGATGTACTTCCGTTCGCGCCGACGCAGGATCACAAGCGCGTATTCGATGGAGATACGGGGCCGAATACCGGCGGCATGGGCGCATACTGCGATTCGCGGATTCTGACGGAGGCGGAAACCGGACGGATATTGGAGACGATCATGCGACCGACGGTTATGGCCACGCGTTTCACCGGCTTTCTGTACGCTGGACTGATGATGACCGCCGACGGGCCGAAGGCGCTGGAGTTCAACGTGCGGCTGGGCGATCCGGAAGCGCAGCCGTTGATGCACCGCATGACGACGGATCTCGCGCCGGTGCTGATGGCGGCAGCGCGCGGGGAATTGGGGCGGCACAGTCTCGAGTGGAGGCGGGGGGCGTCGGTGTGCGTGGTGCTGGCGTCGAAGGGATACCCGGGGAGTCCCGCGACAGGAGTGGCGATACACGGGGTGGAAGAGGCCGAGGCGACGGGCGCGACGGTGTTTCATGCGGGCACCCGCATGGGGGAAAAAGGGCTTGAAACGGCGGGCGGCCGCGTGCTGGGCGTGACGGCGGGCGATGGGAATTTGCGGAGTGCGATCGACCGGGCGTATGAAGCGGTGAGCAAGATCGAGTTCGCAGGAATGCAATACCGGCGCGATATCGGGCGGAAGGGGTTGAGGAGGTACGAGGCGGGGGCGCCTGGGGCGAGTGTATAAGTTCTGACTGAAGATCAAAACTTTTTCGAGAATTGCGGCTCTTTTTTTCTGGAACTGAGTTACAATGTGGCGCAAAGGGGGCCCTATGATGCGTACCGTCAGCGGCACCTGGAAGCACGACGGCTTGGTTGCGCGATCCATCGTGGAGAGCGTGCTTGCGTGGGCGGGCGTGCTGGCCGTCGCCAGCCTTGTTTTTACCGGTCTTTACCTCATCATTGCGTCCCTGGAGTAACCTGCCTATCGCCGGCGTGTGGGCGGACGAGGGCGTCCGCCGCGGTCCAGGGGGACCGCCCCACCGGCACGTCTGCAAAATTCTAGAATGGAAGAGATTGGGGACGTAGCTCAGACTGGATAGAGCGGTCGCCTCCTAAGCGACAGGTCGGCAGTTCGAATCTGCCCGTCCCTACCAATCCAAGCGGAATGGCAGACAAGGCTGGACGACTAGTGAGGTTGGAACGTTTATTGGCGCTGATATTGGGTGCGGCGGCTCTGGCGGCGGATAGTCCGAGCGACCACGTCTTGAAAGAGGTGGAGCGGCGGTACAACCGGGCGGAGACACTGCAGGTCGGGTTTACGGAGACCTACAGCGGGCCCAGCCGGGCAGCGCGGACGGAGCGGGGAACGCTGTATCTCAGGAAACCGGGGCGGATGCGATGGGACTACACGTCGCCGGCGGGGAAGCTTTTCATCTCTGACGGGAAGAACCTTTACCTTTACGTGCCGGGCTCGAATCCGGAAAAGATGAAGCTCAAGGAGACCGAAGACATGCGGGCTCCGCTGGCTTTTCTGCTGGGCAAGCTGAATTTCGAGAAAGAGTTTCAGAACATCGAAGTCAAACCGGCGGGCGGGGACATGCAGATCACGGCCGAACCGAAGGCGGGCAACCTGCCGTATTCCAAGGTCGAGTTTGCAGTGTCGCCGGCATTCGAAATTCGCAAGCTGCGGATCCACAATTTGGATCAATCGATATTGGATTTCGGGTTTGAGTCGGAGAAATTGAACCCGCCTTTAGAGAACTCGCTGTTTCAATTTCGAGCGCCGCCGGGGACGGAGATGGTGGGGGGGTAGGGCAGGTGGGATTGGAGCGGGGACAGGCTGCACTGTCCACGACGAACGGTGCGGTAGGTTGCGAGCGGGCAGATTAGGGACAGTGGAGCCAGTCCCCGTCGCGGGATGTATAGTGGCATCGCTAGAGTGATCTATGACAAGCTTCGGTTCCTTCGCAACCTGTTTCCTGTTGATGGCGCCACTGGCGGTGGGCCAGACGACGGCGGATGGTGCGATTCCCAAACGGCTGATCGGTGACTACGGCTATTGGAGCCGGACGCAGACGCCGCCGTACAGCGCCGACCAGATTCCGTTCAAGAAACTGACGCACATCAATCACGCCGGGGTCAACTTCAACGCCGACGGCAGCCTCAGCGTGCCGGACGGATTTCTAGAGCCGGAACTCATCAAGAAAGCGCATGCGGCGGGCGTGAAGGTGCTCCTGCTGCTGGGCGGAGATTTCTCGGGGCTCGAGACCAACGCCGCCGGGCTACCCACTCTGATCGGCAATCTGCAAATGTTTCTTGCGCAACACGGCTATGACGGGCTGGACATCGACTGGGAGTATCCGTCCTCCACGCTCGACCAGCAGACGTTCTTCGCGCTGATGAAGTCGCTTCGTGAAGCCTTCCCCACGCCCAGTTACTTCCTTTCCGCGGACGTGCCGCCGTGGGGAGGCAGCGGATACGACTTCCCGGATGTCACACCGCTGGTCAACTACTTTAACGTGATGACCTACGATTGCGCCGGGCCGTGGACCGACGATGGGCAGCTCAACTCCGCCATCTTCCCAGATCCGAATAATCCCGAGCCATATGAATGCGAGCCGGGAGGCAGCGTCCAGGAGGCGATCGACATTTATATCCACCAGCTCAACATACCGGCCCGCAAGCTGAATATCGGCACACCGTTCTACGGCTACTTCTACAAGAATGTCGGGAAGTTGTTCGGGCCCTGCAAGAACTGCGACAACACGGTCCTTTCGGAGAACTACGGCACTTTCATCAAGCAGCGCATCAACCACGACGGGTGGCAAACGTTTCGCGACACTTATGCGCTGGTGCCATACATGCTTCGCACGGATGGAAAACCGGGCTACATCACCTACGACGATGCGGTTTCCACGTACTACCGCATCTGGTATTCGGTTTGGCAGCGCGGGTTGGGCGGATCATTCCTGTGGTCGCTGGATGCGGATTATGACGGCAAGTCGCAGGATCTGCTGGACGCCATGTATCAGGCGACGATCACGAAGTAGTTTCTCGCAATCAGCGCGGTTTCTTGCGTTCGTTCTGGGCGACGCGTGCTTTCACCAGCTTTTTCACAAGAGCGGCGGGGAGAGGTTTGTCCAAGGGGA
>Ga0335080_10009240_pt1 | contig 10310 bp, 7 predicted proteins | sample Lox_Sample_34_FD_206720 | JGI IMG/M metagenome (GOLD analysis project Ga0335080, IMG submission 206720) | Soil microbial communities from Loxahatchee National Wildlife Refuge, Florida, United States - Lox_Sample_3.4 | ecosystem: Environmental > Terrestrial > Soil > Wetlands | place: USA: Florida... | reverse complement strand
TCGGGTGTCCGACAAGGCCAGTCGGGTTGAACTCGAAGACCGTACGATTGACCTGCGGTCGCACTGTGTCTACGGGCCGGGCGAGCGCGTGGCCCATCTTACTCCGAAAGAGTTTCACGTCTTGCGAGACCTGGTGGCGTACGCCGGCCAGCCGCGAACGCTTCAACACCTGGCACAGACGATCTGGCAACGCGATGCTTCAGGCGACATGGAATATGTCCGAATGGTCATCGGCCAGTTGAGACGAAAACTCGAACCAGATCCGGACCATCCCAAATACATTCTCACCGAGCGGGCCGTCGGCTACCGGTTCTCGCACGACAACCCGGGACCCGCGACGACGCGAGCCGCCTCCTCGGGCTATTAGGCGCTCATGGATTGCCTGACTGCATTCGGCCTGTTCGCAGTTTCCACGATGCTGCTGTTCTACGCGCTGGAGCGGCGGAGCCACTGGTTCGTGCTGGCATTCGCTGGTTCGTGCATCCTGGCTTCCACCTACGGATTTCTCCAGGGCGCGTGGCCATTCGGCCTGGTGGAAGGCATTTGGTCGGCGGTCGCGTTCCGGAGATGGTGGTCGGAACGACGCCGCGCATAACGGCGCCGCGCATAACGGCGCCGACAAGCGACAATAGGCTGAATGTCGGTACTCGATGTGCTGCTTGGGCGTCCGATGGCGTCCAAAGAGGAACGCGCCGAAAGAATTGGCACGGCGGCTGGAATTCCAATCTTTGGGCTGGACGCGCTGAGTTCCGCTGCGTATGGTCCTGAAGCTGCGCTCACGCTGCTGATACCGCTCGGCGCCGCCGGCGTTGCGTACATCCTGCCGATCAGTGTCAGCATCGTCGTGCTGCTGACGATTCTCTATTTTTCATACCGCCAAACAATTGCGGCCTATCCGGGCGGGGGTGGGTCATACACGGTTGCGCGTGAAAATATCGGCGAGCACGCCGGAATCGTTGCGGCAGCAGCCCTGATGATCGACTACGTGCTTACCGCTGCGGTCGGCATCTCCGCGGGTGTAGGCGCCCTCATTTCGGCTGTCCCGAAGCTGCAGCCACACACCCTGGTGATCTGCCTTTCGATTCTCTTGGTCATCACGATCGTCAATCTTCGTGGACTACGGGAGTCCGGCGTAATCTTCATGGTTCCGACTTATCTGTTTATCGGCTGCATGGCGATCATGCTGGTTCTCGGCGTCGTGAAATCGCTCCTGTCCGGCGGCCATCCAACACCGGTCGAACCGATGCCCACGGCTCCAACCGCGGGCGCGATGGTCAGCCTGTGGATGCTATTGAAGGTTTTCTCGAGCGGTTGCGCCGCGATGACCGGCGTGGAGGCGGTCTCGAATGGCGTCAGGGCTTTTCGCGAGCCGACCGCCAGAAACGCCCAGCGAACGCTTACGGTTATCATCGCGATTCTGATGTTGTTGTTGCTTGGAATTGCGTACCTGTGTACCGCGTATGGGATCAGTGCGACGAATCCTGAAAGCAATTATGAGAGCGTACTCTCCATGATGTTGCGCGCCGTCGCTGGGAAGGGCTTCTTCTATTGGATTTCTATCGGTTCCATTCTGTTGGTGCTCTCGCTCTCGGCCAACACTGCCTTCGCCGACTTTCCACGATTGTGCCGCATCATCGCCCGCGATAACTTCCTTCCGCACTCGTTCGCCTCCACCGGGCGGCGCCTGGTCTATTCTCAGGGCATCGGCGCGCTTGCCGTGCTGACGGCGGCGTTGCTCATCGTCTTCGGCGGCGTGACAGACCGGCTCATCCCGCTCTACGCAGTCGGCGCCTTTCTCGCGTTCACGCTCTCGCAGGCAGGCATGGTGCTCCACTGGAAACGCCAGGGCGGGGGCCACTGGCGTAGCATGCTGGTGAATGGCGTCGGGGCTGCCGCAACGGCCGTCACAACGGCCGTGGTCTTGTCCGCAAAGTTCTTCGAGGGCGCCTGGATTACGGTTCTTCTGATTCCGGCGATCCTCCTGGTGATGATCCGCGTACGACGCCATTACGACACCGTCGCCGGTGAGACCGAATGCCCGCGGCCGGCCGATTTCACCCGACGCGTAGCGCCGCTGGTAGTCACGCCGATCGCCTCCTGGAGCAGGATCAGCGAGAAGGCCCTTTGCTTCTCGTATACGATCTCAACCGAAATCCGCGCCGTGCACATCACCGTGGATGGAGAGACCAGCAGCGCTTTTTGCCGGGAGTGGTCGAAGCTGGCCGTAGCGCCGGCCGCGAAAGCCGGCCTCGCGCCGCCGGAACTGGTGGTCTTGGAATCACCCTATCGTTGGGTGCTGCGACCAATACTGGAGTATGTGCTCGAAGCCGAGAAACAGAATCCCGATCGCGAGATAGTCGTCGTGCTTCCGGAATTGGTGGAGCGTCACTGGTATCATTATTTCCTTCACAATCAGCGCGCCGAAATCCTGAAGACTTGGCTCATGGTGCGCGGCAGCAAGCGGATCATCGTCGTGAATGTGCCCTGGTATCTGAAAGAGTAGTCCGAGCCGACGACGCACGCATGCGTCGTTTTCCGGTCACGCTCTCTTGATTTTCAGTAACTTGCGCACTTCTCGCGACGCATGGTGCGTCGCCGGCAAGCTCAAGTCACGGGACCGGGTCAGGCGAGCGAGACAATCCGAATCACGACGCGGACGGCGAAAGCCAGCAGCGCGAGCCCGAGGCCCCGGAGAAACAGCCGCTTGCCCCAGTCAGCGCGATGCACCTCGGGAAAGAGGTTCAGACTGTCATGAAGCAGATTGCCGAAGCGGCCCGGCGCGACTATTACAAACAGGCTGAAGCCGGCAATCCCCAGCAGCATCACCACGTAGATCGACACCACCCCCAACAGACGGCTCATGGCTTGTCCGTCTCGAAGCGGTAACCGATCCACGGCTCCGTGAGGATGAATCGGGGCTTCGCTGGGTCGGGCTCGATCTTCTTTCGCAACTGGTTCACGAATACCCTGAGGTACTCGACTTCATCGCCATAGTCCGGCCCCCACACCGCCTGCAAAATCTGGTCATGCGGCAGCACAGTATTGGCATGTGTCACGAAATAGTGCAGCAACTCGAGCTCCGTAGGTGTCAAGCGGGTGACGCGCCCATTCACCTTCACCTGGCGCTCGTGGAAGCGAATCTCCAACCCGTCCAGTTGGATTGGCTTCGAGTCGCCCAAAGCGGTCGCCGGGGCCCGGCGCAGGGTGGCCCGTACGCGCGCCAGGAGTTCATTTACATCGAACGGTTTCGTGACATAGCCGTCAGCGCCGGCGTCCAATGCCTCGATCTTGTCTTCCGCCCGATTGCGCACGGTCAGCATCACGATGCCCACTTCGGACCCCGCGCGGATGGCCCGGCATGTCTCGAGGCCGCTCAGGCCGGGCATATTAATGTCCAGCAGAATCAGGTTGAACTTCTCCTCACGCAGCAACTGCAGCGCAGCCTCGCCGTTGTCTGCCGTCGAGACCACGAATCCGAGCGCCGACAAAGTAGATCGCAGCACGCGCCGGACCTGCGGCTCGTCATCCACCACCAGAATCCGGCTATCGCTCACCCGACTCTCCTCCGGAGGCGACGGGAAGCGACAGGGAGAATGATGTGCCGTAGTCAGCCTCGCCTTCCGCCCACACACGCCCATGGTGATCGGCGGCAATGGTCTTTACGATGGAGAGCCCCAAGCCAGTGCCGGGAGCGCAGGACTGGGCTCCCGGGGCGCGATAGAAACGCTCGAAGATTCGTTCCCGGTCAGCTGCCGATACCACCAGCCCCTGGTTCCGGATCGTAAGGACGACTGCAGCCGCTTGGGCCGCCACCTTTATCTCTATCGGCGAGCCGGCTGCCGAATATTTCAGCGCATTGTCGGTCAGTTGCACCAGCGCCGTCAGGATGAGTTCCCGATCGGCGAATACGGGAACTTCCCGGGCAGGCGCTAACAAATGAAACCGATCGCGGTCCGCGGGGTTTTCGAGTTCCTGAATCGCCGTTTTCACCAGCCGCGACAGTAACAGCGGCTCCGGCTGTGGTGCGAATTCGGACGAATCCAATCGCGGTGTTTCCAGCAGCCGGGAAGCCAATTCGTTCAATTTCCCGCTCTCCTGGTCGATGAGGCTGACCAGTTCCATCTGCAACTCCGATAACCCGCCGGCCGCCGGCAAGCCTGAACTCGCCGTGCGAATCACCGTGAGCGGAGTTTTGAACTTGTGGGCAAGTGCGTCCAACACAGCCGTCCGCAACTGCTCGGCCTGCCGCGCTGCTTCCGCGTGAGCTTGACTCTGCAACATGCGCGCCCGCTCCAGCGCGATTGCGGCTAATGATGCAATGGCAGTCGCCGTCAGCGGGCTCATTCGAGTTCCGCATAGCGCCATTGAGCCGACCGGTCGAACACCCAGGCGAAGCACGCAATGCCAGGTTCCGGTGACCGGTTCGAACGCATTCGTATCTAGCAGGTACGAGTCTCGGGCCTTCTGGACAATGGATTCAGATTGCGCAATGCCGCTCCGATAAACCTTGCCCGAAGGGGCGTCGAACAACACGACATCCTGAAGAGCGAAAACGTCGCGGATCATTGAGCTGACCGGATTGCCCGGATCTTCGCTGGAATCCAACAGCAGGATCTGCCGGGCGGTTTGATAGAGGCGGGCCGATTCCCGCCGCTCCGCCTCCGCCTCGCGAGCCCGAACCTGCGCGCGATCCGAAAGCCGGCTCACCATCAGCGCTGTGAACTCAAAAGCGGCGAGTTCCACCCAGTTAGAGACGCGATTCACGCTGAAGCTGAATATAGGCTCGTTGAAAAAGTAATCGAGTGCAGCGACGGAAATTACAGAAATGAGTGTCGCCTGCCAAAAGCCTCCGTAAACGGCAGTGAGAACGATAAGGACCAGGTACAGGAATCCGACGGACGAAAGATTCTCCCCCAGCCAAAAGCACACCCACGTGCAGGCCGCGACCCCAAGAAGCGAGAGCACGCACGGCAGCACAGGCTCCACGCGGGCGCGAATGGCGACGGTCGCACTCATCGAATCCGCACCGGCGTCTCCGGCGGCGGACTTCTCTAATCTAAGTCGCGCGCCGTAAAAAAGTCATGAAAGCAAACGCCATCGATTCTGCTTATGGATAGCATCAGCAAGACTTCTGCTGTTCTAACTGTTTCTTTATGCCTTTCTTGGATATCCGCCCGTACACTTGACGCTGGATCGGAGGAGGTCCATGACGAACAGGTTTTCGATCGTTGTTCTTCTGGCCGTCGTCCCCACGGCTTTCAGTTTCACAGGTTGCCGAAGCGCTCAAGCGGACTCTATGAAGGAGGCGCCCCCCGCGGCCAAGGTGGTCCGCGATGTCGATGTCACCCTATTCGCGGTCGAACATCCGGAACAATTTCCTTTGGTTTCGGCCGTGGAGCATAGGACGGTTTCGGAACTCGTCGTCACCGGGTCGGTGAATCCTGACATTTCTCGCAGTGTGCCGGTGGTCTCGCTGGCATCCGGCCGCGTAACGGCTATCCACGCGCGCCTGGGCGACACGGTAAACGCCGGGCAGGTGTTACTCAGCGTCCGCAGCACTGACATCTCCGGCGCGTTTTCCGACTATCGAAAGGCTGTCCAAAACGAAGCGCTCGCACGCACGCAGTTGGAACGCGCCAAGGATCTTCACAACCACGGCGCGATGTCGCTAAGCGATCTTCAAACCGCCGAAAACGCGGAAGAGAACGCAAAGGTGGATCTGGAAACCGCCGAGGAACATCTCCATGTGTTGGGCAGCGACCCAAGCAAGCCAAACGGCGTGGTGGATGTCCTCGCGCCTGTCTCCGGCGTGATCACCGATCAGCAGGTGACCAATGCGGCCGCCGTTCAGGGCCTCGGTTCCACACCGTTCACGATTTCCGACCTCTCGTACATCTGGATCATCTGCGATGTCTACGAAAACGATCTCGCATCCGTCCACATCGGCGACCCGGCCGACATCCGTATGAACGCCTACCCCAGCCAGGTTTTCAAAGGACGCGTGGCCAATATCGGCGCGATTCTCGATCCGCAGATTCGAACCGCCAAGGTGCGCATCGAAATGCGTAATCCCGGAAACCTGCGCGTCGGCATGTTTGCGACTGCGACTTTCCGCAGCCAAACCATGCAGACGCACACCGCCGTGCCGGCCACCGCCATCGTCCACATTCACGATCGCGACTTTGTCTATGCGCCCGCGCCCGGGCCCGAGAAGAAATTCCGGCGAATCGAAGTCGTCAGCGGCGACTTGTTGTCCGGCAATCTGCAGGAGGTCAAGTCCGGAGTAGAGCCTGGGCAGCAGCTTGTCGCCAACGCGCTGGTGCTGGATCACACCATCGCGCAGTGAAGAGCCGAATCGAAGAGATCAGGAGAATGCGACTGTGATTCGGGCTCTCGTAGATTTCGCGTTGAACAATCGGTTCGTGGTGATCGCGCTGGGGTTGCTGACGCTCGGTTGGGGCGCCATCTCCTTCCACAACCTGCCTATCGAAGCGTACCCGGACATTGCCGATAACTACGCGACCATCATTACTCAATGGCCAGGCCGGGCCGCCGAGGAGGTCGAACAGCAGGTCACGATTCCGATTGAGATTCAGATGAACGGCATCCCGCATCTGACGCACCTCCGCTCCGAATCGATCTTCGGGTTGTCATTCGTCCTCCTGGTTTTCGACGACAGCTCGGATAACGATTGGAATCGCCAAAAAGTCCTCGAGCGCATCGCCCAGGTCGATTTGCCTGAGGGGCTTCAACCATCGATGGGCACTGACTGGAGCACGACAGGCCAGATTTACTGGTACAGCCTAAGAAGCACGAATCCCAAGATTGACCTGATGGATCTCAGATCCCTTCAGGATTGGGTCATCGTGAAGGAACTGAAGTCCGTTCCCGACATCGTGGATGTCAGCAGTTTTGGCGGCACAATCCGCGAATACCAGGTGCGGGTTGACCCGAACAGGCTGGTTGAGTACGGCCTCAATATCGGGCAGGTTGAACAGCAGCTTTCGAACAACAACGTAAACGCCGGCGGCAATTTTGTCGAGACCGGCTTGCAGCAGATGAATGTCCGCACCATCGGCCTGTTCAGCAACGTTAAGGATATCGAGAACACCGTCCTGACCACGAAGTCCGGAACGCCGCTTCGAGTGCGAGATATCGCCGAGGTGTCCCAGGGACCAAAGGTGCGGCTCGGGCACGAGGGCCGCGCCATTCACCGGCAAGACGGCGTGATCGTCGATAACGATGACGTCATCTTCGCCCAGGTAATGATGCGTAAGGGCGCCGACTCGGGGCCCACGCTGGAAAAGCTCCACGCCAAGGTAAAACAGATCAACGAGAGCATCCTCCCTCCTGGCGTGAGAATGGAGCGGATGATCGATCGCAGCGACCTGCTGGCCTTCACGTTAAATACAGTGATGCACAACCTGGTCGAGGGCATGATTCTGGTCACGATCATCCTCTTTCTCTTTCTCCTGAATGCCCGGGCCGCGCTGATCGTCGCGTTGACCATTCCGTTTTCGCTGCTGTTTGCCTCAATCTGGCTCGATTTGACAAAGGTCCCGGTTAACCTGCTTTCGCTGGGTGCATTAGATTTCGGCATGGTCGTGGATGGCGCGGTGGTGATGGTTGAGAACATCATCCGCCACTTGAGCCGTCGCCGCAGTCCCGAAATGTTGGCGCGGACACCTGTAGAAGCGATCCGCGATGCATGTCACGAGGTGCAGCGTCCAGTATTTTATGCCATCGCGATCATCATCACCGCGTATCTGCCCATCTTCACCCTGCAACGGATCGAGGGCCGGCTGTTCCGGCCCATGGCCCTCACGGTTGCCTTCGCACTGCTTGGCGCTATGACGTTTTCCATCCTGATCGCGCCGGTGCTCGCCAGCGGTCTGTTTCGCAAGGGCGTAAAGGAAACCCGCAATCCGGTGATGGACTACGTCACCGAGCGGTACAGGCGTCGCCTGCGCTGGTGCGTTCACCATCGGTATCTGACCGTCGGAGTCGGATTGGCTGCTTTTTGCGCCACCTTATACCTTGCGTTCAGCGGCATCATCGGTTCTGAGTTTCTGCCGCACCTCGATGAAGGCTCAATATGGGCTCGTGGAACGCTCGCGCAGAGCACCAGCCTCACAGAAGGCACCCGCTTCATGCACCAGGCCCGTCTGGTATTTGCATCGTTCCCCGAGGTGACCCAGGTCATCTCTCAAATCGGCCGTCCGGATGACGGAACCGACACGGGTGGCTTCGGCAACACCGAATACTTCGTGGATCTGAAACCGAAGGACGAATGGCGGCCTGTCTTTCAAAAGAACAAAGAAGAGCTGATCGCAGCTATGGACCGCGAGATCTCCAAGCTGCCTGGCGCCACATGGAATTTTTCGCAACCGATCGAAGACAACGTGGGCGAGACACTTACCGGCACCAAAGGCCAGCTCGCTCTCAAGATTTACGGCAGCGACTTGAGAATGCTCGAGCAAAAGGGCGAACAAGTCACTGCCATCATGAATCAGATTCCCGGAATTACGGACGTCAAGCTGTATCGCGACACGGGCCAGCCGAACGTCAACTTCGCGGTCGATCGGCAGCAGGCGGCGCGGTTCGGCGTGAATGTCACCGATATCCAGGACGTAGTCGAAACCGCGGTTGGCGGAAAGGCTGTCAGCCAGGTGCTGCCCGCCGGTTCGCCGGAACGATATGACGTGGTTGTCCGGTACCAGGAGCAGTATCGAAGGGATCCCAGGGCGATCAGCAAAATTCGCCTGGTCGCACCATCGGGCGAGCGCGTCTCGCTGGCGCAACTGACCAAGCTCGAAATTCGCGACGGCGCTTACGACATTTACCGCGAGGGGAACAGCCGCTACATCAGCGTGACGTTCAATGTCCGCGGCCGCGACCTCAACAGCTCGGTCGAAGAGGCCATGGACAAGATCAACAAGCAGGTGAGCCTCCCACAGGGCTACCGCGTTGGCTGGTCTGGCGAATATGAAAGCGCCAAGCGCGCGGAGGCCCGCCTGCTGGTCGTGGTTCCGATCACCATCCTCATCATCTTCATCATTCTCTACACCATGTTTCGATCGTTCAAATGGACCCTGCTCATCCTTGTTAATGTGGCTCTGGCTCGCATCGGTGGATTGTTGGCTCTGTTGCTGACCGGAACGCACTTCAGCGTTTCTTCCGGGATCGGATTCCTGGCGTTGTTCGGCGTATCCGTCCAAACCGGTGTGATCATGCTGGAATATATCAACCAGCTTCGCGCGCGCGGTCACGCGATTGCCGATGCGGCCATCGAGGGCGCGGTACTGCGACTGCGTCCCATCATGATGACCATGCTGGTGGCCACCATGGGGCTGCTACCCGCGGCGTTGTCGCACGAGATCGGTTCCGATTCGCAACGGCCGTTCGCAATCGTTATCGTAGGCGGTTTGATCTCCGACCTGGTAATGAGCATTGTGCTCTTGCCGACGCTTTATGCCTGGATTGCGAAAGACGGCGACAAGCTTCCGAAACCGGAGGGCCCCCTTGAAGCTTGATCGCATTTACTGGCTTGCAACCGCTGCGATCTGTTGCGGCGCCGCGTGGGCCCAGAGCCAGGTAAGAATCACTCTCGAGCAGGCCATCCAAATGGCGCTCCGGCACAACCACACGTTATTGGCCGCTCGCACCACTGTTCAGCAAAGCCATGCCCAGGAAATCACCGCCAACCTGCGACCCAATCCCAGCCTGTTCGTGAACTGGGCCTATCTGCCGCTATACAAGCCCGAAGAGGGCTACCTCTCATACCTTCAAAACAACACCGAGGGTGACGCGGGACTCAGCTACACCATCGAGCGCGGGAACAAACGGTTCCACCGGCTGCAGGCGGCAAAAGACGCCACCGACGTGGCACGTTCGCAAGTCAGCGACAACGAGCGCACGGTTACCGCGCAGGTGGCAACCCTCTTTATCAACGCCCAACTCGCCGATGCCACGCTCGAAGTCACCCAACAGAACCTGAAGAGCTTCCAGAATACGGTCGATATTGGGGAAACGCAGTTCAAAGCGGGGGCCATCAGCGAGAACGACTACCTGAAGATCAAACTTCAACTGCTCCAGTTTCAAACCGACGACCAGCAAGCCCGGCTCTCCAAGGTTCAGGCTCTCTCCGATCTTCGGCAGCAATTAGGTTATGAGTCGGTTCCTGCCGATTATGACGTCACCGGTCAGTTTGAATACCGGCCGATCCTGACCACGCTGCCGGAATTGCAGGCTGCCGCCCTGCAGAATCGCCCCGATCTGCGCGCCGCCCAAAAGAGCGTGACCGCCGCAAT
>Ga0335080_10009238_pt1 | contig 10310 bp, 9 predicted proteins | sample Lox_Sample_34_FD_206720 | JGI IMG/M metagenome (GOLD analysis project Ga0335080, IMG submission 206720) | Soil microbial communities from Loxahatchee National Wildlife Refuge, Florida, United States - Lox_Sample_3.4 | ecosystem: Environmental > Terrestrial > Soil > Wetlands | place: USA: Florida... | reverse complement strand
GCGACCGAGCGCTGGTCGTGGGCCGGGGTCGCCGCGCGCCTTCTCGCTCCTGTCGCGTAGCCTTCGCTCCCCATGGGCGAGGAACAGCGCCTTCCGGCAGAGGAGCAGCTCGCCACCGCACGTGCCGCCTTCGAGGAAGGCACCGACTTCACCGTTGCCGTCGAGGAGGAGTTCGCCCTTCTCGACCGCGAGACGCTCGCGCTCGCGAGCCGGTTCGAGGACGTGAAGGCGGCCGCCGCCGGAACCGAGGTCGATCCGCATCTGGTCGGCGAGCTGATCGCCTCCGAAGCCGAGGTCCGAACCGGCAAGTGCGCCGACTTCGCAGAGGCCGCCGCGACGATGGTCGACCGGCGGGGGCAGCTCCACGCGATCGCCCGCGACCTCGGGCTCCAGCTGGGCGCGACAGGCACCCACCCCTGGAGCCGCTGGCAGGACCAGCGGATCATCGATACGCCCCATTACCGCCGCAACGACCAGCTCCTCCGTTACGTCGTCTGGCGCAACAACACCTTCGGCCTGCACGTCCACGTCGGGATCCGCGGCGGCGATCGCGCGGTGGCCGTCTGCAACGCGATGCGCAACTTCCTGCCCGAGCTGCTGACGCTCTCGGCGAGCTCTCCCTTCGTCGAGGAGGTCTCGAGCGGCCTGCACTCGGCCCGGACGCAGATCTTCACGAGGATGTTCCCCCGGTGCGGGATCCCCGATGCCTACGACGGCTGGCGGGGATTCGAGGACTACGTCTCGTTCCTGTACCGGACTCGCTCGATCGACGAGCACACACAGCTCTGGTGGAGCGTGCGTCCTCACCTCGCCTACCCGACGGTCGAGATCAGGATCTGCGACGCACAGCCCGACCTGGGCGAGGCGCAGGCGCTCGCCGCGCTTGCCTACTCGCTCGCCGCGCGCTGCGCCCGCGCCCATGACGAGGGGGAGCAGATCGCCGACCTGCCGAACAGGCTGCTCGAGGAGAACCTGTGGCGGGCGATCCGCTGGGGGCTTCCCGGCGAGCTGATCGACTTCGAGCGAGGGGAGCCGGTGCCGGCGCGGGCACGCATCGAGCAGTTGATCGAATGGGTGTCCCCGGTTGCGGAGGAGACCGGTGCGGCGCCGTTCCTCGCCCTGCCGGCGGCGAACTCGGCCGAGCGCCAGCAGGCCAGGTGGCAAGATGGGGCGACGCTGGAGCAGATCTACGCCATGGAGGGCATCGCAGGTGAGCGAATCGGCTGACGACCACGAGCACGACGACGGCCACGAGGGCGGGGGCGGCGAAGCCACAGAGGGCACGCAGGAGGTTCTGGACGAGATGCTCGAGACGATCCGGCAGGCAAAGGTCGGGCCGCTGATCCTCTCGACCGTCTCGACCTTCGCCTCGGTCGCCTACGGGAAGCTCGAGATGAAGGATCTCGACGAGGCGAAGCGGGCGATCGATGCGATCGATGCGCTCCTGCCGCTCGTCGACGACGAGGGGAGCGCGGAGATCAAGCGAGACTTCGGGCAGGCACTCACGAACCTGAAGCTCGCTTACGCCGACGCCGTCGCTTCCGCTGGCTAGAATCGCCCCCGCGCCGAATTCCTTCGGCGCTTGACTTTCTGAGGGGAGCGAAGGGAATGGACTGGTTCAAGCACCATGCGGTGCTCGTCGGCCTCATCGGCGCTGTCGTGGCGGTGGGGTACGGGCTGTGGCTGACTGCATGGCTCCTCAGGCAGCCCGCGGGCAACGAGCGCATGCAGGAGATCGCGCGCGCCGTGCAGGAGGGCGCCTCGGCGTACCTCAAGCGTCAGTACACGACGATTGCGGCGGTCGCGATCGTCCCGTTCGTGCTGCTCGGGGTGTACGACAAGCTCGGGTGGGGTGCGGCGTTCGGCTTCCTGATCGGAGCCGTCCTCTCGGCGGCCGCGGGCTTCATCGGGATGAACGTCGCCGTGCGCTCGAACGTGAGGACGGCGGAGGCCGCCCGCGACGGCCTCGCCCCGGCCCTCAAGGTCGCCTTCCGGGCGGGCTCGGTCACGGGCCTCCTCGTCGTCGGGCTCGGGCTCGGCGGCGTCGCCGGCTACTACGAGTTCCTCGTCCGGGTCATCGACGACTCGCCGACCAAGGCGATCCACAATCTCGTCGGGCTCGCCTTCGGCGGTTCGCTGATCTCGGTCTTCGCGCGCCTCGGCGGCGGCATCTTCACCAAGGCCGCCGACGTCGGCGCCGATCTGGTCGGGAAGATCGAAGCGGGCATCCCGGAGGACGACCCGCGCAACGCCGCCGTGATCGCCGACAACGTCGGTGACAACGTCGGCGACTGCGCCGGAATGGCCGCCGACCTCTTCGAGACCTACGCCGTCACCGCGGTCGCAGTGATGCTGCTCGGCACCGAGGCGGGCCTCGCGGCTGACACGCTCTACCTGTACCCGCTCGCCCTCGGCGGCGTGTCTGCGATCGCGTCGGTGATCGGCACCTTCTTCGCCCGGCTGGGCAAGGGTGAGAACGCGATCATCGGTGCGCTCTACAAGTCGGTGATCGTGGCGACGGTGCTCTCGGCTCTCGGCTTCATCCCGATCACGCGCGCGTTCGAGAGCGCCCAGATCGGCTTCAAGGATCTCTATGCCTCGGCGATCGTCGGCCTGATCGTCACGTTCCTGCTCGTGGCGATCACCGAGTTCTACACCGGCACCCGGTGGCCCCCCGTGAAGAGGATCGCGAAAGCCTCTCAGACGGGCCACGCTACGAACATCATCGAGGGGCTTGCCGTCGGGATGCAGGCGACCGCGGCCCCGGTGGTCGTGATCGCGGCCGGGATCCTGGTCGCCAACCACTTCGCCGGTCTCTTCGGTATCGGCGTCGCCGTGATGGCGCAGCTCTCGATGACCGGTTTGATCGTCGCCCTCGATGCCTTCGGCCCTGTCACCGACAACGCCGGCGGGATCGCCGAGATGGCCGACCTGCCCGAGTCGGTCCGCGGGATCACCGACCCGCTCGACGCGGTCGGCAACACGACCAAGGCGGTCACCAAGGGCTATGCGATCGGCTCCGCCGCTCTCGCCGCGCTCGTGCTGTTCGACTCGTATACGAGCGGCCTCCGGGAGAACGGGCTCTCGACCGCGTTCAGCCTCTCCGACCCGTGGGTCGTGGCCGGGCTCTTCATCGGCGGCCTGATGCCGTTCCTGTTCGCCTCGCTCGCGATGGAGGCGGTGGGGCGCGTGGGCGGCGAGGTCGTGCAGGAGGTGCGTCGCCAGTTCCGGGAGCACCCGGGGATCATGGAGGGGACGGAGCGGCCCGAGTACGGGCGTGCGATCGACATCGTCACCGGCTCGGCGATCAAGTCGATGCTCGCTCCGGCGCTGATCCCGGTCTGCTTCCCGATCATCGTCGGGCTGATCAACGCCCGCATGCTCGGCGGCCTGCTCGTCGGCACCATCGTCACCGGGCTCTTCCTGGCGATCGCGATGACCGCGGGCGGCGGTGCCTGGGACAACGCGAAGAAGACGATCGAGGACGGCCTGTACGGCGGCAAGGGCTCCGAGGCCCATGCCGCGGCTGTCACCGGCGACACGGTCGGCGACCCCTACAAGGACACGGCGGGTCCGGCCATCAACCCGATGATCAAGATCACGAACATCGTCGCGATCCTGATCATCCCGCTCGTCGTCTCAATTCACACATAGCGTCTACGTATGGGATGTGGGTTCGACGGAGGTGCCGGCTTTGCCGGCGCCTCCGCGACCCCCGCGCCTCCCCGGCGATTCATCGTAATCAGGTCCCACGAGGCCTCCCGCAAGGGAAAGGGGGCTCACGGGGGAAACCGTAAGGTGTTCCCCCGTGCCTAGACGGCGCCGCCAGACTCATTCGCTCGAGCGGGTGCTCGGGACGCCGGCGCTGTTTGCGACCGCCTACGGCAACGTCGGCTCGTCGATCTACTACGCGCTCGGCGTCACGGCTGCGATCGCGCTCGGTCTGACGCCGCTCGTCTTCGTCATCTCTGGGCTGATCTTCGCCTGTACGGCGGCGAGCTATGCCGAGGGAACGGTCAACTTCCCCGAGGCAGGTGGCTCGTCGAGCTTCGCCCGGCACGCGTTCAACGAGCTCGTCTCGTTCGTGGCCGCCTGGGCGCAGATGCTCAACTACATCATCACGGTCGCCATCTCGGCGTTCTTCGTGCCGCACTACCTCTCGATCTTCTGGGAGCCGCTGCGGACGAACCCGTGGGACATCGTCGGCGGGATCGTCGTGGTCGTCGTTCTCGTCGGGATCAACATCGTCGGGATCAAGGAGGCGGCGGCACTGAACGTCGTGCTGGCGGTCGTCGATTTCGCCACGCAGGTGATGCTCGTGAGCCTCGGCTTCTTCCTCGTCTTCGACGCGAAGCTGCTGAAGGCAAACGTGCACTGGGGAGTCGCCCCGACCTGGTCGGAGTTCGCGCTCGCGATCCCGGTGGCGATGATCGCCTACACGGGGATCGAGACCGTCTCCAATCTTGCCGAGGAGGCGCGCGATCCGCGACGCACGATCCCCGGCTCGATCCGGCTCGTCGCCACCGCCGTCTTCGCCATCTACTTCACGCTGCCGCTGATCGCGCTCTCGGCGCTCCCCGTTTACAAGGACTCGGCCGGCAACTATGTCACCCTGCTCGGCCAACCGCCGCCGCAGGGGTTCGAGAACGACCCGGTGCTCGGAATCGTCGAGAACCTCGGGCTCCACGGCGCCTTCCTCTCCGCGGCGAAGATCTACGTGGGCGTTCTGGCAGCGACGATCCTCTTCATCGCCACGAACGCAGGAGTGATCGGAGCGTCGCGCATCACGTACTCGATGTCGAGCCACCGGCAGCTGCCCGAGCGATTCCGGCGGCTGCATCCGAAGTTCAAGACGCCCTGGCTCTCGCTGCTCGTCTTCGCCGGGTTCTTCTCGATCCTGTTCATGCTTCCCGGCAACGTCGACTTCATCGGGCGCATGTACGCATTCGGCGCGATGCTGTCGTTCACGATCGCCCATGCAGCAGTGATCCAGATGCGGCGCAAGCCGCCTCCGATCGAGGTGCCCTATCGCGTGCGGCCGAACCTGAAGCTCGGACGCGTCAGCTGGCCCCTGTTCGCGATCGTCGGCGGGATCGGCACCGGCCTTGCCTGGATCGTCGTCGTGGCGCAGGACGCTCCGACCCGCTACGCAGGTCTCGCCTGGCTTGCGGCCGGGGTCGTCTTCTACGCGGTCTATCGCCGCCGGCTCGGCATCCCCATGCGCGAGACGGTGCTTGCGCCGCTGCAGTTCGGCCCGGCCGTCGCGCTCGAGTACCGGGCGATCCTCGTTCCGATCGTCTCGGGCCACGAGGCCCACGAGGCGATCGATCTTGCAGCGCGGCTTGCCGCCGAGCGCGGCTCGACGATCGTGGCCCTGCGCGTGATCGTGGTGCCGATGGAGTTGCCGCTCGAGGCCGAGATGGCCGCCGAGGAGGCCGAGGCCGACCAGCTCCTCGACGAGGCGCGGCTTGCGGCGTACGCCTACGGCGTCAGGACGGTCGACCGTGTCGTCCGCGCCAGGAACGCGGGCCGTGCGATCGTCGACGAGGCACAGCGGCGGCAGGCCGAGATCGTCGTTCTCGGCGCGCCGCGCCTCCACCACCGGGCAATCTTCGGCAAGACGGTCGACTACGTCCTCAAGAACGCTCCGTGCCGCGTCATGGTCGCCGCGGGCAAGAGGGCGGCGTGAGAGCTCACGCGACGCTCTCGAAGGTGCTCTCGCTCCTGACGTTCGGGCTCGGCCTGGCGCTGATCGCGCGCACCCTGGCCGAGGGCGGGGGAGAGGCGGGGATCCTGCTGGGCGTGCTGTTCGTCGCCGCGGGCGTCGGCCGGCTCTATCTCGGACGGAAGGGCCTCGGTTAGTGGCCCGCAAGCTCCCAGGGCTGCGGCGCGAGCTCGACGCCCGCTCGCTCTTCTCGGTCGCCTACGGCGAGATCGCCTCGTCGATCTACTTCGCGCTCGGCATCGTCGCTCTCCACGCGGTCGGGTTCACCCCGTTCGTGCTGCTCGGCGTCGGCGTCCTGTTCCTGCTGGTGGCGCTCTCGTACGCCGAGGCGACCTCGGCGCTCCCGGAGACCGGCGGGGCTGCGACGTTCGTGCGCCGCGCCTTCAACGACCTGGCCGGGTTCATGACGGGATGGGCGCTTTTCCTCGACTACCTGATCGTGATCGCGCTGTCGGCGCTCTTCGTGCCGCACTACCTCGCCGGCGCGCTCCAGGTGCCCGCGCTCGACCGAAACCCCTGGGACGTCGTCGTCGGGGTCGGCGTGATCGTCGTGATCGGAGCAATCCGGCTCGTGCGGCGGCCCTCGCTCTACACCTTAGGCGTGATCGTTCCGGTGCTCGACGTGATCGCCCAGCTCGTGCTGATCGGCTTCGGCTTCGCTCTCCTCGTGTCGCCGGGGTCGGTGATGCACGGGACGTCGCTCGGCTCGGCTCCGACCGTCCACTCGCTCGTGTTCGCGATTCCGCTCGCGATGCTCGCGTTCACCGGGCTCGAGACCGTGGCCAACCTGGCCGAGGAGGCGCGCCGGCCCGGCGTCGACCTCCCGCGCTCGCTGTTCGCGGCGATCCTCACGGTTGTCACCGCCTACGTCGCGATTGCGATCGTCGGCCTCTCGGCCTTCCCCGGCCCGGTGACGCAGCTCGGGACGACCTGGCTTCGCTCACCGCTCGTCGGCATCGCCGATGCGATTCGAGGGCACACGAACACCACGCTCGGCGACGTGATTCGCTTCTTCGTCGGGGCGAGCGGCGCGCTGATCCTGCTCGCCTCGGTGACGACCGCGATCTCCGGCTTCTGCCGCCTCGCCTACTCACTCGGCGAGCACGGCCAGCTGCCGCGGGCGTTCGGCCGGCTCAACCGTCGGACGCTCGTCTCGCCCCAGGCCATCGTCAGCGTCACCGTTGTCTCGAGCGCGATCGTGATCGTCTCCGGGTTCCTTCGACACGACGTGGCCTTCCTCGCCAGCGTCTTCTCGTTCGGAGTCCTGCTGGCATTCACCGCCACGCAGATCGCGGTGATCAAGCTGCGCATCGCCGAGCCCGAACTTCCTCGTCCCTACCGGACGCCGCTCAACGTGACGATCAGGGGCGCCGAGGTCCCGCTGCCGGCGATCGTCGGAGCGGTTCTCACCTTCGCAGTCTGGATCGCGGCGATCGCAACCCACCCCGGCGCCCGCTACGCGGGCCCGATCTGGCTCCTCGTCGGCCTCGTCGTCTTCGTCGTCGTGCGCCGCGCGCACGGGGAGGGTCTGACCGAACGGGTGATCGCGCCCGACACCGTTCGCTTCGACGACGTGCCCCGCTTCCGGCGAATCCTCGTGCCGATGAAGCTCGGAGTGATCGGGGAGGAGATGGCGGCGACCGCGGTCAAGCTCGCCGCAGAGCACCGTGCGACGGTCGAGGCGATGTTCGTCGTTCTCGTCCCGCTCGAGCTTCCGCTGGGGGCGCCGATGCCCGAGGCCGAAGGGCGCGCCGCCGCCTCGCTCGAAGAAGCGCGGGCGCTCGGCGCCGAGCTCGGAGTCGAGGTCGAGACGGTGACGGTGCGCGCGCGGGCGATCGGCCGCGCGATCGTCGATCGGGCGCGCGAGAGCCATGCCGACCTGATCGTGCTCGGCTCGTCGCCACGCTGGCGGCGGCAGTCGCGATTCTTCTCGCCGACCGTGGACTTCGTTCTCCGGCAGGCGCCGTGCGAGGTGCTCATCGTCGCCTTCCCGCAGCGCGTGCTCGACGAGGAGCTCGCGCTTGGCTGATCGTTGGCGGCGGCCGCTCGGCTACGCTGGCCCGCGTGAAGGTGCTGGTGGTGGGGTGCGGGCGCGTGGGGAGCGCAGTCTCCTTGCAGCTGCGTGCGGCAGGCTGGGACGTGAGCGTGATCGACGAGAACGAGGACGCCCTGGGTCGCCTCGGCGAGGACTGGACCGGCGAGTTCCACGTCGGCCACGGTATGGATATCCACCTTCTCCGGACAGCCGGGATCGAGGAGGCCGACGCGGTTGTTGTCACCACCGACGGGGACAACTCGAACATCGTCATCGGGCAGATGGCGCAGAAGAACTTCGGCGTGGGCTCGGTGATCGTCCGGATCCTCGACCCCGCCAGGGCCGAGTTCTTCAAGACACGCGGCCTGGACGTCGTGTGCCCGACCCAGAGCGCGATCGAGACGCTCACGAGCGCAGTGCGCGCCGTCGAGGCAGCGTCCGCCTGAGATGTACCTCCTGATCGCAGGCGGCGGCAAGGTCGGTTCCAACCTGGCGAGAGCCCTGATCCGCGACGGGCACGAGGTGACGTTGATCGAGCAGCGTCCCGTGCGCTTCGACTCTCTCGAGGCCGAGTTCGAGCATCAGGTCCACCGTGGCGACGCGACCGAGCTCTTCGTTCTCGAGCGGGCCGGGATCAAGCGGCCGCCGGACGTCGTCGTCGCCGTCACCGGCGACGACGAGGACAACATCGTCATCTGCCAGCTCGCACGCGACCGCTACGGCGTCGAGACGACGATCGCACGTGTCAACGACCCGCGCAACCAGCCCTACTTCGACCTGCTCGGCATCACTCCGACGGTGTCGGCGACCGCGTCGATCATGGGCCTGATCGAACACGAGGTTCCGGAGCATGGCCTGATCCATCTGCTCGAGTTGCGCAAGGAGAACCTGGAGATCGTCGAGATCCTCGTCGACCGCGACGCCGACTGCGCCGGCAAGACGCTGCGCGAGGTCGCGCTGCCCGAGGGCTCGCGCGTGATCTCGATCGTCCGCAACGGCAAGGCCGAGGCGCCCGACGGCTCGATGCAGCTCGCGCCGGGCGACTCGGTACTCGCGATCCTCGAGCCGGGCAAGGAAGACGAGCTGCGGAGGGTCCTGGTTCGTCGGCAGTGAATGCCCGCACCCTGGCCGCTGCGGCCGTCGCGGCCCTGGTTGCGTTCGTCGGTCCGGCAGGCGGCTCGACGGCGGGCGGTTCCGACTGGCCGATGTTCGGCTTCGACTCGGCCCGGCAGAACACCGGCCCGGCGGCAACCGGGATCACCGCGGCCAACGTCGGCAGCCTTCATCGCCAGCAGGTCGAGCTGCCCGGGACGGTCGACTCCTCGCCGATCTACCTGCACGCCGTGACCGTCGACGGGAAGACCCGCGACGTGTTCTTCGTCACGACCACCTACGGGATCACGCTCGCGATCGACGCCTCCAGCGGCAAGATCCTGTGGCGCTACACACCTGCGACGTACTCGAGCTACGCAGGCTCGGCGCAGATCACGACGATGACTCCGGTCGCCGACCCGAGTCGTACCGCGATCTACGCCGGTGCTCCCGACGGCGCGATCCGCAAGCTCTCGCTGGCGACCGGAAAGCAGGTGTGGTCGACCTCGATCACCCGCGACCCCACCCACGAGAAGCTCGCCTCGGCCCTCAACTACGCGAACGGGCTCCTGCTCGCGGCTACCGACGGCTACATCGGCGATGCGCCGCCCTATCAGGGGCACGTCGTCACCTTGAATCCCGCCACCGGGGCGATCGTCGGCGTCTGGAACTCGCTCTGCTCGAACCGGCATCGCATCATCCAGCCGTCGACGTGTCCCGCGAGTGACTCGGCGATCTGGGGTCGCTCCGCGCCGGTTGTCGACCCTTCGACCGGCGATCTGCTGGTCGCGACCGGGAACGGCCCCTTCGACGGGAAGGTCAACTGGGGCGATAGCGTCCTCGTCCTGTCAGCGAACGGCAAGCGGCTGCTCGAGCACTGGACGCCCACGAATCAGGCGCAGCTGAACCAGGACGATCTCGATCTCGGCTCCACGGCGCCGGCCCTGCTCGAGAACGGCTACTTCGTCCAGGGCGGCAAGGACGGCCTGCTCCGCCTCCTCCAGCTCTCGCGCCTCGACGGCCCGACGCCCGCGACCGGAGGCGAGTTGCAGACGGTTCCCGTTCCCGGGGCAACCGATCTCTTCTCCGAGCCGGCGACCTGGAACGGAACCTGGGTGTTCCTCGCCACCTCGAGCGGCACTGCCGCCTGGGTGCTACGAAGCGGTCAGCTTCACGAGGCCTGGTCGAACCGGTTCGGCGGCACGAGCCCGGTGGTCGCCGGCGGGCTCCTCTACGTCCAGTGGAGCGGGGACATCCGCGTCTACACGCCGAAGACGGGCGCCCTCGTGGGCGACCTCCCGATCGGCGAGGCCCATTGGCAGAGCCCGATCGTCGCCGACGGCCGCGTCGCCGCCGGCGAGGGCAACTCGAACGAGCACCGGACGAGCGGCGTGCTCGACATCTACCGGGTCTCGTAGCGGCTCAGCCCGCGCGGCGGCGGCGCACCTGCGGCCCGGC
>Ga0335080_10009237_pt1 | contig 10310 bp, 5 predicted proteins | sample Lox_Sample_34_FD_206720 | JGI IMG/M metagenome (GOLD analysis project Ga0335080, IMG submission 206720) | Soil microbial communities from Loxahatchee National Wildlife Refuge, Florida, United States - Lox_Sample_3.4 | ecosystem: Environmental > Terrestrial > Soil > Wetlands | place: USA: Florida... | reverse complement strand
GCGTAGTTGCGGTAATAGCGACCCATGTCCTCGAGACTGTAGGTGAACTCGTGGCCGCTGACGAACAATTGCTTGAAGTTGCCGAAGCAGCACGCCATCGCTTCGCGCCGCGCATCGATGATCTTTGCGTTCGGCAGGATGAGCTGGATGAAACCGATGTCACGGAAATTGCCGGGCATCTTGTCGATGAAGAACGGCGCGCCGCGCCGGTAGACGCGGGTCTGCTCGAGATAGGTCTCGCCGAGCTCGCGCAGCTCCTGCGCGCTGAGGCCGCCGAGCACGGCTGGGTACTTTGGCGCCTCGTCCGCAACGCGGTTGCGGAACTGGTGCACCAGGCGCGGAATCTCGGGCAGCTCGAGGGTACCGTCCACTTTGGAGTGCGATGCCAGGATCTGTTCGATCAGAGTCGATCCGGAGCGCGGCAGGCCGACGATGAAGATCGGATCGGCGCGCGGGTCACCTGAGCCCCGGCGTGCGGCAAAGAACTCCGCCGTGCACACCTCAGCCTGCAGGCGCAGATTGCGCTCGGCGATCTCGGGCTTGTACTTGAGCTCGGAGCGCTTCAGCGCATTGCCGCGCTCGTAGCAGGCAAACGAGGCGGAGTAGTCCCGGCGATCCTCGAGCGCCTTACCGAGCGCGAAGCACAGCTGATAGCGCTCGGCGAGCGGGACGTCCGGGGCCTGTTCGCCGGCCCGCATGGCGGCGATCTCGCGATCCGTGAAGCGATAGCTCTTCATGTTGGCGAGGGCCAGAAAGGCCTCGCCCGAGCCCTGCGGCAATCTCGCCGCGATACGGAACGCCTCGACCGCCTCCTCGCGCGAACTGCCGCGCGTCCTCAGCAGATGCGCGATCGATAGCTGCAGTCCGGCATCCCCCGGCGTCTCGGTGAGCAGCTGCCGATAGATTCGCAGCGCCTCATCGTATTCACCCAGTCCGTCGCAGGCACTCGCGTAGAGCATCCGCCATTTCGCGTTGCCGGGCGCGATCTGCAGCAGCCGGCGCGCCTGCTCGAGCGCCGGCAGGTAGCGGCGCCGCTGCACGAGGACCACGCCGTAATCGTAGCGAGCGTCGTGATGATCGGGTGCCCGGTCGAGCACGTTGTCGAGCAGAAACTCGGCATCGTCGAGCACCCCGAGCCTGACTGCGATCTGCGCGAGCAGCCGCATGCCCTCGACGTGGGCGCCGTGGCGGACCAGGTAATCGCGCACCAAGTCCTCGGCGGCGTCGATCTGGCCCTCGTTGAGGAGACTGGCCCCACGGGCGAGCTGCAAGGGCAGGCTCCTCACACGGTTGAGGCAGGCAGTGGCGTAGTCGGCGGGGCCCGCCTGGCCGGCGGCCCGATACAGATCGCTGAGCGCTTCCCAGCTCTCCGGAAGGGCATCGTTGAGCTCGAGGGCGCGCCGGTAGGCGGCGATGGCAGCAGGCCGGTCACCCTGGGCCACGTAGCAGGCGCCGCGTTCCTGCCACAGCAATCCCGAGGCTGGGTGCTCGCGTTCCAGATCACCGAGCAGCGCGAGCGTGGCGGCGTGATCACCGGGCGCCACTGCGCCGCGTACCCGCGCCAGGCCACTTTCCACGGGAATTTCCAGGGTCTTTGCGCTATCGGGTTGCATCTGGAGAAAAGTATGCCGTCGTCGATGGCCCTTGCAAAGCAAGGGCGTCGTGCGGGGAAGAGGCAAAAAAACAGCGGGCCCGTTGGCCCGCTGCTGAAGGTCGTCCCTAGGCTTTTGTCTTAGAAGTCGTACGTGATATTCAAGTAGAGGTACCGTCCCAGGGTGTCATATACCTGCGGGTAAGTGTTGCCGTTGAAGAACGGCGGCGGCAGCGCCAGGGACAGCGGGGTCACGATGACCGGCGGGTCCTTGTCGAGCAGGTTGTTGACGCCGACGCGCGTCGTAAGGCCCTTGTATGTATACCTGAACATCATGTCGAGGTAATCCCGGCTACCGATGGTCTCCATCGTGGAGGGAATCGGCGCCCCGAGGTTGAGCAGCGGGCTCGGATTCACCAGCTCGGACGTCACCGAGTTGATGTGCCGCCACCTCGCCATCACGTCAAATCCCTGCAACGGGGTGGCCCAGGTGTCGCTGAATATGTGGCGCCACTTCGGCAGTGGGTTGCCGCAGGTGGACCCGTAGTAGCCCGCACAGTTGTAGGTGGCGCTGGAACTGGGATCCGGTTGCGTGAGTAAGTCCCCCGTGTAGGTCCCGATGAAGTTGAAGTCCATGTGCCCGAAACGGCTCATGTCCAGGCGGTAATTGGCGGACACGTCCACGCCCCGGGTCTGCAGGGAGCCGAGGTTCAGGAGCGGGTCGCCAACGTAGCCATTGGGCGAGAACCATATCGAGCCGGCATCGTCGCGGTGCACGCCGACAAACTGGCCCTGCTGGGTCGAGTTGCAGAAGCTGTTGACGGCGTTGAGGATGCACTGGTCGACGATGAAGTTGGCACCGTAGCTCGTGATGACGTTTTTGATCTTGATGTCGAAGTAGTCCAACGTCATGTTGAAGCTCGGCAGGATGCTCGGTGTGAGCACGATACCGAAGGTGTAGGTGTCGGCAACTTCGGGTTTCAGCGTCGGAGTGCCGCCCACCTGGCCGTTGTACTGTCCGGCCGGGTTGCCTGGCGTGCCGAGCGCGCCGTATTGCGCGGCGTTGAGGCCGGCTGGCGGAGCGATGCGGCTACACTGCGCCAGTGTCGCGCGCGCCGGCGACCCCGAGGAACTCGCGCAAGGATCTGAAGAACCGTCCAGGGCGACGAACTTCTGCGCGAACAGCTCCTGCAGGTTCGGCACGCGCACCGCACGGTTGTAGCTGCCGCGCAGGCGGATGTCGGAGGTCGGCGCCCAGTCGATGCCGAACTTGTAGGTGTTGGTATTGAAGCCGACCGTGTAGTCGGAGTAGCGATAACCCGCCTCGACTGACAGCTCCTTGGCGAAGGCCACGTCCTGCAGCAGGGGCAGGCGGGCTTCCACGAACCCCTCCCAGACATGGAACCCGGCGTTGAGCGGCAGCGTGGCACTGCCCTGGCCGGCGAGGTCGGATTTGCTGCCGTCGCCGATGAACTCGGCATCCGGTCGCAGCGTCTCGAATTCCTCGCGGTACTCGGCACCCAGGTTCACGATCAGACCGGTGGTGGCGGTCGGCAGCTTGATGCCGGGCTTGGTGAAGTCGCCGGTGATGTTGGCGTTCACAACGCGCTCTTCGGTGTTGCCTTCCTGGAAGCCCGGGGTTGTGAAGTAGGACACCGCGGCCGGGCTCACAGGTCCCGTGCCCCAGATGTTGTACGGCACGCAACCCGGTGCGCCGTTTCCGCCGTTGGCGTTTGCGGCGCAGACGACCTTGCCGGTGAGCGGGTCGGTCACCGCCAGCAATGAGTTCGACAACTTGTTGATCGAGACGTCGTTCAGGTAGTTCTCGGCAAGCAGCGTCATGCCTTCCTGGGCATAGGCGTCGTAACTGAAGACGTCGTTGAGCTCGCCCTTGGCGCCGATCACCAGGCGGAAGGAGGTATGGGTGAGATCATCCTGGCGGTTGCCGCCTTCGACGTTGCGGCGACCGAAGAGGACCTGCGCAATGGCGTTGGGTGCGAGGCCTGAGCACAGCGTGCTCTGCTCCTGAGCGGAGAGGAGCGGGTTGTTGCAATTGACTCCCCACTGCCCGTCCGGAAATCCGGTCGCCGGATTGACACCATTGCCGGAGCCGATGAAGGCGCCGCTCGGGGCGATCTGGGCGATCGTGTGGTCCGACATGAACATGAATTCGGTGTAGACCTGGTTGTGCTCGTTGTAGTCATAGTGAGCGAACGCACCGGCGGTCCAGCGCTCGTCGGGGCGCTGGTAGTAGTTGAGCGCGCCGTAGTTGAAGGCATCGGAGGCCTGCCAGGGCACGAACTGGCCGTTGCCGATCGTGGCGCCCGCGTTGTACGGCGGTCCGAAGAACAGGAAGTTGGGAACCGACTGGTTGGGCGGCGGCAGGAAGTTGGCAGAGAAGAAGCGCCCCGTCGCCGAGGTGCTCGAGCCGCTGCAGGCCGACATGCCGCCGACCGTCGCCAGCGTGCAGCGGCTGAAGTCGCGTTCCGCCTGCGTCAGGGCGTCGATGCGCCGGTAGCCGACGTAGGCCGTCGCATTGCCTTTGCCATCGGCGAAGTTGCCGCCGAGGATGAAGGTGATGTCCTTGGTCTTGCCATCGTTCACCGTGCTCGGGGCCGAGCCGAATCCGGCCTCCGGGGCGAGATTGCCGTAGTAGTTGTGCTGCGTGTGGTTGTTCATGTCCGCATTGGCGTCGATGCGGAAGCCCTGGAAGTGGTCGTTCATGATGAAGTTGACGACGCCCGCGGTCGCATCTGCGCCGTACACCGAGGACGCACCGCCCGTCAGCACGTCCACCCGCTCGACCAGGGCCGCCGGGATGTTGTTCAGGTCGGCCGCTGCGAACTCAGGTGTATTGGACGGAGTTCCGGGCATCAGTCGCCGTCCGTTGATCAGCACCAGCGTTCGCTGTGGCCCGAGACCGCGCAGGTCGACAGTGGCCGTGCCGCTTGCCCCGTTGGCTGACATGCTGCCCTGGTCGGCCATGACCTGCGGGAGGTTGTTCATCAGGTCTTCGATGCGGGTGATGCCGGTGTTCTTGATCTGCTCCTGCGTCACCGAGGTGACCGGGCTGATGCTCTGCAGGCCGGGCTCGACGATGCGGGAACCGGTCACCACGACTTCCGTGACGGCCCCGGCAGCGGCAGCTGCAGGTTGCTCGGCGGGCGGAGGCGTCTGCGCGATTGCGAGCGCCGGCAGGCCGACCGTGGCGGCCGCCGTGTTGGCATACAGTGCGTAACGAACGGCTCGGCGTAATGCGTGACTCGTCATTGTTTCTACTCCCAGACCCCAGACCTTTTGCGTAACTTTGGCGCGATCCGGATGAACCCGGATTTTTCGGCCGCGCGCAAGAATAGTCCGTATGCAGAAACCCCACAAGCGTCAACGCGCGACAAGATGGGCGGGGGGCGGGGAATTACCGGCATTCCTCCGGCGCGGCAGGCATACATTCCTGGCTGTTGTGAAACAGCAACATGCCTTGGATTGTGGTCACGCTCAAGCCGACGGGGGTCGACAGGGCCCGCGCGTCACGGGAGATAATCGGAGGAATGATCGTGCAGCGGGAGATCGAGCGGGCCACGGCCCTTCTCAGCCAGGGTAAGGCACTCGACAGCGTGGCCGTTTGCGGAGCGATCCTCGCGCGCGAGCCGAAGAACGCCATCGCCGCCCACTTGATGGGACTGGCGCTCAAGGACACCGGTGACTGGGCCCAGGGCGAGGACTGGTTGAACTTCAGCATCGAGCTCGAGCCCGGTCGGGGGGAGTTTCACGCCAATCTCGGCAACCTCCTGAGGAAGCGGGAGAAATACACCCGTGCGGCTGAGGCTTACGAGAAGGCCCTGCAATTGCTTCCCGAGCACAAGGCCGCTCGTCGAGGACTGGCCCTGACCCTCTACGACCTGGGCCGTTACGACGACGCCGAGGCGCAGTGCCGCATCCTCCTCTCCGGGAATCCGGCCGACGCCGAGGCCCTCGCAATCCTCGGAATGGTGCTCGCGAATCGCGGCCAGGAGGGCGAAGCGGAGGCGGCCTACCGCCGTGCGATTGCGCTCGATCCGACGAGCCAGGTAGCGCACCACAACCTCGGTGCGCTGCTCGCGCGGTTGGAGAGGGCCGAGGCGATGGCGGCGCTCGAGACCGCGCGCCGCCTCGGTGCGGACGGCTATGAGGCCGCTTACAACCTCGGGCGTGCCTCACTCAATGCCAATGACCTCGGTGCCGCGGAGACGAATTTCGCGCGGGCGGTCGAGTTGCAGCCGGGCAATCTCGAGGCGCAGTCGACGCTCGCCAAGGTCCGCTTCATGCGCGGCGATCCCAAGTTCGCCCGTGCCCTGGCGAGCGCCTGCAGCGCGAACCGGGACCACGTGCGGCTGCAGCTGCTGCTGGCGGAGCTGCTGTGGCGGGCCGGAGAGCTGACCGGGGCCGAGACGCTGTTGCACGACCTGCTCAGGCGCAAGGGCCCCAATCCCGGCGTGCAGTCGACGCTGGCGGCAATTCTGCTCGACGCCGGCCGGCCCGAGGAGGCGGAAACCCATGCGCTCGAGGCGGCCGCTGCGCGGCCCGACGGACACGACGTCGTTCTGAATCTCGTCACAATTCTGCTGGCGCGCGGGGCGGCCGAGGACGCGCGCCCCTTCATCGAGGCGCAGCTGCGCCGCTCCCCGGATTCGCAGGCCTGGATCGCCTATGAGGCGACGGTGGCACGGGTGCTGGGGCTCGATCGCTATCGCGAGCTTTGCGACTACGAGCAGCTCGTACGGGTGTTCGACCTCGAGGCGCCTCCTGGCTGGTCCTCGATGGCCGAGTTCAATGCGGCGCTCGCAGCGACGCTGAGCGATCGACATCGCTTCAGCAATCAGCCGCTAGACCAGACGCTGCGCAACGGTACGCAGACCTCGCGCAGCCTCCTCACCGATCCGGATCCGACCATTCGGGCGATCCTCAAGGCCTTCGAGCGACCGATCGAGGAATACCGCCGCACGCTGGCGACGGCGTCCGATCATCCGCTGTCGCGCGCCAACGTGGGGGCATCGAAGTTCACCGGGGCGTGGTCGGTGCGCCTGCAGCGCGAGGGGTATCACGTCAATCATTTCCATCCGGACGGGATGCTGAGCTCGGCCTACTACGTGGAGGTTCCGGCCGAGACGCAGGATCCGCAGCGCAAGTCCGGATGGCTGAAGTTCGGCGAACCGCGCTATGCGGCGCCGACGCTTACGCCCGAGCGTTTCGTGCAGCCAAGGCCCGGGCGCCTGGTGCTGTTTCCTTCCTACATGTGGCACGGGACGAATGCCATTCACGGCGATGAGGCGCGCGTCTGCATTGCCTTCGACATGCGCCCCGTCCGGGGCTGATGCAGCCGCCGGTTACCGCGCGCCTACTCCGCGTAGAACTCGGCGATCGCCGCAGCCGCCGTGGTCATCAGCGCGCGCTCGGCCGGCGTCATCAAGGGGTTCCAGATGTCGAAGATCAGGATGGTGCGATCTTCGTCGCTGTCGTTCCACGCTGCATGCTCGATGGTATCGTCGAAAACGAGCGCAGTGCCGGGATGCCACTCGCGTACCTGCGTGCCCACCCGAAAGCCGCACTTCGGCGGCACGATGAGCGGGATGTGCACGGTGAGGCGGGTGTTGGTCGTACCCGTGTGCGGCGGGATCCGTGTCTGCGGCTCGAGCAGGGAGAAGAGCGAGGTGGGCCCGCGGTGCGGAATTCTCACCACCGGGGCCGCCTCGAGCGCGGCGACGGTCTTCGGACAGCGAGCGACATTCTCCTCCTGCCGCTGTCCATCCTTGAACAGGAAGAGCGCGCTCCAGCGCTTCGAGTCGTTGAGCTCCTTCCACTGGTTCAGGGGCTCATCCGGGGCGTGGTTGAGATAGGGCACGAATTGCGAGCGCGCCTCGCGCAGCAGGCCGGCCAGCTCGTCACGGATGTCGTCGGTCGCCGCCTCGACGCGCTCGAGCCAGGGGAAGTCCTTCCGGTCGTAGAACTGGATCGCGGGCAGGCGCGGGAAATGGGTGAAGGTGGGTTGCTGCACGTAGATCCGATTCTTGCCGAGGATGGCGCCGAGGCAGTCGTCCACCCGATCCTGTGGCTCGTCGGAGTGCTCGCGGCGAACCTCCTGCATGCGCTCCTGCAGCCACTTATCGAGCGCGCCGAGATTCGCGAGCGCGGTGCGCTGGGCATGCTCGATGAAGGGTTGCCAGCTCCTCGGCAGGGGCATGCCGGGGCGCAGGACGGCGAGCGCGCGCTGATAGGTTCGTGCCGCGCTCTTGCTCTTTCCCTGCAGGTCGAGAAGTGATGCCTTCTGGATGAGTGCCAGGAAGAAGAACGGATCGAGCGTCAGTGCGCGCTCGAGCGCCTTGGCCTCACCGTCCGTGTCCTTGAGCTCACGCAGGCTCGAGGCCAGGTTCAGGAACAGGCTGGCATTCGAGGGATCTCCCGCGATCGCCCGCTCGAACAACGACTTGGCCTCGGCCGCATCGCCCCTGCGCAGCACGTGAACGCCGTGGGCGCCGAGCACCGCAGGGTGATCGGGCGCGAGAGAGCGGGCCGTGCTCAGGAGCCGCGCCGACTCCTCCGGCTGCCCTTGGGCCTCAGCCCGGTCGGCCGCCGCGAGGAGCGCACGCACCTGGGAATTGTCGAGGGCAGGAGTGCTCATGGCCACCATTCCGGGAACGTCGACCGGCATTCGGGGATGGGCATTCTAGCCATTTGCGGACGCGGCATGCGCCGCGGCCACCCGACCCATCGTGCAGCGGAAGGATAAATGCGACAGAATCGAGCCCACCGCCCGCCCGGCGGCGCGCGGTTCGTAGTACGGTCCAGACGTGCTCACCAGAACGCTTACGCCGCCTCAGGCGGGGGCCATGCGAGTTACCGGAGTCCTGCTGGCCCTCGTCCTTGCCTCGCCCGGCATGGCCGCACCGCCGCTGCCGATTCAAGCGGGCACCGCGACGCCGCCGCCCACCCGGCAGCTCTCCCCGCCGACCGCCACTGAGCAGGAGAGCACCCCATCGGGGTCGAGCGAAGCGCTGCTCGCTTCTCCGACGACTCGCGATCACATCGGACGGGTAGTAGTTCCGGTCATGGTGAACGGGCAGGGGCCCTTCCGCTTCATCGTCGACACCGGCGCGAGTCATTCGACTGTGTCGCCCGGTCTCGTGCACACGCTCGGCCTGAAACCCTCAGATGTGCCCACGATCCTCCTCGACGGCATCACCGGATCGGCGCAGGTGTCCTCCGTGACGATCGACAAGCTGCAGGTCGGTGCGCTGACCCTCGAGGGCCAGCCCATGCCGGTGGTCTGGGCACCGGTGCTCGCGGGGGCCGACGGCATCCTCGGGACTGCGGGCTTCGACCAACAGAGCCTGTGGGTCGACTTTCAGCGCAACCGCGTCGTGATCTCAGGCGAAGTCGAGTCGGCGGTCCGCGCCGAGTCGATGAGAGTCCACGCACTGCGCCTCACCGACGGTCTCCTCACGGTCGATACGCACATCGGGCGGGTGCGCGTGCGTGCCGTGGTCGACACCGGCTCGGAGCGCACCCTCGGCAATCTCGCGCTGCGCGATGCGATCAACATCAAACACGGCGCCGGGACCATGGTGCGCCTCACCTCGGTCTACGGTGCGACGCGACAGGTTGAGACGGGCGAGGTGATCGTGGCGCCGATCATTGCCATCGAGTCGCTGCGCGTCACGGACGTCCAGCTGGTGTACGGCGACTTCCACATTTTCAAGGTGTGGGGCATGCAGGATAAGCCGGCAATGATCATCGGCATGGACGTGCTCGGCACGGTCACTGCGCTCGGCATCGACTTCAAGAACCAGGACGTCTACCTCGCGAGCGCGCGTCTCAACGGCAACACGCTCGGCACCCCGCGCGGGTACACCGCCGAGCGTGTGAGCCACTAGTCAAGCTCCGCGGTCCACAGCTCGACCCCGGCGCAGTCCTGCACGGCGCGCCACGCGGGGAGGCTCGCATCCTGCGCGCTGAGCGCTGCGACGGCGTCGTGCTTGGCACGCCCGGCGACCACGAACAGCGGCTCGGTGACGTGCGCGACGAGCTCCGGCGTCACGCTCACCGCGGACATGCCATCGGGGCGCTGCACGGCGATCGCGAGACGTCCGCGCGCGCGCTCAAGGTCCGTGTCGGGAAACAATGATGCGGTGTGACCCTCGGCACCGAGTCCGAGGAGCCCGAGTCCGATGCTCCCCACTGCCGCAAGCAGCGCCGCGAGCGAACGATCGTAGTCGGCCGCCGCCTCCTCGAGGGGCAGCTCGGTGCGCACCCGCAGCACCTGCTGCGGCGGGAGCTGCAGCGTATCGAGCAGCGCTCGCGCCTGGTGGTAGTTGCTCGCCGGCGAGTCGTACGGCACGTAGCGATCGTCCGAGAACAGGATGTGCAGCGCCGCATCGTGCGGCAGGGCGCGGGCGGCGAGCGCGCGATACGCCGGCAGCGGTGTGGTGCCGCCCGCGAGCATGATCGCCGAGCGACCGGGCGCGGCGATGGCGACTGCCAGGCGCTCACTGAGCGCAGCCTCGAGGGCACTGCGTGACGGAAAGCGCCGTGTCGTAAGGGTCGTCATGAGCTGCGCGGTCGCTCACCGACCTGCGCCCGTATCTCAAAGACGCGTCCGGCACGCATCCCACGCAGCACCACGCTGCTGCCGGGCGTGAGACTCGCGATTCGCCCGAGGGCATCCTGCGCGCTGTGCGGCGCAGTG
>Ga0335080_10009235_pt1 | contig 10312 bp, 10 predicted proteins | sample Lox_Sample_34_FD_206720 | JGI IMG/M metagenome (GOLD analysis project Ga0335080, IMG submission 206720) | Soil microbial communities from Loxahatchee National Wildlife Refuge, Florida, United States - Lox_Sample_3.4 | ecosystem: Environmental > Terrestrial > Soil > Wetlands | place: USA... | reverse complement strand
CGGGTGATGTGCTGTACACCGCGCGGTGTAACACTCGCGGGCGCCATTCCCGCCGGACTCGGCTGCACGAAGCTCGACACGAAGAGCACGAGGGCCAGGCCCATGCCGCCATACACGGTCCACGTGAGCAGCGGCCCGCGCCGCAGCAGCCACAGCGCGGGTCCCGCGTGCTTGTGCGTGAAATACAGCCACACCATGGGCACGAAGATCGCCAGCGCGATCATCGAGTAGAGCGCCGCGAAGGCGCCCTCGCCCACTGCGCCGGCCACGCGCGGCCGCAGCCGCAGGCTCGAAAACCCGACGTGCGTGGCCCCGAACGCGAGCCACAGCAGCGCGATCTCGAGCGCGGCGTCGATCGGGCGGCCCTCCCGGCCGCCATCCTACCCGGCTACTCGGCGCGCGTCGCGCCGTGTGCGGCCGCCGCGAGCGGGTCCTCCGGGAAGCGCGAGCGCACGTCCGCCTGGAGCGAGCGCTCGAGCGCAGCCGTGTCCCAGCCGGTCTCGGCGCGCAGCGCCTCTTCCCACGCGGCGCCCTTCGCGCAGCGGTCCAGGAAGCCGGCGATCGCGCTCGGGTGCGCGGCCTCGATGTGCTCGATCACCGCGCGCGACTCGAGATATGCCAGCAACGCCTGGTTGCCCGACACGTTCGAGAAGCTCTGCACCAACGAAGCCAGCGGCACCCAGGTGTCACCGCGCAGCGCGTCGAGCAGGCGCCGCCACTCCTCGCGCGAGAGCTGCGGGCGCCCGCGCGCCCGCTCCTCTTCGCCGTCCGCGATGCCCTCGTTCACGAAGAACGGCTGGTGCGAGCCTACGGCGTCCTTGAACAGCGCGTGCACGTACTCGTGCACCAGAAGCGCGTACAGCTCGCTCTGCGGCCGCTGCGCCGACACCACGTGGATGGCGCCGTCGTAGAAGCCCACGGTCGCGAAGCCGAAGCGGTGCTGGTACGCCTCGAGGTAGTGCGCGCGCGTGTAGAGCTTCACGTCGAGCGGCTCGGCGAGCTCGCGGCCCAGCCGCTTCAGCATGGCGACGCGCGCCTGCTCGAGCACGGTGATCACCAGCTCGCCGTAGGCGCGGCCGGCGAACTGGTGGTCGTAGCTGACACGAAAATGTGTAGAGTCGGCCGAGCGCGTCTGCCACGATTCGCCCGCCTGCGGCCTCGCCAGCGCGAGCTCGGCGTCGATTTCGGCGCGCTCGCGCTCGGCGGCGTCGCGCCACGCTTTCGGCAGCTGCGTGGCCGTCGACAGCACGGAGTCCAGCGCGTCGCGCGCGGGCTCGTAGCGGCCGCGGTGGCGCTCGATGCGCGCGAGCAGGAGCGCCGCCTCGGGCCGCGCCGGGTGCTCGCGCTGCAGCTGGCGCAGCGAGCGCAGCGCCGTCTCCAGGTTCCCGCCCTCGGCGTCGGCGCGCGCGGTGCGCACCTCGGCGAGGTAGCGGTCGTCCTCGTCGCCCGAGCGCGTGCCCTTGGGGAGCGGCGCGCCCAGGACGTGATGGTCCCAGCGGACCGACAGCTCCTCGGGGGACACGCGCTCGGCGGCGGCGGCGGGCTTGTCCTCGCGGTCGGTGAGCCACGTGTGCCCGTCGGGATCGATCCAGAGCGACACGTCGCTCGGCAACAGGAGCGCAGTGACGGCGAACAGGAGCGCGATTCCGGCGTGCCGGAGAAGCCGCGGGGGCACCCCCTATCTTCGGTGGGGCTCCCCGTGCCCTGAAGGCGCGCCGTGTTTGCGCCGCAGTTGCCCCACCGCGTGCGCGAGCTCGGGCACGATCAGCCGCTCCATCCCGAGCCGCACGGCGCCCGACGACCCGGGCAGCACGAACACGAGCTTGCCGCCCGCCGTGCCCGCGAGCGCGCGCGACAGGAACGCCGCGGAGCCGATCTCCTGGAACGACAGACTGCGGAACAGCTCGCCGAACCCCGCGAGCAGCTTCTCGAGCAGCGGCTCGACCGCCTCGGGCGTGACGTCGCGCGGCGAGATGCCGGTGCCGCCGGTGGCGATCACCGCCTCGACCTCGGGCCGCGCGAGCGCGCGGAGCACCGAGAACTGGATGGCCTCGCGGTCGTCTGACACGATCGCGTGTTCCACCACGTGGTGTCGGGCGGCTTCGAGACGCTCGCGGATGAGCTTGCCCGACGAGTCGTCCTCGACCGTGCGGCTGTCGCTCACGGTCAGCACCGCGCAGCCGACCGATTCGGGCGCATAGGCGCGGTGCGACGAGGGCGCGTCGCCGCTCACGGGTTCTCCTCGACCCAGTAGGAGCCGCTCGCCGCGAACTCCTTCTTCCAGATGGGCACCGACGCCTTGAGCTTGTCGATGGCGAAGCGGCAGGCCTCGAACGCCTCGGCGCGGTGCGGCGCGGCGGCGGCGATCATCACGGCCGCATCGCCGACCGCAAGCCGACCCACGCGGTGCGACAGCGCGATGCGCACGTGCGGCCAGCGCTCGTGCACGGCGTCGACGATCTTGCGCAGCTCCTTCTCGGCCATCGGCGCGTAGGCCTCGTACTCGAGATGGTCGATCGCCTCGCCGCGCGCGCGGTTGCGCACTACGCCGGTGAAGGTGACGACGCCGCCCATCTCGGGGCCGGTGACCTCGCGCAGGAGCGCGTCGAGCGAGAGCGGCGCGGCGTCGACCCACGCGCGCTCGGCGCCGCCCGAGACCGGCGGCAGGAGCGCGACCTCGTCGCCGTCGGCGAGTCGCGCGCCGAGCGGCGTGCGCTCCTCGTTTCGCGCCACGAGCAGGCGCCCGCGGTAGCGTGCGAGCGCGGCGTGGCGCGCTTCGAGCTCGGCGAGCAAATCGGCAAGAGTTGCGGAGTCGCGCAGCTCAAGCTCGAGTGACTTCTCGCCGACCGCTTCCCGCAGAGCCGCGAACAGGAGCACGCGCACCCGCATGTCGGCAAGGCTAGGAGAAGGCCCGGGCGAGAGCAACGCGCTCGCGGCTGGCGTGCGCCCCGAGGCCGTCCGCAAGGCGCTCGACGTGGTGCGGCCCGGGCTCGTCGCCGACGGCGGCAATGCCGAGCTGATCTCGGTCGGCGAGGACGGCACGGTCCGCCTCGAGCTGCAGGGCGCCTGCGCGCGCTGCACGGCGCGCGAGATGACGCGCCGGCTCGTGCTCGAGCCGGCGCTGCGCGCGCGCGTCCCCGGCGTGCTCTCCGTGCTGATCGCCTAGGCCGCAGCGCTCAGAGCTTCGGAGCGTGCGCATCCTTCGGCGGCTGCGGCGCAGCGGGCTTCGCAGCGTGCTTCACCGCGCCCATCTCGATGCGGCCCGTGAACACGGCGCCGTCTTCGACGACGAGCCGCGGCGAATGGATGTTGCCGTCGACGCGCGCGGTCTTGTGCAGCACGACCTGCCCGCCGGCGTTGATCTCGCCGTGGACTTCCCCCGAGATGATCACGACCTGCGACTTGATCGTCGCGGTGACCGACCCGCTCTCGCCGACGATGAGCGTGTTCTCGCTGGCGATCTCGCCCTCGAAACGCCCGTCGATTCGCACGGTGTCCTTGAAGTTCAGCTTGCCGGAGAACTCCGAGCCCTGATCGATGAACGCGGTCAGCGCCCCGACACCGCTCTGCGTCGCGACGGCGGTCTTGGCCGGCTCGTCCTTCTTCCGGAAGTCGTTGAAGGCCATGTTCGACACTCTGCTCCTCTGAAGGCGTCGACACTAGGTATCGGCGCGTGCGCGCGATGCTTGAGATCTCCGTGGACTGCGGCGCTATGCTGCCGCTCGCTGATGGCGGCGGGCGGTAGCGACGAGATCCGGGCCGAGCTGGCGCGCGCGCGCGCCGCGGACAAGGTCCACGGCGCGTACCTGTTCGAAGGTCCGGCGGGCGTGGGCAAACGCGACGCGGCGCTGTGGTTCGCGCGGCTGCTCCTGTGCAAAGGCGCGCCAGCGGGCGCGCTCGAGCCCTGCGGGCGCTGCCACGACTGCCGGCTCCTCGCCGTGCGCGACGCCGGGCCCGACGCGCGGCCGAGCCACCCCGACCTGCACTGGGTCGAGCCCGACGGGGCGTGGATCAAGATCGAGGCGGTGCGCGCGCTGCGCACGGCGCTCGGCCTGGTCGCGAACGAGGGTGGCCGGCGCGTGGCGCTGATTCCCGAAGCCGACCGCCTGCGCGCCGAGTCCGCCAACGCGCTGCTGAAGACGCTCGAAGAGCCGCCGCCGGGCACCGTGCTCCTGCTCGTGTCGGCCTCGCCCGAGCTCTTGCCGCGCACCTTGCGCTCGCGCACGATGCGCGTGCGCTTCCCGCCCTGGAGCGAGGCGGCGATCGCCGCCTCGCTCGAGGCCGAGGGCATGAACGCGGACGACGCCGCGCTGGCGAGCCAGCTCGGCGGCGCCAGCCCGGTCGCGGCGCGCGCGTGGGCGGACGAGTCGCTCGAGCTCGCGCGCGAGATGCGCGCGTTCCTCGACGAGGCGGGCGAGCTCCCGGCCACGCGCGTGCTCGACTTCGCCGAGGGCTTCCGGCGCGCAGGCGAAGAGGGCCGCGCGCGCGCCCGCGCGTTCATCGAGCTCGAGTCCGCGTTCGCGCGCGAGCGGGCCGACGCGGCCGCCCGGCGCGGCGACCGGCGCGAGCTGGAGCGCTGGCTCCGCGCGTTCGAGTCGACCGCGCGCGCGCGCGTCGAGCTCGCACGCCACAACACGAACCCGCAGCTCGTCGTCGAATCGCTGCTCTTCGAGCTGTCGGGGCACGGCTAGACGCGGCCGCGCCCGCGGCTAGATTCGCCGCGCGATGAAGACGTTCTACGTGACGACGCCGATCTACTACCCGAACGCGGCGCCGCACATCGGGAGCACCTACACGACCGTGCTGTGCGACACGCTCGCACGCTGGCACCGCGCGTCGGGCGAAGCGGCGTATCTCGTCACGGGCACCGACGAGCACGGCGAGAAGATCGCCGACACGGCCGAGAACGAAGGCATCGCTCCGCAGGCGTTCGTCGACCGCATGTCGCAGCGCTTCCGCGGCACGTGGGCGACGCTCGGCATCCAGATCGACCACTTCGTCCGCACCACCGACGCGGCGCACAAGCGCGCGGTCGCGCAGTTCTGGCAGTCCGTCTACGACGCGGGACAGATCGAGTTCCGCGACTACGCGGGCCTCTACTGCATCGGCTGCGAGCGCTACCTGACGCAGCGCGAGCTCGACGAGAACGGCCGGTGCCTGCAGCACCTGACCGTGCCCGAGCCGCGCACCGAGTCGAACTACTTCTTCAAGATGTCGGCGCACTTTCCGTGGCTGCTCGCCGAGCTGGAGGCGCGCCCCGAGCTCATCAAGCCCGACCGCTACCGCAACGAGGTGCTGTCGGTGTTGCGCAGCGGCGCGCTCGAGGACTTGTGCATCACGCGGCCGCGCGAGCGGCTGTCGTGGGGAATCCCCGTGCCTTGGGACGACCGCTTCGTGATCTACGTCTGGGCCGACGCACTCGTGTGTTACCTGTCCGGCTGCGGCTACCCCGACGATCCGGCGTGGCGCGAGCGCTGGGCCGGCGTCCACCACGCGATCGGCAAGGACATCCTGAAGCCACACGCGATCTTCTGGCCCACGATGCTGCGCGCGGCCGGCCTGCCGCTGTACCAGGAGCTGCGCGTGCACGGCTACTGGACCATGGACCGCACGAAGATCTCGAAGAGCCTCGGCAACATGGTCGACCCGCTCGTCATGCGCGAGAAGTACGGCTTCGAGGCGTTCCGCTACTTCCTGCTGCGCGAGATGAGCTTCGGGGTCGACAGCGACTTCTCGGAGGAAGCGCTGGTGCGCCGGGTGAACGCCGATCTCGCCAACGACCTCGGCAACCTGCTGTCGCGCTCGGTCTCCATGGTGGGGCGCTACTTCGACGGCGTGGTGCCGGAGGCCGAGTCGCGCTCGCCGCTCGCCGACGTCGCCGCGCGCGTCGCGCCCGAGATCGACAGGAGCGTGCGCGACTTCCAGACCTCGCGCGCGCTCGCGTCGCTTTGGGAGCTCGTCTCGGCGGGCAACAAGCACATCGACAGCGAGGCGCCGTGGCAGCTCGCGAAGGACCCTGCGCAGCGCGGCCGGCTCGCGTCGGTGCTGTACGGCACGCTCGAGTCGCTGCGAGTGATCGCCGCGCTGCTCGGGCCATTCCTGCCCGAGTCGAGCGCGAAGATCCTGGCGCAGATCGGCTGCACCGCGCCCACGGCGCCCCGCGAGCGCGCGCTCGCCTGGGGCCAGCTCGCGGCCGGCGCGAAGGTGGCGAAGGGCGAAGTGCTGTTCCCGCGCATCGAGCCGAAGTGAAGCTCTTCGACAGCCACGCGCACGTCGGCGCACCCGATCTGCTCGCCGAAGCGCCGGCGCTCATCGCGCGAGCGAAGCAGGCGGGCGTCGCCGGCATGCTCGCGATCGGCGCGGGCTACGGCGTGGGCGCGAACGCGGGCGCGGTCATGCTTGCGCAGGAACACCCGGGCGTGTGGGCGGCGGTCGGCGTGCACCCGCACGATGCGTCGGAATGGAGCCCGCTCGCCGAGACTGCGCTCGACGGCTGGCTCGCTGCCGTGCGCGTCGTCGCCGTCGGCGAGTGCGGACTCGACTACTTCTACGAGCACTCGCCTCGCGACGCGCAGCGCGAGGCGCTCGCGGCGCAGATCCGGCTCGCGCGCGCGGCGGCGCGGCCGCTCGTCATCCACGTCCGCGCGAGCCGCGGCTCGCGCGACGCGTACGAGGACCTCGTGCGCATCTTCGACGCCGAGGGCGCGGAGCGGGCCGGCGGCGTCATCCACTGCTTCACCGGCGATCTCGCGCTCGCGCACGCCTGCCTCGAGCGCGACTTCGACGTCAGCTTCTCGGGCATCCTGACCTTCAAGAACGCGGGCGAGCTGCGCGACGTGGCGCGCGCGCTGCCGCTCGACCGCTTGATGATCGAGACCGACACGCCGCTCCTGGCGCCGATCCCGCACCGCGGCAAGCGCAACGAGCCCGCGTGGGTCGCGCGCGTGGCGGAGTGTCTCGCCGAGGTGCACGGGCGCAGCGCGGAGGAGATCGCCGAGCGCACCGACGCGCGGGCGCGCGCGCGCTTCCGACTCGAGGCGGCGCGTTGAGCGAGCTGCTCGACCTGGCGCGCGCCATCGCGCGCGAGGCGGGGGCCGTCGCGCGCGAGCGCTTCCACGAGCCGCGCACGATCCGCACGAAGACGAGCGAGATCGACCTGGTGACCGATGTCGACCACGCGCTCGACCGGCTGATCCGGGAGCGCATCCGGGCCGCGCGTCCCGCCGACGCGCTGCTCACCGAGGAGGGCGCCGAGACCGCGGGCTCGAGCGGCGTGCGCTGGGTCGTCGATCCGCTCGACGGCACGACGAACTACGCGCACGCGTTCCCCCACTTCGCGATCTCGATCGGCGTCGAGCGCGACGGCCGCCGCGAGGCGGGCGTCGTGTACGACCCCATGCGCGACGAGCTGTTCGAGGCCGAGCGCGGCGGCGGCGCGCGGCTGAACGGCAAGGCGATTCGTGTGTCGGAGATCGCAGAGCTGCGCCGCGCGCTGCTGGCGACCGGCTTCGCGTACGACGTGCACTCGCGCCGCACGCCGAACCTGGTCTTCTTCGAGCGCTTCATCGGCTGCGCGCAGGCGATCCGCCGCGCCGGCTCGGCGGCACTCGACTTCGCGTACGTCGCCTGCGGGCGCTTCGACGGCTACTGGGAGCTGCACCTGGCCCCGTGGGACGTCGCCGCGGGTCTCCTGCTCGTCGACGAAGCGGGCGGCCGCACGAGCGACTTCGACGGCGGCGCGCCGCCCGCGTCGGGCGAGCGCATCGCCGCCACGAACGGGCGCATCCACGCGGAGCTGCTCGAGGTGTTGGGCCGCTAGGGCTTCGGGGGCGGCGCGGGCGCCGGCGCGGCCGACTTCACGAACAGGTTCCGGTACGCCTCGGGCGAGAGCGGCACCTGCCCGCCCAGGTCGTTCGAGACCCGCCACACCTCGCTGTTCTGCGAGGAGAGCGCGGGCAGGCCTTCTCTCGGCGATGCATCGCCGAGCGACAGCACGCCGAGCTCGGCGCCTTTCGCGTCGAGCGCGCGCACGGTCGCCATCGGCGGATCCAGGCCGAGCTTCTTGCGGTCGGCGCCCGCGGGCTCGAGCCCGGTCGCGTCGAGCGACGCGACCGCGAGCACGAGGTCCTCGACCTTCAGCGGCTTCAGCTCGACGCCCGCCTCCGTCGACTTCCACTCCGACCCCGACGCGTCCAGCTCGAAGCGATGCGTCTCGCCCGTGCGCGGGAACGAGAGCTCGAGCGCGTGCACCTGGTCGCTCGCGAGCGTGAGCACGCGCTTCTGCCGGTAGTCGAACGTCTTCGTGGGAACGCCGGTCGACACCGCGGGGTTCACCTCGAGGAGCACGGCGTCGCCCGCGCGCGACAGCCAAGTCTTGCCGTCTGCCTTCGCGAAAGCGACGCGCTCCTCGCCCGCGGGCGAGTGCACGTCGAGCTCGAGCTCGGGCTTCTGGAACGACGCCTTCTGCGCCTCGGTCTCGGTGTCCGCGAAGCCCGTTGCGCGCGCGAAGCCGACGTCCTCGAGCACCCGGCGGAGCTTCTCCGCGTCGGCCGGCGCCGCCTCGGGCTCGACGAGCTGCCAGCCTGCCTCGGTCTTCTTGGCGTGCGCGACGAGCGCGCCGTCGGCGCGAACCGTGAGCTCGTCGGCGGCGTCGGTGGGCAGGCGCAACAGCCGCTTGTCGCGCAGGTCGACGAGCGTCGGCAGCGCGCCCGACACCTCGGCCGCCTCGACGACGTAGAGCTTGTTCGGGTCGGTCGGCAGCGCCAGGTAGCGCCCGCCACCGATCGGTGTAGGCCCGCCCAGGAAGACCTCCTTCGGCGGCGCATCGCCCGCGAACAGCCGCACCGTGCGGCGCGATTCCCCGAGCCCGAACTGCGCCAGCTCGGCCGGCGCGGGCGAGATGGTGGCCGTGGCCTGCACCTTCTGCAGCGAGTGCAACAGGCGCTCGACGGACTCCGGGTCCGCGGGATACACGACCGGCAGCTCGAGCTGCCAGCTCGTACCCGCGCGCACCAGCCGCGCGAGCGTCCCGTCGGCGAGCGATACCTCGAGCTTCGTCACGCCATTCGGGTCTTCGCCGAAGACGCGCTGGGCTTCGGCTTCGGCGGCCTTCTTGCGCGACTCGCCGCCGAGCTCGCCGAACCAGACCCACGCGCCGAGCGCTGCGGCCCCGACCACCAGCGCGGCGGTCCAGCGCACGTTCACGTCAGACCCTCCGGCGCCACCAGTTCACGATGCCGAGCAGCAGGATCGCCTCGGGCAGCGCGAAGAGCGACAGGAAGCGGAAGTTCGCGAACTGCTCGAGCGTCAGGTTGATCGTGCGCGCGCGCGGCTGCTTGCGGTCGATCGTCGCGAACTCTTCCGTGCCCGTGAGCCAGCCCGTCATGTTCAGGAACAGGTCGCCGTTGTAGTACTGCGTGACGTAGCGGTTGCGCATGAAGTCGGAGTCGCCGACGACGACGAGCCGTCCGCCGCGCTTCGCGCCGGCCTCGGGCGAGAACTCGCGCGCGACCGCGATCGCGAGCGGCCCCGCGCGGTCCTTCGCGGGGTCCAGCGAGACGGGCTTCGAGGCGAGCAGGTCCTTCACGTCGCTCTCGGCCCAGCTTTCCGGGCTCGTCAGCGCGAGCTCGGTCACGTTCGCGTCGCTGCCCTCCACGCGCCGCACCGGCCGCGCCAGGCGGAATACGGTCGGCTGGCCGGCGAGCTTCTCGGTGATCGGATGCGGGCCGTACTTCGTCACGACGGGCTGCACGCCGATCGACGGGCCCGAGAACAGCTGCAGCTGCTGCTCCACGATGACCTCGGGACCGGCGTCGATGCCCCACGACTTCAGCTGGCCCTCCAGGTTCGTCTCGACCGCGGGGTCGATCTCGACGAGGAGGCCGCCGCCCTTCTTCAGGTAGCCGTCCAGCAGCGCGAGCTCGGCGTCGGAGATCGCGTGGTCGGGACCGGCGACGACGATGGCGTCCGCGTCGGCCGGCACCTCCTTCGCGTTCGCGAGCAGGAGCGACGCCACCGTCGCGTTCTCGTCCTCGAGGCCGCCCTTCACCGCCGACGCCCCCGGGCCCTTCTTGTCGTCGGGGTCCGCTTCGCCGTGGCCCGTCAGGAAATAGATCTTCTTCTTCGAGGAGATCGCCTGGCGCACGGCGCGAGTCAGTGACTGCTCGGTGAGATCGACCGACTTCGTGGTGCCCTTCGCGGTGTCGCACGGGCCGTCGCACACGACCACCACGCCTTCCTTGCTCGAGATCTGGAAGCGCTGCGCCAGCCCGGGGTTCTCGTTCGGGTCCAGGTAGCGCACGTGGATGCGCGG
>Ga0335080_10009234_pt1 | contig 10314 bp, 10 predicted proteins | sample Lox_Sample_34_FD_206720 | JGI IMG/M metagenome (GOLD analysis project Ga0335080, IMG submission 206720) | Soil microbial communities from Loxahatchee National Wildlife Refuge, Florida, United States - Lox_Sample_3.4 | ecosystem: Environmental > Terrestrial > Soil > Wetlands | place: USA... | reverse complement strand
CACCGACGCCTTGAACAATGCGGAAGATGAGCATGAAGCCGAGTGAAGGGGCTAGTCCGCAGAAGAGGGATGATGCAGTGAAGAGCAAAACGCAGAGCAGGTAATAGTTCTTTCGGCCCATGAGCCTGCTCAGCCATGCAGTCATTGGCAGGACGACTGCGTTGGCGACGAGGTAGGTAGTCAGGATCCAGGTTACTTCGTCATAACTGCGTCCCAGGCCACCGCCGATGTAGGGTAGGGCCACGTTGGCGATGGAGGTATCCAGTAACTCCATAAAAGCGGCGATCGTTACTGTGCCTGCGATCAGCCACGGGTTCAAGGGCCTGGCGATCTGCTGCGCGGCCGACGAAGGGAGCGAGATTTCCTGTACGTTGCTCATGGAGATTTCCTGTTCGGTTGCTGCTTTCAGCGGACGCGCACTTTGGCTTCGACCGACATGCCTGGGCGGAGCTGATGTTGAGGATCCTGATCGGCGTCGATGTGAATGCGAACGGGAAAACGCTGCACGATTTTCACGTAGTTGCCACTGGCGTTTTCAGGAGGAAACAAGCTGAAGAGCGGGCCTGAAGCGCCGGCGAGATTTTCAATCGTTCCGCGATAGTCGCGGCCGAAGCTGTCGACGTGGACGGTGACCGCCTCGCCGGGGTGCATCCGGCGAAGTTGCGTTTCCTTAAAGTTGGCGGTGATCCAGACGTTGTCAATTGGCACGATCGTAAGCAACGTCTGGCCAGGCTGAATGCGATTGCCAACTTCGAGGGTTTTGTGTCCTATGACACCGCTCACCGGCGCATAGATGGTGGTGTAGCCGAGATTCAGTTGCGCAGTGCGAAGGTCGGCGCGAGCCTGCTCGAGCGCCGCGTTCGCAGAAGAGGACTGGGCGCGAGCATCGGAAATCTGTTGGGGAGCAGTTCGTGCGCCATCAATGGCTGCCTGGCGTTGGGCAACGGTGCGCTGTGCTTCGGCAACCCTGCGGACTGCAGCCGCTTCGGCAGCCTCATCAGCTGCGAGAGCATCGGCTGCGGTCTTTGCGTCGGTTTCGCGCGCGTCGTAGAACGAGCGTGAAATCTCTCTCTTTTCGACGAGAGCCGCGTAGCGCAGACGATCGCGTTCGGCGTGAGCTGCAACAGTCGTGTCCTGCTGGACACGTTGATGAGCCGCGCTCGATACCGCTTCTGCTTCGGCAACTGCTTCCAGCGCAGCCTTTTCTTCGGCCTCAACTGCATGCAGCCGGCTGAACGCCGTCGCCTGAGTGATAGAGACCTGGAGACCCGCTGACTGGGCCTCAGCTTGTTTCGTGTCGAGAATGGCCTGGGCATGATCGAGCTCCGCCTGGTAATCACTAGGGTCGAGTCTGGCGAGCACAGTGCCGGCGGTGACATAGCGGTCGTTCTCCACATCTGGATTAACGTAGAGGACCGTCCCGCTCACGCGCGTGCTGAGCTGCGCGAAGTGTCCGTCAACCTGCGCATCGTCAGTCGTTTCAAACTGACGAGCATAGAGCCACCAGGACACACTAGTTGCCGCTGCAGCCAGGATCGCTATGGCGAGGATAGTCCGTCTGGTGCTCCAGAATTGCCTAGAGGGTTTATTCGCTTCTTCGAGAAGCTCGAGTTTCTTCTGGGGTACCGCATTCACTGCCGTGGCCATGGGGGTTGCTCCTGTTTACACCGGTGAATCAATGGACCTGCTGTGTTGAGCCGAAGAGCTCTGGGACACGCGATTCGGCCGATCCGAGAGCACGGGCCAGGGAGATCTTGGCTATGTTGAATGAAAAGAGACTGGCAATGTAGTTTTCGTCCGCCGCTACGACTGCTTCCTGCGCCTCAAGTACTTCGAGGTAGTTCGTGACACCGTTCTTGTAACGGTCCCGCGACTGAGCGAGGGCGCGTTGGGCAAGAGCCTGGTTCTCGGCAGCAACCTTCACGCCCGATTCAGACGCACGGACGTCGAGCTCAGCGGTGCGCACGTCATATGCAGCGCGCCCTTGGAGATCGGCCAGCTCCGCACGACGCTGCACCAGATCGCTCTCTGCTGCGTGAATGTCGGAGCGAATCCGTCCACCGGTGAAGAGCGGAACGGAGATCGTGCCCCTGACTTCGCCAACCTGGTTGTAATTCGCAGGGTTGACGCCCCCTCCGCCGTAGCTCGCGTCGAACGATATCTCGGGCAGGCGTTCTGCTCGGGCCGCGCGCAAGTGGAACTGCGCGGCGGTTACTCCAGACTTGGCGCTGGCCACATCGAATCGACCAGATTTTGCCTGCGAAGGTTCCGGGGCGTCGGGGAGAGCGACGAAGCCGTAAGTCCCGGCGGGGGTCCATGCCTGTTCCAGCGGAATGCCAGTGATGCGATCGAGAGTGAGCTTGTCTTTTTCGAGGTCGTTGATGGCGTCAGTAAGTCGCTGTTCCGCGGTATGAAGTTCAACGTCGGCGCGCAGGGTATCGATCTCAGGTGAAACTTCTGCCTTGTACTGGTCGGCAACCTGGGTGTCGAGCTCGCGTGTGGATGCGAGCGCAGCTCGCTCGGTTTCGACACGGGCCTGACTGGCCACCACCTGGAAGTATGCCGCGCCTACAGCAAATACAACGACATCTCGCGAATCTTTTGCGCCGAAGGCGGATGCGGCTTCAAGTGCCTTCTGCTGCCTATAACGATCAAGCAGTGTGATGTTTAAAAGTGGCGATTCCGCGGTGATGCGCGCCTCCGAGTATCCGAACTGCCCGGAGGTGGGCGGGAGATGGAGACCGGATTGCGGCGGTAGAGCAATGTTGAGTGCTTTCAGGGAGAGCTGCTGGTAGGTCTGCTCGCCACGGGCGGCGATCTGGGGAAGCAGATCAGAGAGTGCGTGTTCGCGCTGGGCACGCGCATCAGCACTCGTCTGTTGACTATCTATCAGGCCGAGATTGAATTGCAGCCCACGCGTAATGGCGTCTTCGAGACTGAGGTGGAGGGTATCCTTTGTCGCCACGCCCTGAGGAGTGCTGCCCAGATACGGATTGAGTCTCTGGGTGGCGCGAGCGCTGGGATTCGTCGTTCCGGCGGCTGGGTCGATAGGACGCGGGGTACTGATAGATCCAAAAGCCGCAGAGGCACCGCCGTCCGGGACTGCTTGGCCGGAGACCGCGAGAGAGGAGGCCAGTATGGCTACGAGGAGTGCGAGGAGCCGGAAGGGGATTTTTGCGGGCTTTGTTTCGACGGATTGCATGATCTTGTTGCTCCTCACCGAAAACGGTGTATACTGGATGAGACCGAACGGTCTCATTTGCACTATAGGATTCGGCGGGCTTGCCCGGAGATTCTTTTTGATGGGTCGGTCGGATTCCGAGGCATAGGTATGACAAAGGGTGAGGTAACACGGCAGAAAATCATTGAGCAGGCAGCTCCGCTGTTCAATCGACTTGGATATGCCGGATGCTCCATGCAGGACATCATGGCGGCGACGGGGCTGGAGAAGGGTGGCCTCTACCGCCACTTCAGCAGCAAGGAAGAACTGGCCGAGGCGGCGTTTTGCTATTCACTGGCGCGGGTCACTGAAGCTCGATGGGGAGGAATCGATCAAGTCGAGGGCTCGGTTGAGAAGCTTCGATTCCTGATTCGTCGATTTGTGGACATTCACTCAATCTTTCCCGGCGGTTGCCCGGTAATGAACACAGCCATCGATGCCGATGATGGGAACCCGGCTCTCCGGAAGCTGGTGCAAAAGGCTGTACAGGAGTGGAAAGCCAAGATCGGCCGTATCGTGAAGGCAGGCATCGAGAGGGGAGAAATTCGCGGTGATGTTGATCCGCGCGGCATTGCAAATATCATGATTGCGGCGCTGGAGGGCGCGCTTATGATCAGCCGGCTGGAAGGAAACCGAACTGCAATACACGATGCGGAAACTATGCTGGATAAGGTTCTGGTCGAACTCCAATCTGCGTGATTCGTAGAACAAATTCGCGGGACAAAATCTGAGCTGCGCTCTGAATGGCGCGTAGCATTCGAGGAGAGGAGGCGTACAAGTGATGCAAAACGAACTGCTTGAGAAGGCTCTTGAGGCGCACGGTGGCTTGGACCGATGGAACGCCTTTGACAAGGTTGAGGCAACGATTGTCACTGGCGGCCAGCTTTTTGGAATGAAGGGAACGCCCCAGGATCAGACGCCCCGGCGCATGACAGTGGCAACAGGACGCGAATGGGCGTCTCTGACGCCGTACGGCGCCGACGATCAACGTACCGACTTCACTTCGAATCGGATCGCCATCGAGAAGCTCGATGGGACTCTTGTCAAAGAACGGCTCCATCCGTCGGAGCACGCCGAGGGTAAAGCCATCGATGCTCCTTGGGATGCGCTCGACCGAGCCTACTTCAATGGATACGCTCTTTGGACGTACTTGACTACGCCGTTCCATTTCGCGATGCTTGGCTTCACTGTTCAGGAGATAGATCCCTGGCGAGAAGACAGCGAACTATGGCGAGGGCTCCGCGTCACGTATCCATCGAACGTAGCCAGCCACAGCAGACAGCAGGATTTCTATTTCGGTTCGGACTTTCTGCTTCGCCGGCACGACTATCATGTGGAAGCCTCAGGCGGCTTCGCGGCGGCCCAGTATGTATTCGACCCGGTGACGGTGCAGGGAATCACTTTTCCAACAAAGAGAAGGGCCTATATGCGAGATGAGCACCTCAAGCCGATTCATGATCGGCTGATGGTCTCGATCGACCTCTCAGATATCTCACTTGGGTGACCGGAAAGGATCGCCTTGGTTGAAGCGCATCGATCGTCTTTTGGATCTCCAGAGAGCCGCGTCGGGTTCGGAGTGCCGCGGTAGAGCGAGGCAGTTCACACTTGCGTGGGGTAGTCCCAAACATCGGGCGGAAGCTTGTCCTTCAGTGATGCGTACATTGCGTCTCGGAACAGTTTCAGGGCTGGATACGGGCGGAGGGCAATAGTGCGCTCCACAATCAAGCCCTGCTCGTTGTCCACAATGATCTCCATACTTTCGAACTTATGGCCATCCATGGTGCCCACCCAGCGCAAGAATGTGGTGCGTTCATCAAGCTTGACTTCGGCTGTATAGGTACCGGATCCACGGGTAGCGCTCGACTGAGCGAAAATCGCCGCGCAGACTTCACGCCCCTCGATCGGACGCACCAGGATGGGACTGTTAAATACGACGTGTTCGGCCAGCAACTCGGCTATCTGGGCGGCTGTAGGCTTACCGGACTCGCGGAGTTTTCGTAAAGGGTGCATTGGGATTCCTCCTAGAATTGTTCGGGTTTGGCTGCCTTTGCCGTTGCCCAAAGCGAACCTGGATTGACCCGGTTCGAATGCAATACAAGCATCTTGTTGTAAACGTCCAGCGCGGTGGGCGCTGTCTTGAGGACCGTATTCAAGTCGCGGATGTACCCTCGCGTCTCTTCAATGTGACGCGGAGAACTGTCGGGGTCGATTACTGCGTGACCCGCTACCACCGACTGCGGACGAAGTGCCTCGATTTTGTCCAGTGCGGACAGCCACTCGCCACGTGCTTCTTCGTTACATTCCACAAGATAGGGGTGGGTGCTGTTATACACCGCATCTCCTGATACGACCAGACCGATAGTTGGGACGTGCAGCGCGGTTGTGTTCGCGGTGTCGGTGTGGCCAAGCTGCACTACGCGAAGCTCTTCACCCTCAAGGCAGAGAGTGTCACCTTCGAGCACTTCTGGCAGAACCAACTCCGATGGGACCTGACCTGGGAAGCGCAGCTCCCAGAGTGACTTTATCAATTCGGGCTTGATCTGGTTCTGCATCGCTGCCACCGTGGAAGCCGCGGCAAACGCCTTTGCCTTCGGGAATCTGTCGAGCAAGATCTTCAAGCCAAGGAAGTGGTCGCCGTGTGCGTGGGTAATGTAAATTGTCGTGAGATTCTTGCCGCTTTCCACAAGCCAATTCACCAGCTCCTTCGAGTGTTGGACCGACAGAAAGGTATCCACAAGGACGGCATCGCGCTCGCCGTAGATCAGCGTAACCGTGTTGGTGACCCAGGCGAGATCTTCCTTGCCCGGCGGAACTCCTTGCGTTACACCAGCGCGTTTCTTTGTCAGAAGCTTCCAATTCAGCTTTGCCAAGCATCTTCCTCCGTCCAATTGATTGCGCAAGGATACGCCTCGCCCATCTACCGCGGTAACTCTTCTCCAGATTGTTCGCGGACCATGTACTCCGCATACCAGTCCGGCCATTTCGGGTCAGCCTGGCCGATTCGCTTTTCGTGCTCCCCGTGCGCCTTGGCGGCGCGCTGCAACGCTTCTGAAAGACCCGCCGCCGAAGTGTATGTTGTATCGTCGGCAACGCGACCCGGGAGTCGAGTTGTAACCTCCTGCAATAACCAGCGGTTGCCGTCCGGGTCGCTGAATGTGGCAAAGGAGCTATAGCTTCTGTGGTTTTCCGCAGCGCCCTTGAGACGATTGCTTACGTCTTCTGGATGAAACTGAGCACCCGGGACCGCAGGGTGAAAGACGTCGCTGACGGCAACTCCCCGGGAACTGATCGTTTCGCGTGCAGCTTCAATGTCCGACACGATCAGGTAGAAGTCGCGGGCCGAGCCCACTGCCGCCGATGTGAGCTTTTGGCCGAACTGGACGGAGCAGCCCGATCCCGGTGGGGTGAACTGGACGACTCTGAATCCGTTTTCGAACGGGAAGTCGGCATCCAGCCGCCACCCGAGGTTCGCGTAGAAAGCTTTCGAGCGGTCGACATCCGCGACGGGGATGATGACCACTTCGAGCTTCATATCGAGGGCGGTGGGGCGTCCCTCATTTGTGACCGAATTGTTCTCAAGTAATTCCTTGGTATTCATTGCTACTCCTTAACTCGTGAGGTTGGTACCGTAGCACACTGTCTCTGCAGCATGATTAAACGGCTGTTGAAACACGGCGACCAGGAAGATGTCGTCAATCATCCATGAGCTGGCAGTCATGTTGCGGGTTGGAGCGAACCGAGCAATGTCGGAATCAATTCCGCCACGGTCGGATGAATATGGACCGCCCCGGTGATCGTTGTATAGGGCATGTCCGCGCAAATGATGTCCAGGATCGAGTGAATCGCTTCGTCTCCGCCCACGCCAAAAATCATTGCGCCCAGGATGCGTTTCGTGGACGCATCGACTATCGCTTTCATTAATCCGAAGGTCTCGCCTTTTTCGATTGCCCGTGAAACGGAACGCATGGGACGATTTGCAATCAGGAGGTCCCTCCCGGTGGCGCGTGCTTCCTCTTCGGTCATACCGACTTGTGCGAGTGGCGGATCGATATAGGTTGCTCGCGCCGGAATCCGATCGGAAACTTGCCGATCGTCGCCCTCGAGCAGATTGGCTGCAACAATCTCAAAATCGTTGTAGGCGCTGTGCGTGAAGCCACCGCGCCGGTTGCAATCACCGAGGGCCCAAATGTGAGGGATATTCGTGTGCAATTGCTCATCCACAGGGATGTATCCGGCGGAGTCAATTTGCACTCCTGCCGCTTCCAGCCCGAGGTCGTCTGTATTCGGCACGCGGCCCATCGCGACGAGAACGTGAGACCCATGGATATCCGTGTCGCCTTCCTGGCAACCCACGTGCACGCAAACACCCTCTCGATCCTTCGAAAAGGACAGGCATTCGGCACTGAGACGAAGCCGGACTCCCTCGAGCTGAAGCAGCTCGGCCACGAGCGTCGAAGCAGCAGCATCCTCGTGATGCATAAGGCGACGCTTCATTTCAACCAAGGTAACTTCACTACCAAACCGGCGAAACATCTGCGCAAACTCGACACCCACTGCTCCTCCGCCCACGATGATCAGGTGTTTCGGAAGCTCAGTCAATTGGAGCAGGGACGAGTTCGTCAGATAGTTCACGCTTTCAAGTCCTGGCAGCTTAGGAATCGCTGCTCGGGTGCCGACATTGATGAAAATCTTTTGTCCTCGAAGAGTCTCATCGCCTACTTGCAATTCATTCGCAGAGAGGAATCGCGCGTGGCCGTGAATTACCGTAGCTCCGGCGTTGGCCAACATTTTCCCTAAGCTCTCCCGGGATTTCTGGATGATTTGCTCAGCTCGCGACTCTACCTCGGTCAGCGAGACTTGCACTTCGCCCTGAAGACGAACTCCAAATCGCGCTGCCTCTCGGGCTGTGTGCGCCATTTTTGCACTGGCCGCCATTGCTTTCGTTGGGGTACAGCCGGTGCTGACGCAAGTGCCACCGAGAGACTTTCTCTCTACCAGCGCCACCGTCTGCCCTGCTCGGGCGAGCCGTGCGGCAAGAAATGGACCGGCCTGTCCTGAGCCGATGATGATCGAGTCAAAAGTCCTGGCCATGTGGCCTCCTTACTTGGCAACTCTAACAAGCAACGGTGACGGCGAAGCATAAGTCCGCGCTCGGCAAACTGACGCTCAGGTGTTTTCCGCCGAAAGCGTGAATGTCGCCGCATTTCTTCTAATGAACTCCCTCAGTCTCAACGGCTGCTGCCCGGTGAGCGCGAACACGTCGTCTGTCAGCCGGTCAAACCTTCCTGCACGATGCAGATTGGCGAGCGTCACCAGGTGGTCGACTACATGTAGCGGCTGACCGATTTTGACGAGCAGTTCGCACCACCCCTCGATCGGAATGTCCTGGTAACTGATCTTACGGCCAAGAGCCTGTGAATACTCTTCCGCGTAGAAGTGCATATTTTCAGACTGTGGGCCGGTCAGGTGATAAATCCTCCCGATGTGTGGTTCCGGATCTACAAGGATCGCAACGACCGCTCGAGCAACGTCTTCGGCGGCGACAGGTGAGGTCTTGCCCTCGCCGAATGGGAGCCTGATCTGATTCGATCTTTTAACGGAATCCGCAGTCATGATGAGGAAGAGGCCTTCGAGAAATGCCGTCGGTCTCACGTGCACGACCGGCAAACCGGACCAATTGAGTGCCTGTTCCGCGAGCCAGTGCAGCTTATGTTGCGGGCTCTCAGTCGATTCGGTGATGCTCATTTGTGACAACGTCATTTGCGACATATTGATGAACGCCTTCACCCCGTAATGCTTTGCCACTGCCGCCGCATTGACGGTTGCAGCCAAGTAGCTATCCGACACCGACATCCCGAAGTACATCGTCTCGCTGCCGGCAATGGCTCGGTGCATCGAATCGAGATCGAGGAGACTTCCCACCACGACCTCGGCGCCGATATCGCGCAATGCTTGTGCGCGTTCGTCTTCGGTTCGAACCATCGCTCGGACTTCTTGCCCCTGTTTCAACAGCAATTCAGTGATCGTGCGGCCTACTCCGCCGATGCGCCCTGCGGCACCGGTAACCAATATTCGATTTCCCATGTTTATCCCGCTCTTCGTAACTATCGGAGTCAGATTCATATAGTGCCAAGGCGAACATTCCGATAGCCTGTCCGGCCAGGGCAAGACAGAGGCGCTCGAACATCGGCAACGATCGCCTCTGGACTGAATGAGTTTGCGATCTTGAGCTCACCTGCTCATGCGACTCGGTGAGCTACTGCCGCCCTGTTTCGGTCTTCGATCGCCTTGACGCTGTTAACAAATGCCTTTTCCAAGACACTCTTGCCGATCGTTCCGAGCACAAAGCTGAGCAGATAGCCTTTCAGATTCTTGCCCTCGCGAACGACAGCGACATCAATGTCGGTCGTACCGTCAGGATTGCGGGTGAAGTCGTACGTATGACCAGAAGCGCCTCCCCACAAGTTTGAGTCGGTCGTCGTGAGAACGACGTGACTGGGATCGGACCAGTCATAGTGCAACCGCTCCCATATCCCGCCGGAGCCCTCTGTGACATCGGCCTGAGTCCGGCTGCGCTGGTGAACCTTCAAGTATTCATCGGAGCTGTTTCCGAAGAGCTTTGAACGACCTGGGCCAAAATTGGTCAGGCCGGCGATGTACTGCTCCGGGGCTAGAGACGTTGTCTGGTGAAGACGGATGGTAGACATGTGATTCTCCTTGGTGAGTCGATTGGTTAATTGCAGCTCAAGGCTGCCGTTATGCTTTGTTTCGCAGTGGCTGGAAGCCGGCACGGAGCTCTTCAGAGTAGTAGGCCGGCCGCTCCCATGGGGCGAAGTGCCCTCCCTTTAGCTCATTCACTACAACAAGCCTGCTGGCAATAGAGCCCTGTGCCTTGAGTGTCAGCGAATGCACGGCCAATCATGCCCCCACCCAGCGCAGTGCCGACGCTCAGCATTGAAGTTGCCGTGACGAAGCGGCGACGCGATGTGTTACCTATTGCTCCATGACGGTGTTCTCCTTTGAGTAGCTTTTGTTTCGGGGTACTCGCCCTGGAATTGGGTAAGACTTTCCTATCCGACACTTGTGCCGGGCCT
>Ga0335080_10009231_pt1 | contig 10315 bp, 7 predicted proteins | sample Lox_Sample_34_FD_206720 | JGI IMG/M metagenome (GOLD analysis project Ga0335080, IMG submission 206720) | Soil microbial communities from Loxahatchee National Wildlife Refuge, Florida, United States - Lox_Sample_3.4 | ecosystem: Environmental > Terrestrial > Soil > Wetlands | place: USA: Florida... | reverse complement strand
GCGTGTCGTTATCCATGCCGAAGATGAAGGACGTGATGGCATAAACGTTGCGCTGGGCGAGTCTCTGGAGCACGGCCGCATACTCACCCGGCTTGTTGAAGCCCTTCTTCACGTCGGCAAGATTGGCAGGATCGATGGATTCCATGCCGATAAAAATCCACTTGCCGCCGGATGCGGCGATCAGGTCAACGAGTTCCTCGTCGCGCAGCAGGTTGGCGCTGATCTGGGCCACCCAGTGAATCTGTGCGCCGGCCGCGATGATATCGCGCAACAACGATTTCGTCCGCTTGACGTTGATCGCAAAGTTGTCGTCAATGAAGAAGACGACGATTTGGCCGCGCTCGCTCTTCGCGCGAGCTTTCAACAACAATAACTCGTCCACCACACTCTGGTTCGTCCGGAAACGGATGGAGTCGCCGAAAAAGCCGGTGACCGTGCAGAACTCGCAGCCATAGGGGCACCCGCGGCCCGACTCCATGGGAATCACGCGAAAGGTTCCCCAGCCATCGCCGATACCCTGAAGCGTGCCTTTCGCGACTTTCGGAACCAGGTTGAACTGGTCGAGATCGATCGTGTCCCACGGAATGATGGGATACGAATCGAGCCCCGGTTTGCGTTCCATGCCAAATTCATTGACCGGAGCGTAGATCTCCTGGAGCTGGCCTCGCGCGGCATCCGCGACGATCCTTGGCCAGGTCTCGTCCGCTTCCCCCAGGGCCACGGCGTCCGCATGGCGCGGTCCGCCATCCCGGCCGAGGGCCTCGTCGGCCATTTCGGTGACGTGCGGTCCTCCCATGACGACGGGAACACCCGTGAGGCGCACCGCGTCGGCGACCCGGTAGGCCTTGGCGATCATCCGGGTCATGGCCCCGATTCCGACTAATCCGATGTTTTGTTCCCGCACGAATCGCGCGACGCCGGCTTCATCCAGGGGTTGCGCGTTGCCATCGATGAGCAGAACTTCATGGCCGGACGGGGTCAGTGCCCGCAGGAGAAACATCCAGAGATGTGGCATGAAATTGCGTGTGACGCCATTGTCCGGGTTGTAGAGCAAAATTCGCATCAGCTCGTTTTCGTGCAGCAGCCGCTTCCCTCTGCCCGCCTGCGCCTGAATCCGCAATGCAGTGGATATTACCCCAGTTCGAGGCAGTCGCGGTAGAGATGGCGTGTGGCCCGGCTTCTGGTGGGGAGACCTGGGGCTGGGGTTGCATTTGCGTGTCCTTTTGCCGGAGTGGGGATGACCTACCCTTTCTGTATGGGAAACGATTGGACGAGTCTTGGAACTCGGAGGAACTCGAGGGAACTCGGGAACAGAAGGGAAGTTCTTTCACTCTCTGCAACGAGGCAAAAACTCCGCCACAATCGCGACTCTTTCCCTCATCGCGACGACTGCCTTGCGGCAACAGATGGCGCTTCGTATAGTCACGGCATCCACCAACTCTGGGTGCTCTTGCCTGCATTCGCCGTTCTTGGTTTTTTCGGCGCGGTCTATGCCGGCTGTGTATCCTGGCGAAATCTGAGCCGTGGGAAGCGCGTTGCCGGCGTGCTGCTCCTCGCGCCGCATTTTCTCCTGCTGGTTTGCTTTGTTGTGTCCGTGCTCTGTAAGCATGCGCCGCAAGGATCGCCCTGCTTCAATGCGCAGTTTTTCTTTAGCGTGCTGATGGTGTTCATTCTCCCGGTACCGGCTTTGGCGGGCACGCTGCTGGCGCTGGTTGTGTTTCTAGGCGCTCGAACTCAGCCACGGCCATGAGCAAGGAAGGGATCGGATGAGGAAACCCGCCGCCGCTATGGCCAGGGAGCCTTTGGTTCGCTTTCGATTACGGCTGGAAGATTCCGGCGAAGGCCGAGCGTACGCTTGAAAATACGACGAACCACAACACCGTGACCACGAACGCCAGCGGCAACCCCGCCGGCGCCAGAAACGCGTGGAAGCACAGAATATTGAAAATGATGGGGCCCAGCAGCGTCAACGCCAGCGGTACATAGCGATTCACCAGCAACATCACGGCAACCAGCACTTGCAGGCCGAAAATCACCACATACAGGTGAGACTCGAAGATCGCGCCGGCAAATTGCGCGGCAAGTCCCGTTGGCGGCGGCATGTGAATAAAATGCAGGAACCCGTTGAGCCCGAAGGCCAAAAAGATCAGCCCCAGCAAATACCGCGAGATCGTTGCAACGATTTTCATAGCCTCTCCTGTCCCTCCTAATCCACCGTCTTCCGGCCCCAAATCTTAGCAGATGCACTCCCGGTTGCGGCATGGCATCGGCCGGGGCCGCAACCTGGGCGCGACGCGGGGTATGTTGCAAGCGATGTGCCCTCACAGCCTGCCGCGGGCGCCGCTTGGAAGTCGTTGGGAATGCGTGGAGTTATTTTTCAGCGGGAAACTCTGGAAACGCGGCGCAACGCAGGGAAGATGTCAGCGGTTTACACAGTTGTCGGCGGGGCAGCAACGAACGCGCATCGCCTCGCAAGCGTCGCGCACTCCATGCCGATGCCAGAATGTTCTGTTGCCGCGGCGGAGAGCGCTAACTGGGTGCGGTCGCGGGCCGCATCAGGTCCTCCCCGAACCCGCCCGATAGTAAGAAAACCTACCCCGATTGGTGTATCCGCCAGTCCTCCGCCAGTGGTGGAGAAAAAACACTCGATTCCGTGATGCGCCGAAAAGCAACTGTTCGTATATTCCCCTGCGAACTTGGACTGCGATTTCCGGAGGTAGACATCCATGAATCCCGCAAAAGTTTTGCACTGGTACAACGTCCTGCGCACGCACTATCACTTCACGATTTTCGAGGCGATTCGCTACGCGCTTTGGCTGACGCGATAACGCAGCCGCCGGGGCGGCACCGGCAGCGCGAGCTATCGTGGCGCGGGAGGCTGGCCGTATTGCGTGGTGTAGTGCAGCTTGATTTCGCCGCAGGTGCCCTTCTCCGGCGAATAGACCACGCAGGAATCGATGGGCTGCGAATAGACGTGCAGGCTGACGGCCCGGCCATTAAATTCGCGGGGATTAAAGACGCGATGCACGGGTTCGGCGGAATCGACGGCGCAGGGCTGCGCGGGGTTCATCTCAACGGTCGTGGTTGGTTCCAGTTTGCACTTGCCGGCGCCCGGGTCTTCAAAAACCGTGCGGTAGTTTTGCACCAGCAATTTCCCCATCGGCACCGCCATCCAGCAGTTTTGCCCCTGATGGTTATGCACCGAACTGAACTGCCCGGTCTCCCAGCAAATGGCGATGAGTTCGTAGGATGGCGTCCTGTCGACCAGATTGCGCGTGTAGTGCTGCGCGTCCCAGCAAAGATACGGCGCCAGCGATTCCTCGGAGACGCGCGAGGCTCTCATCAAATCCAGCACCGCGCTGCCGCTGAAAAACGCCGCGGCGGGCAATTTCCGCAGCGCGGCGGCAAACTCCTGGATGGAAACCCGCGAGTTCTGGGTCGTCGTGGTCAACGCTTGCTCCTCCAATCAAACAGCGGAATGGTTCTCGCGGCATCGCCCCGGATGCGGCTCGGCCGCGATGCGTTCCCCTCATTCGCTTACGCAGGATACCTTTCACCGGCGCCGAACACAACGCCGCGCGGCCGGGGAAACGCATCACAAGGCGGCGGAGGCGTGCTTGCGCGACGCGCTTCCTGTCAAACTTTGGACACGCGTTGAACAGTCCGCCAGTTCGTTTTGCCGTCGCGAAGCGCCCGCTGCGAATAGCCCTTGAGAATAAAACGGAGGCCGAGCGCCTCTTTCACTGGCCGCAAGGCCGCCGCCCCGACGATCATCCCGGACTCAGCGCACTGGGCCTCTAGCGCCCGGACCGCGTTCCGGGGAGATCGATTTCAGTCGGGACTTTGCGCCGAAAACTCTGGACCCGGCGGAGACGAGCGCGGTTGTTACCCGGACTGCATTCACCCGACGGAAGCCAGCGGCCGGAGATAACCGAGGTTGGCCAGGTCCACGCAGGCGTCCTGGAGTTCCGGCGCCTCGAGGACCTTCAGAAATTCCGCGTGTTCCGGATGGCTGGGACTTTCCACATTGATCTGGTGAAATTCCTGCGGCGTGTCGCCGGCATTGTTGCGGATGGAATAGAACGCCACCAGATCCGCGTGAAATCTTCGCGCGAGACGCACAAACTCGGGCATTTCTTTGTAGTTCCGCGCCGAGACCACGAAAAAAAAGGTCAAGGTAAACGCCTCTCCGTTGTTCTTCCGCAAATCATCGAGATATTTCAGATTGCCGAGCAGGCGCTGGAAATCGCCCCCGCGACGAAGGACGCGGTACGTCTCTTCGTTCACCGCGTCGATGGAAATGCTGATATCCGAAAGGCGTCCCCAGAGGTCGAACTCTTCGAACGCCCTCTGGTTGCACAATTGGCCGTTGCTCATAAGGATGAACCGAAGGTTCGGATAGTCCCTGCGCGTCAAGCGTTTCAACAAAGCGCGGCCATACTTGCTGGCCAGAACTTCCCCTGCCGCGTTTAGCCGCAACGTCTGCGCGCCCGGCAAGAGTCCCAGGAACCTGCTCGTCATCGTCTCCAGGCTTTCCACTTCTTTAGGATTGCTGCCGGAAAAGTCCTGCCTGCACATGGGGCATGCCAGATTGCACGTCGGATCGTTTGCCAGAACTATTTCCTGCGGCCCGTGCTTGCAAACTTTCTGGATTTCCCCGGCAGACTCCCCTCCGCCGGCCGTCTTCCTCTCGCTTGCGGTCGAGGGCGGCCGCAGATACGCATTCCCAATGGGCCGCACGCCGGGCAGGGCGGCGAAGTTTCCGGCCACCAGCGGCGCGGCCGCCTCGCGGGGAGGCAAATCGCGGCAGCAAATCCGTGGGCAATGCATCCGGCTGCAATAGCGGAAGGAGCCATCGAGGATCGACTCGCGGACCTCTTGAGCGGCGGCTCCATTCCAGATTTCTTCCGCCGAATTTTCCCGCACGTTGCCGATCGCCGCGGGCAGCATTGCTTCGCAGCACATCAACACTGAACCATCTCCGGTCAACTGCACTTCACGCCAGGGTCGGTCGCAGAATCGTCCCGCCAGATATTCGTCCACGCCGGACCACCGGTGGTTTTCACGGGCTTCCGCGGGCGCCAGCGCCAGTTCGCACTCCATCAAGAGCCTCTGCGCGTAAAGGTCGAGCGGGCGAATCTCCAACGCGTGCCGCAGGATCGGCAGCGCGGCCTGCCAATTTCCGGATTCCGTGTCGTGGCGCGCCTTCAGCAGCAGCAGCCGGTGATCGGGATTAGGCAGCGAACCGATACAGTTTAAGACGGCGAGCTGTGCCGCCTGCGGAAGCTGCCGAAACAGTGCGTGGCACTGCCCGACGTTGTGCGAGGTGTCGAACAGGTTGCGCCGGTTGGCTTTTCGCAGATATCCCGGCAACGCGGGATCGTCGTTCGGCATGAGCGACACAACGGCCAGGAACGCTTGCGACAGCGTATGCGCTTGCGGCAATCGCGTGCTGCGATCCGCTCCGCCACAGCGAACGGTCAGTTCGGTGAGGGCGGTCTTGTCGTCGCGGCTTAGACTTCCTGCGTGGGGACGCAGTATGGGTTCGGCTTCTTCGAGGCGCCCTTGCCGGATCAAAAGTTTCGAGAGGTTCACCGCGGCCACGCGATGCGTAGGATCAAGAAGCAGGGCGCGCCGGCAGCCCAGTTCCGCATGAGCAGGGTTCCCGGAAAGAAATTCCGCGGTAGCCCAGTCGTTCCAAAGCGCGGGAGACTCCATCTGCTGGATTTGGCTGGCCAGCGCTCGACTGGCCTCGGCCGGTCTGCTGCTTCGCAGCAACTGCTCGGGCGGCACTGCAAGTTGCACAAAGTCCATGTTCCGCTTCCCGTCTTTCCTCTTTGCTTATTTCCTGGGGCGCTTCGCCCGCGAAGCCAAGTTCCGCTCCCTGGAAATTCACGCAATCGAGTGGCCAAGTGGCAAGTGCTCGGCATCGCTATAAACCCTTTGCAATGGTTGTGGGAAAGGCAGGAGGAAGGACAAGCTGCACCGCTTCGGAACACCCTGTAGCAGGACTTAACGAGTCTCCACGCAAACTCTAGCTGACGGCTTCTAGCCGGCAGGCAGAAATCTCTAATCTCGAATGCACCGTTATTTACGAGGCTGGGCGGCTGGAAGCTGCCTCTTCCTTCGCCGCGGCCCACAACGTGTGCAATCAAGAAATGCGATTACGTTGCGCTACTCGTGTTGATCTCGCCGGTAATAGGAGGCCGTCGGTGGGCCCAGCAGCACATAGGCAAAAACCAGCGTTAGTGCGACATGCGGCAATGCCATGCTCACCGAAAGAAATGCGAACGCCACCGCGTGTCCCGCAACCCACGCGAGAATCAGCCAGCGGGCCCAGCGCGCGCCGCGCAGCAGGAACGCTCCCGCCACAATCGCCACGCACTCCTCGAGCACGATCACGATCATCCACCGGTCGAGCGTTCCGTGCGAAAGCTGATTCGCCGTGGCAAGAATTCCAACGGCAATGAACAGCCACCCGGTGAAGGTGACTTCAAACGGCCGTCCGCGTGAATCGCGGGTCATCGCCATGGCCACTTCCCAATCTCGGCGTGCCCCGGAAGGCGCCCGCACTCCATCCCGCTTCACGCTGCTTTCCGACAGCATACCGGGGGCGACCGGTATCAGCAATTCCGGATCTTCAGCACCGGGCTGTGGGCCGTGCCCACAATTTTGTAAGCGGTGGCCCAGGGTGAATGCGAAGCCGCGCCGCCGTGTGCCCAGCGATTCAAGCCGAGCACAATGAGGTCGGCGTTGAATTCGTGGGCAGCCAGGAGAATCTGTTCGCCCGGTGTTCCAAATTTGACCTCGAAGGTCGCGTCGGTCTCCGGCGTTAGATGGGGACGCACCAGCTTTTCAAACTGCTCCAGGCTTGCCTTCTTGGACGCTTCGCGCATTTCCAGCAAATCGCCTGTTTTGGACCAATGGAATCCTTCCGGAATCGGCGCCGCCGGCAGCACCTGCAGCACAATCAGCTTCGCCCCGAAATGCTGCGCGAACGTCGCCGCGTATGGCAGAGCGCACAAGGAAGCCTGCCCGAAGTCGGTCGCGAACAGGAACGGGCGAACCGGATGATTCCCTTCGACGAGCGATTCCGCCTGCGATCCCGGGCCCACGGTCACCACCGGGCATTGCGCTTGACGAAAAATCTGTTCGGCCACCGAGCCGAGCAAGAGCTTCCCGAGGCCGCCGCGGCCGTGCGTGCCGGTCACCACCATGCCCACCTGTTTTTCGCGCAACAGTTGCTCGAGTCGCGGCCAAACGTCTCCTTCCAGCACGGTGAACTCATGCGTCAGGCCCTTCAGCGCACCGCCTTTCTCAAGGGATTGCTGCAATGCCAGCATCTCGTTTTGCGTTCTGTCCGTCGCCATGTGCAGGGTCTCCGCACCCGCGATCCGGTATCCGACGGAAGAAACGACATGAACGACGTGCAGTTTGGCGCCAAAGTGCCGCGCAATCGCCAGCCCATGTTGCAGCGGCTTCTGCGAAGTTTCTCCAAAATCGTAGGCGACCAGCACGGATTTTGGAATGTAATCCACCGATGACGGAGACGCGGCCATAAATTCACCCTTGCAGCTTTAAGATTTTGTGCTGCGAATGATTGCTTCGCTCTCACGAATGCCATACGTGCAGTGCAAAAACAAGGAACGATGTCACAGACAGGTTTCCGGGCCGGTCTTGCCAATCCTCGCTCGCTCACACATCATTCCCTTGCCCCGGAAACGCTAATGTTCCGATGCGCGTGGAGGCCAGATGGTCAAAGTAATCGTTCGCGCTTTCTCGATTTCCCTCGACGGCTACGGCGCCGGGCCGGAGCAAAGCCTCGAAAATCCTCTCGGCGTGGGCGGCCGTGGCTTGCACGAGTGGTTGTTCCCCACGCGCACCTTTCAGCGCATCCTCGGCAAGGACGCCGGCACGTCGGGCGTCGACGACGAATTCGCCGCGCGCAGTTTTGAAAACGTCGGCGCCTGGATCCTCGGGCGGAACATGTTCGGGCCCATCCGTGGGCCTTGGCCGGATGAGCATTGGAAGGGCTGGTGGGGCGACAATCCGCCGTATCACGTACCCGTCTTTGTGCTGACGCATCACGCGCGCCCGCCGCTTCAGATGGAAGGCGGCACCACGTTTCATTTCGTCACGGACGGCATCCAGTCCGCGCTGGAGCGGGCGCGAGCCGCCGCAAACGGAAAGGACGTGCGCGTTGGCGGCGGTGTCGCCACTCTTCAGCAGTTTTTCCGCGCCGGGCTCATCGACGAGTGCCACATCGCCATTTCTCCGGTGCTACTCGGCGCCGGCGAGCCTTTGTTCGCGGACATGAATCTGGTCGCGCTCGGTTACCGCTGCACGCAACACGTCTGCTCGCCAGCTGCGACCCACGTCGTCCTGACCAGGCAGGGCTGAACCGATTGCTGCTGCCCAGCCGCACTCCCGACGGAAACCATCCGCCCTATTTTGCTTTCTTCGCGTCCGCGGCTTTTTGCTTGGCGTAAGCCACAATTTCCGCGAATCGCGGATCCTTGTGGAGCGAAGCGAAATCCGATTCGCCTTCGATTCCAAGATCGCCGGCTGGACTCAATCCGTGATCGATCGCCTCTCGCAGGTGCGCGAAGGCCTGGGTCGGATTGCCGGCCCGCGCCGCGACGCACGCGAGATTGTAGACCGAGGAAGCTACCGCCGGATCGTCCGGTGCAAGCGCCTTGCGCTTCGTATCCACCACTTCCTGCTGCAGCTTTTCGGCATCGGCAAAGCGCCCCTCGTCCAGGTAATTGCCGACCAGCGCCTCCATGCTCTTGAGCGTTTCGGGATGGCTCGGGCCCAGAACGCGCTGCTCGTTCTTGATCACCTCCAGCAGCATGGCATCCGCTTCCGCGTAACGATGCTCGTGAGACACCGCCACGCTGATGTTGTAGGTCACAATCATCGTCTCCGGGGCGTCCGGGCCGCTGATGCGCTCCCGCACGGCGAACACATCCCGCAGCATCTTCTCGGCGCCCGCATAATCTCCCTGGCGAAAGCGCGTTTTTGCCAGATTGTTCATGGTATTCAGGGTGGTCTTGTTTTCCGGACCCAGCACGCGGCGCTCGCGCTCCACCAGATCCGTCTGCAGTTTCTCCGCCTCCGCGTATCGTTTTTCGTTGGTGAGCGTCGAGGCGAGATTCCCCATCAGCGCAAGCGTGTGAATATTGTCCGTTCCTTGCGTTTTTTCCAGGATGTTCACGGCCTCGCGCTGCAGAGTTTCGGCTTCGGCATAGCGGCCCGTGGACTGGTAGTCCCAGGCCAGATCGGCCATCGATTCCAGCGTATCCAGGTTCTTGTTGCCCAGCAGGCGGCGCCGGATGTCGAGCGCGGGCGCGAGTAGCGCCTCCGCTTCCTTGTACAAGCCGAGATTCATGTAGACGTTGCCCATCACGTGCATCATCTGCGCTTGAAGTTCCGGATCTTTCGCCAATCCGGTGCCGATCTGCCGCGACGCCTTATCCAGGATTTCCCGCGCGGTGACGCTGTTGCCACGCGCCTCGCCGGGATCCGCAATGCGAAACATGCTGGTCATGAAATCGGCGATGCGATTGGCGCGGTCGCGTTCGCGGGTAATGCGGCGCACCTGCATCGCCTGAACGACGGAGAACCCGGCCAGCAGAAGAATCAGCATCGCGGCGATGCCCACGCCAACGCGGTGCCGCCGCACGTATTTTTGAAGCCGGTAGGCGGCGCTCGCCGGGCGCGCCAGAACCGGTTGGTCATTCAGGAACCGGTCGAGATCGGCGGCCAGTTCGGTGGGCGTTCCATAGCGCCGGTCGCGTTCCTTCTCGATCGCCTTCATGACGATCCAGTCCAGGTCTCCGCGCAGCTCGCTGATCAAATGGCCGGGTTCGGTGGAGCGGTTTTGCGCGTTCACCGTGGAAGTCTTCGTCTCGCGGCTGACCTTCGTGCTTGGGCTCGGAGGGTCGATCTCCCGCAACTCCCGCAGGGCTTCCGCGAAGGGTTTCTTCTTCCACTCGTCGGGGTCCAGCGGCAGGTAGCCGGTAGTCAACACATAGAGGATGACTCCCAGCGAATAAACGTCGGTGCGCGTATCAATATCGTGGACGTTGGGATCCACTTGCTCCGGGCTCATGAATCCGGGAGTTCCCAGCATCGCGCCCATCTGCGTGAACATCGTGTGTTCGGGGCCGGCTTGCGGGGCCAGAGCCTTGGCGATTCCGAAATCGATGATGCGCGGGACCGGCTTGCCGTCCACTTCGTTCACAAGGATATTCGAGGGTTTCAGGTCGCGATGGATGATGGCCTTCTGGTGGGCGTGCTGCACGCCCTGGCA
>Ga0335080_10009229_pt1 | contig 10316 bp, 10 predicted proteins | sample Lox_Sample_34_FD_206720 | JGI IMG/M metagenome (GOLD analysis project Ga0335080, IMG submission 206720) | Soil microbial communities from Loxahatchee National Wildlife Refuge, Florida, United States - Lox_Sample_3.4 | ecosystem: Environmental > Terrestrial > Soil > Wetlands | place: USA... | reverse complement strand
GCAGGGCTTTTGATTTGTGCAGCCTTAGTTCTGCGGCTCTTCTGGCTGGGCCGGCGGAGGCTGAGACGGCTGTGAGGGCTGGGGTTGCGCCGGTTGCTGCGGTTGCATGAAGCTGTTTCCCGAATTGCCAAACCCGCTGTTGTTTGAGCCGAATCCACCGGCCGGAGCTGCGCCGCTACCGGTCTGCGTTGCTGGAATCGCCATCTGCAGCCCCGGCTGCCAGGGCGTGGTAATCAGGCCGCCGCGGTCGAGCGTGGGGTCGTAAACGAAAAACCAGTCGTTGTAATGATCTTTTCCGTTGAACTCGCGAATGCTTTGCGCCTTGCTGGTGCTGACCACGCCGATGATTGGGCCTCCGCCGAACACCTGGCCGGTCAGCGAGCCGCCGCTTGAGCCGCCGCCAAGCGAGCTGGTGACGCCCGAAGGCGCAGCCGGGCCTGAGGTTTCCGGCGTCGTGCTGGAGGAACTCGCGGTCGCCGTCAGGCCGGCGGCGCCCCCTTGCAGGTTCAAAGTCTGCGACCCGGACTGCAGTCCGCCCGCCAGCGCGCTCACCGAAGTCGCACCCGCGATGCCCGCCCCCCCACTCATCTGAAATTCGCCGTAGTGCACCAGCTTGAAGTCCTGGCCGGTGATAGGGTCTTTGTATTTCTTGCGCAGAAAGCGCAGGTTGTTGGTGTTCTGCAGGTCCTCGATGCGCGTGGGGTAGCGTCCGAATTTCTTGTAGTAGCGGCGAATCGCGCGCGTGTACTGCACGCCGCGATGAATCAGCTCTTCTTCGCGGTCGCGCTTGATCTGGAAGGTGATGCTGGGGGCCACCGCCGCGCCAGCGATGACCAGCAGGGCGACGAAGAGCAGCAGAGTAATCAGAATGTAGCCCTGCTGCTTTTTTCCGTGTCTTCTGCGGTCTGCCAGGGCCTTCGTCCTGGAGAACTGCGCGACTCCGCTTGAGGCCGGACGGCAAGCTTGATCTCTACTGCTCATGTTCCTTATCCCTGGCTCAGCGGAATCTCCTGCCGGTTGTTGTTCAGCACATCTTCAATCTCCACCGATCCCGGTGAGATGCGCAAGACCTTGTAGCGGCGGTCCACGATGTCGCCTTCAGAGGCGATGAAAATATCGTCCCCCTTGGCCAGAAAGACCTTCTTGATCTCCCCCGGCTTGCTGGCAAAACCATAAAACTTCAGGTCAATGGGAGGCGGCAGGGGCGGCCCCGGGGGCTGCGGCGGCGGCTGCTTCTTCGCATGATCGGTGGCGCCTGGAGCAATCGGCTTGGGAATATCCACCTGGGCGCGGAAAATGTTGCGCCCGCTGCCCTCGTACTTGGTATCTTCGCTCCTGCTCAGCCAGTCAAAGCGCAGTGTGGGGTCCAGGGAGCTGACCATCGGCAGGTTCTTTTTCTGCCTGTCAGCGCCCCGGACGCGGGCGGTTGGATGAGGCGGGGGTGCAACCGGCTCCTCTGTCACCGCCGGCGCCGCCGTGGTCGCCGCCGCCGAAGGCGAGCCGCTGGAGAAGAACAGCCAGCGGGCAAGCAATACCACTGCCAGCACCGCCAGCACAATGGCGGTGATCAGTTTTGGCCGGCTTTCCGCCCCTGTTTGCATCTAGCCTTCTGTCTTCAGATATGTCTGCAGCTGCAGCTGCAGCCGCACCGTGCCCGCCTGCTCCCCGCCCAGCTGCACGCTGTTCACAATAAAGAATAGCTGGTCGCGCTCCAGCGAGTTGATAAACTTCACCAGCTGCAAATAATCCCCGGTCAGGCTGGCGTCAATGATGACCGGCCGCAACCCCACCGGCTCCGGGTCTTTGAAGGTGTAGCGCACCTGGCCCAGCGCAACCCCGCTCTGTTGTGCTACCCGGCCAAGCGCGTCAGAGACTGCCGAATCGCGGCCGGGCAGCCGCTGCTTGTAGAACTCGGCGATTTCCTTGCGCGAGGTGGCAACCTTCTTATCCAGCCCACGCAGCGGCTCGACCTCGTGGGTCTTTTGCCGCAACTCCGTCCATAGCTGGTCCTGCTGCTCACGCCGCCCCTGGGCCGAACCCACCAGCGGAGAAAACAGCACCGCCGCGGCCGCCACGTCCAGCACGCCCAGCGTCACGAAAGCGATCGTCAGCTTTTTGCGGGTTGGCTGCAGATCAGGCATTAGGGCGCGCCTCCCTTGCTGGCCGCGGCCTCGGCCCCGGGAATATAGAAAGTGCTCAACTCGAACTGCACATTATCGCCGTTGGTTTGACCAGCCATCCCCGCCTCTTGCTCAATCTGGGTGCGCTGAAAGCGCTGCGAATCCTCCATGTTGCGCACCAGCTCGATGGCCCGGTCACGGGATTGCCCCGCCACCACCAGCTTAAGCTCCAGTTCACCCTCCGGCGTCATTTCCGGATGAATCGAGACCACGTGCAGATGCGGCGGCATCACCCGCTCCAGGTCCTCGAAAACCCGCGTCCAGGAGAGCGACTTGCGCTCGAACAGTGCGTTGAGAAACTCGGCCCGGTCGCGCACCTCGCGATTGTGCGGCAGGTTCATCTGGGCCACGGCCTGCTGCTTTTGCTGATCGCGCGCCGCAATTTGCTGCTCGAGCCGGGTGATGGACTCGCGGTCTTTATTGGCCCCGGACCACGCGCTGATCACTCCCAGCACCAGCAGCAAAGAAAACAGTCCCAGCCCGGCCAGGGCGGTGCCCCAGCGCAGCCAGAAGCGCCGTACATCCTCGTAAGGATGAGTTGCGAGATTGATATCCAGCCGCATCTCAGGAGCTCAGTGCCCCCACCACCCCCGCAATCTGCCACTTGGGGATCTGTCCCCGCCCGCCGCCCAGTTGCGAGGCGCTGACCAGGTCTTGCACCTCGATTCCGGTCTGGGCGCGCAGCGCCGGGGCCGCGCCCGTAAGATTGGGCAGCCCGGCAATATACAGGCGATCAAGGTTCAGATGATAGGTATCCTGAAAGAACACCACCGAGGGATAAACTTCTTCCGCCAGCCGCTCGCCTGTGATCGCCGTGCCATCGGGATTCTCCAGGGTGCGAAACAGCAGCAGCTGGTTCTGGTCGAGAATGGCGATGCTGGTCGTGCGCGTATCCACCTTGGCAATCAGCACCGGCCGGTCAGCCCTTGCCGCGCCTAAAGCGGCAAGCATGGAAGGAACCACGATCCCCGGATTGTAGCCCGCCTCCACGAACGCCGCCTCGTATTCCTCGACCACGCTGGCCAGCGCCACCGCCGCCACCACCCTCACGCCGGAACCCGAGGATTGCACGTGATAGGAAACCTTGGCTTTCTCCACATCGAACGGAAGGGATTTCTTCAGCCGGAAGCGCACCACTCCCTCCGCCTCCACGCGCTTGCCGGGCAGCATCTCGAAATCGAGCAGCACCACCCGCACCGCGGCATCGGGCAACACCGCAATCACGTCGCGGTTGCGCCCGCCCACGCTGTTCAGGGTGTCGCGCACCGTCTGGCTCACCGCGCTTCGATTGCGCAGGTTGCTTTCGGTAAGGTCCGGCACTACGCTCCCCGGCTTAAGGTCGTAGGCGGCGAACTCAACCGAACCCAGCCCCGAGACTCGTCCTGCCAGCACCCGGTCGCTGGCGATCTCGCAGGCCACGTGAGGCCGGGATCCAGAACTGGAATTTGCGCTCATGGTTTGAATTTTCCGCCCGGCCCGCTCCGCTTGTCCAGGTTCCGCCCGTTCCGGCCTGAGGTTAGCGCATGCTCTCGATGAAGGTGACCTTATTGATCTCCTTCAGGGTGGTCAGGCCAAGCCGGACCTTGTCCAGGGCTGACTCGCGCAGGAAGCGCATCCCTTCTTCCCGGGCAGCGCGGCGAATCTCCGAGGTCGGCTTCTTGGCCAGAATCATCTCACGGATGCGGTCGCTCAGATCGAGCAGTTCATGAATGGCGGTACGCCCGCGGAAGCCGGTGCCGGCGCATTCAATGCATCCCTGGCCTTCGTAGAACGGCACCCGCGACCACTGCGCCGGATCCAGGCCGCTGGCCTCCAGCACATCCGCCGGATAATGCGTCATCTTGCGGCAGGTGTTGCAGATCAGGCGCACCAGCCGCTGCGCCAGAATGCAGTTCAGCGCGGAAACGAAGTTGTAAGGCTCTACCCCCATGTTGAGGAAGCGCCCCAGCACGTCCACCACGTTGTTGGCGTGCACCGTAGTAAACACCAGGTGCCCTGTGAGCGCCGACTGGATGGCAATCTGCGCCGTCTCCGAATCGCGAATCTCGCCCACCATGATTTTATCGGGATCATGCCGCAGGATGGAGCGCAGGCCGCGAGCGAAGGTCAGCCCCTTCTTTTCGTTGACCGGAATCTGGGTGATGCCGCGAATCTGGTACTCGACCGGGTCTTCGATGGTGATGATCTTGTCTTCATCGGTCTTGATTTCATTGATGGCGGCGTAAAGCGTGGTGGTCTTGCCGCTGCCCGTCGGCCCCGTGACCAGCACCATGCCGTAAGGCTCATAAATGTAGCGCCGGAAGCGCCGCAGGTCTTCTTCGTCGAAGCCCACCACGTCGAGCACCAACTGGTGGAACTTCTCGCTCATGGACTCTTTATCCAGCACGCGCAGCACCGCGTCTTCGCCGTGAATCGAGGGCATGATGGAGACGCGGAAATCGATGGGGCGCTCCGGGCTGCCGTACTTCACCCGGAAGCGGCCGTCCTGGGGCACGCGCCGCTCGGAGATATCGAGCTCGCTCATCACCTTGATGCGCGAAATGATGGTCGAATGGTGCTCGCGGCCGATGGGCGGCATCGCCTGGGTGAGCACGCCGTCAATGCGGAACTTGATGACCACGGAGTCATCGCGCGTCTCGATGTGAATGTCGCTCGCCCGCCGCTGCAGCGCGGTGAAGATAGTGGTATCCACCAGCCGGATGATGGGGCTGTCGCCCTCCGAGGTCAGCCGGTCAATCGAGATGGTCTCGTCCCCGGTCTCCTCCTCGTGCACCACATCCAGGGCAAACCCTTCGCTGGCTTCCTCCAGCACCCGGTTCGACTGCTCCGTCTTTTTCAGGATCTCCGTGATCTGGGTGAGGGTGGAAACCTTCGCGACCACCTGCTTGCGCAGCAGCAGGCTGATCTCGTCAATCATCATCAGCTGGCTGGGATCGGCGATGGCGATCACCAGCCGGCCGTCGCGCGTCTCTTCCAGCGGAACGAAGTTGTAGCGGAACATCAGGTCCACGCGGATCTTCTTGAACAGGTCATGGTGCAGCTGGAAGTTGTGCAGGTCCACGAACTCGCAGCGGTAGCGGCGGGCGATATCCTGCGCCCGCTCCAGGTCGGCGGCTTGCGCCGTCGGAGCCAACCGGCCGCCATTGCCGCCGTTCACCAGCACTGGTTTCTGCTCTGCCATGCTTCCCATCCGAATGTACCTACGCCATCACGGCCGGCGCCAACTTTATTACCGCGCCCCGCCTAATGAATTGCCCCGCTCGATCCCAAAGTGAAAAGCGGCAGGTACAGGGAGATCAGAATTCCGCCCACAAACACCGCCATCACGATCAGAATCGCCGGCTCGATCAGCGCCATGGCCGCCCCCAGGGCGGTCTGCACATCTTCCTCGTAAAACTCCGCCACCGAATTCAGCATAGTGGAGAGCGCGCCGGTGGATTCGCCCACCTCGATCATTTCGACTGAAAGATCAGGAAACATCTTCTGCTCTTCCAGGCTCTTGGCCAGCGACTGGCCCTCGCGCACCCGCTCCGTCGCTTCCTGAATGCCCAGCAGCACGCGCCGGCTGCTCATGGAAGCGCCCGCGGTCTCCAGCGATGGCACCAGCGGCAAGCCCCCGGCCAGCAAAGTCGAAAGCATGCGGGAAAAATTCGCCACCTGGTACTTCAGCCGGATCCCGCCCAGCAAAGGCGTGGCCAGCAGCACGCGGTCAATGCGCTCCGCCCCGCGGTCGGTGGACTTCCACCGCCACAAAGCGGCCACAATCACCAGCAGTACGATAAACCCGATGGGGGCGTACTTCTGCGCATGGGTTCCCACCGCCAGCATAAACAGCGTGATCGCGGGCAGCTTGGCATCCAGGTTCTGGAACAGCGTGGCGAACTCCGGCACCACGTACGTCACCAGAAACACCATCATGCACAGCACCACCGTGATCAGCAGCGCCGGGTACACCAGCGAAACTGCCAGCTTCTTCTTGAAGCTTAGTCCCAGCCGCTGAAAAGCGATATATCGGCTGAGGACCTCTTCCATATTGCCGCTTTTTTCCCCCGCCATCAGCGTGGTGGTGTAAATCTTGGGAAACACCGCCTGGGCACTGAAGGCGTCAGAAAGCGACTCGCCGCCTTTGACCCGGTCGCGGACATTTTCCAGAATGGAACGCAGATGAACGTCCTTTTGCCGCTTGATCAGCAGGTCCAATGAACTGAGAATCGGCAGTCCCGCCTTGATCAAAGTTAGAAACTGCTGATTAAAGATCAGGAATTGGCTGGGCCGCACCCGCCGGCCAAGGTGGATTTGCCCGCCGGCGAACATCCCTCGCGGCTTGACCGAGTACACCAGGTAACCCTGCTGCACGAAGCGGTCGCGCACGTCGGACTCGGAATACCCCCGCTCGATTTGCTGCAGCAGGTGGCCGCGCTCGTCAGCAGCCTTGATTACGAATTCCGCCATAGCTTGCTCTCAGGGCCTTCGCTGGCCCAAGTCTAGCATTCCCACGGTGACAACTGTGTAAATATGCCCTTCCGGCGGCCGCCTTGTCTCGCCCTTCGAAAATCCACGAACCACCAATGCCATCTGCAACTTAGGTGTTCCTTCGAGCCCCTTTGTGTCCTTCGTGGTGATCAGGGTTTCCGCTCTCCTTCGTGGCCCTTCGCGTCCTTCGTGGTGATCGGGTTTTGGGTGGTGATCAGCTTTCATTGGCCAGCCTCCCCCGAGATCACCTCGACCCCCGGCGGGGGCGTGAAGTGAAACCGCTGTTCAGAGACTTCCAGGTTCTCCTTCATCTGGCTGAAGCGAAACTCGGTCTCCGACCCGTCCACTTCCTCTACTATGATGCGCGAAATCAGGCTCTCCGGCGTAGTCTCCAGAATGACCTGATTCACCCTCCCTGCCAACGCCTTCGGCACACCCCGAAGGACTACGTCGCCAGGGTCCAGTGGGGTTAGATCCGGCGCCAACGAAAGCCCGGTCAATTCTTTCTCCAGCTTCGTCTTACCGAGAAGGAAGGCCAGCGGCGACTGCAAATCGGCCAGGTCGCGCAGCGGGGTTTTGCGCACCTGCCTATCGGCCGGCACGTAAAACCAGGCATTCTTGCCATCGCTCACATATAACTTGTCGGCCGGCACCCGGTATTGCCAGCACATCTTTCCCGGCTTCTTCAGCCACAGCGTTCCCGACTCAGTTCGCTCCGTGCCCAATCCGCGATAGATCTCTGTGAACTCCGCCTGCATGGTCCGCATGTGGTTGTAGCGGGCATCCACCGCCTGCGCCAGCGCCTGAACGTCAGGCGCGGCGGCAACCGTGGGCGCCGCTGAGGCGAGCATTACCCCAAGAGCGACTGCGATGGCGGGAGTTCGCATACGTAGCTGGAGAGGAGTGTCCCTTCGCGCGGGAAATTGCGGGGAAGTACCCAGAACCGCGTTGACTCTATTGTAAACCCTGCCGCCCGAAGCGCAACCCGCTCCTTCCTGTAGCTTCGTGCCCCTGGTGGTAGAAGGGCGTACCTCTGCGAAATCTCAGGGAGTCAGCGGTAACAAGCTTTGGGCGTCCGGCCGCCTAATGTAGCAGCCCAAACACCCCCACGCCGTTGGTCGTCCCCACATAGACCTTGCCATTGACGATCATCGGCGTGATGAACTTATTGCCGGTTCCAAACTGATCGCGCCCGCCCGCGGCCTGGCTGCTGTTGTATAGCTCATTCGCCAGGTTGGTCGCATCGTAGGCGTGAAGCACTGCCGGATTATTGTTCTCCGCCGCCCACAGAATTCCATTGCCCGTTCCATTCGCCGAGACGCTCGGGGTCGCCCCGGGATAGGGAAAAGAATTCGCCGTCTGCGACGACGGGCTGCTCGAAAGCTGCGCGTTGCTGATGGAAAACGCCCGAATATGATTTCCCACCGCCCCGTAGTAAATCGTTTGGTTGAAGTACGCCGGCATGGACCAGACGCCCCCCGCCAGCGCCCCCGGCAGCTCCTGATGAATATTGTTCCCGCTGGAGCTGAACTTGCCCAGGTTGTCGCGGTCCACCAGGTAGATATTCGAGTCTTTTCCCGCGCCTACCGCCAGATGCCAGGTCTTGCTGCTGTTATCGCTCACGTCGGGCAACAGCAGCGCCCCGCCCGAGCCCAGGTCCTGGTCGGTGCCGTTTTCCTGCGCCTGATTCGACATCTCGAAATAATCCGCCACGGCAAGCTGCTTATTGGTGGTCGAAATCTTCAGGAAGGCGTTGCCATAATCGCCCTGATTGGGGAAGCCATTGGTGTTCATGGTCGTGTCGAAGGTTCCGTTGGCGTCAAGAAAATAAATGTTGCCGCTGGAGTCGGCCGCCAGCCCGGCCCCGCTCATCCAGATGGCGCCTTCGTTTCCGTTGGGCGTGAGGTCGAGCACGCTGGTCTGGGCCAGAGTGTTCTGGTCGTAGCCCATGAGCCAGCCGGTGTATGGACGGATGTCGCAATGCGAGGTCCATCCCAGGTAAACCACGCCATTCAGCAGCAGCAGCCCGGCGCGCTCTTCGTATTGGCCGGGTGCAAAGACCACGTTCCCGGCTGAACTGCCATCCCCGCTGCCAGGAAACGTGGCTTGCACTTCTTTCGGGCCCCCGAACTCCTCCGCCAGCGTGGTCGCATCCAGCGCGTGCAGCCGTTGATGGTAGCCGCCAGATCCGTCTTTCGACATGGCCACGACATAGATGGTCCCGTGGCTTCCGGCCTTTCGGTCAATCACCGGCGTCGCCGTGATGCCGATCTCCGGCGTCACCTGCGAGCAGCCACGATTGTCGCTGGTGGTCTCGCCCGCCCCCAGAAGGGAAACCTGCTCCAGCTGCGTGCCCGTATCGGCGTCGAAGGCATAAACGCTATCGTGCTCGGTCACCACGTAAAGCACATTGTGGCTCTGTCCGCTGACGGTCAGGTTAGAGAGATACAGCGGCTCGGCATCCACCTTGCCATCCACCGGGATCGTGAACAGCTTGCCGAAGTTCGTGGAATTTACGTTGCCCGTGGTGAGCGTGGTTTCGCTCAGGTTCTGGCCGGTGCGGCCGTTGTCATTATGGTAAGTAGTCACGTCCACGCTCGAAGCCGGGGGCGGCGGTGGGTTAGGCGGCGGAGTGCTGGAACTGGAGGAGGAATTGCTGCCGCAGCGAGCCAGCGTAAGCGCCAGCAGCACTCCCAGAACGGCAAAGGCCGAAATAAGAATCGGCCCGCTCTTTTCCAGCCGCTTCCGCATGAGGAACTCCATCCCCTGGCACGCGGCGGCCAGTCGGCTGCGCCAGAGGTAACTGCCCAACTGTGCTGATTCTAGGTTCGGCAGGGCCAGAGTTCAACCTGCTGGCTATTTCTCGCTGGCAAGCTCCACCGGCTCGGCCTCCGGCATGGAGCGCAGCCGGCTGAGCGCGGCAATGGGCCGGGCAAACGGCACCGGTTCGTCTTTGCTGTAGGCCCGCAGCAAATGATAGGTAATCAGCAGTTGGGTGAGCGCCAGGGGATCGCTGTGGCGCACGTCGCTGCCATCGTTGTAGTCGCCGAACTGGTCGGCGGGCAGGGGCCGCAGATCGGGCAGGTGCTTCCAGATCGTATCTTCCAGTTCGGCCGCATGTTCGCGGCTCACGGTCCCGTCAATCTCTAAAAAATCGGCCGGACGGCCGTGGTCGCGGCCCAGCGAGAGCCGCACCCCGCACTCGCGGTGATCGCGGTCCACCAGATAGCTGAGATCGGGATGCGGAATCGTGGGCCGCAGCACCAGCCGCACATTCAGGTGGCTGTCGCCCTGCTCGGAGTCCAGCGCGCCGCTGGGCGAAAAGCGCACCACCACATCCGCAAACTCGCGCTGCGGGCGAATGAATTCCTGCGAGTCGCACTCCCGCCGCTCCAGTTCGGCAATCACCTGCTCCGCCGTGTAGCCGCGCTTGGCGGTGTCGCGCTTCACCTTCCACTGGTGCCGCAGATCCTCCGGCGGATCGAGAAACACCTTGACGTCATAGAACTGGCGCATGGCCGGGGTGTGAAAACCCAGCAGCCCTTCCACGATCACGAACTCACGGGGCGTGACGTATTCCGGCCGCACCAGCGAGCCGGTGCGGTGGTCATAAACCGGCTTGAGCATCGCCTGCCCATAATGCGCGCGCTCCAGGTGCAGCTC
>Ga0335080_10009228_pt1 | contig 10316 bp, 7 predicted proteins | sample Lox_Sample_34_FD_206720 | JGI IMG/M metagenome (GOLD analysis project Ga0335080, IMG submission 206720) | Soil microbial communities from Loxahatchee National Wildlife Refuge, Florida, United States - Lox_Sample_3.4 | ecosystem: Environmental > Terrestrial > Soil > Wetlands | place: USA: Florida... | reverse complement strand
ATCATCGAGAATCACCAAGAGCTGCGCGAGCGGTTGGCGGGGGACCTGGTCTGGCTACGTTCCGACACGGACGCCGAGGTGGTTGCCCACCTCATCGCGCTGAACTACGACGGCAGCCTGTCCGAGGCGGTGCGCCGGTCGCTCGACGAGCTTGAGGGCCATTACGCGATCGTGGCGATGTGCGACGACGAACCTGACACACTGGTTGGCGTGAGGAGCGAATGTCCTCTCGTGCTCGGGCTAGGCGAGGGTGAGCAGTTCGTCGCTTCGTCGATTTCGGCGTTCCTCGCCCACACCCGCGAGGTCGCCGTGCTGAGCGACGGTGAGATTGCGGTCCTACGGCCGGATGGCGTTGAGGTTTTCGACGTGAGCGGTCCGCCGCGCCGGCCGGAGTCGACGCACGTCGACTGGGACGAGGAACGTTGCGAAAAGGACGGCTACGAGACGTTCATGCTCAAGGAGATCCACGAGCAGGCCAGCGCGGTGAGCGAGACGCTCACGCAGTGGCGCTCCGACGTGGCGGGCAACGAGTTCGGTGGTCTGTCCGCGGCTCGCCTAAGCCAGGTGAAGCGCATCATCATCGTCGGCTGTGGCACCTCCTACCACGCCGGGCTGGCGGGACGGAACGCGATCGAGCGATGGGCTCGCATTCCGGTGGACGTCGAGGTCGCTTCCGAGTTCCGCTATCGCGAGCCAATCATCGAGGAGGGAACACTCGTGCTCGGGATCTCCCAGTCCGGGGAGACCGCTGACACGCTCGCCGCGATGCGCCTGGCCAGGACACACGGCGCCACCGTCATCGCTGTGACCAACGCGCAGGCCAGTCAGGCCACCCGGGATTCGGACGGGGCACTGTTCACCCGCGCCGGACTCGAGATTGGCGTGGCGGCGACGAAGACGTTTGTCGCTCAGGTGGTGCTGCTCTACGAGCTGGCCCTTCGGCTCGCCGAGGTCAGGGGTTCACAACCAGGAGCGGTACTCGCCGACCTGCAGTGGGCCCTCGACGAGCTGCCCGAGCTGATCGACCAGGTTCTCGCGTCCGTCGATCAACCGGTCCATGAACTCGCCGAGCGCCTGGCTCGCAGTTCCTTCTTCCTGTACCTCGGTCGCCTATCCGGTGTGCCGGTCGCGCTTGAGGGGGCACTGAAACTGAAGGAAATCTCCTATGTCCCGACGGACGCGTACGCGGCGGGCGAAATGAAACACGGGCCGATCGCTCTTCTCGGCCCAGACACGCCAGTTGTGTGTGTCGCCACGGACCGGCGCGTACTGCCGAAGCTGCTCTCAAACCTATCCGAGGTACGCGCCCGGGGCGCTCAGGTGCTTGCGATCGCGACCGAGGGATGTATGGAGATCGCCGAGCAAGCGGAGCACGTCATCTATATTCCAGACACCGATCCGCTGCTTCAGGTTGTGCTGGGAATCGTTCCGCTGCAGCTGTTTGCGTATCACCTGGCCCGCGCGCGCGGGCTCAATGTCGACCAGCCGCGGAACCTTGCCAAGACCGTCACCGTCGAATAACGCGGTCGTCGTTCTCGGCGCGGGTCGCGGCCTTGCCGCGGTGCTGCGCGCGCTCCGCGGGCAGGGCACGCGCCTCACGGTGATCGTGAGCATCGCCGATCGCCGGGGGGACGGCGACGAGGAGCAGCGACGCGTCACCGGAGCATCGGTTGAGGACCTGCGCCGCTCGCTCGAGGCCCTGAGCGGCGAGGAGGGAGCGCTGCTCAGAGCGATGCGCCGCCCGCTGACGATCGAACGTCTCGGACAGCACCCCCTCGGGAATCTCGTGATCGCATCCGCCGCGTCCGCGTTTGACGATTATGGGCGGGCCAGCGCGTGGTTCGGCGAACAGCTCGGGATCGAGGGTTCGGTGCTGCCGGCCACAAGCGAGGCGGTGCAGTGGGACCTCGAGCCGTTTGAGGACGCGGACGATGCGAATGCTCAGGGCGACTCAGCGGATGAGCCAAGCAGGCTTCGCTTCATCGGCGACCGCATCGATTCTCCGCTCGCCGCGATCGAAGCGATTGAGCACTGTCACTGCGCGCTGCTGGCTCCCGGCTCCCTCTACCGAAGCGTCCTGTCGACGGCCGCGGTCCCGGATCTGGCAGCGGCGCTGAAAGCGACACAGGCCCGCGTGGTCTGGATCGCCAATCTGGAGCATGACCCAGACCAGCGACCGAGCATGACCGTTGTCGGTCATCTCCTGGCCCTCCGCTCAAACGGTGTCAGAGTCGACGCCGCACTGTATGACCCGACGGCGGCACTGAAGTTTGACGCGGGTGAGCTTGAGCGTTACGGAGTGGAGGGGATACCGCGAACGTTGCGGAACACCCGGGACCCACGTACGCACGATCCGGAGCGGTTGCGCTCGGCGCTCGGCGAACTGATCGCCTTACAACCTGCCGCCGGACCCGGTCGCCCCCGCGATTGAAGCTTCGCGGAGAACGCCCGCCGGCGCCCGATCCAACACCACCCGCGCCCCGTCCTTTGGCGCGAGCGTGATCCCGCGGAACTGAACCTTCGCGGGCTTCGGATCGGCGGCCCGCAACCCAGCCGCGCGCTCCAGGACCCGCGCCACCACGATCCGCATCTCCATCAGCGCAAAGCTCGCTCCGATGCAGCGGCGTGTCCCGCCCCCGAACGGGATCCAGGTGTAGGTATCGGGCGGGTTCTCGACGAGGAAGCGCTCCGGGCGGAACGCGCTCGCATCTGGGTAGAGGTCCTCGCGACGATGAATCAGCCGGATCGACGGGTTGATCTCGATACCCGGCGGGATTTCGTAGCCGTTCAGGCGGAAGGGCTCGCCGCGGACGACCCGGCCGACGCCGGGGATCACCGGCCGAACCCGCAGGGACTCCTTGACGACCGCGTCGAGATACCGCTCGTCGCCGTCACGCGCGCGCTGAAGCACGGCGGGATGGTGGAGCAGCAGATCGAAGCACCACGCGAGGCCGGTGGCGGTCGTCTCGTGCCCTGCCAGCAGAAGGGTGACAAGCTCGTCACGGACCTCGCGGTCGGACAGGAGCTGGCCGTCCTCGTCCTCGGCGAGGAGCAGCGCCGAGAAGATGTCGTCGCGCCCCTCGAGGGCGTCGGGGTCGGCGCGCCGGCGCGCGATCTCGGCATAGAGCACCTCGTCGACTTCGCGGCGCGCGACCTCGAACCGCGCGGTGACGGCAGCGCGGTCGCCGCGAACGTGAGGCATCGCCGCCAGCAGCATCATTGCCCGCGGCCTTGACAGCGGCTCGAGCATCGCCCGCAGGCGCCGGCGGAGCTCTTCCTCCTCGGGGCCGGGCTCGTACCCGAACACGGCGGACAGGATCACCCGCAGCGTGAGCGCCTGCATGGTTGGAAGCAGCGGGAACGGCTCGCCAACGGGCCACGAGTCGATCTCGAGGTCGGTCGACGCGACCATCGTGTCCGCGAACGCCTGCATCCGGCGGCCGTGGAACGGCGCGCCGAGCAGGCGCCGGTGGCGGAGGTGCTGGGCGCCGTCGAGCAGCAACACCGAGCGCTCGCCGACGATCGGCCCGAGCATCACGTTGGCCTCGCCGGCGCGGAGCTGCTCATGGGGCCCCTGGAACACCTCCTTGATCAGGGCCGGATGGAACACCATCACGAAGCGCTCGTCGAACAGGGTTCCGAACGTCACCGCGTCGCCGTAACGGCGCCGGCAGGCGTTGACGAAGCGCGGCCCAAAGAACATGAAGCCGATCGTCTGGACCGCGCGTGGGAGAGGCGGGCCGGGAGGGAGCCCTTCAAAGGTGGACATGTTCACACGCGATCGTTGCACAACGCTAACGCGGGCATCCCTAGCCTCCGCAGAACGTCGGCATGCCGGGCCGGCGGGGCTTTCCCTGCCCCGGCCGGTAGTCAAAAAGGGAGCAAATGCGAGAAGATTTCTTGGTCTTCGGTAGCCCGCTGATCGGTGAGGCCGAGATCGCGGAAGTCGTCGATTCGCTGCGCTCGGGATGGATCGGGACCGGGCCCAAGGTGCAGCGGTTCGAGGGCATGCTGTCCGAATACATTGGCGCCGCCCAGTGCCGGTGCGTGTCCTCGTGCACGGCGGCGCTGATCCTGTCGCTGCGAGTGCTCGGGATCGGACCCGGCGACGAGGTTCTGGTCCCGGCGATGACGTTTGTCGCCTCAGCCAATGCCGTCGAGCACGCCGGCGCGACGCCGGTGCTGGTCGACTCCGCGTCCGACGGCACCGGGCTCATCGACCTCGACGCGGCGGAAGCGGCGATCACCCCGCGCACCCGAGCCATCATGCCTGTCCACCTCGCCGGCCGTCCCGTCGACATGGACCGCCTCACCGCGATCCGCGACGAGCACAAGCTGCTCGTAATCGAGGACGCGGCGCACGCGCTCGGGGCGGAGTGGCGTGGCCGAAAGATCGGGGCGTTCGGAAACCTGGCGGCGTTCTCGTTCTACGTGACCAAGAACGTGACGACGATCGAGGGTGGCGCGCTCGTCACCGAGGATCCGGTGCTGGCGGCGCGGGTCGAGCGGCTCGCCCTCCACGGCCTGAGCCTCGGGGCCTGGCAGCGCTTCTCGGACACCGGATTCCGTCACTACGAGGTGGTCGAGCCCGGTTTCAAGTTCAACATGACCGACGTCCAGGCCGCGCTCGGGCTTCACCAGCTGCCGCTGCTAAGCGACTGGATCGATCGCCGCGCCGAACTGTGGGAGCGCTACGACGAGCTGCTCGCCGGGCTGCCGCTCCAGACACCGCCGCCTGCCGATCCCGACACCAGGCACGCGCGACACCTCTACCAGGTGACGCTCAATCCGGATGCGCCGCTGACCCGGGACGAGCTGCTGGACGCGCTGAGCGACCGGCGGATCGGCACCGGCGTGCACTATCGCGGCGTCCACCTCCACCCGTACCACCGCGACCGATACGGGCTGACACCCGAGCAGTTCCCGGTCGCCACCAGGATCTCCGACGGCACGTTGAGCCTGCCGCTCAGCCCCAAGGTCTCGGATGACGACCAGACCGACGTCGTGACCGCGCTCCTGGAGTTGCTCGGATGAGTACGTCCGGCTACTCCGCCCGGCGGACACCGCTCTGGCTCGACGTCGACCGGGTGCGCGCGATCCCGACCGAGGTCTGGATCACCGGCGGGCTCGTCCTGATCGCCGCGGCGATCCGGATCATCGTGCTGGACAACCAGAGCTACTGGCAGGACGAGGCGTTGACCGCCTACGAGGCGCAGCTTCCGTTCGGGGCGATGATCAACACGGTCATCCACGTGGAGACGACGCCGCCGCTCTACTTCGTATTGATCTGGGCGTGGGCGCACGTGTTCGGCAACGGCGAGGTGGCGCTCCGGTCGGTGTCGATGCTCGCCGGCGTCGCGGTCGTGCCGATTTCCTATCTCGCGGCACGGGACCTCGTGTCCCCGCGTGCCGGCGTCGTCGCGGCCGCGCTTGTCACCTTCAACCCGTTCCTGATCTGGTACTCGCAGGAGGCGCGCGCCTACATGCTGCTCGCGGCGCTGTGTGGCCTCTCGTTCCTGTACTTCGTTCGCGCGCGCCGCGACCCGAGCCTCCGCAACCTGGGGTGGTGGGCGCTGTGGTCCTCGCTCGCGCTGATGACGCACTTTTTCGCGGGCTTCCTGGTCGCCCCGGAGGCCCTGTGGCTGCTGTGGGTGGCGCGGTCGCGGCTGGCCGCCGCCGCGGTCGCGGTCGTCGTGCTCGCGCAGGTGGCGATGTTCCCGTTCGCGCTGATCGACACCGGGCACGGCGTCGGTTGGATCGGCCACGCGCCGCGCAAGGTCCGCCTGTCCCAGGCGATCTCGGAATGGGGCGTGAGCATCCTCTACCGGCGTACGACCGTGAACCAGGGCCTGCTCGCCGGGGCGGCGCTGATCGTCATCGCCGCCGTGCTGCTCGCGTTCGGGGGTGACCGCCGGACGAGAGCCGGCGCCGTGGTGGCGGGGGCGATCGGCGGCTTCGTGTGGGTGGCGCCGCTGGTCCTCGGATACCTCGGCCACGACTACTTCCTGTCACGCAACGTGATCCCGGCGGTCGTCCCACTGGCGGTCGCGCTCGGCGCGGCGTGCGTCGTGCCCCGCGCGCGGGTGCTCGGAGCGGCGCTCGCGCTCGCGCTGCTCGCCACGTTCGCCTACGCCACGATCCGGGTACAGACCAAGCCGTACCTGGAGCGGCCTGACTGGCGCGCGGTAGCTCACGAGCTCGGCTCCGCCACGGTCCCACGCGCGATCCTCGCCGCCAACGGACAGACCGCGATCCCGCTGAAGATCTACCTGCGCCGGGTGAACTGGGTCCAGCCGCAGTCCCAGCGGGTGCGGATCGGCGAGATCGACATCGTCGGGGCGGTCAAGCGGCTACCGCTCCGGCCCGTCCGGGTCGTCCTGCCCAAACAGCAGCCATTCTGGTACACGCCGGTCGCGTCCCCGGTGCCGCGGGACATCAACGTCACAGGCGCCCGGCTCGTCGATCGCTTCCGCGTCGACAGCTGGATCGTGGCGCGGTATGTGATGTACGCGCCCCGGTGGCTCAGCGTGAAGCAGCTGCTGGCGCTGGCGCCTCGGTACTTCCGCCACACGCCCCAGCAGATGCTCGTGTTCTTCCAGCGGCCGGAGCGATGACCGACGACGTCGTCCTGAGCGTGGTCGTACCCGTGTACGGATGCTCGGACTGCCTGGTCGCGCTGCGCAGCCGGCTGACCGACAGCGTGAAGGAGATCACCGACCGCTACGAGCTCGTGTTCGTCGACGACCGCAGCGTCGACGACGGCTGGGCGGTGCTGGTGAGGCTCGCGCGCGAAGACCCGCACGTGCGGGCATACCGGCTCAGCCGGAACTTCGGGCAGGACGCCGCGATCACCGCCGGCCTCACCCAGGCCAGGGGCGACTGGACCGTGGTCATGGACTGCGATCTGCAGGAGGCGCCCGAGGACATACCCCGGCTGTGGGCGGCCGCCGGCGAGGGCTACGACATCGTGCGCACGGTCAGGCGCGGCTGGCGCCATTCCGCGTTCAGGCGCACGACCAGTCGCGCCTACCGCCGCCTGACGCTCGAGACCGATGTACGCCCGGACTACAGCAATCTCAGCCTGCTGTCCCGTCGGGTCGTCGACGCTTTCCTGCGCCTCAAGGACCGCGATCGCGAATACATGATCGCGCTCGACTGGCTCGGGTTCGACTCCACTCAGATCGAGATCGAGCACCACGAGCGGCACGCCGGCGAGAGCGGGTACAACCTCCAGCGGCTGATCCGGGTCGCGCTCGACGGGATGTTCTTCCGGAGCACACTGCTGCTGAGGCTGGTCGTCCTGCTCGGGTTCGTGGTGGCGTTCGCCGGGATCGTGGTGGCGGCGTTCGAGGTCGCCGACTACTTCCTCGAGCCCGAGAAGAGCGTTCCCGGCTACACCAGCCTGATCGTTCTGCTGCTCGTGCTCGCCGGGTTCATCATCGTCAGCGTCGGCGTTGTCGGCCTGTACGTCGGGCGGATCTTCGAGCAGGTCAAGAACCGGCCGCTGTTTCTGATCGACCAGCAGGCCGCGGGTGGGGAGCCGGCGCTGCCGCGAGCACGTACACCCGCTCGCGACCGCCCGGAATCAGAAACGACTTCAGAACCCGCTCGCCGTAGCGCGCCATCAGGTCCGCGAGCGTCTCCTCAGTGAACCGCCGGTCGTAACCGCCGACGCCGGGGTCGGCGGCGCGCCGCCCGATCCGAGACACGATCGGCAGGTCGCTCGACGCCAGATTGCGCACCGGCTCGGACACGATCACCTGGTCGCGCGCCGCCACCAGCATCCGGTCGAGGATCCGTTCCGGCGCCGGCAGGAAGTGGTACAGGCTGGCCTGGAGAATGACCGCGTCGGCAGCCGGGAGCGGCTCGTCGCCGGCGGCGAGGTCGAGCCGGTTCGCGGCGACGCCCCGGCGGTTCAGCTGCTCGACGAACCGGGCGTTGACGTCGATGCCGACGTAGCCGTTCACACGCCCTTGCAGATGCCGCAGGTACAGCGTCCCCGGCCCACAGCACAGCTCGAGCACGGATGCCCCGTCGGGAACCTCGGCGGCAACCAATCGCATGCGGTCGCCGTAGTGGCGGCCGTACAGGACCCGCATCAGCAGCTCGTAACCGACCGAGCTGCGGTAGATGAGACTGGTGGTCACGCGTGTTGCTTGGCGGGCGCCTGAGAGGCCGCGGCCTTGACGCCGAGGTCGGCGAGCGTCAGCTGGTGCGCCGGCGCCTCCGTGAGCGGGCGCGTGATCGTGACGTTCAGATCCGGGTCGACGTGCAGCAGTTCGCCCGAGGAGAGCGGGCGCCACCCGGGGTCCTCGTCCATCGGTTCGCTGGCGACGACCACAGACCGGCGCGTGGCCAGGTCGCCGGAGCGGACCCGCACCGAACCGCGGGCGCTCGCGTGCTCCAAATGGCGGTGGCCGCTCGGTCCGCCGGCGGCGCGCTCGAGCACGTACAGCTCGTGCACGTCCGGATACCGGAGCGCCCACAGCTCGGAGTCGGTGATCAGGATGATGTTGAGCGCGAACACCGGTAGGTTCTCGGCGATCCAGGACGCGGCGCGGACGATCGCCCGCCCTAGGTTCCCGTCCTTCTCGGCCTCCTTGGTGACCAGCGCGAAGTACCGCTCGGAGTCGGTCTCGCCCTGCACCAGCGATCTCGTGTCGCCGAGCTGTTGCTCCAGGCGGTCGAGGTCCTCGATCACACCGTTGTGCGCGAACAGCCGGTCGCGCTGCTCAAACGGGTGCGTGTTCTCCGTGCTCACAGCTCCGGTCGAGGCGTACCTGACGTGGGCGATGAACGTCCGCGAGGTCACCTCGCGGGCCTCGCGGGCAAACGCCTGGTCCTCGTACGCGGCCAGCGCCTGCTTGGCTACGACGGGTCGTCCGCCCTCGAACCATCCGAGCCCGGTCCCGTCGGGCTCGCGGCGACTCTGCTGGGCGAGCGAATCGGGCGCCTCCAGCAGCCAGAAAGTGGCCTGGACGGGCTCGCGCCCGCCACACATGCCGAACAGGCGGCACACGCCGCCCACGTTACCGTCCTCGGCGCACCGACTGTCAATGTAATTTCAAAGTCGTGCCCTATCGTGGCCGCAGGACACGAGAAAGGTCATGGCTTGATGAAGCATCTGCGCACAGTCTCAACCCAGCGTCTTCTGGCGATCATCGCCGGGGTCGTGATCGCCGTCGCCGGCGGCACCGCGATCGCGTTCGCGGCCGCGGGAGGCGGCGCCCGCCCGCCACGCGAATCGCTCGCCCAGGCCCTCCATCAGGCCGCCGCCGCGCCGTCCGTCAACGGCATATTCGCGCGCATCAGCTTCACGAACCACCTGATCGACTCGACCGACATCCAGGGGACCGATCCGATCCTGACCGGCGCCACCGGCCGGTTGTGGCTGTCGCCGAGCACACACGAACTGCGGCTCGAACTCCAGGGCGACAACGGCGATGCCCAGGTCGTCGTCAAGAACGGCGCGTTCTCGATTTACGACCCGATGTCGAACACCGTCTACAACGGCACACTCCCGTCCGAGGGCGCAGGCGCCGGCACGAGTGGCAAGAGCGGCAAGACGGGCACGGACACGATCCCATCGGTCGCCGAGATCCAGACCGATCTGAAGCAGCTGATGCAGAACGTCGACGTGGCCGGGCCGATGCCTCGCAACGTTGCCGGTCAGCCGGCATACAAGGTCAAGCTCACGCCGAAGCACTCGGGCGGCCTGCTGGGTGACGTCCAGCTCGCCTGGGACGCCTCGCACGGCATCCCGCTCGGCGTCGCGATCTACTCGACGAACAGCAGCACGCCGGTTCTCGAGCTGAAGGCCACCGACATCTCCTATGGGGCCCAGCCGGCGAGCGACTTCAAGATCAGCGCCCCCGCAGGGGCGAAGGTCGTCAGGATCTCGACCCCGGCCGGCCACACTGGCGCGGCCGCGAAGGCGCACAAGCGCGGCAAGCACGCCACCAAGGCCCAGGCCCCCATCACCGGTGTGGCCGCGGTCCAGGCACACGTGCCGTTCACGCTGGCGGCCCCCGCCCAGCTCGACGGTCTGAACCAGCAGTCGGTGCAGCTGCTCAACTGGGGCGGCAGCCCGGCTGCCCTCGTCACCTACGGCGAAGGCCTGGGTGGCATCGCGGTGATCCAGCAGAGCGCCTCGGGCCAGAACTCATCCGCGAGTTCGGGCAATGGCGATCACCAGGGCCTGAGTCTCCCGACAGTCTCGATCAATAATCACACCGCCCAGGAGCTCCCGACCGCGCTCGGGACCGTGCTCCGCGTCTCAAACGGATCCGTCGAGTACACGCTGCTCGGTTCGGTGC
>Ga0335080_10009225_pt1 | contig 10317 bp, 10 predicted proteins | sample Lox_Sample_34_FD_206720 | JGI IMG/M metagenome (GOLD analysis project Ga0335080, IMG submission 206720) | Soil microbial communities from Loxahatchee National Wildlife Refuge, Florida, United States - Lox_Sample_3.4 | ecosystem: Environmental > Terrestrial > Soil > Wetlands | place: USA... | reverse complement strand
GACTCGCGGAGATCCTCCGCTGGCGCGAGACACGGACCGGCTTCGTCGGCGCCGGTCTGCCCGCCGTCCACCAGCATGTCAACGGCATCCCGCCGGGAAGCCCGGTTCCGAAGACCTCGCCGCTCTACATGGGGTTCAAGTCGGGCTTCCGGAAGAACCAGGCCTCCGAGGACGATGTGACGATCAACTGGGGCCCGTTCGCCGGCGGCACGACGATGCAGGTCAGCTACATGCGGCTCCGGCTCGACAGCTGGTACGGGATTCTCGACGAGACGGAGCGGGTCGCCCGGATGTTCGCACCCGAGGTGACGCCGAGGGATGTCGCCCGCTTCACCGACGACGCGCCCAGCCAGCCCGACCGGTACACGCAGGCGGCCGGCCGCTACGGCGTCGTCGGTCACGCCCAGACCTCTGCGCGTGCCCGTCGCCGCGGAACCCCCCGCATCATCCGCCGCGACTTCGACACCGTCGACGGCGGCGTCGCCGGCCTGCACTTCGTCTCAATCCAGCGCTCGATCGCCGACTTCGTCGCCACCCGCAACGCGATGAACGCCGCCAACGCCTCCTACCTCAATCCGGCGATCACCGACACGACCAACAACGGCATCAACGAGTTCATCTTCGTGCTCAAGCGAGCCAACTACATCCTGCCCTCGCGCGCGCTGCGCTCATTCCCGCTCTACCCGGGCCAGGCCGCGGCGCTTCGCCGAGCCTGAGCGACACAGCGTGCCGCGACTCGACCTTCACACGCCTGCAAGGAGTCACACATGAACACGTTCACCACTCCGATGCTCTTCGCCGCCCGAGCCGAGACGCCGGCAAAGACGCGAGCGACCGGCGGCGGCCGGGTCCGCGCCTACTTCGCCTCCGACAGCCGCCGCGCAGTCCAGAGCGCGCTCGGACTGATCTGGCTGATCGACGGCGGCCTCCAGTTTCAGTCATTCATGTACTCGCACGGCTTCCCGCAGATGCTCACCGGCATGGAGCCCGGCCAGCCGCACTGGCTCGCTTCGAGCCTCGGCTGGGGGGCCCGCCTTGCCGGCGCCAACCTCGACGTCTGGAACACCCTGTTCGCGCTTACCCAGGTCCTGATCGGCGCCGGCCTGCTCCTCCGCGCCACCGTGAAGCTGGCACTTGCAAGCTCCTTCGTCTGGGTGGCCGTCGTCTGGTGGTTCGGCGAGGCATTCGGGATGCTGTTCATGAACGCCGCCAGCCCGCTCACCGGCGCGCCTGGTGCGGTGCTCCTCTACGGCCTGATCGGGCTGATCGTCTGGCCGAACGACCGGCCAGGCGGGCTGATCGGCGCCCGGGGCGCCCGGATCGCCTGGGCGATCGTCTGGGTGCTGATGGGCTGGCTCTGGCTGATCGGCCCCAACAGCAGCGCCAACGCGATCCACGACGCGATCAGCAACGCTCCCTCCGGCATGGGCTGGCTGAACAGCGTTCTCGACCACACCGCCCGGCTCACCGAAGGGAACGGCTTCCTGATCGCGCTGATCCTCGCCGCCGCCTCGATCGCGATCGGCCTCGCAGTCGCCCTCGACTGGCAGGCCCGGACGTTCCTCTGGCTCTCGATCTACCTGAGCGTCATCTACTGGGTCGTCGGACAAGGACTCGGCGGACTCGCGACCGGGTCGGCCACGGACTTGAACGCCGGACCGCTGTTCGTCCTGTTCGCCTGCGCGATCTTCACGGTCCTGCCAGATCCCAGGCGCGCTCGAAGCGTGCCCGTGCTCGCGAGCGCGCATGCATAGAGCACGTCACGAGCTCCGGCAGGCGGTCGTCGTGCTCGTCCTGCTGCCGCTTGCGCTCGCGGCGTGTGGCGGAGGCGACACAACGACGGCCCCTGCGCATTCGCAGCTCGAAGGAGTCCCTGCGACGGGCCTGATAGCCCCGAGTTTCACACTCCACGACCAGCACGGGCAGCTCGTGACGCTCTCGGCGCAGAGAGGCAGGTACGTCATCCTCACCTTCCTGTACGTCCACTGCCCGAACGTCTGCCCGATCATCGCCGGGCAGCTGAACGAAGCGCTGCGCGAGATCGGGCCCGGCCGTGAGGATGTGCGCGTCCTCGCCGTCAGCGTCGACCCGAAAGGCGATACCCCATCCGCGGTCCGGCATTTCATCGCCGTCCACCGCCTCCTGCCCGAGTTCCTCTACCTGACGGGCACCACGGCCGAGCTCGAGCCGGTCTGGCACGACTACCACATCGCCTCCAGCCAGACCAAGGGCGGGGTCGTGGTCGGCCACACCGCAATCTCGATCCTGCTCGACACCAGAGGGAAACCCCGCGCGATCTTCGACTCGCACGTAACCGCAGCCGAGGTCGTCCACGACCTCCACGACCTGGGAGTGAGAGAAACAGGTGCCGGGTAGAGGGGTCCGCCTGTGCGCCGCCGGGGTCGTCTGCGCTTTCGCAGGCATCGCCGCGCCGGCGGCCTCAGCGCACACAGGCGAGTTGAGCACTGTCGTCCAGGCGGGCCCCTACCGGCTCGTGGTGAGGGCGCTCCCGGTCGAGGCGGGCTCGCGAACGGCACTCGCGTTCCGTGCCACCGTGGCCGGGCGCGTCACCGGCGCGCCGGTGACCGCGGCCCTCGTGTCGGTGACCGTGCACGCCCCGGGAGGAGCCATCTCCGGCCCGTACCGAGCGTCGGGCGCAGGCGGCAGCTATTACCTGCTGATCCCGATCCCCGACGCGAGCCGCTGGCGTGACCTCCGGTTCGACGTCGCGATCGCCGGGGCGGACGGCGACGTCACGGCCCGATACGTCCCGCCGATCCTCTTCGACCAATGGCTGTACGAGCCCTGGGTGCTGCTCGCCGCCGCCGTCGCCGCGTTGCTGTTCGTCCGGGGATTCGTCCGGCTTCGCCGCCGCGGGCGGCCCGACCATGCCTCCTGGTGGCGGCTTGCCCTCTTCTCGGCCGGGCTCGCCGCGATCGTGCTCCCGCTCGTCTCACCGCTCGACGTCGTCGGCGACCACTTTCTCCTTTCGGCGCACATGCTCCAACACGTCCTGCTGGGCGACGTCGCGCCGGCACTGCTGCTGCTGTCGGTGAGGGGACCGCTTCTCCTGTTCGTGATCCCGGCGACCTTGCTACGGACGGTGGCGGGGGTGACGCCTCTCCGCAACGCTGCCGGGTGGCTGATCACCCCGAGAGTCGCCTTGACGGCGTGGGCGATTGCCTACGGAGCCTGGCACGTCCCCGCCGCCTACGACCTGGCGACCCGTAACCAGACCGTTCACGACTTCGAGCACGCGAGCTTCCTCGTCGCGGGCCTGCTGGTTTGGGCTCTGCTCGTCGACCCGGCACGACGAGGACGGCTCTCACGCATTCAGAGGATCCGCGTCGCCGCCGTTGTGTTCGCGATGGGGACGGTGATCTCGGACACGTTGATCTTCAGCATGCACCCGCTGTACCCCGCCTATGCAGGACAGGTCGAGCGCGTATTCTCGCTCTCGCCGCTCCGCGACCAGCGACTCGCCGGGCTCGTGATGGAGGTCGACCAGCTTCTTACCCTCGGGCTCTGCATGGCGGTTCTGCTCTGGCCGATGTTGCGTGAGAGACGGTCCTCGGCGGCGCTTCGCCGGGTGGAGCAGCCGGCGTGACCAGCCGGCCGTACGGCTTCGAGTTCGAGCCGCTCTTTCTCGCACTCGGCGCCGTCCTCGTCGTCGCTTACGTGCGGGACGTGCGCCGAACCGATCCCGCCGACCGGCCCGGCACGGGCCGGCGCTGGGTGTTCGGCCTCGGCGTGGCCCTGGTCGCACTTCCCCTCAACTCGCCGCTGGAGACGATCTCCGTCCACTACCTGCTGCTCTTCCACCTGCTCCAGAACGCCCTGATCGCCGACTGGGGGCCGCCGCTTCTCATCCTCGGCCTGACGCCTGGGATGCGCGAGCGCCTGGGACGGTCCGGAGGCAGCTTCCTGCGCCGACTCACCTCGCCGTATCTGACCCTGCCCCTCTGGCTCGTCGTCTGGTACGGAATCCATCTTCCCGTCTTCTACGACTGGGCCTTGCGGACGTCCTGGCCGCTGAACATCGAGCACGCGCTGCTCGTGGCCGCCGGACTGCTCTTCTGGTGGCCGGTGTTCGAGCGGCCGCGCCGCCTGACGAGCGGCGGCCTGCTCGCCTACCTCGGGATCGCCTTCGTGAGCGCCCCCTGGCTGTCGCTCGCGTTCATCTTCTCCTCTCAGCCGTATTACTCGTTCTACGCGCACGCTCCGAGGCTCTGGGGCCTCTCGGCCCTGCACGACCAGAACTACGCTGGGATCCTGATGAACGCCGACCAGACGAGCGTATTCTTCATCGCGTTCGCCTGGGTCCTGCTCGCGATTCTTGCAGAGGAGGAGGAGCAGCAGCGCCGCCGCGACGCGGCTTTCCTGGCCTCGTACGACGACGGCCTCCCGGTTCCGTCGATGGAGGGATCCCACCAAACTTCCGCAGCGCAGCTGCATCGACAGCAAAAGGAGGTATGACCGCTTGACAGCGTATGACCTGCCCCGCGAGGACGAGCTCCCGGAGGACATGCGGATCGAGGAGCACGCGACACCGTACGCGGCCCTTTACGAGCACTGGGAGCGGCATCAGTGGTCGTCGCTCGCGATCGATCTCGAGTCGGACGCGGCCAGCTTCCAGTCGCTCACGCAAGCCGAGCGAGACGGTTTCATCTGGATGTTCGCGAACCGGTTCCATGCCGAGTTCAACGTGGCAAGGCTGCTGGCCCCGTTCCTGCTGGCGGCACCCGACTACGGGATGCAGCTCCTGCTCGCGACGCAGGTCGCCGACGAGCACCGGCACCTGCAGATGGTGCTGAGGATCTACGAGGAAGTCTTCGGGGTGAGCGGCGGCATCGACGCCGTTCGTGAGCTGGCTGACCTCGATCTCGACCCGGTCTCGAGGACCCTCCTGTACGAGAAGCTCGAGCAGTGGGTGCTGCCGTTGAACGAGCGCCGTGACCGGGACACGTTCCTGCAGGCCGTGCTCGTCTACCACGTGCTCGGCGAGGGCGTGATCGCCCGCACCGGCCAGAATCTCGCCGCCGGTCGCTACCGAGCCTTCGAGGGGTTGTTCCCCGGCCTCGTCGAGGGGCAGCGGCTCGTCTCGCGTGACGAGGCCCGTCACATCGGAATCGGTGTTTCGTACGTGCGGCAGCGGATGGAAGAGCATCCCTTCCACACCCGCGAGCTCATCGCCGCCGTGGTCGAGGATCTCGTCTCGGTCGCCGATGAGCTGCTCGATACTGCCAATGCGGGCATGTCGGATCTCGTCCGCTCCGGCTACGGTGTCGACCCGGCCGGCTTCTACGGCGAAGTGATGCGGCTGGTGGCCGTGAGGCTCCGCTCGATCGGGTACGTCGAATCGTGAAGGTCGCGATCGTAGTCCCCTACAGCTGGTCCTACTGGGGAGGTGTCGTCGATCACGCCGAGGAGCAGGCGGCCGCACTCGAGAGTCTCGGCATCACAACCCGGATCCTGATCGGCACCGATCCACCGGGGACGTTGAGCCGGTTCCTGCATCCCCGGAGCGGCCGATCGGACGAGCCACCGGATCGCGTCATCCCGCTCGGGCGGTCGGTGATCGTCGCGGCGAATGCGTCGCTCGCGAACATCGTGCTCAGCCCGGCGGCGATCCCCACCCTCAAACGGGCACTTCGAAGCGAGCGGTTCGACCTCATGCACGTGCACGAACCGCTCACCCCCGTCATCGGCCCGGCGGCTCTCTCTTTCGCCGATGTTCCGATCGTGGCCACCTTCCACGCCGCCGGAAGCTCACGTTGGCGGGCGCTCGCGATGGCGTCCTGGGGCTTCCTGCTGGAGCGGGTCGACGCGCGGATCGCGGTCTCGAAGGCTGCACGCCGGGCGACCGAAGCCTACGCACCCGGCGAGTATCTGGTGATCCCGAACGGGGTGCGCGTGCCGCCGCGCTCCGCGTCCGCCCGGTCGGGCGGGACGGTCCTGTTCGTCGGGCGCCACGACCCCCGCAAGGGGCTCCCGGTGCTCCTCGCGGCCTGGGCGCGCGTGCACGCCCGAACCGGCGCGCGGCTCCGCATCATCGGGGCCGATCCCCTCGCGGTGAGGCTGCTGATCTCCCGTTCGCGATTCGACGACCGCGGGATCGATCTGCTCGGCCCCGTCTCCCGGGAGCGGCTCGACGGCGAGCTCACCGGTGCGAAGCTGCTCGTCGCGCCGTCGCTGGGCGGGGAGAGCTTCGGGATGGTGCTGACACGGGCGTTCGCGTCCGGCACGCCCGTCGTCGCTTCCGACATCGAGGGATACCGCGAAGTCATCGACTCGGGCAACGGCCGCCTCGTGCCACCCGGCGAGGTCGCTTCCCTCGCGGCCGCGATCGAGGATCTGCTCACCGACGAGGCCATGCGCCTCGAGCTGGCTGCCGGTGCCCGTGCTGCCGCAGAGGAGCGTTACGCCTGGCCCCGGATCGCAGTGCAGCTCCGCGACCTCTACTCCTCGCTCCTCGGCACCGCGGACGGGCACCGCGCCGAGCCGTCCCGGCAAGAGCGCCACGCGGCCACGGCGTAGGCGGCCCGATGATCCACGACACGATCGTCGCCCTCTCGGCGCTCGGCGTGATCGGCCAGGTGCTCGCGCTCGCGTTCGTCGTAGTGGCCGCAGCCGCCGTAGTCGGGGTTCACGGCCCCTTGGCCGCCGTCCGGTCCGCGATCTGGGGTTACGAGCTCTGGCTGGCCTTCGTCGTCTCGTCGGTCGCGACCGGCGGAAGCCTCTTCTTCTCGGAGATCGCAGGCTTCATCCCCTGCGAGCTCTGCTGGTACCAGCGGATCTGCATGTACCCGCTCTCGATTGTCACACTGCTCGCAGCGCTTCGCGGCGACTTCCGGGTCGCGAGGTACCTGCTGCCGCTCCCGGTCGTCGGCGCCTGCATCTCGGTGTACCACCTCCTCGTCGAAAACGGGGTCGTCGGACAGAGCTCCGAGTGCCTGGTCTCCGCTCCGGGCGGGTGCGCGACGAAGTGGATCAACGAGTTCGGCTACATCACCATCCCGACCCTGGCCCTGACGGCTTTCGTCCTTCTCATCGAACTCTTAGGGCTGGCTACGGCCGGCAACGACGACAATGAAAGCAGGTGACGACACGTGCCCAGCGGTAAAGCCAACAAGCGCCGGCGCCAGACCACTCCCGCTCCGCCTCCCGTTCGGGTGCGAGGGCAGGAGCGCGAGCGAAAGGCATCCCCGAAGTTCCTGATCGCCGCGGCGATCGTCGTGGTCGCGGTGATCGTGGCGGTGGCGCTCGGCCTCGTCCTCGGCAAGAGCTCTTCGAACGCCTTCGCAAGCGTTCCGGCTGTCGGCTCGCTCCGGGGCGCCCTGCCCGGCGCCTCCGACATCGAGAGCCTCTTCAAGGGGATCCCGCAGAGCGGGACGACGCTCGGGCGCTCGAAGGCGCCCGTGACGATGACCGAGTTCATCGATCCGCAGTGCCCCTACTGCCGGGAGTTCGAGACCACCGTCCTGCCGAGCCTCGTCAAGGACTTCGTCCGCACGGGCAAGGTCAGGATCCAGATGGAGCCATGGGCCTTCATCGGCTCCGACTCGGCGCGCGGACAGGCCGCCGAGCTCGCCGCCGCCGAGCAGGGCAAAGCATTCAACCTCGCGGAGCTCCTCTACTTCAACCAGGGAGAAGAGAACACCGGTTGGCTCAACGACACCATGATCGCCTCCACCGCCAGGAGCATCCCCGGCCTGCGCACCCACGCCCTCGACGCCGCGCGCTCGTCATCGGCGGTCAAGCAGGCCCAGCAGAACGTCGATCAACTCGCCCTCACCGACAAGATCAGCGGCACACCGACCATCTTCGTCGGGCCGACCGGCACCAAGGGCACAGAAGTCGCACTCTCAAGCCCAACCGACAAGCAAGCCGTCGTCGCCGCGATTACGCGCGCCCTCAACTCATAACGGTCTGCCGCCCCCGACGAATCGGCCGAGCGCTCGCGATCGGAGTTCGCCGGGCCTGAGCCGGGACTTTGTCGCCGGCGCGTCTGAGCGCTGCCGCATACGTGGGCTTCAGCAAGAGGTCGCGCGCCGGTGGCGCCCGGTCAGACGGCTTCGAGAACTCGGGCCGAAGATGACTACCCTGGACGAAAGCTAAAGAGAATGATTATCGCTAGAGTTATTGGCGTCCATCGTCGATCCGTGGAGAGGGGAGTGCGGGGTGCGCAAGTGGTTGGTCGGGCTGGTGGTGGTTGCATGTGTCGGGGTGGGGCTCGCTGCGGCGGTTGCGTCGGGTCGCGGGGTGAGCGAGCACAGCGGCACCCTGCAGGTGGTTGCCGCCGAGAATTTCTGGGGCAGCATCGCGAGCCAGCTGGGCGGCTCGAAGGTGACGGTGCAGAGCATCATCGTCAACCCGAACACCGATCCTCACTCGTACGAGCCGACCGCGAGCGACGCGCGCACAATGGCGACGGCAAAGCTGGCGATCGTGAACGGGATCGGCTACGACGACTGGGCCTCGCACCTCCTCGCGGCAAACCCGGTCTCAGGCCGGGTCACACTCGACGTCGGCGACCTGCTCGACCTCAAAGAGGGAGACAACCCGCACCAGTGGTACTCGCCAGCAAGCGTGCAGAAGGTGGTCGCAGCGATCGTTGCGAACTACGAGCGCCTTGACCCGGCCGACAAGGCCTACTTCGTCGCCCGGGAGCGCCTCTTCGAGAACGTCTCGCTGGGCGAGTACAACCGGCTACGAGCCGAGATCCGCAAGCGCTTCGCCGGCGTCCCGGTCGGCTACAGCGAGAGCATCTTCCAGCCGCTCGGACAGTCGCTCGGACTGAAGCTGCTGACGCCGTACAGCTTCGCCAAGGCAGTCGCCGAAGGGACCGAGATCAGCGCAGGCGACAAGCAGACCGTGACCGCGCAGGCAGAGAAGCACCTGATCAAGGTTTGGGTCTACAACAGCCAGAACGCCACTCCTGACGTACAGGCGATCAACGCGATCTGCCGCTCCCGTCACATCCCGATCGCGACCGTGACCGAGACCCTCTCCCCCGCCACCGACAACTTCGAGCAGTGGCAAGTCGCAGAACTGCGAGGACTGATCAAGGCGCTACACCAGGCGACCGGGCGCTGAGTGGCAGCACGACCCGTATCCGAGCATGAGCACAGCCCCCGCGCCAGGGAGGTCGGGGAGGTGCCGGCGGTCGAGCTCCAGAACGTTGGCGCTGCCCGTGACGGCAGGGTCGTGTGGAGCGACGCCGACGTGCGGATCGAGCAGGGCGAGTTCGTCGCTGTGCTCGGCCCGAACGGTTCGGGCAAGTCGACGCTCCTCGACCTCCTGCTCGGGCTGCTGCAGCCCGCCTCGGGCACCGTCCGGGTGCTGGGCGGCCGTCCCGGGACGAACGGATCCGCGCTCGGCTACCTCCCACAGCGACACGCGTTCGACGCGACGACACGAATCCGCGGCATCGACATCGTCCGGCTCGGACTCGACGGAACCCGCTACGGGCTCCCGCTGCCCTGGCAGCACGGGTACCGCCGCAAGCTGAAGGAGGTATTGGAGCTCGTCGGCGCGAGTGCCTACGCCGCGCGGCCGATCGGCGAGTGCTCAGGCGGCGAGCAGCAGCGGCTCCTGATCGCCCGCACCCTCGTCAGCTCGCCCCGACTGCTGCTGCTCGACGAGCCCCTCGACAGCCTCGACCTTCCAAACCAGAGCGCCGTCGCCGCCCTCGTCGACCGCATCAGGCGACAGAGGGGCGTAACCGTGCTCCTGGTCGCCCACGACGTCAACCCGCTCCTTCCCTACATCGACAGGGTCGTCTACGTGGCCGGCGGCCGGGTCCTCACCGGCTCCCCCGATCAAGTGATCACCGGCGAAACACTGAGCGCGCTCTACCAGACCCCGATCGAGGTCCTTCGAACCTCGGACGGCCGGCTCGTCGTTGTCGGCAATCCAGAAGCACCCGCTTATCACACAGACCGCCACGAGCACCCGTGAACCCCGCCCTCACCTGGAATCCGGTCTCCGACGTGCAGCAGCTCTTCGTCTACCCGTTCATGGTCAACGCACTCGAGGCCGGGACCATCGTCGGGGTCATGGCCGCGATCACCGGCTGGTTCGTCGTCCTCCGCCGACAGGCATTCGCCGCCCACACCCTCTCCGTCATGTCGTTCCCCGGCGCCAGCGGCGCCGCGCTCGCCGGACTCCCGCTCCCGCTCGGATACTTCGCGGCCTGCACGATCGCCGCCGCCGCGATCGCAGCCGGATCGCGAACCGCGAACAAGCGCAACCTCGCCCAAGAATCCGCCGTCGTCGGAACGGTCCAGGTGGTCGGCTTCGCCCTCGGCTTCCTCT
>Ga0335080_10009221_pt1 | contig 10318 bp, 7 predicted proteins | sample Lox_Sample_34_FD_206720 | JGI IMG/M metagenome (GOLD analysis project Ga0335080, IMG submission 206720) | Soil microbial communities from Loxahatchee National Wildlife Refuge, Florida, United States - Lox_Sample_3.4 | ecosystem: Environmental > Terrestrial > Soil > Wetlands | place: USA: Florida... | reverse complement strand
CCGAGCAGGGATGGGCAGAACCGAGAGCATCACGTTCCCGGCGGGCGGTGCCCCTGCGGAGCGCCAGGAGCGCACACCATGGACGGGACCTGAAGGACCAGGTTGCTCGCCTGCCTGGCGCTGGCAGCCCCGGGGCCCTCTCCCGTGAATCCCTGCCGTGCCCGGCCGCCTGCGTTCCGGAGCAAGACCGACTTCTCGCGCGATCCCGTCCGGCCGGCCGTGGGGTGGGAAGGGCACCCTCACCATCGACCTCGCCGACGACAAGGCGCTGGCTGCACCACCGCGACGCAGCGACCCGACGAGCCGTTCTTCCCTCTCCTTCGTCAGGGATGACACGCACGCGCACCACTGCGAGGCAGTGGAGCAACCGGTTCAAGGGGAAGTTCGAGGAGGGCTGGGCCAGGGCCGCGCTCTCGCCGCCCGCAGCCGAACTGCGCGCGCGGCACTCCCTCGACCTCGACTGGCTAACGCTAACCTCCTGGCCCGCGAGGCCGAGGTCTACGCCAGCTTCCTCGCGCACACCGACCACGAGGTCGGCCGCGTGCTGGAGGCATCCGGAAGGAAGGCAAGTGACGGTCGCCTATCGAGAGCGGTTCCACACACCGGTCCTGCGCCGGCGCAGCAAGACCCGCCATGGTGAGCAAATGCGCGCGGTGACCCTCGTCGTGGGGCGTCACCGCGCTTGGACGCGGCCGAGGAGCTCCCGCGCGTCGCGATCCTCCGGGTAGCGCACGAGCAGCGCCTCCAGCGTCCGCGCGGCGCCCGCGCGGTCCCCCGCCCGCGCCTGGTAGTACCCCACCGTCCACGCGTATCGCGGCTCCTCGGGCGCGAGTGCCGCAGCTCGCTGCGCGAGCGGGACGGCGTCGCGCGCGCTCCGCTCGCCCAGCAGGACGGCGAGGTTGTACGCCGCCGAAGCCAGCTGCGGATCGACCGCCAGCGCGCCGCGGAATGCCTGCTCGGCCTCGACGCCTCTCCCCTGTTCTGCCAGGAGCAGGCCGAGGTCAAGGGCCACGTCCGCCTGCTGCGGTTGGGCAGTGTGCACCTCCCGGAGCAGCCGCTCTGCCTCCGGCGCTCGCCCCTCGCGTGCGAGGAGCAGGGCGAGGTTCACCTTGGCGATGTGGAACTGACCGTCGATTTCCAGGGCACGCCGGAACTGCCGCTCCGCCTCGTCCGCTCGCCCGAGGCTCGCGTACAGGTTCCCGAGGTTGAGCGGACCCGAGGGCGCGTCCGACAGGTAGCGTTGAGACGCGACGTACTCCTCGAGCGCCGCAGCCTGGGCCTTCTGCTGCGCCTGTGGGAGCAGCCCCGCCGGCTCGCCGGCGAGCCGCGCCGCGGCCTCGGCGCGGACGGCGCGGACCGGATCGCCGAGCAGCGGCGCCAGGGCGCGGGCAAGGCGGGCCGGCTCCGCGTTCAGCCGGGACGCGGCGGTGTGCCGGAGGAGCGGGTCTGGGTCCGCGAGCGCGCGCTCGAGGGCGCCCGCGCTCGCGGCGCCTGCGTGGCCGCCCAAGAGGTCGAGCGCCGTGGCGCGAGCAAGGGCGGGCCGGCGCGCGTCCTGCGCGAGTCGGAGGAGGCCGGCCTCGGCCTCCGGCGCCCCCGCGCGGCCGGCCGCCAGGATCGATCCGTAGTGCGGCCTGCGCTGCTTTCCGTACCAGCGATCGAAGTGCTCCATCACCCAGCCCGCAGGCTGTTCGGCGTGGCATCCGGCCGCGCTGCAGCCGTCCGGGGCCCCGGTTGCCCTCGACGCGTAGGGACGCGGAACCCGCAGCGAGTGGTCCCGCCGGAAGTGCACGCCCATGTACGTCTGGCCGGGCATGTGGCAGGAGACGCAGCGCGAGCCCGGGCCTGGCTGCCCGCGCCAGGTCGCCCGGTGGAAGTGGTGGCCGGGCGCGTCGTAAACCTCGGCCTGGTGGCAGCGGATGCAGAGCCCGTTCCCCTCCTCGTGCCGCTTGCCGGAGTGGACGTCGTGGCAGTCGGCGCAGCGGACGCCGCTCGCGAACATCTTGCTCTGCGTAAAGGCGTGGTACTCAAAGTCCTCGTCCTGGATCTGGCCGTCGGCGTAGAACACGCCGGGCGAGAGGAGCGACGGGAGGTAGCGGTCGAGCAGCTCGCCGCCGGGCCGGCCGTGGTCGGCGAGCTGGGCGCGCCGCGAATGGCAGGGGGCACAGAGCGCCACGTGCTCCTGACTCGAGATGGCCGCGGTGCGGGTAACGAGTGCACAGTTGGGCTCGGTGGCGCGGGCCATGGGCGGCTGGTCGGCCCAGGCGACGTGCTGCGAGCCCGGCCCCGAGTTCGGACCAGGCGGTCTGGAACGCGTCCGCGGCCGGGTCGTACCCCTTCGTCACCGAGGTCGCGTGGCAGTCCGCGCACATGGTGTTCCAGTTTTGGCCCTGGCGCGTCCAGTGGAGCCAGTCGCCGGGCGGGGGGGCCGGCGGACGGCTCACGAAGAACCAGCGCCGCGATCGAACGTCCCAGGCGGCGGGCAGGCACTGGAGCCGCCCGCCGGGGAACGGGACGAGGTACTGCTGTAGCGGCTCGACACCCAACGTGAACGCAACCTCGTAGTCGCGCATCGCGCCGTCGGGCCCCTCTCCCGTGACGACGAACTTGTCTCCCTGTCGCCGGAAGCGCCAGGTCTTGCCGCGGTGTTCCGCAGTGGCGCCGCCAAAGTCTCCCAGCACGGTCCCCGCGCGCGCCGGCTGCATGGCCGCGGCGTGGTGGGAGCCCTGCCAGGCGATGTAGGGCTTGGCGTGACAGGAGCGGCAACGCTCGCTGCCGACGTACCTCACCTCCGCGTCGGACGCGGACGGCCGGAGGCGCGCGGCTCGCACGGCGAGGTGGAGCGGCAAGGAGAGGGCAATGGCCGCTGTGGCCACGAGCCCGACCATGCGCCAGGGTCGGTGTGGGTCGCGCGGGCCCGAGGCCTCGATCGCCGGCGGGGTCTCGGAGCTACGAGATGTCCCGCAAATCCAACGCCGGTGGTGAAGGAATGCGCCGATGCAGGAAGCACTTCTGAGAAGGGCCGGCAAGACCATGTCAGACCTCCCTGCCACAATGCTCGACGTGGCACTGGGGAGGGGGGCGAAGGCGAAGTCGTGGTAGATGCAGCAGTATCGGGGCGGCAAGACGCCCCGTCCAAGTCAACCGCGCCAACGCCCCCGACGGATCGTTCGCCGGGGAGACGAGACGGACACCATCAGTAGCCGGGATGGTGGCTCGGCGAAAAGTCGGCATGGCGCTGCGCCCAACCCCGGATGAGAACAGCCCCGGTGGCTGGACCACGCCGGAACGGGCGCGGATGCGAACCGACCTGTCTCTGGTGGCGGCGGAAGTCGTCATTGCGGGACAGCTCTTAGGGATAGGTCACCTGTCCGGGATCGAAGTTGCTGCGCTGCATGCGCCGACCGGTGTCCACCTTCACCACCCCGCCCTGGATCTGGACCGGAAAGAGATCGAGCGCGCGCGTCGCTGGCGGGCTCGCGACCTCGCCCCGCGGGTCGAAGATCGAGGCGTGACAGGGACAGGGGAAGGCCTTGCGCTGCTCGTCCCACTCCACCGTGCACCCGAGATGCGTGCATCGAGCGGACAAGGCGAGAAAACCACCGTCGTCCAGGCGCACCAAGTAGAACTTCCCCTGCGGGACGGGGCGCACCGTGCCGGGGGCGAGGTCGTTCGCCTGGCCGACGTCGACGATCTGTCGCGCGGCCGGCGCGCCCGCGTCCTTGCGTGGCGCCAGGTAGGCGCCGGCGGCCGCGACGAGCTCGGCCGCCGCCAGAAGGCCCAGGCCCTTCCAAAGGCGTGCGAGGAACTCCCGGCGGCCGGAGATCGGGGCAGCGCCCTCGGGCGTGGGCCCGGTCGCGGGCGCTGCGGATGGTTTCGGTCGGGATGGCGCCATCAGGGGACCTTCCATGGCCAGGTGAGCGCCATCCCAGGGCCTCGAAGGAAGACACCCACCGCGGTGAGGACGAGGACCACCACCGCCGCGAAGGCGAAGACGGCCTGGACCACCTCGAGCCGGGACGCACCACGGCCGCGGGCGAGCCACCCTGCCCCGCCGACCAGCGCGGCCAGGGCGAGCACGGGCAAGACCCCGGCGCCGACCCAGCGTGGGAGCAAGGAGAGGCGCGCCGGCGCGCGGCGCAGGAGCTCGCCCAGCAGCACTGCCGCCGCCGTGAGCGCCGCACCCGCCACCGCCGCGTGAAGGGCGAGCCGGGCACCGCGCGGCGAATGGAACCACGCCGCGGAGTGGCGCTCGTCGCGCCCGAAGAAGGGCAGGGCCACGGTGAGGCCCACCGCGAGCGGCGGGATCACCACCGCGGCGAAGGCCGGGTCGAGGTGGACGAGCAGCTCCTGAAGGCCCATCAGGTACCACGGCCCCTTGGCGGGATCCGGGCTCATTCCCGGGTTCGCCTGCGCGAGGAGCGGAGCGTCCGCCACCGCCGCGAGGATCAGGACCGCCGCGATCGTGACCAGGGCGGCGACGCCTTCCCGCAAGAGCAGGTTCGGCGACGCTGGCGTGAGCGCCCGTACCGGCACAGCGACGCCACCCGGCTGTGGCAGGAGGACGCCGCCCGCCTTTCGCACGAGCCAGAAGTGCACCGGGAGCAGCGCGAATAGCGTGAAGGGCAGGATCGCAACGTGGAGCCCGAAGAAGAGGGAGAGTGTCCTCGGGCCCACCTCGGCGCCACCGCGGGCGAGGCGCAGGAGCGGCGGCCCGAGCAGCGGAACGTACTTGAGCATCCCGGAGCTGATGGTGACGGACCAGAAGGAGAGCTGGTCCCACGGGAGCAGGCGGCCGGTGTAGGCGGAGGCGATGACGAGGAAGAGGAGCACCAGACCGAGGAGCCAGTTCGCGTGGCGGGGCGGGAGGTGGCCGCCGCGGAAGAAGACGCGGAGCAGATGGAGGAGCGTGACGGCGAGGGCTCCGTCCGCCGCCCAAGCGTGGGCGCTCCGGACGAAGGCGCCGAACGGGACCTCGCGGACGAGCACCCTGACGGCCAAGTGCGCCCGCTCCGCGGACGGATCGTACGCTGCGAGCAGCAAGAGCCCGGTCGCCACCGCGAGCAGGTAGAGCACCAGCGCGGCGCCGCCCAGCCCCAGCGTCCGCGAGAAGCGGAGCGCCTCGGCTGGCACGGCGCGCGGGTGGAGGTGGAGGAGGAGGCCTTCGCGCCTTGGCCGGCCGCGTACCCCGGGCACCGTGGCGTCGACCTCTCGCAGTTCCGCCGCCATCTCCGGTCACCTTTCCTGGGTGCGCCAGTGCAGGACGCGGCGCTCGACCAGCCCCACCGCGACGTTGAGCAGGTAGCCGGTGAGGCCGATGACCACGACGCCGAAGAGCACTAGATCCATGCGCGAGGCGTTGCGGCCGTCGATGATGATGTTCCCGGCGCCCGGCCCCGCCGTGAAGAAGTACTCGGACCCCACCGTGCCCAGCCAAGAGAAGAACACGCCCACGTGCAGCCCGCGGAGGATGGACGGCGCGGCGGCCGGCAGAATCACCAGCGCCAGCGTCCGCGCCGGGCCGTACCGGTAGATCCGGGCGACCTCCAGATACTTCTGCTCGACGTTGCGCACACCCTCGTAGGTGTTGACCAACATTGGAAAGACGCACGTGATCGCGATGAACGCGATCTTGGCGGGCTCCCGGAGGCCAAACCAGAACGACATGAGCGGGATGAGGGCGAAGGGGGAGATCTGCTTTAGCGCGTCGACGGTGGGCAGGAAGAGCCGGTCCGCGCGGCGCGACACGCCCAGCGCAACGCCGGCGGCGATCCCCAGGGCGCCGCCGATGGCCAGGCCCGCCAGATCGCGCGCCAGACTGGCCCGCAGCCCAACCCAGACCTCGCCGCTACTCACCAGGCGGGCCCCCTGGCGGACGACGTCGCTCACCGGCGGGAGAAAGACCGGGTTGGCGATCCGGGCTCGGACGACGAGCTCCCAGATCGCGACCAGGAGCAGCGGTAGCACCAGCCCGCGCCACGGAAGCCACTGTCCCAGCGTCGCTTGCTTCGTCGCCATCTCCGCTCCTCTCCGCTACCCCGCCGGACCGCGCCAGCTCGCCAACCGGCGCTCGAGCATCACGAACGACTTGTCGAGGATGAAGCCGGCGAGGCCGAGCAGGACGATCACGCCGAGCACAATGTCCAGCTGGAAGAGGTTGCGCGACTCGACGATGAGGACGCCGAGGCCGCGCTCGATGCCCACCAGCTCCGCCGCCACCAGCGTCAGCCATGCCTGCGACAGGCCCATGCGCAGGCCCAGCACGATGGACGGCAGCGCCGCCGGCGCGACCACCCTGGAGAAGAGCCGCCAGCGCGAGAGCCCATACACGCGCGCGAGCTCGAGATAGGCGGGCGGGATGTGGCGCGCGCCCTTGAAGGTGTTCATGACCACTGGCACCAGCGCCGCGATGCAGATGAGGAAGACCGCCAGCTTCCCGCTGATGCCGAAAAGCAAGATGCCGATGGGGATCCAGGCGATGACCGGTGTCTGGGCGTAGACCTCGAACGTCGGCAACACGTAGGCCTCCGCCCTGCGCGAAGCACCGAGGAGCGCGCCGAGGGAGACACCGAGGACCGCCGCGATCCCGAACCCCGTCCCCACGCGCAGCAGGCTCCCCCGCGCGTGCTCCCAAAGCTCGCCGCTCGCTGCGAGCCCCGCGAGACTCTGGAGAACGAGGGACGGCGCGGGCAGGATCTGCTCGGCCAGCCAGCCCCGCGCGGCCGCCACCTGCCAGAGGATGAGCAAGGCCAGGGGGACGAGCAGCGGCGCGCCCCGCGACCGGAGCGGGGACCAGGACCAACGCAGGAACCAGGGACGGCGAGGCGCCGCGCTCCCGGCGCGCAGCCCGTCTCTCCCTTGCGCTGCGGTTGCCTGAAGGAGTTCGCTCATTTCTACGTCACCTCGTCATGACGGCGGGGCGGCCGGGCTCGCGCCGCGGCGGCCACGCCATTCACGATGGGTCAGCTCCGGGTCAGCGGCCTGCCGTCGCGCCTGTACGGCGTCCAGTAGTGTTCCAGCCCCAAATCCTTCAGCGCCGCGTCGAGGACGTTGCGGTCGAGCCAGCGCTCGATGTCGAACGGCTTGCGGATCAGCTTGTACTTGAGCGCCTCGGCGACGCCGTCCTGGAAGCGACCGACCCAGTAGTCATCCAGCAGCGGGGTCTGGTGCTCGATCATCGTGTCCTTGCGGTAGGACTCCTTGTAGTACTGGAAGCCGGTCCCGTCCTGCCCCCAGAGCGCGAACACGGTGTTGCGATTGGCCTCGTCCGATCCGAAGCGCGCCGCCTTCACGTACAACTTGAGAAGCCGCCGCGTGATCTCCGGGTACTTCCGAATGAAGTTCTCGTCCCCGACGAAACCGCCGGAGATCTGCTCCTCCGGGGTGTTGGATTCGTAGATGATCCGGGCCACGCCGCGATCCCGGAGCGGGAAGAACTGTGCGGGCGTACCGATCACCGCGTCGATGTCCTTGGTCTGCAGCGCGTCGGTCGCGTTGGCGCCCAGGATGTTCACCGCGCGCACGTCCTTGTCCTGCAGGCCGACCTTCGCCAAGGCGCGCACTTCGCAGAGCTGGATGGCGGTGCCCTTGGCGACCGCGAACCGCCGTCCCTTGAGGTCGGCCAGGGTCCGGATCGACGATTCCGAGGGTACGGCCACGGCGTAGCGGCCGCGCATGAAGTCCCCGGCCAGCACTTTCGTGTGCAGGCCGGCCGACCGACCGATGATCATCCCTAGATCGCCCTCGACGGAGAAGTCCAGGAGGCCGTTGGCGAAGGCCTCGTTGATGCCGGGTCCCGCGTACTTGAAGTGGTTCCACTCGATCCGGATGCCGTCCTTCTGGAACTCCTGTTCCACCCAGCCCTTGAGGTGAGCGGTGGACAGGGCGGCGCCGCCCAGCACCGGCCGGTTGCCGGTGCCGGTGCCGGGAAAGCCGATGCGGATGACGCTGGGCCGGCCCTCGTCCGCGCGGACCGTCGGCGCGGCGGCCAAGAGCCCCGCCGCCAGCGTGAACGAGAGCAGGTTCTGCAGAGTACTTGGTGTGTTCATTGCGTGGGTCCTCGTCGCGAGAAGGCGAATCAGAAGCCGAACTGGAACTGGCCCAGGATCTGGTGCGTGGTCAATGGCGCACTCGAGTTGTGATTGCGGATCCAGTTGTAATTGACCTGAAACTTGGTGGTCTGGGCGAAGAAGACGTTGAAGCCGCCGGTGTAGATCTCCTCGGGGAAGCCGTACGCGGCATTGCGCGTGCCGAGGCTCGGGATGAAGAGGTCCACCCGCGCGAACGGCTGGTAGCTCTTCGGCCACCAGTCGTCGAACCGACCCGACGAGACCGAAGCCGTTCCCAGCACGCTCTGTGCGTAAAGGAACTGCGAGCCGAAGGTGTAGTAGACGGTCGCCACGTGCGACTGGCTCACCACCGTCTCGAGCTGCTTCGCCACGACCGAGGTCCCAAAGGTGCGCCCGTCCCGACCACGCACGAACTCGTAGGTCACGCCGAACGGGTGGTGGTTGTAATAGACGTCGAACCCGAGGCGCTCCTTGATGCCCGTACCGGAGAGGACGGCCGTCCCGTTGCTGTTCACCGTGGTGTTCTGGGTTCCCTTGTAGACGGAGGCGCCAATGGCGAGCTGGCGCAACCAGGAGTTGTACTCTGCGGGCGCGGTGAACACGACGCGCCCGAAGTAGTCCTTCTGGTTGTTGTTGTCCGTCATGTTCGGGCCGGAGCCGTTCACGACGCCCGCGATGTAGGTAAGCAGCGGTGCACGGTAGGAGTAGCCGTAGTCGTACTGGACCCAAAGGTCCCCTCGGAGCACCAGGCCGATGTCGATCTGGTTGGGGAAGAGCGCCGAGGTGAATTGCGCCGGGATGATGGTCGGCTTGAGCTCGTCGGGCGCCGCCACTTCCAGTCCGAAGGGCAGGAGCTGCTGACCGAAGGTGAGCGAGAGGAGCGGGCCCTCGGGGTTGAGAGTGGAGAGGAAGTTGTAGGTGAGGTTTGCGAACTGGACGTACAGGTTGCCCGAGGCGTTGGCCCCCGCCCCGCCGCCGGGTAGCGTGGCGTTTGCTCCCGCGCGCAGCACATACGAGAGGTTCCTCCCCTCCTCGTAGTCCCGGTAGAGATTTCCGGAGAACTGGACCGCGGTATTGCCGCCGTTGAAGGAGAGCTTGGTGCCGTTGGCGGTCGTCGGGGCGGCGACCGGCGCGATGTTGCTGTAGCCGGCCCGCGCCTGCACCAGGCCCGTGATATTGACGGGCCGGTTCGACTGCGCCGTGTTGTACTCGCGCTCGCGGCTGTACTGGTACTTGAAGTTCTCGAGGTCGGTGCGCAGACCGTTCAGGTCGTCGCGCGTGACGGGGGCGGTCGCCTCGGCGTTGCCCTCGCCCGGCACCGCCTTCTCGGCGCTCTCCTTCCCGCCCAGCTTCTGCTGCAGGGCCCGCACGGACTCCTCCAGCTTCCGGATCTGACGCTGGAGCTCCTGCGGGTCGGGTTGGTCCGCCGCGTGGGCCAGGGGTCCGAGGCAGACGAGTGCCAGAGCGACGAGTGCGGACCTCGTGAAAAGGCTCATGACTTCTCCAAAGGTGGGGTTGTCTGAAAGGGCGCGGCCGCGCGGCCGGGACACGGGTCGGCGTGGTCGTCCTGCAGTGTGTCCGTTATAACGGATGACATCGACATGGAGTGCCCGGTGGTGCGGGGGTAGCCCTGGCGTCAGATGGCGTACTCGGGGACGCGCTCCTCGCCCCAGAAGAACTCCCGGAAGATGGCCCTGCGCAGGCCCGCGAACTCCCAGGTGGTCCGGTCGCGGGGGCGGGGAAGGTCGACGTCCAGGACACGGAGGACGGTCCCGGGCCGGCTCCCCAGCACCGCCACCCGGTCCGCGAGGTAGAGGGCCTCGTCGATATCATGGGTGACGAGCACGAGCGTGGTCCGCTCGGCTTCCCAGATTCGGTGCAGCTCCTCCTGCATCTGGATCCGGGTGAACGTGTCGAGCGCGCCGAACGGCTCGTCCAGCAGGAGGACGCCGGGGCGCGGCGCCAGGGCGCGCGCCAGCGCGACCCGCTGGGCCATTCCCCCCGAGAGCTGGTGCGGATAGGCGCGCTCGAAGCCGCGCAGCCCGACCAGCGCCACGTGCTCGGCCACCGCACGGCGCCGCTCCGCCGGTGGCAGGTCGGCCACGCCGAAGGCGACGTTCTTCTCGACGGTGAGCCACGGGAGCAGGCGATGCTCCTGGAACATCACGCCGCGATCGGTCCCCGGCCCACGCACGGGCGCGCCGCCCACGTCGACCGAGCCCTCGTGGTCGCGCTCCAGGCCGGCGATGATC
>Ga0335080_10009220_pt1 | contig 10318 bp, 8 predicted proteins | sample Lox_Sample_34_FD_206720 | JGI IMG/M metagenome (GOLD analysis project Ga0335080, IMG submission 206720) | Soil microbial communities from Loxahatchee National Wildlife Refuge, Florida, United States - Lox_Sample_3.4 | ecosystem: Environmental > Terrestrial > Soil > Wetlands | place: USA: Florida... | reverse complement strand
CGTCGCAAAAAGCGTTTTTGCTCGGGTGCGGGCGTGAATGTACTCCACCGCTGCCCAGGCGATGGCAAGGCCATCGTAGGTTGCCGTACCGCGGCCGATTTCGTCGAGCAGCACCAGCGATCGCGGTGTGGCGCCGTGCAGGATGGCGGCGGTTTCGGTCATTTCAACCATGAAGGTGGAGCGTCCGCGCGCGAGGTTGTCACTGGCGCCGATGCGGGTGAAGACGCGGTCCACAATGCCCAGCCGCATGGAACGCGCCGGAACGAAGGAGCCCATCTGCGCCAGAATCACCGCCAGCGCCGCCTGCCGCAAATAGGTGGACTTGCCGCCCATGTTGGGGCCGGTGAGCACCAGCACGGTGTGGGTAGTCGAGTTGAGATACAGATCGTTGGGCACGAAGCGCTCGGTGCCGCCCGCCAACTCCCGCTGCTCGATCACTGGGTGGCGGCCCTGAATGATTTCAATGTCGGAGGAGTCGTCGAGCCTGGGGCGGCAGTAGTCGTGGAGGGCGGCGATGTGCGCGAACGCCGCCAGCACATCGACCTCCGCCAACGCCAGGGCTGTCTGGCGGATGCGGCGGGCTTCGCCGGCGACTGCCGAACGCAACTCGGCGAAAAGCCGTCGCTCGATTTCGACGATCTTCTCCTGGGCGTCGAGAATCCTGGATTCGTACTCCTTCAGCTCGCCGGTCGTAAAGCGCTCGGCGTTCACCAGCGTCTGTTTGCGCTCATAGTCCGACGGCGCAAGGTGCAGATTCGGCCGGGAAATTTCCAGGTAGTAGCCGAACACGTTGTTGAACTTCACCTTCAGCGAGGCGATGCCGGTGCGCTGCCGTTCGCGCTGCTCGATCTGTGCCAGGAATTGCTTGCTGTTGCGGCTGAGGTCGCGGAGTTCGTCGAGTTCCCGGTCCACGCCGCGGGCGATCACGCCGCCGTCGTTCAACGAGATCGGAGGCTCCCGCTCGATTGTGCTTGCAATGGTTTGGCGAAGGTCGGCGAGATCATCCGCGCCGTTACGGAGCGCATCGAGGCGCGCGCTCGAAAGGCGGCCTAACGCGGCCTTCACCGCCGGAATCTTTCCCAGCGAGGCCTCCAGCGCCAAGAGATCGCGCGGATTCGCGGTTTCCAGGGTCACGCGGCTGAGCAGACGCTCCAGATCGAGGATGCCTTCGAGCGCGCGCCTCAGTTCCTCGCGCGCCATGGTTTCTCTCACCTGGACCTCTACCGCATCCAGACGCTGGTTGATCTCGGCTGGTTCAATCGACGGCCGCAGCAGCCAGGAGCGCAGCAGGCGTTTGCCCATGGGCGTGACCGTCGCGTCGATGGAGCGAAAGAGGGTAACGCCGGCATCGGTTCCGGCGAAAAGCGGCTCGGTCAGCTCCAGGTTGCGCACGGTTACCGCATCCAGGACCAAACAGTTTTGCCGCTCGTAGAAGCCGATGCGGTCCACGTGGTCGAGCTTGCCGCGCTGCGTTGACCGCACATAGTAGAGAATGGCTCCCGCCGCCGAAGCCGCAGCCGGGCGCCCCGCAAGCCCGAAACCCTCCAGCGAAAGCACGCCGAAATGATTTTCGAGAAGGGGGATGGCGTGGTCGGGGGCAAAGATCCAGTTGTCAAGCGGCGTTTCCGCAAAGCCCTTTCCCACAGTTGGGGCCGCGAGGTTGTCGGAACGGTTCGCGCTGAATAGCGGCGTTGCCGACCCGTACAGAACCTCACGCGGCTGCAACTGCGAGAGCTCTTCCTGAATGCGCCGCGCGGCGCCCTCGCCGGAAAATTCGGTCGCGCGGAATTCGCCGGTGGAAAGGTCCAGGGCGGCAAAGCCGGCGCGATCGTCGATTTGAGCCACCGCCGCCAGAAAATTATTTTCTTCCGAACTCAACGACGAGTCTGCAGCCGTGCCCGGGGTGACTACGCGCGTCACCTCGCGGCGCACCAGCTTTTTGGCCACGCGGGGGTCCTCCACCTGATCGCAGATGGCCACCTTGAATCCCTTGCGAATCAGTTTGGAGATGTAATTCTCGGCGGCATGGTAAGGGACGCCGCACATGGGAATGTCCACGCCTCTTTCTTTGTTGCGTGAAGTCAGAGTGATCTGCAACTCGCGGGCGGCCACGATTGCGTCGTCGAAGAAAAGTTCGTAGAAATCGCCCAGGCGAAAGAACAGCAGCGCGGTGGGGTGGTCTTTCTTGATGGCGGCGTATTGCCGCATCAGCGGCGTGGACGGCTCAGTCATCTGCGGCGGGGTCGTGGGCGGATTATAACAAAGGGGGGTGCGTCCCTTGGGACTTGGCTGCCACGGATTTACTTCATAAAAAGGTTGATCCGCGTGAATTGGTGGCAAAGAACTTGTAGCGTCAGCCGGGTGACTTGACCGCAAAGATCGCAAAAGACGCAAAGAAAGATCCCCAGGATGTTGACGCCGTCTCTCTCCCGATGTTTTCCTTACACGCATGGAACTTCGCAAGGATCCAATCACCCGTTCCTGGGTTATCACGGGTGATGATGTGCCCGACGTCGCCCCGAAAGTTGAAACGGTGTGCGGATTCTGTCCGGATTCCAGCGCTCCCTTGCAAACGGTGGCCAGCCTCCCGGGTCCAACGGGGACGCCGTGGGCGGCGCGAGCGGTTGTGCATCCCTCGCCTTTGTACCGGATTGAAGGCGATCCGGCGCGGCGCGGAGACGGCATATACGACCGCATGCGGCCTGTGGGAGCGCACGAGGTGCTGGTGGAAAACCCGCACCATGACCGCCAGTTGTGGAATGCCAGCGATGCCGAGATCGAGCAGTTCCTGCTGCTCGCGGCGCAGCGCATCCAGGACCTCAAGCGCGATGGGCGTTTCAAGTACATCACGCTGTTCAAGAATCACGGCGTCAGCGCGGGGCAGGAATTCCAGCATCCCAATACGCAGCTCACTGCGACCACGTTTGTCCCCCGGCGGGTGCTTTACGAGCTTCGCGCCGGCCGTGAATATTTCCAGCAGAAGGAGCGCTGCGTATTTTGCGACATCATCTCCCAGGAAACCCGGCAGGACCAGCGGGTGATCGAATCGCGAGGGGACTTTCTGGCGCTTGGGCCGTACGCTCCCCGCGTGCCTTATGAGGCCTGGATTCTGCCGCGGACGCACGACGCCTCCTTTGAGCGCTTCGGACTGAACCGAGGCGGCACGCTGCGCGACCTGGGCGGACTGCTACGCCGCACTCTGCAGCGTATTCGTACCCTCACCGAGGATTTTCATCTGGTGCTACACACCTCGCCCAATACGCTGCATCCTTCCGCCAGCCTGGGCTACTGGAAAACCATTGACGAGGACTACCACTGGCACATCGAGATCATGCCCATCCTGGCGGCGAAAGCGAAGTCCTACACCTTCAAGGAGGTGTATTACTCACCGTTGACTTCGGAGACGGCGGTAAAGCGCATGCGGGAGGCGAAGATTGAACTCTAGCTGGGTTGTCAGTCGTCAGTCGTCAGCCAAACACAGATGTGCGATGATGCCGAGGTCACGCGGAATGAATCCTAATGACCGGCGACTGACGACTGCACTATGACTACCCGCCGCATGAAGACGTACACCGGAGGCCAGGGATACGTTTACCAGTACTATTTTGTCGGCCAACGCGCTGCCCTGGCAGGCGATCCCATTGCTCCCGCCACGGAATATGTCTTCGACGTCACATCGGATCGCAAGACGACCTTTGCTGTGAGCGTGTTTCTGCCGGGCCAAGCCATACGCGACTGGGCGGCCGTCCACGGGCGCGCACTCAATGACGCCGAACAGTACGGCGCGGCCAAAATGAGACTGTTTCAGGCATTCGACGAGATCGAGAACATGCTCTCCGAGGGGCGGCGCTTGCTTATCGGCACAGCGGACCTGGAGCGTCTGCTGGGAGCGCTGCACGTGGAATAGAAGCCCGACTTCTTCAAGTCATACTTCCGTTTTGCCGCCCTTTCGTTTTGCCGCCCCACCCCTGGTGCAGTCTATAATCAGTGGGCCGGGGGAAGCCCTGGGATCATCCCTCATTTATGCCCACTTTTTGGCTGAGAATGGCGCTCGGCTGTTACGCCGTCGGCCTGCTTTATGCGCTGGTGGCGGTCACGCGCACCAGTGACTGGTTCAATCGGGTCGCTTTGCACGCCGCTTATCTGGGCATGGTCTTTCACTTCGTAGCCTTGATGGAGGGGGTGCTCTTCTCCGGCCACATCGCCGCAGCGTCGGTGCACAATTCCGAATCGGTGTTGGGCTTTCTGGTGATGGTGGCCTTTCTGCTGGTGTACGCGGTTTACAAGACTACCTCGCCCGGGATCGTCGTCTTCCCCCTGGTGTTCCTGCTGACCTTTGTCGCTGCCACTGGCGAGCAGCCCTTTCTGCAACTTACGCCCGGCGTGCGCAGCGGCTGGCTGTTCGCGCACATCGTGCTCATTTTTGCCGGGTACGCGGCGCTGATCCTCAGTTTCGTCGCCAGCCTGCTTTACCTGGTGCAGGAGCGGTCATTGAAGTCGAAGAAGGCCGGCGGATTTTTCTCCCGCTTGCCGGCTTTGCAGGTGATTGACGATATCGGCTTCCGTTCCCTGCTGCTGGGCTTCCCTTTCATGACCCTGGGCCTGATTACGGGCACGGTGGTGGCGCAGGCGACTTATGGCCGAGTGGATTTGTTCGATCCCAAAATTCTGCTTTCGGTGCTGATGTGGGCGGTGTATCTGCTGTTGGTTTACACCCGCTGGAACGCGGGCTGGCGAGGCCGGAGGGCAGCCTACCTTGCGGCGGGAGCGTTTGCCGCAGCGGTGGTGGCGTGGGCGGCCAACTATTTCAGTGCCATTCACAGGTTCGCGCAGTCATGAACTTCCAGCTCATCGGCGTGAACCACAATAGCGCTCCGGTGGAGGTGCGCGAGCAGTTGGCCGTTCCGGAATCGCGCCTGGCCAGCGCCTTGCAGGAATTGGTGCGTTATCCCGGCGTGGATGAGGGTCTGATTCTCTCTACCTGCAACCGCGTCGAGGTGCTGGCGCAAACCCGCAATGGGAGCGCGGACCTGCGCGGCTTCCTGAGCGGCCACTTCCACCTGGCGCCCGGCCAGTTCGAACCACATCTTTACGAATACCGCGAGCGGGAAGCGATTCGCCATCTGTTCCGCGTAGCCTGCAGCCTCGACTCCATGGTGGTTGGAGAACCGCAGATTCTGGGCCAGGTGAAGGAAGCCTACGCCACGGCGCGAGCCGTGGGAGCGGTGCGCGCTCAACTGGATCTTCTACTCACACGCGCTTTTGCCGTCGCTAAACGGGTACGCACAGAGACCGCCGTCGGGTCTTCGGCGGTTTCGGTTGCGTCTGTTGCCGTGGAACTGGCGAAAAAGATTTTCGGATCGCTCAAGGGCAAACACGTTTGCCTGGTGGGCGCGGGCAAGATGAGCGAACTGGCGGCGCGGCACTTGCAGGCGCACGGCGCGGAATCTATCTTCGTGGCCAACCGCACCTACGAGCGGGCCACTCAACTGGCCGCCAAGTTTAACGGCGAGGCAATTCACTTCTCGGACATCTACGAATTCTGCGACCGCGCCGACATCGTCATCAGCTCGACCGGCGCGCCCGTAGCCATCTTCCGCCGCGAACACGGCGAGCGCTTTCTCGCCCGCCGCAAGAACCGGCCGATGTTTTTTATCGACATCGCCGTGCCCCGCGACGTGGATCCGGAGATGAACAAGCTGGACGGCATCTTCGTGTACGACATCGACGATCTGCAGCAAGCGGTGCACTCGCACACCGCGGACCGGCAGCGCGAAGCCGAGCGCGCCGAAGCCATCATCCAGAGCGAAGTAGAACGCTTTCTCGGCCGTTTGCAAACTCTCGAAGTTGTGCCCACTATCGTCAGCCTGCAGGACCACCTGGAAAACATCCGCCAAGCGGAAATCGACCGTGTACGCGGCCGGCTGGGCCCGCTTTCGCCCGAGCAGGAGCTGGCGATCGAAACTCTTACTCGCGGCATCGTCAACAAGATCATGCACACCCCGATCAGCACGCTAAAGACAGCGGCGCGCGAGGCCGAGGCCACGACCGTGGTCGATGTGGTGCGGCGGCTGTTCAATTTGCAGGAGAAAGAGAAGCAGGACAAGGCATGATTAACGGCGGGGCCCACGGGGCGCGAAATGCCTGACCTCCGCATTGGCTCTCGCGGGTCGCAACTTGCGCTCTGGCAGGCCAACCACATCGCTTCCCTTCTCCGCCAACGTGGTCATGAAATCGAAATTGAGATCATTCACACTACCGGCGACAAGATCACCGATGTTGCGCTGGCCAAAGTCGGCACCAAGGGCATGTTCACCAAAGAGATTGAGGAAGCGCTGGCTGCCGGGCGCGTCGATCTCGCGGTACACAGTCTGAAGGACTTGCCGACTGAGATTGGCGAGGGGTTTGAGATTGCGGCCATCCCTCAACGCGCAGACCCGCGCGACGTTCTTTGCTCCGTGCGCTACGGCAGTCTTGAGGAACTGCCGCCTGCTGCGCGGGTAGGCACCAGCAGCCTGCGCCGCCAGGCGCAACTGAAGGCCCTGCGCCCGGATTTGCAGGTTTATTCCCTGCGCGGCAATGTGGATACGCGGCTGAGGAAGCTGGAGGCGGGCGAGTACGATGCGATCATCTTGGCCGCAGCCGGCATTACGCGGCTGGAGAAAACTCAGTTTCTGCGGCAGGTTGTTCCATCTGAAATCATGTGTCCGGCGGCAGGGCAGGGAGCGCTGGCGATAGAAATCCGGGCGCGGGACTCGGCTGTCCGTGGAGAGCTGGCTTTCCTTGACGACTCTGCGGCGCGGTCTTCAACCGAGTGTGAGCGTGCCATGTTAGCCAGAATGGGCGGGGGCTGCCAGGTGCCGATCGGCGCGCTGGCCGAAGTGCGCGAAGGCCGGCTTCACTTGCAGGCGGTTGTGGCCCGTCCGGATGGGACGGAAGTGTTACGGGAATCCGCGGAGGGCGGCGATCCGGTTGAACTGGGGAAGGCCGTGGGCGACAAACTGCTTCGGCGGGGCGGAGACGCAATTCTGGAAGCGGTGTATGGCCACCCGGCCGCAACCCCACAACAAACCTGAGGCACTCGCGCTTTGTCCGCGGTGTGCTCTCTGGCTAAACGCAAGAAGCGTGACCGCGGAGGACACCCGAGGCGCGGAGATATTCGCCGATGAATTCTGACCCCAGAAAGAAGCGCAGTCCACTGCGAGGCATTCGCGTGCTGGTGGGCCGCGCCCGCCATCAGGCTAGCGCTCTTTCCTCGGGCCTGCGGGCGCTGGGAGCGCGAGTCATCGAAATTCCTTTCATCGAAATTCGCAAGCCGCGTTCTTATGCCCCGTTGGACACCGCGCTCCGGCATCTCGACCAATATGACTGGCTGATCCTTACCAGCGTGAATGGCGTGGAAGCCTTGTGGGGGCGAGCCGGCAAACTGAGAATTCCGAAGAAGAGCTTTTCTCATCTCAGACTGGCGGCCATTGGTCCGGCGACAAGAAAGGCCATCTCGGTCCGCGGGCTGAAGGTTCATGTCGTGCCCAAGGAGTACGTGGCAGAGTCTGTGGTTGACAGTCTGAGGGGCCAGGTCAACGGGCAGCGCGTTCTGCTGGCGCGAGCGAAGGTGGCGCGAGACGTAATCCCCCGCGAACTGCGCAAACTTGGCGCTGAGGTGGACGTAGTGGAGGCCTACGAAACCGTCCTGCCTCGTGCCTCCGGAGCCAAGTTGAGGAACTTATTAAAGAAAAATTGGGTGGCGTTGCTGGGCGGGCAGCTAGGCCATGGCGCACGCGCCTCGCGCGTTTCAGGCTCGCGTCTCTTACTTGACGGAGTCTGCTTGGCCTCGATCGGCCCGGTCACTTCGTCCACCCTGCGCGAAATTGGGCTGCGGGCCGACATCGAAGCCGGACAATACACGATTCCCGGCTTAATCGATGCCATCGCCGACTATCAAATTGCCACCGTCGCTAAGCGGTCCGGCCTTTGATCGTCCGCCCGACTGTGCTAGGCTGCGGCGAACTCGTTCCTTGAGTCTGGAGAATGCATGCGCTGGATTTATACTCATCTCCTCTGGGATCCCACACGTGGAAGCGGCCTGTTGCGGGCACTGTGGGCCATGCGCAAATTACTGGTTGCACTTGCCGGAACCGCTCTGCTGACCTGGCGTGAATGGGAAGAGCACCATCCTTATGACATCGTGATCGTAACCCTGATCCACTTTGCCTTCATGTTGGCCCTCGTGGCTTTGTTCGTTTTCCTCGCGCAATGGATCAGCCGAAGCCACAGTAAACTGACAGGCAGGTAATCTGCTCTCTCCTACGGGAGCCAGCCGATGGCGACTCAAATCTCTCCTATGCTGGCGGTCAGCGACGGCAACGCCGCCATCGCCTTCTATCAGGCCGCCTTCGATGCCGAACTTCTCTGGCACCTTGACGGAGGCGGCCATGTGGTTGCCGGACTCGCCATTGACGGCGCCCAATTCTTCCTCGCTCACGAGGAGCCTGACTACGGCACCCGCGGCCCCGCTTCCGCAGGCTTTACTACAGTCCGAATCGAACTTTTCGTGGAGAATCCCGTCGCCGTGCACGGGAAAGCGCTGGCCGCCGGGGCGGTTGAGCACAGTCCGGTGGAGGAACATGAGCACACGACGTCCGGGACGCGGCCGATCAAGCGCATGCTCCAGGGCGCCATTCTCGACCCTTTCGGGCACATGTGGCTGATCGGAAAGATCCTTGAATAGCGCGCCGAACGACGGTTTTGGCCGGTGGAGGCAGAGTACCTGTGTAATACAATATCTGCCTTGCGGGAAGCGCTGTTTGAAATGAAACCCCAAAAGAGGTCAGTCTGGATGCTTAGGGCCGCGTGTTGTTTGTTCTATCTGGTCACTTTGCCGGCGATCGTTTTTGCTCAAGAGAACAACCTCAGCTTTCCGCCTGCGGAAGTGATGCAGCGAATTCGCCCTGAGGGCATCCGCGCCGACATGGCCTTTCTCGCTGATGATCTGCTCGAAGGGCGAGGCACCGGCACGCGCGGGTATATGCTGGCCGCGAAATACATCGCGTCGCAATACGAGCAGATGGGTCTGAAGCCGGCCGGCGAAAACGGAACATTTTTCCAGACAGTCCGCTTTCGCCAATTTGACATCGTGCCCGAAAAAAGTTCGGTGACGATCAAGCACAACGGCCAGCAACATCCACTCGCATTTGAAGTGGACTACATCAGCGGCGGCGATCCGCTCTATGCTGACACTTCTTTCGACGCCCCAGCGGTTTTCGTCGGCTACGGCGTCACCGCTCCGGAATTCAGGTACGATGACTACGCCAACGCCGACGTAAAGGGGAAAGTCGCCGTGATGATTTATGGCGCTCCCAGCAAGTTCCCCGACGCTCCACGCGCCCACTATTCCTCCGGAGAAATGAAGCTGCAGAATGCTGTCGCCCACGGCGCCATCGGAATCGTGACAATCTGGGCCGGGCCGCTCACCGATCGAATTCCTTTTCAGTCCCTGGTGCGGTTCTATCATTCTCCGCACATGCGCTGGCTGGACGACAAGGGCATTCCTAACAACACCGATCCCCAGATCCGCGGCAGCGTGATGATCAGCGCCGATGCCGCGGCAGCCTTGTTCGAAGGCGCCGCCCGGCCGTTCCAGTCCGTGCTGCAAGCTGCGCAGGCAGGGCAGGCACAGTCCTTGCCACTGGCGGTTAACGTCGCTCTGCACATGGTGAGCCGGCATTCGGAAGTGCAGGCGCCGAATATCGCGGGCGTGCTGCCCGGCTCCGACCCCAAGCTCGAAGACCAGTACGTCGTTTATACCGCCCACGCCGATCACCTCGGCATCGGCCGCCCGGTCAACGGCGACTCCATTTACAACGGCGCAGCCGACGACGCCTCAGGCGTGGCGGGCGTGCTGGCGATTGCCCGCGCCTTGGCGAGCCTGAAGACTCCGCCTGCCCGCTCCATTCTGTTTCTGGCGGTCGCGGGCGAAGAGGAAGGATTGCTGGGATCCGACTACTACGCTCACCACCCGACCGTGCCGTTTTCGAAAATCGTGGCTGACGTGAATCTCGACGGAGTGACGCTGCTCTATGACTTCCGCGACATCGTGCCGTTGGGCGCGGAACATTCCAGCATCTCTGCCGAGGTTAATGACGTGGCCCGGCATATGGGGCTGGAAGTCAGCCCCGATCCCTCGCCGGAAGAGGTGTACTTCATCCGCAGCGATCAGTATTCGTTCGTGAAGCGGGGCGTGCCTTCTGTTTTTATTGGTGAAGGATTCAAGACCGTGGACCCGAAAATCGACGGCAAGAAACTCAGCCAGGACTGGGAG
>Ga0335080_10009218_pt1 | contig 10319 bp, 12 predicted proteins | sample Lox_Sample_34_FD_206720 | JGI IMG/M metagenome (GOLD analysis project Ga0335080, IMG submission 206720) | Soil microbial communities from Loxahatchee National Wildlife Refuge, Florida, United States - Lox_Sample_3.4 | ecosystem: Environmental > Terrestrial > Soil > Wetlands | place: USA... | reverse complement strand
GCCCGCCGCTGCTGAGCGTCAGTGGGGTGGCATCGAGGGCCACGCGCATGGTCAGGGTTTGGGAACTCGGCGCGCGCCTCCGGTCCCGCGTAGCTCACTTTCCCGGTTGTCGTAATTGCGCGCGTAGTAACTGCGATACTCGCCCGACTTCACCCGCTCCACCCAGACCGCATTCCGGCGATACCAGTCGATCGTGCGCGCCAGGCCGTCTTCGAAACTTGTCAACGGAGTCCAGCCCGTTTCGCGCATGATCTTGGCGCTCGACAGCGCGTAACGGCGGTCGTGCCCCGGCCGGTCCTCCACGTAGCGGATCAGCGACTCCGCAGCGCCCGTCGCGGCCACAATCTTCTGCACTACCTCCAGATTCGGCAGCGAGCGGCTGCCGCCGATATTGTAGATCTCGCCTTCGCGCCCTTTGCCCAGCACCGCGCGGATGGCCCGGCAGTGATCCTCCACGTACAGCCAGTCGCGCACCTGCTGCCCGTCTCCGTACACCGGCAGCGGCTGCCCTTCCAGCGCATTCGAGATCATGAGCGGCAGCAGCTTCTCGGGAAATTGACAGGGGCCATAGTTGTTCGAAGCGCGCGTGATCACCACCGGAACCCGGTAGGTCGTGAAGTACGAGCGCGCCAGCAGATCCGACCCCGCCTTGGACGCCGAATACGGGCTGCTGGGATTCAGGGGAAACGTTTCGTCGGCTTCCAGTGGAGGCTCCAGGCTGCCATACACCTCGTCGGTCGAGATGTGCACGAATCGCGGCACCTGGTGCGCGCGCGCAGCTTCGAGCAGCGTAAACGTCCCGCGCAAGTTGGTTTCAAAGGCCGGACTCGGCGAGAAGATGCTGCGGTCTACGTGCGACTCGGCCGCAAAATGCACAATGGCATCCGGCTTCTCGTCGGTAACCAGCGCGTCCACCAGCGCGGCATCGCAGATATCGCCGTGCACAAAGCGGTAGTGGGCGCCCTCCGCCACCCCCTGCAAGTTCTCCAGATTGCCCGCGTATGTCAGCTTGTCCAGATTAACGATGCGCGGAGGATCGGGCGATCCCACCAGCAGCCGGACAAACGCCGAACCGATGAACCCCGCCCCTCCCGTGACCAGAAGTTTCATAAACGTGGGGCCGGCCCCCTGCTCGCTCTACTTATGCTGGGTCTCCCAATCGTAGTGGATGTGGGGGTCATCGTACGGAATGCGGCCTTCGTCTTTGGGGTTGTAGAAGCGGTCGGTCAGATACACCAGCATGGCCGGATCGGAGCCGATCACCTTGTAACCGTGCGCTACCCCCGGCGGAATCAGAATCTGCCACGGCCGCAGCACCCCGGTGTAGAGCGTGTTGCGCGCGCCGTAGGTGGGCGAACCCATGCGCAGATCAACCAGGGCCACTTGCAGCAACCCCACCACCGGCGCCCAGCAGTCCGTCTGATGCAGATGGTAGTGAAACGCCTTGATCGATCCTGGATAATTGTACGCGGCGGAGATCTGCGTTGTTGCCGCCGGAAACGCGCGCGCCAGCCCCTGGCCCAGCCGCTGGATCTCCAGAAAGTAGCCTCGATCATCCGGCCACAGCGTTACCGGCTCCAGCCGCACACCGTCGATGAGCTGCGGCGAATCGATTTTCAGGATGACCGACCCGATGCCCTTCTCGCATTCCGGCAGCACCAGGTCCAATGCACCCGCCCGCGCCACTTTTCGCGCTTCGGTGATCAACTCGGCTGAGCTCGCCATTTATACGTTCACTTTTTCGAGCACGCGGGATGCCGGCTCCTGACGGTGGCTCTGGGCCACCAGATTGCCGGCGCGCAGGAGCGAGTCGAACGTGCCCGCGTCCGTCCACCAGCCTTCCAGGAACGAAAACGTCATCGAGCCCTCCCGGATGTAGGCGTTGTTCACGTCGGTGATCTCCAGCTCACCGCGCCCGGAAGGTACCAGCGTCTTGATCTTCTCGAATACCGTGGCATCGTACATATAAATGCCTGTCACCGCGAAATCCGACTTCGGCCGTTTGGGTTTCTCCTCGATATTCATAATGCGGTTGTCAGCGATCTCCGCCACTCCGAAGCGTTCCGCGTCCGGCACTTTCTTGAGCAGAATGCGCGCTCCACGCGCCTGCTCGCGGAATGCGTCCACCGCCGCGCGAATGCTGCCCTGAATGATGTTGTCCCCTAGAATTACGCAGACCTTGTCGCCTTCGGCAAAGTGCTCGGCCAGCGCTAGCGCGTCGGCGATGCCGCCCTCGCCCTCCTGGTAGGTGTAGCCGATGTGTTTGAGGCCGAACTGCTTCCCGTTGGCCAGCAGGCGCAGGAAATCCCCGGCGTTCTTGCCTCCCGTAACCACTAGGATGTCGCGAATTCCCGCATCCACTAACGTCTGGATCGGGTAATAAATCATCGGCTTGTCGTAGATCGGCAGCAGATGCTTGTTAGTAATCTTGGTTAACGGAAACAGCCGGCTCCCGCTACCACCCGCCAGTACGATGCCTTTCATGGGTCTCATGATAGAATACCGGGTCGCCGTGACCCTTCACAACTGGTCCCAGGTACCGGAAGAGCAACTCAATCCAAGCGTCTCCCGCCAGGTCATCCATACCGGGTCCATGACCGTAGCGCGCATACGGCTGCGCAAGGGGGCTGTGGTGCCCCTGCACCAACACGTGAATGAGCAGCTCTCGATGATAGAGCGCGGCAGATTGCGCTTCGTAGTCGCCGGCGAGGAGCGGATCCTCAGCGCGGGCGAAGCCTTAACGATTCCGCCCAATGCGCCCCACCTGGTCGAGGCGCTGGAAGATTCGCTTGCAACCGATCTGTTTTCTCCACCCCGGGAAGACTGGATTCGCGGCGACGACGCCTACCTTCGCGGTCAAAAGTAAGGAGTTCAACGCATGCTACGTCGCATGCTTCGTGTCGCCTTGCCGGCTGTTGCACTGGCGTGTGCCGCTCTCGCCGCGGACATCTCCGGGTCATGGGAGTTCACAGTCGAAACCTTTCAGGGAAGCGTACGCCGTCGTTTGAGTTTAAGCAGGAAGTTCGAGTTCAAGCAGAAAGGCGAGAAGCTCACCGGAACATACTCGGGACGGTTCGGCACGGCGAAGCTTTCAGGCGCAGTCAGGGGCAACCAGATGGAATTCACCTTCGAAATCCCCAACGTGGACGGAACGGTGCACTATAAGGGAATGTTAGAAAGCCCGACGCGGATGAAGGGCAACGTCAATTACGGAGATGTGGCGAAGGGAACTTTTACGGCGAAAAAGAAGAACTAGCCCTACAGGAGCCGGAAGTTTACTTCGATCGTGGCCATCACCGCCACGGGCTGTCCGTTGCGGTATCCGGGCCGGAACTTCCACTTGTTGACGGCTTCGATGGCTTTCTCATCCAGGCCAAGGCCGAGGCTGCGGACGACGCGAATGTCCCGCGCTTTGCCGCCGGAATCCACCACCAATTGCAACACTACAGTCCCGGAATACTTCGCCTTGCGGGCCTCTTCGGAGTACTCGGGATCGACTTTATAAAGCACAACCGGAGCGGAGACTCCGCCGCCCACGCGGAACACACCGCCGCCCATGCCTCCGCCTTCACCTGGGCCGAATCCACCACCCTTGCCCGACCCAACGCCGCCGCCGGAGCCCGATCCGATACCGCCGCCGGAGCCAGGTCCGTTCGAGGGTGGTCCCATCTTAGCCAGCGGGTCCCCCCAAACCGGCATATTCACGTTTGGCAACGGCGTATCCGGAGGCGCGATGATAGTTGGATCCATTACCAGTTTCGGGTTGGGGTTATTGACCACCGCCATGGGTGGCGTAAACTGCTTCATCGAAGGCTTGGGCAGCCGGCCCTTACTGGCTGGAAGAGGTGACCGGTCGCCGCCACCACCGCCGCCTTGCATCTGATTCTTTTGCTCCGCCATTTTGGGAATGTACGGAGCGATGTCGGGCTGGATCAAAGACACCACTTCTCTGGCCTTCTGCTGCACGGCCTTGCTGGAGGCCACGGTAAACAGCAAAACCACCACGGTGGTGTGGATCGCCAGCGACATGGCATTCGATTTCTTGTCTTTGCCGTAGAGTCCCCAGATCTCCTTAACCGCCACAGGCTTGGAGGTCACTTGCAGTGGCGGAAGCGGCTGCGGATGGACGGCCTCACGAATGTTGCGGAAAAAAGACCGGTACCAGGCCTCTTCCGAGGTGGGAACGTACAGTCTGTTCAGATGGTCGTTAGCGTCGAAAGGTGTGTTTGGTGACAAATCAGCCATGGGCAATCCACAGGCGTTCGCGGTTACCCGCTACTAGCTCTGACGCGAGTGGAGAATCCGTCGTTACAGGTTTTGGAAGCCTGCAACGCAAGATCTGTAAGAGTGTACCACAATACAGCTCATTTCGGATTTAACCCTCACGTATCTTACAGTATGGACAGGTTGTTAATTTTCTTAGCAGGATTCCAGTTTTGGAATTCGCTTTCCGGCCTCCCGTGTGCTAAACGTACCGATGATGATCACGCGAGAGCAGGCGCTCCAAATTTTGCACGAGTTTACGAAATCTGAAAACCTCCGCAAACACGCGCTGGCCGTGGAAATCTGCGTTGCCGCCTATGCCCGGAAGTTTGGCGAGGACGAAACCAAGTGGTCGGTTACTGCGCTGCTGCATGACTTCGACTACGAGATGCACCCCAAAGCGCCTGACCATCCCATGAAGGGAGAGCCCATCCTGGCCTCTCGCGGAATTCCAGAGGATATCCGGCACGCCATCCTATCTCACGCTAACTATAGTGGGGTGGCACGCGAGTCCGCTCTCGAAAAAACACTGTTTGCGTGCGACGAACTGGCCGGGTTCATCACGGCGGTCTCGCTGGTAAAGCCGGGACGGTCGGTGCACGAGGTGGACGCCAGGTCCGTGCGTAAGAAGATGAAAGATAAAGCCTTTGCGCGCTCGGTGAGCCGCGAGGACATCGTCAACGGGGCCGGCGAGCTGGGCGTCGATCTGGAAGAACATATCGACTTCTGTATCAAAGCGATGCAAGGAAGGTCTGCCGAGCTGGGGCTCGGAGGCCCGGCGCCTCAAACTACCACGACGTGAATCTCGCCCGGCCCGTGGACTCCCCGGACCAAGATCTGCTCGATGTCGGCGGTGCGGCTGGGGCCGGTGATGAGCACCATGGAGCTGGTTTGTTCCGCTGGGTGCGGGAGGATGGCCAGCAACTCGTCGAGGCCGGTCAGGAGCCGTTCGTGCTCCACGATGGCGATGTGCACCGGGGGCAACAACGAAATCAAGCGTGCCTCTTGAGGGCTGGCGAGCATAACCAGCGTGCCGGTGTCGGCAAGCGCGTAATCGGCCCCGGTGATTCCGCAGCTGGCGCTCGCGCAAAGAGCGCGCAACTCTACGGGATCAGTAATTCCGCTCTCGACGCCGGCGATCGCCGTGATGCCGCATTCGCGCAGAACCGGGGCATTCGAAGCAGCCGATTTTCTGCCCGCAACCACGGATTTGACGTAAGTTCGGGCATCCTCGAGCGAGGCGGCACGATGCGTCTTGCCCGCGAGCGCTTCGACGCGCTCGCAGAAGACGGCGATGCGCGATTCGACGCCGGCTTCAGGAACGTTCAAGCGAACCGGCGGCGGTGGTTCCACCGGCTGACCGGCGGATCGGCCCAGAGCGGTCCGCACTCTGTGAAGCACGTTATCGCGGGACATTAACGGCGCTCCCGCCACATCTGCCGGAAGCTCTTGGCCGGCGGGGGCGGCAGGTCTCTCTGGCTGAGCCATGCATTCAGCGGCGCCACTTTGACTGCGGCCGGTGCGCTACGCACCCAGCCTCCGCCGTCTTGCGATGGCGCTAGGGCAACGGCCGCCATCCCCGCCATTTCGTAGAAAAGCGGGTGCCGCATCACCCAGGCCCACACCCTAAAAGCAAGCCGTTCCAGCCGGCTCGCGCCTTCGCGTTCTTCAGACTTTTTCACTTCGGAACGCAATTCGAGCAGGATTTTGGGGATGTCAATTTTCACCGGGCAGACTTCGGCGCAGGCGCCGCACAGGCTGGAAGCAAACGGCAATCCCGGTTCATGATTCACGCCCAGAAATTGTGGCGTCAGAATGGCGCCAATGGGTCCGGAATAGACCCACGGAAAACTGTGGCCGCCGATTTTTCGGTACACCGGGCAATGGTTCAGGCATGCCCCGCAGCGGATACAATACAGCGACTCGCGCTTGTCGCGGTCCCCCAAAACCTTGGTTCGCCCGTTGTCCAGTAGCACCACGTAGAACTCGTCGGGGCCGTCAATCTCCTCACTGCGCCGCGGCCCGGAGAGGAACGAAGTGTACACAGTGAGCGGCTGGCCGGTGGCGCTGCGTCCCAGCAGCTTCAGGAACACCGCCAGGTCCTGCGCGCGCGGAATCATTTTTTCGATTCCCGCGATAGCGATGTGAATCTTGGGCGCCGAGGTGGTCAGCCTCGCGTTGCCCTCGTTTTCCACCAGCACAACGGCGCCCGAGTCCGCCACCAGAAAATTAGCGCCGCTGATGCCGATGTCCGCCGCCAAAAACTTCTCACGCAGGACGGCGCGGGCGATCATGGTCTGCTTCTCGATGACTGTTTCCCGCGGCACGCCCAGGCGGTCGGTGAGCAGATCGGCCACCTGTTCCTTGGTCTTGTGCAGCGCCGGCGCCACGATGTGATAGGGCCGCTCGTGCGCCAATTGAATCAGGTATTCGCCAAGGTCGGTCTCGACCGATTCGAGATGGTGGTGTTCGAGCCGCTCGTTCAGATCGATCTCTTCGGTGGTCATCGATTTTGACTTCACGATCAGCCCGGCGCGGCGCTCCTTGGCCAGGCCCAGCACGAAATCGGCGACCTCGGTGGCATCCCTGCAAAAAACGACTTTGCCGCCGTGTGCCTCCACGTTCCGTTCGAACAGTTCCAGGTAATGATCCAGATGGTCGATGGTGTGGCGCTTGACCTCATGGGCCTGTGTCCGCAGCTCCTGGTAATCCGGGCACACTTCGGCGTTGACGGCCTTGCGGCGCTTTTCCATGAGGCGGCCGGTAGCCGCAAAGATGGCGAGCTGCAGCTTGGAATCGGCCAGCGTCAGGCGAATTTTTTCTTCAAAGATCGCGGACATGAATCACCGGCTGGCCAGCACTTCGGCGAGATGCAGAGTGCGGATAGGCAGGCCGGCGCGCGAGAGCGCCCCCTGGATCTGCATCAGGCAACTGGAATCGACCGAGACCACAGCCGACGCTCCGGTGCGCACTATGGAATCGATCTTGGTGCGGGCCATGCCACCGGAGACTTCGGCGAATTTTACGGAGAACGTTCCGCCAAAGCCGCAGCACTCCTCGGGGGCATCCATCTCCCGCAGTTCGAGCCCGCGCACGCGGCTGAGCAGGCGGCGCGGCCCGCCCTTGACTTTCAGCTCGCGCAGCGCATGGCAACTGTCGTGATACGTGACCACTTCGTCCAGCCGCGCGCCCACATCGTCAACGCCGGCCACCTCCAGGAGAAAACGCGAAAACTCGTAGACCTTGGATTCAAGCCGGCGCGCCCGCTCCAGGTTTTCCGGCTCCTTCTCGAAGAGGTCTGCGAAGTGATGGGCAATCATGGACGTGCACGATCCCGACGGCACCACGATGTACTCGGCATCACAAAATACATCGAGAAAATGGCGCGCCACCTGCCGTGCCTCCTCGCGATAGCCGCTGTTGAATGCCGGTTGCCCGCAGCAGGTCTGGCGCTCCGGAAAATCCACCTGGAACCCCAGCCGTTCGAGCACATCCACAACGGCGACGCCCACTTTGGGAAACAACTGATCGACGATACAGGTGACGAACAGCGAAACGCGTGCGGGCATGTGAGGAAAGAGAAATTGTAGCAGGTGGGCGGCCTGTGGCTTCGGCCGGCGGTAAGATAGGAAAGTGCGGCTGTTGGATATATTTCTGCTCGCGATTGTCGCCTCGGCCTGTTTTGCCGAGTCACCGAAGACCGGTGACACGCCGGCTACCGCCGTTCGTGGCAAGCTGATCCAGCGCGAAAACCAGACGCCCGCTATCGAAACGGCGGATCATAAGTTGATTGTGCTCGAAGGCGACGCATCGACGGAACACGTGCTCCACGACAAGCGGATTGCCGGCATGGATCTGGAGGCGAGCGGCCACTTCATGGGAGCGGATCATTTTCAACTGGACCCGTTTCACACTCACGCCATTCATGTCATCAAGGACGGCAAGCGTTTTCGGGTCACCTATTGGTGCGACGTTTGCTCCATCCGGCAGTATGAGCCGGGCCCCTGTTGGTGCTGCCAGCGGGAAACGGCGCTGGCGCTGAAGCCCGAAGACGAATGAAGCGCCTGGTCTGGGCGCTGGTTCTCCCTATCATGTCTCAAGCCGCCAATTACTCGGCCAGGAAAACAGTGATCGACGGCTTCGAGACCGTTCAGCTCGCCGATCGCGCGCACGGAATCGAAGTTTCCATTGTGCCGTCCATCGGGAACATCGCCTATGCGATGTCGGTGCACGGTAAGAACATTCTATGGTTTCCCTTCAAGAGCCTGCCCGAGATGAAAGCCAAGCCGGTACTCTGCGGCGTGCCTTTTCTCGCTCCGTGGGCCAACCGGTTCGATCAGGACGCTTACTACGCCAACGGCAAGAAATACCTGCTCAATGCGGAGCTGGGCAACCTGCGTCGAGATCCCAATAAGAACCCGATCCACGGCCTGCTCTTGTTTTCGCCGCACTGGAAGGTGATGAAGATCGAGGCTGACAGCGAGTCGGCGCGCGTGACCAGCCGTCTGGAATTCTGGCGTTATCCCGATCTCATGGCGCAGTTTCCTTTTGCGCATTCCATCGAGATGACGCACCGGCTTCGAGACGGTGCGCTCGAGGTCGAGACGGCGCTCGAAAATCAATCCAGCGAGCCGATGCCTGTCGCTGTGGGTTTCCATCCCTACTTTCAGGTGCCGGACACGCCGCGCGATCAGTGGAAAGTACACGTAGCGGCGCGCGAGCATCTCGAACTCCTGCCGAACCTGACTCCCAGCGGAGCGCGCACACCGGTGACGCTACCGGATCCGGCTCCACTTGCCACAACACCTCTCGACGACGTTTTCACGAACCTGGTGCGCGGCCAGGACGAACGCGCCGAGTTTTGGGTCGAGAGTGGAGGCCGCAAGATTTCCGTCATCTACGGCCCGAAGTACACGATCGCGATCGTCTACGCGCCGCCGGGGAAAGACTTCATCTGCTTCGAGCCCATGTCGGCCATCACGAACGCTTTTAATCTGGCGCACGCCGGCGTCTACAAGGAGCTGCAGAGCATTCCGCCCGGCGGGAATTGGCGGGAGAGTTTCTGGATTGTGCCCGCGGGATTCTGAAGTATGGCACTCAGGGTGTCTCCGAAGGATTGGCACTTTCTGCTACTGCCAGAACCGCGTCCAGAACCTCTGTGATTTCTTGATCGATTTGTTCAAGGGGCATACTGTAGGCCAAGTTGTGATAACCCGACTTGCTCATGAGATTTGGTAGTTGCAAGCGCTTGAAAAACCTTTCGAACAGCGGCGTCAAGAAATCATCTGAGACCTTCGTGTCCGGAGACCACGGTGAGCCTTTGCCAAGTGTTTCCATGGCGCTTGCCACCTCGCGGATCGATTCTTGCATTTCGTTAGCCCACGGTTCAGCGAATATAGGCCCTCCCCCGAACTCCGATGCAGCGTTCCGCGCCCATGCGAGCAAAGTTTCCGGGGTACACAAGTAATTCTCGATCTCTCGCCTCCTCCACATCTGCTCTCGTAAAGACTGGCCCTCGTTCAATGAGGCGGTGAGACGATCGAACAAAGCGAATCCAACCAAATCGCCCTTGGCCTCGCGCAAACCTTGAAAATGATCACGCGCCTTTTGCGGTAAGTTTCCGACATAATGCACGAACGGACGTTCCAAGAATGTTCGTACGCGATGTTTTAGCCGTTGAGCAAGGGATCGAAGAATGTCCAAGTCCGTCGAGCCCTCCAGATAAAACACCCATCCGGCTTGCTCGGCCTGATAATAATGCTCGAAGCCTATGTCTCTCAGGGCTTTGAGCACTTGGCTTTTCCGGTCATCAATTCTGTGGGGCGCGCCAACGAATGCAATCACCACATCACGGTCGGCGGCCTCGTTCAGTACCACCTCAGAATGGCTTGCCGCTATGATCTGACTCTTTTGGCGACGCGCGGTTTCAGCGAGTACACTGTAAATTTGACGCTGGCGTAAGATCTCAAGGTGGGCATCGGGCTCGTCGAGCAGCAGGACAGAGTGAGGGTTAACCGAGAGGTGAGCCAACAGAAGGAGAGTCTGCTGAAGGCCGC
>Ga0335080_10009217_pt1 | contig 10319 bp, 2 predicted proteins | sample Lox_Sample_34_FD_206720 | JGI IMG/M metagenome (GOLD analysis project Ga0335080, IMG submission 206720) | Soil microbial communities from Loxahatchee National Wildlife Refuge, Florida, United States - Lox_Sample_3.4 | ecosystem: Environmental > Terrestrial > Soil > Wetlands | place: USA: Florida... | reverse complement strand
ACTCGACCGCAGGAAACGCGCAGATCACGGTCAGCCAAGGGGCGTTCGCCCAGTTCGAAAACTTCTCGACCGCCGCCAACGCCAATATTCACGCGACCGACGCCAACGTCACATTCACCGACAGCAGCAGCGCCGGGAACAGCACGATTCTGCTGGATTCGGCGGTCGGCGGAGGGCTGAACGGGCCGAATCTGGCCTTTGCGGGTCACGCGACGGCGGGCGCGGCGAACATCACCTCGATCAGCGAATCCATCGCCTTCATGCAGAGCAGCGATGCCGGCTCCTCGACGATCAATTTCTCGAACCCCGGTTTTACCGGTGGGATCGAATTCGACGACGCGAGCTCCGCTAAGAACGCGACGTTCGAGCTGGGAAATTTCGCCTTTCTTGACTTCAACAACAACGCCACGGCCGGCAATGCGACATTCGACGCGAACGGGGCACAAATCCTATTCATCGACGGTACGACGGCGGCCAACGGAAGTTTCAATCTCGACCGGACGTCGGTTGCGTTCGACATTTCTGCGACGGCGAGCAATGCTGTCTTCAATGCAACGGACGGCTTCTTCGAGTTTGACGGCGACGCGACTGCCGGCGGCGCCACTTTCAACCTCGTGGGCACGATGGCGCCGATACTCGGGAGCAATCTCCTTTTCCAGGGTAATTCCGACGCGGGTACGTCGACCATCAATGTCGGCACGAACCAGGTCGTGACGTTCGAAGTCAGCGGAAGCGCCGCACAGGCGACCATAATCGTCACCGGCGCGGGCGACGTGCCGGTCGGAATCTCGAACGTGGGGGGCGTCTTCGAAACCGACCCGACGGTTTCGACCGCGGGCAACGTGACGTTCTTTGGGACCTCGACGGCGGGCACGTCCTCTATCACGCTCAACAACGGCGCGCTGGCGGAATTCTACGACCTGTCGGACGCGGGTTCTGCCACGATTACCGCGAATGGCGGATCTGTCGTGCTGTTCACTGGCCACGACGCGATGAGCGGCGCGACCGCCGACGCCGCGACCATTTCGCTGAACGGCGGCAGTTCCCTCATCTTCCTCAACGGCGCCAGCGGCGGGCTGGCGACCGTCATCGATTCGGCCGCTACCAACATCGACATTTCGGGCCTGCTGAACGGGGGAACGAGCCTAGGTTCGATCAATGGCGCGGGCAACGTCGATCTCGGCGCCAACACTTTGACGCTCGGCGGCGACAATTCGGACAGCGAGATCGGCGGCGCGATTAGCGATGGCGGTGTCGGCGGTGGAACGGGCGGATCGCTGGTGAAGATCGGCACCGGCACGCTGACGCTCGACGGCTCCTTCTTCTATACCGGCACGACGACCATCAGCGCCGGCACGCTAGTGCTCGGCGGCGGCACTAACGTGCTGACCGGCGACATCGTCGACAATGGCGCGCTGGTCACAAAGGGCAGCCAGCTCGCGCTGATGGGCAATATCAGCGGCAGCGGATCGCTGACGGTCACGGGCGGAACGACTTTCCTGGTGGGCGCCAATTCGTTCAGCGGCGGCACGGTCGTCACCGGCGGCACGCTGTCAATCGCGGCCGACGACAATCTGGGCATCGGCGGGCTCTTGCTTGACGACGGCTCCACGCTGCAGGTGACGGGAAGCTTCAAATTCGACCACGTCATCTTTGTCTCCGGCAACACGACATTCGACATCGAAGGCGAGACATTCATCACGGCGCCGATCTTGAACGGCGCGTTGCCCGGAACGCTGGTCAAGACCGGCCCCGGCATCCTCGAAATCGCCGCCGCGGACACCTTCACGGGCGGCACGATCATCGAAGGCGGTTCGTTCGCGCTCGGCGCAGGCGGGTTGCCCGGCTCGGTGATCGGCACCATCGTCGAGGAGAATGCGGGCTTCCTCGACGACGATTCGGACTTCTCGCACGTTACATCGCTGTCGCTGTCCAACAGCAATGGCGACATCTTCGACGGCGCCAGCACGGCCGCCGCCGCCATCATCCTGACGAACGGCAGCCAGCTCGTGTTCGAGGACACCTCGACCGCGGCCCACTCGCCGATCACCGTGAACACGGAAGGCGAGGTCCTTTTCATCGACAATGCGACGGCGGGCAATGCCGCGATAACGGCGACGGGCAGGGGCTTCGTGGGATTCGGCGGCAACGCGACGGCCGGTCAGTCCACCATCTCTCTTGACGCCAGCGTCGCCACCTTCGCCACAACTTCGACCGCAGGCAACGCAAAGTTCACCGCCACGAACAACAGCGCGATCGAGTTCCTCGATTCCAGCGACGCCGGCACGGCGCAGTTCTCATTGCAATCGGGGGCCGATCTGACTTTCGTCGCGTCTTCGACCGCCGATCACGCCCAGATCGACGTCGGCAACGGCTCGCTGCTGGAATTCCTTGAAAATGCGAGCGGTGCTTCGGCGGCCGTGACGCTGGAGACGGGATCCTTTCTCAATATTTCGGACCTGACGAACGGCGGCACGACGCTGGCGTCGGTGAATGGCGGCGGACAGATCTTCCTCGGCGCCGACACGCTGACGATCGGCGGCGACAATTCGAACAGCGTTCTCTCCACCCTCATCCAGGGCTCGGGCGGCATCACCAAAGTGGGGAGCGGCGAACTCGATCTCAACGGCAGCCTCTTCTATACGGGCACGACCACGATCACGGCCGGCACCGTCCAGATCGGTGGGCCCGTGTCGCTCACCGGGGACATCGTGGACAATGCCAAGCTCGTCACCGCCTTTGCGACGCTCTCGCTCGAAGGCGACATCAGCGGCAATGGCGAGTTCGACGTGATCTCGGGCACGACCTTCGTCACTGGCACCGCGAACAGCTTCTCCGGCAACGTATTCGTCAAGGGCGGCGTACTGGACGTCAACGGTTCCCTCGCCGACGCGGCAGTCGTCGTGGCGGGCGGCGTCCTGAAAGGTCACGGCACGGTCGGCACGCTGACGCTGGGCGCCGGGGGCATCGTGGCGCCGGGCAACTCGATCGGAACGATCCATGTGTCCGGCAACGTGGCGTTCGCCGCGGGCTCGACCTATCAGGCCGAAGTCGACCCGCTCGGCAATTCCGACCTCATCGACGCGACGGGCGCGGCAAGCATCTCTTCCGGTGCAACCGTGACGGTCAGCGCCGCGCTGGGCCGGTACGCCGCGCAGACGCACTACACGATCATCGACGCGGCCGGCGGCGTGACGGGCATGTTCGGCGGGGCGACGGTCAATCTGCCGTTCCTGACGGCGCAGCTCGTCTATCTGCCGACCCAGGTCGATCTCGTCCTGTCGATCCAGGATATCGATTTCGCGCCGCTCACCACCACGCCGAACGAAGTGGCCACGGCCGCGGCGGTCAAGGGCGGGGGACCGGCCAGCGTCGTCTATGGTGCGATGCTCGAGCAGACGCCGAACACGTCGTTCGTTCCGCAGGCGCTGGACCAGCTTTCGGGCGAGATCCATCCGAGCGTATTGAGCGCCGAGATCGACGACAGGCGCTTCGTGCGCCAGACGATCCTCAACCGGCTGCGCCAGACGACGAGCGGGGACCTGGACGGCGCGTCGATCGCCGCGGTACATCCCGCCGAGATGCAAATGATCGGCGATCACCTCGCCATGTGGGTGAGCGTGTTCGACGACTGGGGCAACAATGACAGCGACGGCAACGCCGCCGGTCTCGCCCATGCTCTCTCCGGCATCCTGGCCGGCGCCGATGCCGACATCGGCAACGGCACGACGCTCGGCGTCGCCGGCGGCTACACGCGTGCGCATCTCGATCAGCGCACCAGCGTCGCGACCGGCGGCAGCGGTCACATCGCAGGCTATGGCGGCTGGAAAGACGGACCGCTCGCCCTGCGCGTCGCCGCGGCCTACGACTGGGGCAGCGACAGCGTCGCGCGCATCGTCAGCTTTACCGGCTTCAACGACAGCCTGACCGACCGCCAGGACGGCCACACCACGCAACTGTTCGGCGAAGCGGGCTATGCCACGGTTCTCGGACCGGTTGCGGCGGAACCTTTCGCGGGTCTTGCCTATGTCGACGCGGGATCGGGCGCCTTTTCGGAGCAGGGCGGTGCTGCGGCGCTGACCGGCGCGGGCGGCAGTCTCGCCGAGACCTACTCAAGTCTCGGCGTCCGCCTTGCACCCGAGGATGACGGCGACGCCGCGCGGATCGTGACGCCGCGTGCCACCGTGTCGTGGGAGCATGCGTTCGGGCGCCTCACGCCGGCCGAGATCGTGACGTTCGAGGCGACGGGCGAAACGTTCCAGACGCTCGGCGTCACCCTCGACCGGGATGCGGCCAACATCCAGCTCGGTCTCGACGTCCGCGTCGCGCCGTCCGGCCTGCTCAGCTTCGGTTACCAGGGCGTCCAGTCGGGCCGCGCGCACGACAATGCCCTGCGGGCGCAGTTCAACTGGAACTTCTAGCGTTCGGCCGACGGTTTTCTCCTGCCAGGCCGCATCCCCCAATCGAGGGGGTTCTCGCGCGGAACGGGGCTGTTAGTCTTCTCGTTTGCGGGGGAAGTCGAAGATGTTGCACCGTTTCGCAGGGATGGTTTTTGCGGCCGCCATTGTCGCCGTGCCGGCGGCCGGCGCGCCTCTCGAAGCCTACGGCCATCTACCGGCCATCGAGAATGTCGCGATCACGCCGGACGGAAAAGTGCTGGCGTTCACCACGATCGTGAAGGGCATGCGAGTCGTCGCCATCTATTCGCTCGACGAGTCCAAAGCGATCACAGCGCTGAACGCAGGAGAACAGAAGCTGCGCGATCTTCGCTGGGCGGACAACGATCATCTGCTCATCACGATCTCCAGCACGACCACGATAACGGGCGTGATCGCACCCAGGAGCGAATATTTCGTCACGGAGGTCTTCGACCGGACGACGGGTGACCAGCGGCCCTTGATCCGTGACCTGCCCGACACGCTCAACATCAGCGGCCGCCTACCCACCAGCCGCACTATCGCCGGCCACACCACGGTGTTCGTGCAGGGCGTTCACTTCCAGGATGAGAGAGGCGTCGATGCACTGTTTTCGATCGATCTGGAATCCGGACGGGGAAAGATCGTCGAGCCCGGTTCGAGGAACTCCATGGGGTGGCTGGTCGACGAAGCCGGCAACGTGACTTGCGCCGAAGAATATAACAACGACACAAAGGTCTGGAACCTGAAGCTGCGCAGAGGCGACGACTGGACGACCGTCTATTCGGTTCCGGCGGCGATCGATCTGCCGACCGTGCTGGGCATCACTGGCGATGGAAAATCAGTCGCGGTGAAGGCGATCGCAGACGGTAGGATTTCGACCAAGCTGATCAGCCTATCGGGCGATCCGGGGGCGGCGCCGCAAGATCTCGACGCGATGGCGGGCGAACCGATCGACGACCCCAGCACCCATCGTCTCATCGGGACCATGTTCTACGCCGGGAATACGGTCTATCGCTTCGAAGATCGCGAAGACCAGCTCGTCTGGAACAGCGTCCTGCAGGCATTTCCGGGTGAGAACGTCACGTTGATGTCCTGGGATGCCGATCGCAAGCGCGTCGTCGTCCGCGTCGACGGCTTGCGCTACGGCTCGCAATTCCAGCTCGTCGATCTCGACACCCATCAAGCGCGCGTTCTCGGATCCGCCTATGAGGGGATCGGGATCGACGACGTCGCGGAGGTGAAATTCATCCACTACAAGTCCGCCGACGGAATTGTCATCCCCGCCTTCCTCACCCTGCCGTCGGGCCGCCCGCCGAAGAACCTGCCGCTCGTCGTCTTTCCGCATGGCGGGCCGCTTGCACAGGACTATCCCGGATTCGACTGGTGGGCGCAGGCGATGGCCTCACGCGGCTATGCCGTTCTGCAGTCAGAATATCGCGGCTCCGACGGCTTCGGCTGGGCGCACGCCGCAGCGGGTTTCGGACAATGGGGGCTGAAGATGCAGACCGACCTGTCGGACGGCGTGCGCTATCTCGCCGGACAGGGGATCATCGACCCCAAGCGGGTCTGTATCGTCGGCGCCAGTTATGGCGGCTATGCCGCACTCGCCGGTCCGACGCTGGACCGCGGCGTCTATCGCTGCGCCGTATCGGTCGCGGGCGTCTCCGACCCCCAGCGCATGCTGCGCTGGGTGGCAGGCCGGGCGCGTGGCTCCGATACGCTGCCGGTTCGCTTCTGGACGCGCTTCATGGGCGTGACGGACGATGACGACCCGAAACTGGCGACGATTTCGCCGCTGGTCCATGCCGGCGATGCCGATGCGCCGATCCTGCTCATTCACGGCACGGACGACACCGTCGTTCCAATTTCGCAAAGCGAGGACATGGAAGACGCGCTGAAGTCGGCAGGAAAGCCGGTGACCTTCGTCAAATTGCATAGCGAGGACCATTGGCTGTCGCGCGCCGAGACCCGCGAACAGATGCTCGCCGCGACGGTACAGTTTCTCGAACAATATAATCCGCCGAACTAGGCGCATCGAACGCGCGCGGGCCGGCAACTTTGCAAGCCGATCCTTTTGCGGCATGCTCCAAATCGCGGCGGCGCGCGTGGCGCGACGGCCTTCGATCGGGAGTGTGAGTGAACAGCGAAACTGCCGCGTCGTCAGCCGACGGTGATGTCCCTTCCGGCGTCGAAGCCTTCGGATACAAGCAGGAACTCCATCGCAGCCTCGGCCTGTTCGATCTCCTGATCTACGGCCTGGTGTTCATCGTTCCGACGGCGCCGTTTCCGGTCTTCGGCATCGTCTTCAACGCGAGCAAGGGCATGGTGCCGCTGGTCTATACCGTCGGCCTCGTCGCGATGCTGTTCACCGCCTTCAGTTACATGACGATGTCGCGGGCTTTTCCCGTCGCCGGCTCGGTCTATACCTATGCGAGCCGCAGCCTGGGCGAGACGGCGGGTTTTTTCGCCGGCTGGGGAATTCTGCTCGACTACCTGCTGACTCCGACGCTCATCTATGTGGTTTGCGCCATCGCCGTTCACACCGTCGTGCCCGGCGTTCCCAAAGGCGTCTGGGTCGTTCTGCTGCTGGCCTTCAGCACGGTCGTCAACTATTTCGGCATCGAGACAGCGACGCGCGTGAACATCGCCCTTCTCGGGTTGCAGCTCGTCCTGCTCGCTGCGTTCCTCGTTCTGGGCGTCGTCGCGCTCATGCACGGCGTCGGCGGCGCGCACTTGTCGCTGACGCCGCTCTACAACGCGAAGCTCGTCTCCCCGTCGCTGATCTTCGGCGCTCTCTCGCTTGCCGTGCTGAGTTTTCTCGGTTTCGACGCGATCTCGACGCTGGCGGAGGAGACCAAGGGCGGCCCGCATCTGGTGGGGCAGGCGACCATCCTGTCGCTGTGCCTCGCCGCGGTGCTGTTCGTGGCGCAGACCTACATCGCTTCTCTCTTCGTTCTCGGACGGACGCGTTTCGCGCCGGGCGATGCAACCGAGACTGCGTTCTACGGTATCGTGCAACTGATCGGCGGACCCTGGTACAAGGCGACGATCTCGATCCTGGGCGTCCTGGTCTCCGGCATTCCTGCCGCGCTTACCGCGCAGGCCGCGACCGCGCGTCTACTGTACGGAATGGCGCGCGACGGGAAACTTCCGCGGCTTCTCTCGCACATCGAACCGCGCCGCAAGGTGCCGGATTACGCCATCGCCGCGGTCGCGCTGGTCACACTCGTGCTCGGTCTGCTGCTTGTCAGCCAGCTCGAACTGCTGAGTTCGATGGTGAGCTTCGGCGCCTTGCTGGGATTTTTCCTGCTTCATTGTTCGGTGATCGCGCATGGCTGGCGCACGGCGCAGCTCCGTCAGTGGCTGCGATTCCTCGCCGCGCCTGCGATCGGACTGCTGATCATCGCCTATGTGCTGGTCAACGCGCAGAAGAACGCGCAGATCGCGGGAATCGCGTGGCTCGCCTTCGGCGTCGGCGTGCTCCTGGCGCTCAGGCTTGCGGGACGCCCGACCGGGCTCATCGCCGATGCGGGCGCGCCGCCCGGAGACGGGGCCGATAGATTCTAAGACCCCTAACCATTTGCACTGTGTTGCGGCGCTGCACTTGCGCGGCCGGCGCAGGTCTTTATCATTTGCGACGGATTATTGAACCGGGGGCGGGACAATGACTCTCCTGAAGAAGATTCTGGTGGCCGGCTGCGCGAGCGCGGCGCTGGCTGCAGGCGCGGCGGGGGCGGCCGATGAGCCGACGAACCGCATCGAAACCGTCGTCGTCACGGCGGAAAAGCGTTCGGAGGACATCCAGGCCGTTCCGATCGCCATCCAGGCCTTCACCGCCAAGCAGATCAGCGACCTCGGCATCAAGGCGTCGACCGATCTCAGCCAGTACACGCCCAATCTCGACATCGCGCTGCCGGCCGGCAACGGCAACCAGCCGATCATCACCATCCGCGGCGTCGGTCTGAACGACTACGACACCAACAATGCGGGCCCGAACGGCGTCTATCTCGACGACGTCTATCTCAGCTCGCCTGCTTCGCAGACCTTCCAGGCCTTCGATCTGGACCGCATCGAGATCCTCAAGGGGCCGCAAGGCACACTCTACGGCCGCAATACGAGCGGTGGCGCCATCAACTTCATCTCTGCGAAACCGACAGACGAGTTCACCGGCAATTTCCACAGCGAGTACGGCGCCTTCGATACCTACCAGTTCGAAGGCGCGATCGGCGGACAGATCGTCGATGGTCTCGACGGCCGCTTTTCGATCGTGAAGAACGGTTCGGGCGGCTACACCTACAATGCCCTGACGGGGACGCGCGAGAACGGCGCCAACAACATTGCCGGCCGCGCACAGCTCTTGTGGAAGCCGAACGAAAATCTGTCGGCGCTGCTCACCGTCTACGGCGGCTCCGTCGCCAACCGTCCGGCCGAATATCGGCATCTCGGCGGATATGTTGCGGGGACAAATCTCAATCCCTCACCGACACTCTGCACGCCCTCACAAGTTTATGCGCCAAACAGCACGTGCATAGACCTTTTTGGCTACGGCACGCCGACGAATTTCTATGGCGGCGCCTATGAACGTCAGCAGCATTTGCAGGTCCACAGTTTCGGCGCGACGCTTCGGACCGAATATAATTGGGACGGCATCACGCTGACGTCCCTGACCGCGTTCCAGCACATCGATAAGCTGCATCCTGAAGACAGCGATGCGTCGCCGAACCGGTTGCTCGAAATCAATTTCGGCGTGCGCAATGCGACGTTCACGCAGGAATTGCGCGGCGAATGGAATACCCAGAACAACGATCTACTCGCCGGTCTGTATTACCTGGACGAGGATCTCCATCAGAACCAACCGCTATTCCTTCTCCTGGACGCAGACAACTTTTTCGGTGGTCCGGGCACGGGTGACGGCGTAGCTGAGATCGTGACGGATCAGAACCACCAGAGCACGGTGTCTTACGCGGTTTTCGTACACGACACCTACAACATCACCGACGCGCTCAAGGCGATCGTCGGCGGGCGCTTCACCGGCGAGAGCAAGAGCTTCGACTGGTCCGGCGGAACCACTTTCCAATCCGGCGGCATCAACAATTTTCCGCCGGTCACGCCGACGCTGCCGCCGCCCGGCGAGACGTTCAACAAAAAGCTGGCGAACACTGCGTTCAACTGGCTCGCGTCGCTCAACTATCACTTCACCGACGCCATCATGGCCTATGCGAGCGTGAGCACCGGCTTCAAGAGTGGCGGATTTAAAGGCAGTTTCCTGAACACCCAGCTGCCGGTGCCCGATCCTGTACAGGTTGAAGCACAACTTCAGCCGATCAAGCCGGAGCAGGTCACCGCGTACGAGATCGGCGAGAAGTCGTCGTTCTACGACGGTCGCCTGCTGCTCGATGTATCGCTCTTCTACAATGATTACCGCAACGAACAGGTCTTCAACCTGCAGACGTTCGGCGGCATTCCGGTCAACGTTCTGACGAATGCGAGGAAGGCGCACATGGAAGGTGCCGACATTCAACTCGTGGGTACGCCGCTCGAAGGGCTGACGCTGACGGCCAACCTCGGCCTGCTCGACGCGAAGGTCGATTCCAGCGAATATCCGGGACATCAGCTTCCGCTTTCGCCGCATGTCACGCTGTCGACCATGGCGGACTACAAGACGCCATTTTGGGACGGCAATCTCGACTTCCAGTTCTCGGCGAATTTCAAGAGCCACCAGTTCTTCGACGTCGCCAACAGTCCCTACCTGACGCAGAACGCCTATTGGCTCGAGAATGCGCGCGTCGCCTATTCCTTCGACGACGATCATTGGGAGGCCGCCGCGTTCGTGCGCAACCTTTCGGGAGAGAAATATTTCCTCGATGTGTTCGATCTGAGTTTCGTCGGATTCTACCAGGG
>Ga0335080_10009216_pt1 | contig 10320 bp, 8 predicted proteins | sample Lox_Sample_34_FD_206720 | JGI IMG/M metagenome (GOLD analysis project Ga0335080, IMG submission 206720) | Soil microbial communities from Loxahatchee National Wildlife Refuge, Florida, United States - Lox_Sample_3.4 | ecosystem: Environmental > Terrestrial > Soil > Wetlands | place: USA: Florida... | reverse complement strand
GCACGGGATCGCCCAGACCATCTCCACCGCCGAGGGCAGCCTGTGGCACGGCATCATGCACCGGCAGGAGCCCGATCCCGGCAACTCCGCCTACTGGTTCCGGCGCGCGGGGAAGCACGCCGTCTTTCCGGCGCTGGCCGCCCGCGCGGCCGAAATCGGCGGGCGCCGCGGCCTCGCCGTGGCGGACCCGTGGGATCCTTTCGCGTTCATCGACCTGTGCGAAGCGGCGCGCCGCCAGCCGGGGTCGGCCCTGGAGCAGGCCGCGCTCGAAATCCAGCGCGCCGAGTGGCAACTGCTGTTCGATTACTGCGCGTGCCGGGCCGCTGCTCGCGCATAAGACGCTCGCGGATAAGATAAGAGTAAGGAGTAATTTTGAAGAAGTTCCTGCTGCTGCTGTTGCTGCCAGTGGCGGCCGTGATCATTTGGGCGGTCCAGCGCCGGACCGTGGCTCCCCAGGCCCCGTTCACCAGGGTAAGCCGCGACACTCTGGTCAGCTCGCTATCGACCAACGGCAAAGTGGAGCCTTTCGAATGGCAGGGGGTCCGCGCGGAGATGGCCGGGGTGGTGGACCGGGTGCCCGTGCAGGAAGGGCAGACGGTAGCCCGGGGCGCCCTCCTTGCCGTGCTGGCCGACCCGGCGCTGAAGGCCGACATCGAGGCCGCCGCGGCGCGCGTGGCCGAAGCCCGCGCCAGCCTGGCCACCATCGAGGACGGCGGCAAACCGTCGGAGCTGGTCAACCTCGACAACAGCCTCGAGCGCGCCCGGCTGGAGCGGGACGACGCCCGGCGCGAATACCAGTTGCTCGAGCGCCTGCGCCAGAAGCAGGCGGCGACCGGCATGGAGGTGGTGCACGCGGCGTCCAAGCTGAAACAGTCCGAGCTCGAGATCGAAGCGCTCGAGAAGCGGCGCGCCACGCTCGTCTCCAAATGGGACCGCGGCGTCGCCGCCGCGCGCGTGCGCGACGCCGATGCCTCCCTCGCGCTGGCGCGCGAGAAGGAGGAACAGACGCAACTGCGCGCGCCCATCCCGGGGACGGTCTACCAGCTCCTGGCCCGCCCCGGAGCGTACCTGGCGGTGGGAGACCCGGTGGCCGATATCGGCCGCCTCGACCGCCTGCGCGTGCGCGTCTACGTGGACGAGCCGGAACTGGGGCGCGTTGCCAGGAACCAGCCGGTGACGATCACCTGGGACGCGCTGCCGGGCAGGGAGTGGAGCGGAACGGTGGAAAAGATGCCCACCTCCATCCAGGCGCTAGGAACGCGGCAGGTGGGCGAGGTCATCTGCACCATCGAGAATCCCGGGCGCGACCTCATCCCGGGCACCAATGTGAACGCCTCCATCCGCACCGCGGCGGCCGACCGCGCCCTGGTGGTGCCGAAAGAGGTGCTGCGGCACGACGCCCAGGGCGCGTTCGTCTTCGTGCTGCGCGGAGACACCGTCGCCCGGCAGGCGGTGACCACCGGTATCTCCAGCATCAACCGGCTCCAGGTGACTTCCGGCCTGGAGCAGGGCGACGCCGTGGCGCTGCCCGGCGATGTCGCCCTCAAGCCCGGAGAAAAGGTGGATCCGGTTTTCCAGTAGCGTCTCCCCTCACGGCGACGCGGGCTCGCTTCCCCGTGATATAAAGAACCTTCATGCCTCAAAGGAATTCCTTCTACGGCTGGTGGATCGTGGCCGCGGCATTCGTGACGTTCGGCATTTCGGTAGGGCTTCCCTACTACAACATGCCGTTCTTCTATGACTACTTCGCCAAGAACTACGGCTGGGCGCGCAGCCAGATCACGCTGGGCTTCCCCATCGCCGCCATCTTCACCCTGTGGGTGGGCCCGCTGCTCGTTCCCCGCTTGAGCCCGCGCTGGAGCATCGTCATCGGCACCGGCTGCTCGTTCCTGGCGTTTCTCGGCTTCAGCCACATGAGCGGGAGCCTGGCGGTTTACTACAGCCTCTGGTTCCTGTACACCATGGGCTACATCCTCTCCGGTCCCATCCCGCACCAGGTCATGGTCTCGCACTGGTTCCGCAAGCGGCGCGGTTTCGCCATGGGGATCGTCTATATCGGGGTGGCGGTGGGCGCGTCTCTGGGAACCCTGCTGGTCAAGAGCATCACCCCCGCATCCGACCCCAACGCGTTCCATTTCTCGCTGCTGGTCGTCGGCTTGTGCATGTTCCTGGCCTGGCCGGTGGCCTTTTTCGTTCAGAAGGACAAGCCCTCCGACCTGGGGCAGTTCGCCGACGGCGCTTCCGCGCCTCCCCCCGACGCGAAGGTGTCGCCGCGAAGCTTCGGCTATCTTCTGAAGAACTACGCCTTCTGGCTGCTGCTGATAGGCAGCTTCTGCTCCATCGGTTCCATCGGCGCCGTCAACTTTCACATGAAGTTCGTGTTCCAGGACCAGGGCTTCCGCGATCAGGCTCTGCGCGACGCAGTGTGGGCCGCGGCCAACATCGCCATCCTGATTTCCAGCGTCGTGGGGCGCGTGTTCATCGGCAGCATGGCGGACAGGCTGAACATGAAGTGGGTCATGTTCGGCACGTATTTCCTGGTAGCCGGCACCATCCCGGTGCTGCTGCTGGTGGCGCCGCCGGGGACCCCGTGGGCCTTCGCCGTGCTGTTCGGACTGGCCATGGGCGCCGACTACATGCTGATCCCGCTGATGGCGGCGCGGCAGTTCGGCGTCAACACGCTGGCGCGCGCCATGGCCATCATCCTGCCCGTGAACACGATCGGGCAGACGTGGTTCCCGCAGCTGGTTTCGGTGCTGCGCGAGCACGCGCCGGACTACCGCGTGCCGCTGCTCACGGTCTTCGCCCTGGCCATGACCGGGGCGCTGGCGATCTTTCTGCTGCCGCAGCGCGGATCGGAAGATGAGACACTTCACCTTCAAGACGCTGGACGAGCTGGCGCGCGCGGCTGAGGACCTGGGCGCCGGTCACGTCCGCTTCGAGCCCGATCCGGCCCGCGTGAGGCAGGCGCTGGCGCGCACGGTCCGGGTGGGCCGCTTCACGCTCGGCAACTCCCTGGCCATCCACCCCATGGAGGGCTGCGACGGCACGCCCGACGGCTGCCCCGGCGAGCTCACCTGGCGACGCTATGAGCGTTTCGCCGAAGGCGGCGCCAAACTGCTCTGGTTCGAGGCGACGGCGGTGCGCGAAGACGGCCGCGCCAACACCCGGCAGTTGTGGATTACGCGCCGTAACGTCGCCGAATTCGCACGCCTCGTCGGCCGCATGCGCGAGATTCATCGCGCCGCCTGGGGCGATACCGGCGACCCGCTCATCCCCGTGCAGTTGACCCACTCCGGCCGCTACAGCGTGCCGGTGAAGACCATCGCGTACCACAACCCGTTCATCGACGCCGCCAGCGGCGTCCCGCCCGGCTATCCCGTCATCGGCGACGGCGAGCTGGAGCGGCTGGAAGACGACTACGTGGAGGCCGCCCGTCTGGCGCTCGAAGCCGGTTTCGACGGCATCGATCTCAAGGTCACCCACGGCTACCTGCTGAGCGAGCTGATGGGCGCGAAGACGCGCGAGGGCCGCTACGGGGGGCCGCTCGAAAACCGCGCGCGCTTCGTGCAGAATGTACTGGGCAAAATCCGCGCGGCAATCGGCGGCCGCCTGCTGCTCTGCATGCGCCTCGGCTGCTTCGACGGCGTTCCGTACCTGCGCGATCCCATGACCGGCGCCGGCGTTCCCTGCGATTTCCCCGTGCCCTATCCTTACGGCTTCGGTGTCAACCCGGAGAATCCGCTCGAGCCCGGCCTGGCAGAAGTCAAGCAGGCCATCGGGTGGTTCCGCGATAGGGGCATCGAGCTGATCAATGTTTCGGCCGGGTCGCCTTATTACAATCCCCACATCGGCCGGCCGTTCGAGAAGCCGGACGAGGGCAACTACGAGCAGCCCGAGCATCCCCTGCTCGGCGTGGACCGGCATTTCCGCATCGCCGGTGAGTTGCAGCAGGCTTTCCCGGACCTGCCCCTGGTGGGTACCGGCTACAGCTGGCTGCAGCGGTACGCGATCAACGCGGGTGCCTGGAACATCGAGCGGGGAAACATCGCCATCATGGGAATCGGGCGGAACTCGCTCGCCTATCCCGACTTCGCCCGCGACGCGCTGGAAAAGGGCGAGCTCGACGAACTGCGCGTGTGCAAGACCCTGACCTATTGCACCTTCCTGATGCGGACCAAAACTCATCCGCTCGGCCAGTTCCCGACCGGCTGCCCGCCTTTCGACAAGGGTGTCTACGGCAGCATCATGAAGGAAGCCCGCGCCGCCCGGCGACTGGTGGACCTGAAGTGAGGCGCGGGTCTCGGCAGCAGGCTCGAGTCCGAAAGGGCCGCGTTCCGCACCGCAGCACGGTCGCCAATTGATCAACGGGCCAACCGATCGCCCGTGACGCCGATGCAGCCGGTGCAGGGATCTTCCCGTGGAAAAAATGCGCCTCGCCGGACCGGCAGGCATCATAGGGCCGAGCAGGTAACGGGAGGAACTCCATGAAGACCTATGCACGGATTGTCGCGGCAGCCCTGTTGCTGCTGCCCGGATGGGCGGCGGCCCAGGTGAGGCGTCCGGCCGGGGGAGGCGCCAGGGTCGATCAGACCACCAAAGTCATCAACGACTGCGAGAGCCGTACGAATTCGTTCAAACGAAAGGTCCGGTTGAAAGCCCGCGGCGACGCTCCCAACCTGCAGCGGGACGCGGACAACCTGGAAGAAGCCATGAACAAAGTGGGCGACTCCTGGAACAAAGATCACGACCTGCAGAAGACGAGGGCCTTCGTCATGGCCGCCATCACGTCGAGCCAAACCATCAATCGGTTCATGATCTCTTACCGTGGCGACCCTGGACTCTCCAATGATTGGGCGGAGGTCAAGACCGAACTGAACGCCCTGGCCCTGCAGTTCAAGCTGCCGCCGATCCGGTGGTAGCCGGCAACCGTTTCGTGCAGCTTCGTGTCTTTCCCGGCGCCTGCCTGATGTGCGGTGTCCGAAATGGCTCGCGCGGGCGGTGAATGGACTTCCAGGACACCACACCGGATCCCGGGTAGCGTCTGTTCCGGTCACGGTTCAGCCAACCTTACGCGGGCGAACCTGGCGCCCGTGCGCGGCGCAAAAGTGCCGAAACAGACAGTGCTCCGCGACTGGCCGCGTCGTCGCCCGCTGCGTATGCCGCTCTGAGGTTATGCAAGTCCTCATGGGATCACAGCGGACCATGCTGCGACCGCGGCCGGTTTCTGTTCCGTCACTCCGCTGGGATTACGATGGATGCCTGAAACTCATGCGGAATCGTGCCGTATTTCCACCGGTGGACTGACACCGGACGGCCATCCGCCTGTCCCGCCGCGCAAGGAGCCGCGCAAGAAAATGAGACCGTTGCCTGCCGGCCGGCATCTCTCTGACGAGTCGTTCGGGCCGCGGCCGCGCGTCTCGTTTCGATCGGACTGCTGCAATCGAGGAAGCTACATGCGAAAGCTCAGCAACTCACTCCTTGCCCTGGCGTTCTTGAGCCTGGCCCTCTTGGCCGGGTGTTCGAGAAGCGGGAAAGAGAACGCGGGCAGCGGCAACGCCCAGGAGAAGGGCGCCGCGGCCGCCCAACCGGCTGCGGCCTCCCCTGCGCCCGCCGATTCCAACCAGGCTCCCTCCGCCGCCGCGCCGGCCAATACGGCCCAGCCGGGCAGCCCGGCCCAGCCGTCCGCTCCCCCCGCGGCTGCTGCCGAGGCCAGGCCCCCAGCCGAGGAGAAACCGGCCCCTCAACCGATTGTCGTTCCCGCCGGCACCGCACTCACGGTCAGGACCGGCTCCGCTTTGAGTTCCAAATCGAGTCAGACCGGACAGACCTTCCTCGCCACGCTCGCGCAGCCGGTCAGCGTGGGAGGCCGGCCCGCCCTGCCGGCACACGCGACCGTCAGCGGCCGCGTGGTTGCCGCAAAAGCAAAAGGAAAGGTCAAAGGGCAAGGCGAGTTGTCTCTCGAACTGACCAGTGTCTCCGTAGGCGGCGCAACTTACCCGATCAGAACCGAAGTGCTCGAAAATACAGTCAAGGGAAAGGGTAAGCGGACCGCAGCAACCACCGCCGGGGGCGCGGGCGGCGGTGCGCTCATCGGCGGCATTGCCGGAGGCGGCAAAGGGGCGGCCATCGGCGCAGCCGTCGGCGCCGGCGCCGGCTTCTTCGCAGGCGCGGCCACCGGCAACAAACAGATCGAAATTCCCGTCGAGTCCGCCCTGACGTTTACGCTCACCGCGCCCCTGACTCTCCCGCCGCCGAAGTAGGCCGCGTCGCCTGCGGGGATCGGAGACCGGCCACGGCGCATCTGCCACGCTTGCCTCGCACCTGATGCGCCAGTCACCCTGGCGGAACCAGCCGGCGCCGATTCCCAGGCCGCGGATCGGCGCGGTGCCCGGCCGCCCCCAGGGCCGCGCTGCCGGTGTCCCCCGGCCTCCCTTGCTACACTTACATTGAAATGCCCGCCAACATCGCGGCCTTCACGCCCAACATCGGCCAACTGGCCGATTCGCGCGGCGTGCGGGAGTGCCTGCAGTGGTTCACCCGCGAGAAGCAGTGGATCAACGAAACCCACCTGGCGCTGTGCCGCGTCCCGGCTCCCACTTTCGTCGAGCACGAACGCGCGGCCTGGATGCAGCAGCAGTTTCGCTCCATGGGCTGCGATGTCGCGATCGACCGCGCCGGTAACGTAGTGGCTTCCCCCGGCTCCCTCGATGACGGTCCCTACGTCGCCCTCACGGCGCACCTGGATACGGTGATCGCGCCGCGCAGCAAGGAGGACATCGCGGTCGACGATCAGGGCCGTTTCCGCGGACCCGGCGTGTCCGACAACGGCGCCGGACTGACGGCCCTGCTGGCCGTGGCGCGCGCCCTGAAATCCTGCCCTCCGCTGGAGGATCCGGTGTCCGCCCTGCTGCTCGTGGCCAACGTGGGCGAGGAAGGCGAGGGCAATCTCAGCGGCATGCGGCACCTCTGCAAACAGTCGCCCTGGGCCAGGAAGATCGGCGCCTTCGTGGTGGTGGACGGCGCCAACATCGAGCACATCACCACCCGGGCCCTGGGAAGCCGCCGCTTCGAGATCACGTTCAGCGGTCCGGGCGGCCACAGTTGGAGCGACTACGGCGTTGGGAACCCGGTGCACGCCCTGGCGCGGGCGGTGGCGCTGTTCTCCGATACCCGGCTCAACGGGTCGCCCAAGTCGTCCTTCAACGTCGGCGTCATCGAGGGCGGGTCGAGCGTCAATGCCATCCCCCAGACCGCCCGCGCCAAGATCGATATCCGCTCCGAGAGCAACCCCAAGATGGACGAGCTGGTGGAAATCCTGGCGGCGGCGGTCGACCGGGCCCGGGATGCCGAGAACCAGCGTGCCAGCACCGGTAAGGTGACGGCGCGATTGCGGGAGATCGGCTCGCGCCCGGCCGCCCTGCTGTCCGAGAATGCCCGCATCCTTGCCTACATCCGCGCCGTGGACGCCCACCTGGGCGTGCGTTCCCACGCCGACTGTTCCTCCACCGATGCCAACATCCCGCTCTCCCTGGGCCTGCCTGCCATCGCCATCGGCGCCGGAGGCAGCGGCGGCGGCGCGCACACCTCGCAGGAGTGGTACAAGCCCGAAGGGCGGGACCTCGGCCTCAAGCGCATCCTGCTGACCTTGCTGCTGCTCCAGCGCGATCCCTACACCCCTCCCGCCGGGAACGGCGAGTGAGCCGCTGGCGCGCGGAGGCGGCCCTCGCGCTCAATACCCTGATCTGGGGCGCGACCTTTGTGGTCGTCAAGGAGGCCCTCGAGAGCGTCTCGACGCTCCTGTTCCTGGCGCTGCGGTTCACTCTCGCCGCCGGCGCCCTGGCGGTGCTTTTCCGGCGTTCCTGGAGCCACCCGCGGGCGGTCCGCCGCGCGGTCGGCGTCGGCGCCCTGGCCGGCCTTTTCCTGTTCTCCGGCTATCTGTTCCAGACGCTCGGGCTGCGGCTGACCACAGCGCCCAAGTCCGCCTTTATTACCGGACTGGCCGCGGTGCTGGTACCAATCCTGGCCATGATCGTCTATCGGAACAGGCCGCGCCTGGCGGAGATCGCCGGACTGTTGCTGGCCACCGCCGGGATGGGGTTGATGACGCTCCAGGGAAGCCTTCTGGGGATCGGCCGGGGCGACCTGCTGACGTTTTTTTGCGCGGTTGCCTTCGCCGCCCACATCCTGGTGCTGGGACGGTATTCCGCCGAGGTGAGCTTTGAAATCCTGTCGGTTGCCCAGATCGGGACCGCAGCTCTGTTGTCGCTGGCACTGTTCTGGTGGGTGGAAACGCCCTTTCTGCATTGGCGGCCTGCCCTTGTTTGCGCGATACTGATTACAGGGCTCTTAGCCACGGCTCTGGCTTTTACCATTCAGGCTTGGGCTCAACGGCACACCACCTCCACCCGGACCGCGCTGATTTTCACGCTGGAGCCGGTGTTCGCCTGGATGACGTCGTACCTGGTGATGGGGGAGAGCCTGTCGGGACGGGCCGCCGCCGGTGCGGCGCTCATCCTCGGTGGTGTTCTCCTGGTGGAATTGAAACCGTTGCACCGGCGGCCACATCCATGTGGGTAGGGGCCGCGGGAAGGGGCTATAATTGAATCCGCCCGAGGCAAAGCAGAAGGACCGGACGCCGGGATGTCGCGCGGAGGCGACGGCGGAGCCGGCCAAGAGGAGTTCTCAAGTCCCATGAGTTTTCTACAGAAGTTTCGCGAGCAGAAGTTGTTGTCTTTCACGCTGATCCTCTTCACCCTGTCGATCGGTGTCGTCATCGGCACCCTGATCAGTACCGGCGTGAAGGCCGCCAAAGACAACCCCACGGCGCCGGGAGCGAGCCAGTTGACCATCCCCGACCCGGTGCAGCTGTCCAACACCTTCTCCACCATCGCCAAACAGGTGGAGCCCGCGGTAGTGAACATTTCCACCACATATCTGCCGAAGCCGGCGCAGTCCCGCGGCCGGCGCAGCGCGCGGCCCACGCCGCAGCAGCAGCAGCCGGACGACGACGACAACGACGACAACGGCATGCAGGATTTCTTTTTCCGCTTCTTCGGCAACCCCTTCGGTAACGGAATGCCGGAAATGCCGCAGCGGAAAGGCTACGCCCTCGGTTCCGGCGTGGTCGTGGACAAGGCCGGATATATCCTCACCAACAACCACGTCGTGGACAAGGCCGACCGCATCCAGGTCAAGTTCGCCGGCGATCCGACCGAATACGACGCCAAGGTGGTGGGCGTGGACGCGCCGACCGACCTGGCCGTGATCCGAGTGGAAGGCAAGAAAGACCTCATGGCCGCCAAGATCGGCAACTCCGACGCCGTACAGGTGGGCGACTGGGCCATGGCCATCGGCTCCCCCTTCGGCTTCCAGGCTACCGTCACCGCCGGCATCATCAGCGCCAAGGAGCGCGACATCCCCGGCGACGCCTCCCAGTTCCAGCACTTCCTGCAGACCGACGCCGCCATCAACCCGGGCAACAGCGGCGGCCCGCTGCTCAATATCCGCGGCGAGGTCATCGGCATCAACACCGCCATCGCCTCGCGTTCCGGCGGCTACCAGGGCATCGGGTTCGCGCTGCCCATGAACACCGCGGTGAAGGTGTACAACGACATCGTCCGCAGCGGGCGGGTGACGCGCGGCTCGATCGGCATCTCTTTCACTCCGTCGGACACCGAGCAGGCCCGCAACCTCCTCAAGGCCTATGGCGTCACCGAAGGCGTCTTCGTGCAGCAGGTCGCGCCCGGCGGGCCGTCGGAGAAGGCCGGGATCAAGGCCGGCGACGTCATCACCGCCATCAACGGCAAACCCGTCCACAACGGCAACGAGCTGGTGGAAACCGTGACCTCGACCCAGGTGGGAACGGCGCTGAACGTCACGGTAATGCGTGAAGGCAAGCGCGAGAACTTCAAGGTGGTGGTCGGCGATCTGGCCCAGATCTTCCCCGACCGGTTCGGCGGTCCCAAGAACGATGAGAACCATGGAGCCGAAGGGACTCAGGCCAAGTTCGGCATCACCATCGAGAACCTGACCGAAGCTCGGCGCCAGAACCTGGGCCTGAAGGAGGCGGGCGGCGTCCTCATCTCCCAGGTCGAGTCCGGCTCCTTCGCCGAGGACATCGGCCTGGCGACGCGCGATGTGCTCGTCTCCATCAATCGCCAGACGGTCAACTCGGTGGACGACGTGAAGCGCATCCAGAGTTCGCTCAAGCCCGGCGACGCCGTTGCCTTCCGTATCCTCCGGCAGGCCGGACGCGGCGGCGAATGGAGTTCGCAGTTCGTCGCCGGCACGTTGCCCAACCAGCCGTAATCCGAACTG
>Ga0335080_10009215_pt1 | contig 10320 bp, 10 predicted proteins | sample Lox_Sample_34_FD_206720 | JGI IMG/M metagenome (GOLD analysis project Ga0335080, IMG submission 206720) | Soil microbial communities from Loxahatchee National Wildlife Refuge, Florida, United States - Lox_Sample_3.4 | ecosystem: Environmental > Terrestrial > Soil > Wetlands | place: USA... | reverse complement strand
GAGATGTCCACCCGCCAGCTCGGGACGAGGAAGGTCGCCCCGCCCTCCCCCGCCCCCTCCTCCTCGAAGCCGAGCCTCGACAGGACCCCTTCCACCTCGGCGCGCGGGACCTCCATGCCCAGGACCACCGCCGGCCTTTGCCAGCGGAGCCCGACCCGGGCTGAAGGGATGGGGCGGGGGTACTCGTCCACCACTCCCCTGCGGACCCTCCCACCCGACAGCTCCGCGATGAGGGCGGCGCAGCGGTCCACCGCCGGGATCACCATCTCCGGGTCCGCCCCCCGCTCGAAGCGGTACGACGCCTCGGTCTTGAGCCCATGGCGGCGCGAGGTCCGCCGCACGGTGGAGGGCTCGAACCAGGCCGACTCGAGCAAGACCCGGGTGGTGGCGGCCGAGATCTCCGAGTCGCCGCCGCCCATCACCCCGGCGAGGGCGCTGCCCCGATCGCGGTCGGCGATGACGAGGTCGTCCGGGTGAAGAGCGCGGTCCTTCCCGTCCAGGGTGGTGAGGTGCTCGCCCGGCCGGGCGGTTCGGACCACGATCTCCCGCCCGGCGACCTTCTCCAGGTCGAAGGCGTGGAGGGGGTGGCCCAGCTCCAGCAAGGCGAGGTTGGTGGCGTCGACCACGTTGGAGATGGAACGGATGCCGCAGGCCTCGAGCCGGCGGGAGATCCCCGCGGGCGAGGGGCCGATCTTCACCCCCTCGATCACTCGGGCGGCGTAGCGGGCGCACTTCTCGGGGGCCAGGATGCGGACCCGCACCGCCTCTCCGGCGGGCCCGCCCCCCTCCTCGAGACGCGCCTTTGGCCTGCGCACGGTCACCCCCAGAAGCGCCGCCAGCTCCCGCGCCACCCCGAGGTGCGAGAGGGCGTCGGGGCGGTTGGGGGTGACGTTCACCTCCAGGATCGCGTCCTCGAGCCCGAGCGCCCGGGCGATCTGCGTTCCGGGAACGACGTCCCGGGGCAGGATGAGGAGCCCGCTTCCGTCCTCGGATAGCCCCAGCTCACGGGCGCTGCAGAGCATCCCGGACGACTCCACGCCGCGGATCCTCGCCGTCTCGATCCGCGCCCCGCCCGGGAGCACCGCGCCCACCGGGGCGAGGGGCACGACCTCGCCCACCCGGGCGTTCGTCGCGCCGCAGACGATCTGCAAGGGCTCGCCCTCTCCGCGGTCTACCCGGGTGACGAGGAGCTTCTCGGCGTTGGGGTGCCGCTCCGAGGACAGGATGCGGACCGCCAAAACACCCCCGAGCCCGCCGCCGAGGCGATCGACGGACTCGACTTCCAGTCCGACGAGGGTGAGGCGGCGGCCCACCTCCTCGGGCGGGGGAAGTTCGCCCAGTAGTTCGGAGAGCCACCTGTGCGAGATGCGCATCTTGAGGGCCGCCTAGAACTGCTCCAGAAAGCGCAGGTCGTTCTCGAAGTAGAGCCGCAGGTCGTCGATCCCGTACCGCAGCATCGCCAGCCGCTCCACCCCCATGCCGAAGGCGAACCCGGTGTAGCGCTCCGGGTCGATGCCGCCGTTCAGGAGCACCTTCGGATGGACCATGCCCGAGCCGAGCACCTCCAGCCAGCCGCTCTCCTTGCAGGTGCCGCAGCGGCGCGACCCCGAGGCTCCGTCCGGGAGGCGGCCCTTTCCGCCGCAGAGGGTGCAGGAGACGTCCACCTCCGCCCCCGGCTCCACGAAGGGGAAGTAGCTCGGGCGAAACCGGGTGCGGGTCCCGGGGCCGAAGTAGGCGCGAGCGAAGGCGGCGAGAGTCCCCTTCAGGTCGGCGAAGGTGATGCCGCGGTCGACGCACAGCCCCTCCACCTGATGGAACATGGGCGAGTGGGTCTGATCGTAGTCGGATCGGTAGACCCGCCCCGGGCAGATGATGCGGAGCGGCGGGTCCCCCTTCCTCCGCATGGCCCGGATCTGCACCGGCGAGGTGTGGGTGCGGAGCACGACCGTGCCCGGGAGGACCCCGTCCCGGAGGGTGGCCTCGTCCACGTAGAACGTGTCCTGCATGTCGCGGGCCGGGTGGTCGGCCGGCATGTTCAGGGCCTCGAAGTTGTAGGCGTCGAACTCGATCTCCGGACCGCTCGCCACTTCGTAGCCGAGCCGGGCGAAGATGGCGGTGATCTCCTCGGTGGCCCGGGTCAGCGGGTGGCGGTGGCCGCGCGGAACGAGGGCGCGGCCGGGGGCGGAGACGTCGATGGGCGGCCCGGAGAGCTCCGCCTCGAGGGCCCGCTGTTCGAGCCCCCTTTGGCCTTCCTCGAGGAGCTTCTCCACCTCGTCGCGAACCCGGTTCGCGACCTCCCCCACCCGGGGCCGCATCTCGGCGGCGAGCTGCCCCATGCCCCGCAGGACCTGGGAGAGCTCGCCCTTCTTCCCGAGGAAGCGGACCCGAAGATCCTCGAGGGCCTCCTCGTCCGCGGCGCCGCCGATGGCCTCGCGCGCGCTACGGGCCAGCGCCTCGAGCTGCGAGAGCAGGTCGGCCACGGTGCCCGCTTCTAGCCCTGGGCGGCCTTCACCACCGCCGCGAAATCTCCGGGGAGCGAGAGGGCGAGGTCGGCGAGGATCTTGCGATCGAGGGCCACGTGGGCCTGGCGCAGGGCGGCGACCAGGCGGGAGTAGGTGGTGCCGTTTTGGCGGGCGGCGGCGTTGATGCGGACGATCCACAGGGCGCGGAAGTCGCGCCGCTTGCGGCGCCGGTCGCGGGTGGAGTAGTTCAGGGCCCGCTCCACCGCCTGGTTGGCGCGCTTGTAGCAGTTCTTGCGACGGCCGCGGTAACCCTTGGCGAGCTTCAAGACGCGGTTGCGGCGGCGGCGGGCCTTCACACCTCTTCGGATGCGCATCGTCCTTCTCCATGCCGGCGGGAGGCGACCCTTCCTTCACCCCTGGTGAGGGAGGGCGCGCACTTCTTGCCCCGCTTGGGCGCTCGTCGTGCCGGTCGGGCGGGTCCTGCCCTACCGGGCGTAGGGGAACGACTCCTTGATCTTCCTCTCGTCCATGGGCGAGAGGTGGCCGGTCCCGCGCAGGTGGCGCTTCTGCTTCTTGGTCTTCCCGAAGGTCGCCAGGTGGCGGACGCCGGCCCGGCGGAACTTCACCCGGCCGCTCTTCTTCACCTCGAACCGCTTCTTGGCGCCGCTCTTCGTCTTCAGCTTGGGCATTTCCTCTCCGCTTCTTCGCTTCCTAGCGCGGCGGGGGGCTCAAAGGAGCCGGCGCCGGAGCGGCGCTGGGCGGAGGCGCGGCCGGGGCCGGGGCCGGGGCGCTCGGGGAAGGGGGCGGGGCGGCGGCCTGGGCGGCGCGGGCCCGGTCCCTTTGGGCCTGGAGCATCCGGGGGTTGGGGGCGAGGATCATGAACATCTGCCGCCCCTCCACCCTGGGGGCCGCCTCGATCACCGCCATGTCGCGCAGGTCCTCGATCACCCGCTGGAGCACCTTCTGCCCGAGCTCCTTGTGCGACATCTCCCGGCCCCGGAACATCACGGTGATCCGCGCCTTGTTGGCCTCCTCGAGGAACTCGCGCACTTTCTTCAGCTTCACGTCGTAGTCGTGCTCCTCGGTCCGGGGGCGCAGCTTCACCTCCTTGAGCTGGACCACGACCTGTTTCTTCTTGGCCTCGTTCTGCTTCTTCTTCTCGAGGTACTTGAACTTCCCGTAGTCCATGATCTTGCAGACGGGCGGCTTGGCCATGGGACTCACCTCGACGAGGTCCATCCCCAGCTCCTGCGCGCGCGAAAGCGCCTGCTCCACGGGAAGAACTCCGAGCTGCTCGCCCTCGGGACCGATGACCCGGACCTCGCGCGCCTTGATGCGCCGGTTGGTGCGCGCGTCGCGGTTCTGGGTGCCGCCTCGTGGGTCTCTCTGCTGAATGGCCATGGGCCTCCGTGACCGCCAAAAAGACGCCGTAGAATAAGGATTTCGCCGCCTTTGTCAACGCCGACGCGCGGCGAGGGCTGCCGCCCGGTCGGGCGGAAACCCCCGCCAAAACGCCCGCTTACCTCGTCCCCGGGTCCGACGAGTCCTTCTTCGCCTCGCGGATCCAGCTCATCATGTCCCGCAGCCGCCTCCCCACCTCCTCGATGGGATGGCTCCTCTCCGCCTCCCGGAGCTTGTCGAACACCGGCCGGCCCACCTGGTTCTCGAGGATGAATTCCTTCGCGAACTGCCCGGTCTGGATCTCCTTCAGGATCCGCCTCATCTCCTCTTTGGTCTCCTCGTTCACCACCCGGGGGCCGCGGGTGTAGTCGCCGTACTCGGCCGTGTCCGAGATGGAGTGGCGCATCCAGGCGAGCCCCCCTTCGTACATGAGGTCGACGATGAGCTTCATCTCGTGGAGGCACTCGAAATAGGCGCTCTCCGGCTGGTAGCCGGCCTCGACCAGGGTCTCGTAGCCGGCCTTCACCAGGGCCGAGCACCCGCCGCACAGGACCACCTGCTCGCCGAACAGGTCGGTCTCGGTCTCCTCCCGGAAGGTGGTCTCGAGCACGCCGGCGCGGGTACCGCCGATGCCGCGGGCATAGGCGAGGCCGAGGGGCTTCGCCCCCCCGGTCGCGTCCTGCTGGACGGCGATGAGGCAGGGGATGCCTCGGCCGTCCTGGTACTGCCTGCGAACCATGTGGCCCGGCCCCTTGGGCGCGACCAGGATGACGTCCACGTCGGCGGGGGGCCGGATCTGGCCGAAGTGGATGTTGAACCCATGGGCGAAGAAGAGTGCCTTCCCCTTGGTGAGGGAAGGGGCGATCTCCTCGTCGTAGACCCTCTTCTGGGTCTGATCGGGGATGAGGATCATCACGAGGTCGGCCTCCCTCGCGGCCTCCGCCACCGAGACCACCCGCAGGCCCGCACCCTCGGCCTTGGCCCGGGACCTCGACCCGACCGAGAGCCCCACCCGCACGTCCACGCCCGAGTCGCGCAGGTTGAGCGCGTGGGCGTGGCCCTGCGAGCCGTAGCCGATGATCGCCACCTTGCGCTTCTTGAGCACCTCGAGGTTGGCGTCCTTGTCGTAGTAGATCGTCGCAGCCATGTCGTGGCCCTTTCCTTCTAGGGGGATGAGATCTGGGGCGGGGGGACCTCGCCCTTCAAGGCCGGCGGGGCGAGCGTCTTGAACCCGCGCTCGAGGGCGATGCGCCCGGAGCGGCACAACTCCTGGATGCCGAAGCGGCGGAGCCGCTCCTCGAGCGCGTCCAGCTTCCCCGCCGGGCCGCTCGCCTCCACCACGAGGGCGTCGGGGGAGACGTCCACGATGGTGGCCTCGTAGGTCTCCGCCAGGGCCCTGAGCTCCGAGTAGTTCTCCTCCGGGGTGCGGATCTTGACGAGGATGAGCTCCCGCTCGATGAGGTCCTGGGGCGAGAGCTCGCGGACCTCCACCACCGGGACGAGCTTCTGGACCTGGCGGACCACCTGCTCGACCGACTTCGACCCGAGCCGGACCACGATGGTGATGCGGGAATAGTCCGGCACCTCGGTGGGGCCGACCGTGAGGCTGGCGATGTTGTAGTGGCGGCGCGAGAAGAGGCCCGCGATCCGGTATAGGACGCCCGGCTTGTTCTCCACGAGGAGGCTCAAGGTGTGGGTCGAGCCGTTGGGGCGCGTCTCGGTCTGTTCCATGTCACTCACCGTCGATCATGTCGTTTAAGGGAGCCCCGGCCGGAACCATGGGGTAGACCTTGGCCTCGGGCTGTATCCGGACGTCCACGATGGTGGGCCCCCGGTTGTTGGCCAGGGCCTTGTCGACCGCCTCCTCCAGCTCCGCCACGGTCCTCGCCCGTAGGCCCAGGCAGGAGTAGGCCTCGGCCAGCTTCACGAGGTCGGGGAGGTCGGCCAGGGGGGTCTCGGCGAAGCGCTCCGAGTAGAACAGCTCCTGCCACTGGCGCACCATGCCCAGGAAGAGGTTGTTGAGGACGAAGATCTTGATGGGAAGGCGGTGCTCGGAGGCGGTGGCGAGGTCCTGCAGCGTCATCTGGAAGCTGCCGTCCCCGTCGATCCCGATGACCACCGCATCGGGGCGCCCGAGCTGGATGCCGATGGCCGCGGGGAGGCAGAACCCCATGGTGCCGAGGCCCCCGGAGGTGATGAACTGGCGGGGCTCGCTGGTCTTCCACCACTGGGCCGCGAACATCTGATGCTCCCCCACCCCGGTGGTGACGAGCGCCTTGCCGCCGGTCTTCTTCCAGATGGTCTCGATCACGTACGGGGGGAGGAGGGGCCCGTCCGGCTCCTGCCGGTAGCGGAGGGGGTGCTTCTCGCGCCAGTCCGCCACCTTCCTCTTCCAGAGGGAGAGGTCCGGGCGGGCGTGCACCTCGAAGGCGTGGCGCACCTCCTCCTGGAGCTTGGGGAGCAGCGCCTTCAGGTCTCCCACGAGCGGCACGGTGGCGGTGACGAGCTTCGAGATCTCCGCCGGGTCGATGTCGAGGTGGACGATCTTCGCCTCCGGCGCGAAGGTGGAGAGCTTGCCCGTGACCCGGTCGTCGAAGCGGGCGCCCAGGGCGACGATGAGGTCCGAGCCCTGCACCGCGTAGTTCGCGTACCGGCTGCCGTGCATGCCGAACATCCCCAGGCAGAGGGGGTGGCTCTCGGGGAAGGCCCCCTTGCCGTGCACCGTCGTGACCACCGGAGCGTCGAGAAGCTCGCAGAAGGCGAACACCTCGCGGTGGGCCTGCGCGGTGCGCACCCCGCCCCCGAGATACACCACCGGCCGGGTGGCCGAGCGGATGAGCAGGGCCGCGTCCTTGAGGCGGGGCTCCTCCCGCACCGGCGGGTGGTAGCCGGGGATGTCGACCGTCTCCGGGTAGACGAACTCGAGGGTGGCGTTGAGGACGTCCTTGGGGATGTCCACGAGGACCGGGCCGGGCCGGCCGGTCCGGGCGATGTAGAACGCCTCCTTCAGGATCTCGGGCAGCTCCTCCACCTCGGTCACGAGCCAGTTGTGCTTTGTGATGGGAACGGTGATGCCGGTGATGTCCGCCTCCTGGAAGGCATCGGTCCCGATGAGGGGCTTCGCCACGTTGGCGGTGATGGCGACGAGCGGCACCGAGTCCATGTACGCGTCGGCGATGGGGGTGACGAGGTTCGTGGCGCCCGGCCCGGAGGTTCCGAGGCACACCCCCACCCGGCCGGTGGCGAGCGCATACCCCTCGGCGGCGTGGCCTCCCACCTGCTCGTGACGCACCAGGATGTGGCGGGGGGAAGTGACTCCGTGAAGCGCGTCGTAGAGGGGCAGGATGGCGCCCCCCGGTATTCCGAAGAGGTACTCCACCCCCTCCGCCTGCAGGGCGCGCACGACCGCCTGGGCTCCGGTCATCTTCTGCTTGGCCATGACTCTCCTCGAATCCGTCTCGGTATCTTGGGCTCGAAAACTTTCGGTTCCTCTCTCGCTAAGGGGAGGGCGGGACCTCCCCGCGGGCCCAGGTCGGCCGCGCGGGACAAGGGCCCGCCGCTATACCCTCGACGAGCGGAACCAGAGCCCAGGGAGGCGGTCGAGGCGAAGGCTCATCTCGCCCCCTCGTAGGCGGCGATGGCCGGCTCCTGGGAGAGCAAGAACCCGAGCTCGTCGAGGCCGTTCATGAGGCAGGTGCGGGCGAAGGCGTCGATGGCGAACGGAGCCGTCCCGCCTCCGGGCAGGGTAACGGTGCCGCTCTCGAGATCGACGGCCACCTCCGCGCCGGGGGCGGAGAGCAGCCGGGCGTGGCTCTCGGCGTCGAGGACCACCGGGACGAGCCCGTTCTTCAGGGCATTCGAGCGGAAGATGTCGGCGATGCGGGTCGAGATCACGGCCCCAAAACCGTAATCGAGGAGCGCCCAGGGCGCATGCTCCCGCGACGATCCGCACCCGAAGTTGTCTCCGGCGACGAGGATCCTGGACCCGGCCGCCTCGGGCCGGTTCAAGACGAAGTCCGGGCGCGGGGCGCCGGAGGCGTCGTAGCGCCAGTCGCTGAAGAGGGCCCGGCCGAGACCCTCCTTGTCCGTCACCTTGAGGAACCGGGCCGGGATGATCTGGTCGGTGTCCACGTTCTTTCTGGGAAGCACCACCGTTCGGCCCTCGATGCGGCGGATCGGCTCCATCGCTAGCCCCTCCTCGCAAGCCGGCGGGGATCGGCCACCGCCCCGGCCACCGCCGCCGCGGCGGCGGTGAGGGGGCTCGCGAGCAGCGTGCGTCCGCCGGCGCCCTGGCGCCCCTCGAAGTTGCGGTTGGAGGTCGAGACGCAGTACTCGCCCGGCCCGATGTGATCGCCGTTCATGGCGATGCACATCGAGCACCCCGGCTCGCGCCACTCCGCCCCCGCGTCGCGGAAGACCCGATCGAGCCCTTCCGCCTCGGCCGCCCTCTTCACCCCCTCCGACCCCGGGACCACCAGGGTCCGCACCTTGACCCGCTGCCCCCGCAAGGCCCGGGCCGCCTCCCGCATGTCCTCGAGCCGCCCGTTGGTGCAGGAGCCGATGAACACCGCGTCCACCGGGTGGCCGAGGAGCCGCTGCCCCGGCGCGAGGCCCATGTAAAGCAGCGCCGCCTCGAGCGAGCCGCGGGAGGCGGCGTCCGCCTCTTTGGCCGGGTCCGGAATGACGCCGTTCACCGGGATGCCCTGGCCGGGGTTCGTCCCGAAGGTGATCCAGGGCGCGACCGCGGAGGCGTCCACCACCACCTCGCGGTCGTAGCTCGCATCCTCGTCGGAAGAGAGGAGGCGCCAGCCCGCAACCGCTCCCGCGAACGCCGCACCCTTGGGGGTGCGGGGTCGCCCCGAGAGCCACTGGAAGGTGACGTCGTCAGGGGCGACGAGGCCCGCCCGCGCCCCGGCCTCGATCGACATGTTGCACACCGTCATCCTGCCTTCCATCGACAGGCCCCGGACGGCCGGGCCCAGGTACTCGAGGACATGCCCGGTCCCTCCCCCCACGCCCAGCTTGGCGATGATGGCGAGGATGAGATCCTTCGCCGACACGCCCTCGGCGAGCCTCCCTTCCACCCGCACCGCCAGGGTGCGCGGGCGCCGCTGGAGGAGGCACTGGGTGGCGAGCACGTGGCTCACCTCGGAGGTGCCGACCCCGAAGGCCAGCGCCCCGAAGGCCCCGTGGGTGGCGGTGTGGCTGTCGCCGCAGACCACCGTCATCCCGGGTTGGGTGGCCCCCATCTCCGGACCGAAGACGTGCACCACCCCTCGCGCCTCGTCGCCGAGGCCATGCAGCTCGATGCCGAAGTCGGCCGCGTTCCGCTCGAGCGCGCGCACCTGCGCCTCGGCCTGGGCGTCCACGAAGGGGAATCGGCCATCGGCGCCCCTGGGCAGCGTGGGGGTGCTGTGGTCCATGGTGGCGAGGGTCTTGTCCGGGCGGCGCACCTTGACCCCGCGCTCCCGGAGGGCGGAGAACGCCTGGGGGCTCGTCACCTCGTGGACGAGGTGCAGGTCGACGTAGAGGATGGCCGGGGCATCCGGGGTCTCGGCGCGCACGAGGTGTGCGTCCCACACCTTCTCGAAGAGGGTCTTGGGCTTTCTTGGCTCGGCCATCTAGGGAGTCCCCATCTCGGCCCGGGCCTCGCTCTCCCGCGGCGAAAGCTTGAGGGCGATCCGGTTCACCACGTCGAGGAAGGCCCGGGCGCTGCCCTCGATGATGTCGGTGGAGAGCGCCCGCCCCCGGTAGACGCCGGTGGGGTGCTCCACCTCGATCGTCACCTCGCCCTGGGCGTCCTCGCCCGTGGAGACACTCGCGATCTCGTAGGTCCGCAGCTTGACGTTGATGCCGGTCACCTTCTCGATGGCCCGGTAGACCGCGTCCACCGGGCCGTCGCCGGCCGCCACCTCCTGGAAGCGCTCGCCGCTCTGGGCCTTCAGGGCGATGGAGGCGCAGGGCAAGGTCCCGGTCCCGGAGGTGGTGGAGAGGGACTCGAGCTCCCAGGCGCGCCCGCCCAGGGCCAGCATCTGCCCGTGCACCACCAGGGCCTCGAGGTCGGCGTCGTAGATGTCCTTCTTCTTGTCGGCCAGCCGCTTGAACTCCTGGAAGATCTGGTCCACGGCCGGGTCGTCGAGGACGTAGCCGAGGGCGGTCAGCCGCTCCTTCAGCGCGTGCCGGCCGGAGTGCTTGCCCAGCACCATCGAGCTGTGGGTGAACCCGACCTCCTCGGGGCGCATCACCTCGTAGGTCTCGCGATGGGTGAGCATGCCGTGCTGGTGGATGCCGGCCTCGTGGGCGAACGCGTTCTGGCCCACGATGGCCTTGTTCCGCTGCACGTGGAGGCCGGTCACCTGCGAGACCACCCGGCTCGTGGGGTAGAGCTTCTCGGTCTTCACCCCGGTCGTGACGCGGAGCACGTCCTTCCGCGTCTTCAGGGCCATCACGATCTCCT
>Ga0335080_10009214_pt1 | contig 10320 bp, 8 predicted proteins | sample Lox_Sample_34_FD_206720 | JGI IMG/M metagenome (GOLD analysis project Ga0335080, IMG submission 206720) | Soil microbial communities from Loxahatchee National Wildlife Refuge, Florida, United States - Lox_Sample_3.4 | ecosystem: Environmental > Terrestrial > Soil > Wetlands | place: USA: Florida... | reverse complement strand
GGGTGTTTCGCTCATCAGAAGATCGGCGTGCGCGAAGTCAGTGAGAGCATCTGGCTGGTGAGCTTTACGCACTACGATCTGGGCTGAACGCGGGCGCATCGAATGCACCCCAAACCCGTTCGTTGCTAAAGTGTTACCTCTGTCCTGGGAATAATCCGTTACTGACCGGAACGGAGCTTCACGATCGATCTGATGGGGAGGAATCGAACCCTCGCCAATCTGCACCCAGGAACACCCACCGTCACCTAAAACAACTAGTTAGAAGGAGAGCCGCCCCTCCATAGGGGACGGCGGATGCTCCTAGGTGAAGCTGGGTTGGGTACCGTGAAGTGCGTCCGGAATCGGTCCAACGGCGGCCATCCACCGCAGTTACTTAGAAAACGGCAGTGTGTGGGGATAAACCCCGAGAATGGGCTGCGCCACGGAGCGTGATCAATTAGGGAGCTTCAGCGCCCGCTCGATCGCCCCGGAAGCGCGACCCCGGGCGCAGGGGATCCGTGAGGGGATCGGCCTTGAGCTACTCGAACCGCGCAGCGCGCAGCCGCGCCAGCCAGGGCCGAGCATGCAGACGTGGGAGGCCGCCGGCGCGCGTGTCGTGCCGGTATACTGATAAGCGACAGCGCGGTCTTATTCATTGTGCGTCGAATACATCGCCGATGATCCTGCCGGAAAACGCGCCCTTTCGTATTGGCGACTGGCGGATAGACCCGGCGCTGGACGAAATCTCGTGCGACGGCAGGACCATCAAGCTGGAACCGCGCACCATGTGCGTCCTGGTCTACCTCGCCCGCCGTGCCGGGGAGGTGGTGAGCGTCGATGACCTTCTCGATGCCGTCTGGAAGGACGTCGTCGTTACCCAGCATTCCGTATATCAGGCAGTGGCAGTGCTGCGCCGCTCGTTCGGCGACGACCCCAAGGCACCAACGTACATCGACAACGTGCCGCGCCGCGGCTACCGCCTCCTTGCGCCTGTGGCTGTGCCGGCAACCTCGCCACCTGCGCAAGCGGCCGCGGAGCCATCGACCACGGTCGTGACTCCCGCGAATCCTCAGTCTGGCACCGGAGGGACCATCCCGGCGCCTGTACCGGCGTCCTGGTCGCTAAAGCAAGGCGTGCTCGTAGCAGTGGCACTGGTGATCTTCGGGACGGCAGCGGCCTATCTCGCCAAGCTCCGGATCTCGAAGTCCGCCGTGTCCTCACCGACGGTTGCGGCCAGCGCGACGCCTACTGCCTTCAGCCCGCCGGCGCACTCGATCGCGGTGCTCCCATTCGTCAACATGAGCGGCGACAAGGAGCAGGAGTACTTTTCTGACGGACTCACGGAGGAACTCCTCAACTCCCTGGCCGAGATCGATGGACTGCAGGTAGCGGCCCGTACATCGGCGTTTTCCTTTAAGGGGAAGGATGCCGATATCGGCACGATCGCGCGAAAGCTCAATGTGGGTGCCGTGCTCGAGGGCAGCGTACGACGCTCGGGGAACACGGTGCGCGTGACCCCACAGCTGATCGACGCAGTTACTGGCTTTCATCTCTGGTCGCACACCTATGACCGCGACCTTGGCGATGTGCTGAAGCTCGAAACCGATATCGCGACCGCGGTGGCGAGCGCACTCAAAGTCACGCTGCTCGGAGACGAAGCCGCCAAGATCGAACTCGGCGGCACGCACAACCCGGCCGCGTTCGATGCGTATCTGCGAGGCTCAAAGGCATACAGCTCGCAGCAGACAGCGTCTGACTATCAGCGCGCCATTGCCGCGTACACCGAAGCGATCCTTCTGGATCCGAATTATGCACTCGCGTTCGCAGGACGATCGCACGCATTTTCCGGTTATGCCCTGGAGTTCGCGACAGGGCCGGCCACTCGCGAGTCCTTTGTTAAGGCAGAGGCGGATGCACTGAGGGCGATTGCATTGGCGCCGAATCTTGCCGACGGGCACGTGGCGCTCGCGGTCTATTTCGAAGAGGGACTACTCGATTTTACCCAGGCACATGCGGAGTACGCCCAGGCGCTGGCGCTTGCTCCGGGCAACGCGCGAGCGTTGGCAGATTACGCCAGTTTTTCCGTCTACGTGGGACGCACCGAGGCAGGTATCCTTGCCGCTGCGCACCGCGCGGTTGCACTCGACCCGCTGAGTTCACTAAGCCGTGCCCGGCTCGGCCAGACGCTGTATTTTGCGCGCCGCTATCAGGAGGCGCTTACCACTTTCGCAGAGGTCATCAGTCTCGATTCCAACTTCAAACAGGCATACGGGGATCGCGGGCTGGCCTACTACGCGCTTGGGGACTTCCAGAGTGCGCGCTCGGCATGCGAGTCCAATTCGGACCATTGGATAAGTCAGTGGTGCCTTGCAGTGACGTACGACAAGCTGGGACGGCACGCCGATGCGGAGGCCGCGCTTGAGAAACTTGAGGCAACCTACGGTGATGCTGCTGCGTACCAGTACGCCGCGATCAACGCGCAATGGGGTAATACGGCCAAGGCACTGGCGTGGCTTGAGACTGCCGTGAAGGTGCGCGACCCCGGGTTGGTCACTCTGAAAACCGAATCGCTCATGGACCCCTTGCGCAAAGAGGCTCGCTTCCAGGCCATCGAGCGGAAATTCAAGTTCCAGGACTGAGTGTGGCCGACCCGACCAGAGGCCGATTGCGTCGGTTGCGTCTCATTCAATTGACGACGATGGACGCGCGCGAGGGGTGTCCATACAGATACCTGGGTATGCTCGGAACGCACGACAAGTGGTGGCCAAGGGCGGAATCGAGCCGCGGACACGCGGATTTTCAATCCGTTCGCCGGGTTTTCTGGGCAATCCGATTCATGAATCAGGTGACATAATATGAGAGTCCTACCTGACCAGGAGTAGGGAGCAGGCGCCATGAATCGACGTGAACTTCTTGAATTCGCGACTGCAGCGAGTCTGATGTCAGCAAATGTCGCTGTCGCGGATTCGCCGGCCGCGTCCGAGCAAGCACATGATCACGCAGCCGGAATCACCAAATACGGGGATTTAGTCTCCGCTACATCGAAGTGTGTAAACACCGCAGAGGCGTGTCTGGCCCACTGTGTGGGGCAGCTGATGGACGGCAACACGGAGATGAAGAATTGCACGCTGACGTCCCAGGACGTTATCACGGCGTGTACAGCGGTTCGGGAAATGGCGGCTCGCAACGCGCCCCGGGTCGCGCAAATGGCGGCGGTCTGCGGCAAGATTTGTCGCGACTGCGAGGCCGAATGCAAGAAGCATGAGACGCATAAGGTCTGTCGAGATTGCCGCGACAGCTGTGCCGAATGTGCGAAGGAATGCGAGAAGCTGGCGGCCTGATCTGACAGCGTCGGACAGGCGACCGGCGGCTCATTTCGGGGACGCGTCTTGCTCCACGGTCCGATACCGGGGCCGAGGCCGGGTCTACCGTGTTTACCCCGCTTGCCGCCTGCCGGTGGCAGGGCGCAGAGTGGGTTGGCATGAGAGGCAATAGGGCAAGAATTCTTCGTGGGCCGACCGGGGAGTATTTCGCAACTCTCGCATTGGTAGCGTTTTTCACGCACGCGCTTATCCCAACCGGCTTCATGCCGGGTGTGGTTCATGGTCAACCGCAGCTGGTGATCTGCAACGGCGGAATCTCGGGCTTGGCTCACCACGGGCATCATGGAAGCTCTGGCTCACACTCCGATGCGGTGTGTCCTTTTGCAATGAGCGGCGGCGCCGCGCCGCTTCCCGCGATACTCGGTCTTCCGCTGCTCCATGAGACACCAGATTTGCTGGTGCCGCTCGTTGAACTTGCCGTCCTCTCCGAAGCCCCGCCCCGTTACACAGCCCCGCGCGGCCCGCCGACTCTAGCCTAGCGATTGGCGATTGGGCGCTTAGCGCTGTCCTTTTGGCACCGGCCGCTCGGGTAGGCGAGCAGCCGTTGGTATGTATCGCGGGGATACTCATGTTCACTTCGCCCGTAACTACGCGGCGATCTCGCGGGAGCGACGCAAATGCGGCGATGCGTGCGCGGTTGCAGCCCGCACGCGCCGGTCCCAAGGAGGAGGACCTGGCTGCTGCAGCGCAGCCGCTCCTATGTGGCAAGGAAACCCCTGCTGTAGCGGTCAGCGGTGAGCGGGCATGATCGGATTCATGAACCGCCGTTCGCAGCGGATGACCCGCTCGTGGATAGCCGCCCTGGTGATCGTGGTCACAGTGGGGCACGCGCTGATTCCTGTCGGCTTCATGCCCTCCGGCAGTTCGGGCTTCCCGTTAGTCCTGTGTCCCGGGCACGCGATGGAGATGCCCGATAGAGGGACTAACCCTCATAGGGAACACGGTGGATCCGGTCACGGAGCACCGATCTGCCCCTTTGCGGCCGCCAGCGTATTCGGTGCCGCGCCGTCCTTTGCAGGCCCTCCCGTCGCGGCGCTCACAGCGCTTTCCCCAGCACCCCTTGAATCACCCTCCCGCACCACCGATCTATCCGGTCCGCCGCGCGCCCAGTCTGCGCGCGCACCCCCTCTAGCTTAACTACTAACCACTTTCAATCTGACCCGTGGGTAGCGCGGTCCCGATCCGACCGCAAGCAGCGTCCGAGAGATGTGCCTCGCGACGCGAAGGAGTTGAGCCATGAGTTCGTCATTGCAAACGCCCGTAAGGGCGTGTTCCGAAACCGTCTTTAGCGCGCGCGGTGCTGTGGCCGCGGCACGCCTGGTGATCTGCGATCCGACCTCGCTTTGGGCCGAAGCGGTCGAAGCAGTAGTGCTAAAGCACACGGCATGGCAGGTCGCGTGCATCACAACACGCGTTGAGGTCGCTGTAGTTGCCGCCGCGGCATGTGCCGTGCATGCAGTGCTGTTCGATATTCGTGATGACTCACCTCGAGCCGTCGCGGAGTTGGTCGACCGGTTCCGGTGCGCCAAACCCGGGATCGAACTGATTCTGCTTACCCGCCATACCGGCGTGCGCATTCTGCGTAGCGCCATTGAGGCAGGCGTCAGCGCCTGCATTCAAAAGAGCGAGCCGGTGGCTGTTCTGGAGGAAGCGCTGCGGGCGGTGTGCACCGGCGAGGGCTACCGGAGTCCAAGCGTCGTCAAGCTGCTCGCTGCAGCTCAGATTCGCGGTCGCCCTACGAAAGTCCCTACTGCGGTGAGGCTGGTGACAACGGACTGCCAGCTCAGAACTTCGACCGGTAGCCACCGTCGGCTTCGCGACGCCGACGTGAGCAATAGCGCCGAGAATTAACACCCTGAAAGGAAAGCTTGTCGTGAACACACACATTCAGTGCGCCAGATCGGTGCTGACTCGGGTATTGGTATTGGTACTCGTATTCGCACTTCCCGCGCTCGCCGCCGATCAACACGCCGGATTGCTGACCATCATTCAGCCCTGGTCGCGAGCCACCCCGCCCGGTGCTGTCATCGGCGCGGCGTACTTCGAAATCATCAATGCAGGTGCCGCAGACACCCTGCTGCGAATCGAGAGTCCCGTTGCGCGCGAAGTGGAGATGCATATGAGCTTTGTGGAAGGCGGAATGATGCGCATGCGAGCCATGCCCTCGGTCAAGGTGCCAGAACACGGTCATCTGCGGTTTGACCCCAACGGTATGCACGCCATGCTTATTGATTTGCGGCAGCCACTCAAAGAGGGGCAGCGCTTCCCGATGACACTCGTATTTCAACACGCGGGCCGCATGTCCGTTGAGGCAGTCGTCGGGGGACTGGGAGCCACTTCTGCGCCGACCCAAGAAGGAGGCGCCCATGAACAGGGCTAGTCGCTTCCCGACGGCGCTCGCCGTGTTGCTGGGTGGGGTCGCCGCCGCATTCGCGTGGATGGCGATGCGGCCGACTGTTTGGGCCGACAACTTCCGGCTGACCACTCTCCCTGATGCGCGTACCGCCCCCGACTTTCAGCTCACGGACTTCAACGGCCGCCCGCGTTCGCTGCTGGATTACCGCGGGCGTGTAGTGGTGATGTTCTTTGGCTTCACGCGCTGTCCGAATGCGTGTCCGACCGAACTCTTCACGCTGGCGCAGGTGATGAAGCGCCTGGGACCGGCAAGCGATCACGTGCAGGTCCTGTTCATTACGCTTGATCCCGAGCGCGACACGCCCAAGCTTCTTAGAGGCTACGTCACGGCGTTCGATCGGCGGTTCGTCGGCCTCACCGGCACGATGGAGCAGATCGACAGTGCCGCGAATAGCTACCACGTCATGCACGTCAAAGAACTCATCGGCGATGATTACACGATCGGCCATTCGACCGCGAGCTATGTGCTGGACGCGCAGGGCCGACAGCGACTGAAGGTACCGCTGGATGCGACCGTCGATGATTTCGCCCATGACCTCGCGCAACTCACCAGGGGATTGGAGTAAGGAGCTTTTCGATGACTGAAGAGGACAAAACCTCTCGTTCCCGCCGGGCCGTGCTGCTCGCAGTCACCTCGTAGGGCGCACGGTCGTAAAATGAAGTCAGCGATCTAATTGAGGTACTTGGGTAGGAAATTCGGCAAGCGAGTCAGCCACGTCGACCTGGGCGACGGTGAGATTCAATCGAGGGCATTGAGTCGCCGACTATTACCATGCCGAGAAGCGTCGCGTCTGCAACGGCCGCCGCGGGTCCCTCGTGCCGTGTGGCCCCGTTATCAGCCGATCAGCACGTACAGCGACAGGCCGAAAAAGCGAACGCCCTCGTTCGGCTGACAGTTGATGATGTCGCCCGAGCCGACCCCCTCGGCCAGTCCGCGCCGCATGCAGTAGCGCGTCGCACCGAGGTTGCGTCCCCAAAGTGCGACCTCGAACCGCTCCTTGGCGCCGAAGCGGTAGCGGGCGCTGGCATCGATCAGCCAGTACCCAGGCTCTACCTGCCGCTCGTCGTAATCGAGCGAGAAGTGGCGGGGACCGCTGTAGCTTGCCTCCGCCTGGGCGGTGAGCCAGCCGGCGCCGACCTTCCAGCGCCGCGCGGCGAGTGCGTTGCAGGTGACTTCGGGCGCGGAGATCAGGGGACTGCCCACCACCGCGTCGGTGAGGTCGCCCGCGTCGCGCACCTCGCTGTGCGTGAAGCCGAGGCCGGTGCGCACGAGCCAGGCGGGCGAGGGCGCCCAGTCGATCTCGAGCTCGCCGCCCCAGGTGCGCGCCTTGGGCAGGTTGGTGAGCACGCTCACCAGCACCAGGGGCGGCGCAGGCTCCGAGAGATACAACTGATAGTCGGACCAGTCGTTGAGGAACACGCTGGCGTTCACGCGCAGGGTGCGCTCGCGCCATTCGCCTTTCGTCCCAAGCTCGTAGGTGATGACGTGCTCGGGGTCCACGGTGCGCCCGCCGATGCCCGCCAGCGCCTCGCGCGCGATCGGGCTTACTCCGGCGCCCTTGAAGCCGGCGGCGACGCTCGCGTAGCCGAGCAGCGCATCCCCGAAGCGCCGCGCGAGAGTGAGGCGTCCGCCCCAGAGCGTGTCGCTGCGGTCAAACTGCAATCGCGTGTAGCAGCGGGTCAGGGCGAACGGCGCCGGACAGGCCTGGGGAAGCGCGCCCGTGACCTCGACCGAAGTCGCGGCGAACTCCTCGACGTCGCTCCTGCCGAGAAATTGCTCGGGCGCAATCACCGGAACGGTGTCGGCCCACACGCCCGCGCGCATGTTGCCGCTGAGCTCCTCGTGCGCGACACGCAGCTCGCCGCTGAGCGTGGTGCGCGCCGACAGGGCCTGATCCGCGCGCGCCCAGGCGGACAGGTGTCGCAGCCGCTGGTCGAGATCGCCGTAGAAGAGCTGGCCGCGCAGACCGGCCTCAGGAATGGGGACTCCGGGCACGAGCACCGGCGTGAGCAACGGGTTGGGCATGCGCCGCACGCTGGTGTAGTGCGCGTCCTCCCCGAGCCACACGACGCCCACCTGCCATCCCGACCCGTCGGCGCCGCGCGTGGCGAGCTCGAGGTCCTGCGACCACTGACTCGAGTCGGTCTCCTGGTTGGCCCCGGCCAGGTAGCTCGGGCCGCCGTCGGTGTCCTCGGCACGCTGCGACTCGCCGCCCTCGAATGCGGTGAGCGACGTGAGGCGGACGCCACCGAGCTCGTGCTCGAGTCGCAGCGACGCCCCGCCCACCTGAGTCGACAGGACGTCCGGGTGGCCCGAGAAGTTCTGGTCGAACGCCGCGGTGTCGCCGAAGCCGGTCTGGTCGACGCAGCCGTTTCCGGGGCTGAGGTTGAAGGCGAGGTACGGACAGTCGGAGTGCCCGGGGTGTCCGGGGGTGCCGAGGCCGATCTGCTTGTAGCGGATCGAGTCTCCGTCCACACGGCTACCGTGCAGGCTGACGTCGACGTTGGTGCCACCCGCGCCCTCGAGCCGCCAGCGCGCGCGCACCGAGGTGCGCGCATGGCCGCCCTCGTTGCGCGCGAGCGTCGCGTTATCGATGTAGTCGCCGAGGGATTCGTAGCCTACGGCGATGCGCGCGGCGCTGTGCTCGCCGAGCGGCAAGCCGGCGGCCAGCTCGCCGTCGAGGCGCTCGCGGGTGCCCACGCGCAGCAGCGCATCGAGACGCGCCTTCTGACCGACGGCGGGTGCACGGCTCACGAAGCGCACCGCTCCGGCGGAGGCGTTGCGGCCCAAGCCCGCGTTCCACGGCCCACGCAGCACTTCCACGCGCTCGAGGTCCAGCAGCGCCAGGTTCGCCAGGAGCGGTGCGTTCAGCGTCACGTCGTCCGCGTACAGCCCGACCGACCCCAGCGCGTTTGAGTGGATCGAGGGCGAGCCGATGCCGCGGATGAACACGCTACTGACGGTGGCGCCATCGGAGGCAAGCCAGGTGAGATTCGGGACCACGGTTGCCAGTTCGCGCGCGCTCGTGAGGTCGCGTTCCAGGAGCTCCTCCCCGGACAGGGCCGTGACCGACAGGGGCACTGCCTGGGCCGGGCGCGGGAGGCGCTCGGCGGTCACCAGGACCTCTTCCAGGACCGGTTCGGTGGCGCGGGCGTCTGCCGGAACAAACGCCATGAGCGGCGCAAGCACCGCCGCCCAGGCTTGTCCGGCTACCGAGCTGGCCATGAATGGGCACCCGCACGCGACAGAATGGTTGGTGCAGATCTTGCCAGAGAGCGCGCCTTGAGTTGTTTCCGGGACGGTCGTAGGCTGCCAAGCAACCGCCACTCCATCCGGAATGCGCCTGGGCACGGACACCGAAACACCCGCGCCGGCCGCCTGTCGGTTCGGAAGGTTCCGGCTCGACCCCCCCGGCCGGCGCCTCACCGACGAGGCTGGTAGCCTGCTCCCGCTCTGCGGGCGGCCGTTCGACGTGCTCGCGTACCTGGTCCGCCACCGGGACCGCATCGTCAGCAAGGACGAGCTGCTGTCAGCCGTATGGCCGCGCCTCAGCGTCGAGGAGAACAACCTCACCCAGGCGGTGTCTGCCATCCGTCGCGTACTCGGTGACTCGCGCGAGACCTCCGAATATGTTGCGACCGTGGCCGGGCGCGGTTATCGCTTCGTCGCGCCGCTGCGCGAGGAGACACCGGAACCCGTCGCACCGTTGCCGGCGGTTTCATCCGCGCCGCCTCCGGCCGCGCCGGCCTGGTACCGGCGCACGCCCGCCTACGCAGCGGGTGCGGCAATGTTCCTGGTCGCAGCCTTCGGTACGGTGGCGCTACGCCACGAGCCGATCCCACCCAAGCCCGAAGCCGCGCTGCGCAGTGCGCAGGCCGAGCGGCCCACCATTGCGGTGCTGCCGTTTCACACGAGCGGCGCGGGCGAAGAAGCCCAGCTCCTGGCGCAGAGCGTGACCGACGTGCTGCGCAACCGGCTGGCGGCGTTCAGGGGCGCGGTGGTGATCGGCGACCCCTCCGCATCCAGTCTGACGGCCGCGCAGCCGGGCAGGCGGGATGTCGGATCCAGGCTGCGGGCGCGCTACCTGCTGCAGGGTCGCGTCGAGCGCGCCGGTGAAGCGCTGCGCATAGATGCCGAGCTCATCGACACCACGTCCACCCCCGGCCTCTGGTCGGCCTCGTTCAGTCCGGTGACCAGTGTCGGCGCGACCGCGCACGCGCTCGCGCGGCGCGTCGCGGGCACGCTGCACATCGACGATGCGTCGTCAGGCAAGGACGTGCCGGTCAATCTGGAGGCCTACGAGCTCTATATGCGGGGCCAGCAGCTGACTGCGACCCTGCGCACGGACGATAACGACCAGGCGATCGAGCTCTTCAGGCGTGCCACCATCCTCGACCCGAGCTTTGCGCGCGGCTACCTCGCTCTCGGCCAGGCACAGCTGCAGGCGGACCGGCTGCGCAGCATCAGCGCCCGGGGGATCATTTCCCGCCGCCCCGCGCGGCTGCCGGACAGTGGCGATACGTCCGCGCACATGCTGGCCGA
>Ga0335080_10009213_pt1 | contig 10320 bp, 11 predicted proteins | sample Lox_Sample_34_FD_206720 | JGI IMG/M metagenome (GOLD analysis project Ga0335080, IMG submission 206720) | Soil microbial communities from Loxahatchee National Wildlife Refuge, Florida, United States - Lox_Sample_3.4 | ecosystem: Environmental > Terrestrial > Soil > Wetlands | place: USA... | reverse complement strand
TCGCCGGGTCGGCGTCGAGGCGGTCGCTGTCCCGATCGACGAGCGCGGGATCGACGTCGACGCCTTGGCCCGGGCCGACGTGCGCGCCGTGATCCTCACCCCGACCCATCAGTTCCCGACCGGCAACTCGCTGGCGCCCGAGCGCCGTCAGGCGCTGATCGCGTGGGCCGACGAGCGGGAAGCGACGATCGTCGAGGACGACTACGACGCCGAGTTCCGCTACGACCGGGCGCCGGTCGGGGCGCTGCAGGGGCTCGCGCCCGACCGCGTCGCGCTGATCGGCACGGCGAGCAAGTCGCTGGCGCCGACGCTGCGCCTGGGTTGGGTGCTGAGCCCGCCAGGGCTGCTTGACGCGCTGGTCGAGGAGAAACGGCTGAGCGATCGGGGATCTCCGGCGCTCGAGCAGCTTGCGCTGGCGGCGATGATCGAGTCCGGTCGCTACGACCGGCATCTGCGCCATATGCGCCGCGTCTACGGCGCGCGGCGCGAGGCGCTGATCGCCGCTCTCGGCGAGCACGCGCCACACGTTCGGCTACATGGGCTTGCGGCGGGCTTCCACGGCGTCGTGGATCTCCGCGACGGCGCGGATGAGACGGCGATCGTCGAGCAGGCGCGCGCCCGGTCGATCGGGTTGTACGGGATGAACGAGTTCCGCCCCAGCGGAGACGACGGACGGCCCCAGCTGGTGCTCGGGTTCGGGAACCTGACCGAGGCCGCGGTCGTGCGTGGTATTGCCGCGGTCGCCGATCTCCTGTGACACACTCATGCGCATCCGGGTTGGCCGGTCCCCGGCGCACGACAATCCGAGGAGGTCTGTATGTCTGGGAAGGCACGATTCAGGGCGGGCGCCGCGGCGGTCGCGTTCGCGGTTTTGCTGGCGATCGCCGGTACGGCGATCGCGGGCGGGGTGACTCCCACGCTGCTGTCGCCCAACCACAAGCACATCGCGCCGGGTCACATCCGGCTGGTGGTCAACGTGCCACTCAAGCCGAACAGTCACGGCGTGTTCGTCGCGATCTCGCCGAAGAAGGACCTGGACAAGGCCGGGCACCTGAAGGACTGTGGCGCCAAGCGCTGTGACTTCGTCGGGCCGACGCACTGGAAGGGCAGCAAGTACAGCTATGTCGCCAAGTTCGACTTCCCGGGTTACTGGGCGGTCACGCCGGGCAAGTACTACTGGCAGGCGCACTACTACACGGTCGGCGACACCGCCGTGTACTGGAGCAAAATCGGCTCGTTCGTCGTGAAGTAACCGTTGGCCGGCGAGCCACTGACGTTCGACCGCGCCAATGCGGTCCAGAAGGCGGTGCGGCGAGTCGCGGCCAGTGGGCCGGGATCGTGGGTGTTCGCACGCGCCGCGCCCCGGATCGACCGGCCGCTCTACCGGCTGACACGCGGGCGCCACACCTTCGCCAGCCTGCTGTCGGGCATCCCCGTCGTGCTCCTAACCACGACGGGGGCCCGCAGCGGGCGGCCGCGCACGGTGCCCGTGCTCGGGCTCCCCACCGCCGACGGCATCGCGGTGATCGCCTCGAACTTCGGCCAGCGCCGGCATCCGGGCTGGTACTACAACCTGCGCGCGAAGCCTGAGGGCACGGCGGCCGTCAACGGACGCGCGCATCGCTTTCGCGCCGTCGAGGCCGAGGGCGAGCGGCGTCAGCGGATCTGGGACCAGGGACTGCGCGTCTACCCCGGGTGGTCGCAGTACGAGCGCCGGGCGTCACACCGGCAGATCGCGGTGTTCGTGCTCGAACCGGTGTCTGGCTAGGGCGTGGCCGGCGGCCGTCGGGACTCGGTGATCAGCCGCTCGATCACGGTGAGGCTTCCGCCTCGCTCCCATGCGGGCCCTTCGAGCACGGATCGAGCGGCGTGGGCGCTCGCCGGGTCGCCGGCGAGACGCCAGTCGGTCTCCATGTCGAACTCGAACCACACCACGGCGCCGATCTCGTCGCGCTGAGCGCTGCGCAGCGTGTCCGTCACCCAGGCCGCCTTTCGCGGGTCAGGGGCGCTGCCCGTTTCGGCGATCATGACCGGGTGGCGCGGGGCGAGCGCGCGAAAGACCCGAAGGGTCGGCGAGAAGATGTCGTCGTAGCCCTGCCAGCCCCAGTCGCGCGTGCTGCCCCAGTTGTAGCCGTCGACCGCGAGCCAGTCGACAGCAGTCGCGCCCGGGAACACCTCGGCGAGGGGCGTCGAGCCGTCGTACGCGGCGATCGGGTTCCACACCCAGACGACGTTGGCGGCCCCCGCCTGCCGGAAGCGCGCGCGCACATGGCGCCACGCCGCGATGTAGTCGCCGGGCCGGTTTCCGTTGACGTCGGTCGACCAGGGGAGCCAGTCGCCGTTCATCTCCGGCGCGAAGCGGAGCATGATCGGGCGTCCGTAGTCGGCGATCTGCCGCGCCCAGCGATCGATCAACCGGTCGTACTTGCCCGCGACGATGCGGCGCAGCGCGTGCCGGGGCTGGTTCGCGCCGCCGCGCCAGGAATCCCAAGGCTCCCACGAGATGAGCGCGACCGCACCGCGTGCATTGACGTCGTCGGCGAACGCCAGGGGGAAGTCCGGCGTGTGCGCCCAGTCGGCGAACGTCCCCACGATGGCCGCGCGCACGCCCACCGCGGCCTCCGAGGCGTCGAGCGCGGTGAGAGACGGGACGTCCATCCCGAACAGCGTCTGGCCACCCGCCGACGGCGTCGCGGTCGATGCATCAGACGTCCGCACCCCAGGACTCCCGGCGAGGGCGAACGCCGCCGGCAACGAGGCGGACCTGGACGCCGGTCACCGGCAAATCCTGGGCCGCGTCCGCCTTATGCGCGTCACCCGGATCGGACGACGCCGTCGCCGGCCGGCTCACGGATCCTGTACGCCATGGGATTCCTGCACAGACACGACGAGCCCGGCGGTACCCGTTACCGCATGCGCGAGAAGCTGTTCTCGATCGGCGACGACTTCTGGATCGAGACCGAGGGCGGCGACCGCGCGTTCAAGGTCAACGGCAAGGCGATGCGGATCCGGGAGACCTTCATCCTCGAGTCGCCATCCGGCGAAGAGGTGTTCAAGATCCAGGAGAAGAAGCTCACCATCCGCGACAAGATGGAGATCGAGCGCGACGGCGACACGGTCGCGACGATCAAGAAGGCCCTCATCACTCCGCTGCGTGATCGCTTCGAGATCAAACTCGAGAACGGCGACGAACTGAGCGCGAAGGGAAACATCGTCGACCACGAGTACGAGATCGAGCGGGACGGTCACAAGGTTGCCGAGATCTCCAAGCGCTGGTTCCGCGTGCGCGAGACCTATGGGATCGAGATCGCCCCGAGCGAGAACGACGCTCTGATCCTCGCCGCCACCGTGTGCATCGACGAGATGGCGCGCCACTAGGCGCGCTACGTCGGTGCCGTGGCGGCCGGCTGCTTGAGCGGGATGCTCACCGTCGTGAACAGGGCGACCAGGGCGATGAGCGCGACCACCGACAGCGATGAGCGCAGTGCATCGATACGCGCGTCGGCGTTCTCCTTGACGACCTCATCGGCGGTCGCCTTCGGCACGCCGGCCTTGTCGAGGGCGGCGTGCAGATCCTTGTCGGACAGGAACGGTACGCCGCTCGACAGCTCGGTCTGAGCCTTCGCCTTCAGGTCGGAGGGGACGGCCGGGTTGTTCTGGATGCCGGCCACCAGTGATGTCGTGAGCGCGGCGATCAGCACCGCGCCGCTCAGTGCGGTGCCGATCGAAGCGCCGAGGTTGGTCACGGTGTTCTGCAGCCCGCCGACCTCGCCGCTCTGTTCGTCGGGCACCGAGGAGACGGTCACGCTGCCTAGTTGGGAGGCGAGCGCGCCGATCCCGAGCCCGGCGAGCAGCATTGGCCAGGTCACGATGTCGGCGCCGGCCCCGGCGTCGAGCGCGCCGACCATCACGAGCAGACCGGCGAACAGCAACAGGAAGCCGATCCGCACGACGCGGCGCGGTGATGCGTTCGGCCAGACCTTTGGAATGCCGGCCGCGGCGAGCAGCAGCGTGATCGAGAGCGGCAGCAGCCGGACGCCGGTGTCGATCGCCGAGAGACCGAGCGAGACGGACAGGAACAGCGGCACCGCGAAGAACAGCCCGGCCTGAAGCAGATACTGGAAGAAGAACGCGGTGAGCCCGCCCCGGAGCGTTCGGTTGAGGAGGATCGAGGGATCGACGAGCGGCTCCGCGCCGCGCTTGAGCAACCGGTTCTCCCACGCGAAGAAGATCCAGACCACGAGCCCGCCGCCGATCACCAGCCAGATCGCCGGCGACAGCCCGAGCCAGCTGGGCGCCGCCGGCTTGGGATGGACGAACCCCCACGACCCCGCCTTGAGGATCCCGAACACGATCAGCGCGAGCCCAAGCGCAGACAGGCCGGTCCCGACCAGGTCGAGCTTGGGGCGCTTGTCGGGCGCGGCGTCGGCGATCCGCCGCCCGACCGCGAGAATCGCCAACACGATCAGCACCTCGCCCACGAACACCCAGCGCCACGAGGCGTACGTCGTGAACAGGCCGCCGATCAGGGGTCCGGCCGCGACCGCGATCGCTCCGGCCGACGCGACCAGCCCGTACGCGCGCGGTCGCTCCGACGCCGGGAAGTTCGAGGCCACCAAGGCGACGATCGCGGGCAGGATCAGCGCGGCGCCAACTCCCTCGAGCACCGACCAGCCGATGATCAGCACGGTGAGGCTCTGGGAGATGGCGGTGATGAACGACCCGCACCCGTAGATCACGCATCCGATCCCGAACGCACGCTTGCGGCCGAGGATCGCTCCCAGCTTCCCCCCGGTGATCATCAACGACGCCATCACCAGCGTGTAGAACGTGATCGCGGTCTGGATGCCGGTGACGGTCGTCCCGACGTCCTTGGCCACGGTGGCGATCGACACGTTCATGACCGAGCTGTCGAGCGTCATCAGGAACTGGCCGGAGGCCAGCGTCAACAGGATCAGCCCCGACGCGCTCGCCGCGCCGGCTGCGCGCTCTTCCGCTACCGCCATGTTGGTGCGAAGCTAGTCGGACCGCATGCGCCCGAGATCACCCGAACCGGGTGATGAGTCGCTCAGGCCCCGTCGGGATGCCAGCCGAGCGCGCGTCGGCGCGAGGCGGGGAGCCGGCTCACCACGAGGTCGTAGGAGTCCTCGACCATGTCCTTGATCGTTTGCTCGGGGAGTGAGCCGTCGAGGACCACCGTGTTCCAGTGCTTCTTGTTGAGGTGGTACCCGGGCGTCACCGCCTCGTGCATCTCACGGAGCTGCTCGGCGAGCGCGGGCTCGCACTTCACGCTGACCCGGAGAGGACGTCCGGCGAGGCGCGTCAGCGCGAACATCTTGCCCTCGACCTTGAACACCGAGTTCTCCGGGCCGAACGGGAACGTCTCGAGGGCGCCCGGGAAGGACAGGCAGTGATCGCGAAGCTTGGCCGGGCGCACCTAGACGTCGTAGGTGGTGAGCTCGAGCTGGAGCCCGTCCGGGTCCTCGAAGTAGATCGAGTGTGCGGCGCCGTGGTCCTGAAAGTCGAAGCGGATGCCGCGGTCGGCGAGGTCGGCCCGCGCGGCGTCGAAGTTGGCGCGGTCGACGCGGAAGGCGACGTGGCGGACGAGGGGACCCGGACCTGCCGGCGCCTTGAACAGCGCCATGCCGCCACTGTCGGAGGTCACGACGACGGGCGTGTTGCCCCACTCCTCGGCGAACGCCCGCCGTAACCCGAGGACCTCGCGATACCACTCCTCGGACGCCTGCTGGTCGCCGACCGCGAGCGCCACGTGATCGATGCCTTCCACGACGAAGCCCACGCGTCCCACCGTACACCAGGCTTGCCGGGCTCGGGCGCGTGCCGACCACGCCCCACACGCTGGCCGCGTCGGAGACGATGACCGACCTGATGCGCGTCGGCGGCCTCTCCGACAAGGTGATCGCGCTCGGCATCGACCAGCTGGCCCTGTTCGTGACGGGAAGCGCGTTCGAGGACAGCCTTTACGAGTACGGCGGCATCTCGCCCGAGGAGGTCGAGGAGTACTTCGGGGAGATCCACCGCTTCATCTCCGCGCTCCCGCCGGAGCGCTTCCCGGGGCTGGCGTCGATCGCGGACGAGATGGTCGCGTACGACGGCGACGAGCGGCTCCGGTTCGGCCTGGACGCGTTGATCGCCGGGTTCGAGACGGTCAGCCGTCGCGGCTAGCGGCCAGCGCCGCCCCAGCCGTTCGCAGGAGGGCGCGCTCCGCCTCCTCGGGCCTCATCGCACCGGCGGAGACCTGCCGGCTGGCGGCATGGATGACGTCGGTGATGACGCCGATCAGCCAGTCGGCCGGTAGCTCGCGGTCGAACTCGCCGCCCCGCTGACCGCGGAGGATCAGGGCGCGGACGGGCTTCAGAGCTGGTTCGAGCCGGGCGCGCAAATCGGCGCGGTCAAGGCGGTGCGGGTTGACCAGCACGAGGCCGCGGTAGCGGCCGATGACCCGCCAGGCGGCGCGGAGGACGCGCTCCAAGGCCTCGGTGGCGGAGTCGGCGTTGGGGCGCGCACCCTCGATCGCCGCCGTTACCTCCGCGATCGAGCGCGCGGTAAGCACGTCGAGCAATGCGTCGCGACCGGCGAAGTGGTGGTACAGCGTCGCCCGCGAGACGCCCGCCCGGGCGGCGATGCGTTCCAGGCTGACCGCGGGGTCGCCCGCGAGCAACTCGGCCGTTGTGTCGAGGATGCGCTCGGCGTTCCGCCGGGCATCCGCTCGGACCGGTTTCTCGGACTCGGAGAAGCTTGACAACACTGTAAATTTTAGCCGTGACCTCGATACCCGGTTTCGCGCACGGTCAGCTCAGTTATCTGCAGATCCCGGCGCTCGACGTCACCACCTCGGCGCGGTTCTACGCGCGGGTGTTCGGCTGGCGCGTCGACCCGCCCGAGTCAGGGTTCGAGGCGCCCGGGTTGATCGGGCAGTGGGTCACCGACCGCGCGCCGGCGCCCGACGCCGGGCCGGTCGGGTGGATCCACGTCACGGATGTGGCCGCGACTATGGAGCTGGCGCGTGACGCGGGCGCTGTGGTGCGGGACGGCCCGACCCCGGACGGGCCGCGCCTGCTCGCGTCGTTCGAGGACCCGGCCGGCAACCTGGTCGGGATCGTCGCGCACGGCGCCCACGCGCCGCGGGTCCCCGACCCGTCGGCGGGTCTCGCCGGGCCGGTCGAGAACCGGACGATGCCGCCGTGCACGGTGATCCCCGAGCTTGTGTACGACGACGTGCTCGAGGCGATCGACTGGCTGTGCGAGAAGTTCGGCCTGGCCGAGCGGTGGCGGGCCGGCGACCATCGCGCGCAGCTCACGATCGGGAGGTGCACGGTGGCGGTCACCGAGCCGCGCACGTCGAGGGCGCTTGCCGGTCACGTCTCGCTGGTCGTCCGCGTGCCCGACGCGGCGGCGCACTGCGCGTGCGCCCGCGAGCGCGGCGCGCGGATCGTCGCCGAGCCGCAGGACTTCCCGTACGGCGAGCGCCAGTACACCGCCGAGGACCTCGGCGGCCACCACTGGACGTTCTCGGAGTCGATCGCGGACGTGGCTCCGGAGGAGTGGGGCGGCACCTCGGGTCCGGCGTTACCTGCTAACCCGCCGGCGGCCGCGGTCTCGGTCATGCTGATCGTCCCCGACGCCGACGCTGCGGTCGCCTGGTACAGGGACGCGTTGGGCGCCTCGGTGATGTGGGATCTGGGCGGCGTCGCCGGGCTGCAGATCGCGGGCGCGCCGTTCTTCCTGCACGAGGTCAACCCCGCCAACCCGGCCGAGACGAGTCCGGATCGGGCCGGCGTCACCAGCGTCCGGATCGAGCTGTTCGTCGAGCACCCCGACGCGTTCGTGGCGCGTGCGATCGAGGCCGGCGCCACCGCCGGATCGCCGGTGGTGGATCACGAACTGCCGTGGGGGCCGCACCGCCAGGGCGGGTTCCGCGATCCGTTCGGCCACAACTGGTCGGTCGGCGACCGCTCGCCGCTGCGCGGGGGCGCATGACGCGCCACCGCTGACCCGCATCCAGCGGAGTGGCGCTACAGGATCGGTTGGTGTGCATGACACGCCAGCGCCCGCTGGTGAGGACGGCGGTGGCGCGTCATGCACACTAGATCGGGTGGACAACCGCCACATCGCTGACCGCCTCGAGGCGTTCGCGGCGCTGCTCGAGCTGGCCGAGGCCAACCCGTACACCGTCCGCGCGTACCGCCGGGCGGCGGAGACGATCCGCGGGGCGCCCCTGCCGGTGGCCGACCTCGTGCTGGGCGGCCGGGTCCGCGACCTGCGCGGGATCGGCCCGGGGATCGAGGCGCGCCTGCGTGAGCTCGTCGAGACCGGCGAGATCGCCGAGCTGGCCGAGCTCGAGCGCGACCTGGCGCCCGAGCTGATCGGCCTGGGACGCTATCTCGGGCTGACCTCCAAGCGGTCGATCGAGCTGGCGCGTGCGCTCGACGTCCGAACCGCCGATGAGTTCCGCGAGGCGGCGGCGGCCGGCCGGCTGCGTGACGTGCCCGGGGTCGGGCCGAAGATCGAGGCGCAGATCCTCGAGGCGCTGTCCGGCGCGTCGGAGCATGAACCGCGCCCGCGTCAGGGGCTGCTGCTCAACCGAGCGCGCGAGCTCGTCGGCGGCATCGCGGCCGCGCTGGACGGCGCGGTCGCCGGCGACGTGCGCCGGTGGCGCGACTCGTGCGAGCACCTGGCCGTCGTGTGCGCGGCGCCCGAGCCCGACGAGGTCCTCGCGCGCTTCCAAGGCCTTCCCCAGACCGTCGGCATGATCGAGACGACCGAGCGACGGGCGGTCGGCGTGACCGTCGACGGGCTCCCGATCGAGGTGATCGCGGCCGAGCCCGATCGGTTCGGCACCGCGATGGTCCGCGCCACCGGGGCGCCGGCGTACGTCGCGGCGCTCGAGCCGCTGCCCGACGGACCTGACGAGCGGGCCGTCTACGGCGCGCTGGGAATCCCCTGGCTCACGCCTGAGCTGCGCGAGGCGCCGTACCGCGGCGAGCCGCCGGCGCTGCTGGAGCTCGAGCAGATTCGGGGCGACCTGCATTGCCACACCACCTGGTCGGACGGGCGCGCGAGCGTCGAGGAGATGGGACGCGCGGCGCAGGCGCGCGGCTACGAGTATCTGGCCATTTGCGACCACACGCCGGGGGTGGGCGCGGTGACCGGCCTCACCCCGGACGACGTGCGCAGGCAGGCTGAGGAGATCGACGCGGCGAACGAGCGCCTGGCGCCGTTCCGGATCCTGCGCGGGATCGAATGCGACATCCTCCCCGACGGGCGCCTCGACCTGCCAGACGACGTCCTCGCCGAGCTCGACTGGGTGCAGGCCAGCGTGCACGGCGGGCAACGGATGCCGCGGCGGGAGATGACCGCGCGCGTCGAGGCCGCGTTGCGCAGCGGGTACGTGAGTTGCCTCAGCCATCCCACGGGCCGCTACATCAACAACCGGCCCGAGAACGCGCTGGATCTGGAGCGCGCGTTCGAGGTCGCGCTCGAGGAGGGGGTCGCGGTCGAGGTCAACGGTCTGCCGCCCCGGCTGGACCTGAGTGGCGAGCATGTCCGCGAGGCCTTGCGAGCCGGGGTCGAGATCGTCTGCTCGACCGATGCACACTCGGTGCAGGGGCTCGACAACATGGAGTTCTCGGTCGCCACCGCCCGGCGCGGGTGGGCGCCCGCATCGGCTGTGCTCAACACGCGCCCGCTGGCCGCGATCCTGGCTCGACGAGCGTGATGCCGATCCGTTCGTCAGGCGAGCACCAAGATCAATTTCCCCCGAACATGACCCGTCTCGCTCAGCCGATGCGCCTCGGCGATCTGCTCGAGCGGGAATGTCTGCGCCACGGGGAGCGAGAACTGCCCGGCCTCGATCGGCGCGCTGATGTCCCGCAGCGCGTGCAGCGCGCGGCCCGTGCCCATCCCGCCGCTGAACTGGACGCCCGTCTCCTGCGCGCCGGCGTAGTCGGCGATCGTGATCACGCGCTCGGGGTCGCCCGTGAGCTCGACCAGCGCGGGCAGCGCGCCGCCGCCCGCCGCGTCGAGCGCGGCGTCGACACCATCGGGGGCGATCTCGCGCACGCGCTCGACAAGCCCCTCGCCGTAGGTCGTCGGCTCGGCGCCCAGCGACCGCAGATAGTCGTGATTGCTCGGGCTGGCCGTGCCGATCACGCGGGCGTCGCGTAAGCGGGCGATCTGCGTGGCGGCCGAGCCGACGCCGCCGGCCGCGCCGTTGATGAGCACGGTCGTGCCCGCGCCGACGCCCAACAGGTCGAGCGTACGCACCGCGGTCTCGACGGCGACGGGGAGACCGGCCGC